>Ga0115012_10000093_pt1 | contig 51270 bp, 50 predicted proteins | sample TroAtlMetagenome_FD_88706 | JGI IMG/M metagenome (GOLD analysis project Ga0115012, IMG submission 88706) | Marine eukaryotic phytoplankton communities from Atlantic Ocean - Tropical Atlantic ANT10 Metagenome | ecosystem: Environmental > Aquatic > Marine > Oceanic | place: Tropical Atlantic... | reverse complement strand
TTAACAGCTACATCTGAAGATGAAAAACATAGTGCCTATATAGACGGCATATATAAATACGACGAGGAAAACAAACCTACAATTGAGGAGTTCAAGGCTAGGGCATCTACTTTAGTCTCACAGTTTGCTGCTGATAACGGCTGGATTGCCAGTTTAGATGCACAAATAGAGGCAGCTAAAAAACAAGATGTTCCTGTTGCTGACTTTGAGGCTCCAGAAATAACGGTTGATACTACTGTTGAACCCACACCTGAGCCTGAGCCTGATCCGATACCTGAGCCAGTTGTTGATGTGGACGAAGTAGATGAAGAGGGGGAAGACACTGAAGGTGAAGAGTAAGTGTGAAAACCCGCATTGCTTTGACGAAACTTGTCAGGGAGATTGTAAGAAAGAGGATTAGCTTTGTCTTGGAAGAAGCGTAAGCTAAAACCCAAGAAAAAGAGACAGCGGAGGGGTTGCTATAAACAGCCCTTTTCTGCTAGAGTACGTTCTCTTATGGCTGAAGAAAGTCAAGACCAACAAGTACAGACTGCTGTGCAGATTCTGTTTAACGCTGCGTCACAAGCAAGGCTGACTGCCGCAGATCACGATCAAGTTAAGCAGGCGGCACAAATAGTTGCCTCTAAGCTAGGGCTTACAGACGCTCCTGCTCCTGAAATTCAAATGCCAGAATCAGGAGAGTCTGAAGGGTAGTGGATGAGAGCAATAGACGATATAAAGGTCTTCGCATCTGCGGGACTTGGGATAGGTAACTGGATGCTTCAAATAGATATTCTATTAAAAGTAGCTATTAGTGTTGCTACCCTCGTCTATATTATACTCAAAATATTAAACCTACTGAAATCAAAATGAAAACAACATTAAGTTGTGTGTTACTAATCGGGGCATTATTTGTACTAACGTCTAATGCCAACGCAAGTAGTTTATTTGGAGCAGGCTTAAAGCCAACGCCAAATGTTAAACTATTCGGGCAAAAACTTAGCTGGCCAATCCCTTCTCTTTGCTTAGGTGCAAAAGCTGGAACTGTTCCAGATGCTAAAGTTTCACCTGAAGGACTTTTCTTTAAAGTTCCTTACCTAGCTATTGACGTTCCTTTCCCAACATTAACCATTACCAATAAGGTAGGGTCTACTGTTGTTAAGTTGGGAGCAGTTGAAGTTAATAAACCGAAACCAAAAAATCGTAAAAAGAAATGATTAAATCAAAAACATTTTGGACATCAATAACTGGAGCAATAGCTGGCGTAGCTGGATATTGCACAGGAGACCTTGAGTTAGGTTCTGCTATTAATGTAGTCATAACAAGCTTGCTTGCTCTGTTCTTACGTCACGGCGTAAAGAAAGCAGAGAAGGCAGCTAACGGGGAATCCTAATACTGTGACAGTACAATGGGCGTCCTTAAACTGATAGCCTCTTTAATCAAGGCCGTCCCTATATTGGGGCGGTTTTTTTTGAAGATAGATGAATTCCGAAAAGAAAGAAAAGCTCAGAATAGATATGAAGAGAAACTTGATTTTATCAATAATGCTGTTGATAAGTTTACTGACTCAGGGGTGTGCGACGACGAAGCTGAACAATGTAGAAGAGATGGTGGAACACCCTCAGTTTCCAGATGCTGCAAAAGCGGCCCCAGAGTGGACAAGGGCAGTACTCAAAAGATTAGCAAGCCTAGAGTATCAACTAGAAAAAAAATAAAGTTAGCTAAAAAGAAAACAACAAAGAGCAAAACTAAAGATGGCAGCAAAGAAAAAAGATCCTCGCCTAGAAAAAGCAGGAGTAAGCGGGTACAACAAACCAAAAAGAACACCGAACCGCCCAAGTAAGTCTCAAAGTGGCAAGAAGAAATCCGTTTAAGTCTCCTCGCATTAAAGTGGGACGGAAGTTAAGCCGATTTTTCCGGTGGTCGGATCGCTGGAAATTTCAAGGTCGGCAGACATTTCGCCAATTAAAGCATAGCTTAGTGAGTCAAAACTGTGCTTGTTGTTGTCGTTAGAAACGTATCTTCCAACACTACTACCTCTCTTTAAGTACCTGAACATATCAATTGTTCCGTGGCAGTTTGCTGATATGTGCAATCTGTTTTGCATTAGTAAGTCTTTAAGTAGTTTTACTCTCTGCCTAACTGATCCTGCAAACTTAGGTGCGCCAATTAAATTTATTCTCCCACCGCTTGCAGCCGCAACTACTCTATGATCGTAAGAATTTGCGCTTGCTCTGTACCTAACCATTGATGATGTGTCAGACCAGTGAGTCCATCTAACTTTATTACCTATATGCTCTTCTAGTTTTTCAATTCTTTCCATAGCTTCCCCAGTAAAGTCCTCTAAAGAAACATCTTGATGTAAGACAATAAGCTCATCTAACACAGTCCATCTAATTCCTTGGAGTGTGTCTACTTTTTCTAGAATATGAAATGCATGGTTCCTGTCTCCTAAATCCCAACCCCCTATAAGCTCAGTGCAGTTTTCTGTAGGCAGGATTACTTCCCATTCATCTTGAATAGGGCTGTCTGTGTTACCAACTACATGGGTATCCGCTCTGAATACTTTCCCGAAATGTGCGTTTGTTGAAGAGGCTGTCCACTTCCCAAGAACATATCTATCATACATCTCAGGATCTCCACGGAATGTGGCAATCAAATCTTTCTTGTCGTATTCAGATAAGTACGGATTATCGTCAATCATGGATTCTATTATAGAGAATTGCTCTGCATACTCAGGATCTGGATGGTCTTCTTTGTTTGGTTCTTCATACCAAAGCTTATATATCCATGAGTTTGTTCCCTCTTCTGCTGGGTTCGTATCCCCTATCCATTGGTGAGACATGTAGGCAAGCCCCGGTAAGCGGAGCTGGCCTTTAGATATTGTGAACACGCACATGTCTTTAAAGTTTGAAAGCTCTGAAAAGAATATAAGAGAAAACCTAGTTCCTTTAATCTTCTCTTCAATGTCGTGATCAACGTCTAAAGAATGTAGTTGTATTTCTGTTTCATTACCGTGCATATTAGACACGCGCAAGTAATGCATCTTGGTAACGCCATCAACTTTTGGAGGGACAGTAATCTTGAAGCCTTGTAAGTTTGCCTCCCATTCAGGAAGTATAAGGTCTATTAAATCAGACCAAACTCCAGATTTTGCGTTACGTATTGTTTTGCAGAAAATCCCAACACGACCCCCTCTTGTTTCCCAGCAATGTCTTACTAGGCGGTGTAATACGCCTATAGTTTTGGAGGAGTACCTTGGCCCACTAACTAGAAGGTATCTCTTAGAGCAGTTGAATATTTCAAGCTGCTTTGGGCTGATTGATGGATACCAGCATCCACTAGCATCAAGCGGCATATCTGTGATACCTTAACGATTTACGGGCTTTATGGCAAATGAACTAACAATAGACCTTACAGACCCGGCTATGCAGGAAGCTTTTGCTGAATGCCAGCCGGGAGAAACTCACACAATAACACTTGATGTTACTGTTAATGAAAACGCTGAACAATTAGTAGCTGATGTAGATCCAGAATCTGTTGAGAAATATGGAGATGATGATTACGATGAAGAGTACGACGAAGAAGAAGCTCCTAAAGCTGTGGCTATCATAATGAAAGAGGATGCCAAAAAAGCCTAAGAAGTGGAACGTCTTAGTAAATTATAAAGAAGACGGAACCATAGATGCAGACATTAAGCTCCATGACTTAAAGCCAAAGACTGGCCGAGGGTATAGGAGTGTTTTGTATTTTGAAGGCAATGTAAAGGTGGCCGGAATGGTAGGATATGTTAAGCTTTGGAGGCCGGTAAACAGTAAGAAAAGGAAGCAGATAATGGATCAGTTTCATAAAAACATGGTGGCTAGAAAGTCGCCTAAGATAATCTAATGATAGATTTAAACGTACTAAACAAAAGAGGCGTAAATGCCGAAACTGCTAAACAAGTTTTTGCAGGGGATGATTCAGAGATATCAGATAAAGGAGCATTTCTTTTAGATAGGATAAGGCACAGAATTGATGACGGCCTGAACCATTGTATTAAAAACCATAAGATTTACCATGCGCTTGATATTGCATGGGACGCTCCATTAAAACAAGTTAGTCACACTCTTGCTCATTCAATTTCAGATCAGGATCTAAGTGATGAATCTGTTCTTAATGCAGCAAGAGACTGGGGTCTTACTGGTATGCTTGAAGATGTTAAGGATACTAAAGGCCAGAAGCAGAAACTAAACCTCCCAATGTTCTTTAATATATTTGTCCCATTAGTTCGTTCTTATGTGACAATCCGTTGGGCTAGAATTTATAATGATCGCCGTCAGTACCCGTTGTTTAAGTATGAAATGGGTAAAAACACTACGACTAATAAGCTTCGGTCAGAGATAATAACTGACAGGGTTCAAGTGATATCAAACCAATATGGGTACAGTGAATTACTGAAACAGTCTATATTCCATATGCTTCATTACGGATGGGCTGCTCAGTTCCCACAAGAAGAGTGGCATTCAGAAAAACAGATTGGCTTAGATGAAGCAGGAGAAGAGGAAGAAAAATATTCTAAAGAAGGAATAAGATATAATCTACCTCATCCTAGTAGAGTATTCCTTGATCAAGCTCACAGACCTACAACATTTAACTCAGACTCCGGTTGTATGTTTGCTGGCTACTGGAGAATCATGCGTTACCGAGACATCCGATCAAACAGTAAGTTCTGGAATACAGATAAAATAACTTACGGAAAAACAAGTGATCTTCTTGGTAGAGCTAGGACTTATTTAGAACTGGTATCTCCTTGTACTATGGAGTTTCCTAAGAGCAGGGCTTCTTTTGGAACTACTGACAGAGAATCAAGCATTGATACTGTATATAATTCAACTGATGATGATAAGGCGGTATTAGTTACAGAGTATTATGAAAAAATTATTCCAAGCGATCATGGCCTTGGCGATTATGACCATCCTGTGTGGTTTCGTTTTTGTTTGGCTAACGACGACACTATTTTGTATGCTGCTCCTATCCCCTATTGCCCGGTTGTTTACTATGCTTACGATCCCCATGAAGGGAAGAGTATTAACTCGTCATTAAGTCTTGAGATAATTCCATTCCAAGATCAAGTAGGTAACTTACTTAGCCAATATCTTTTAAGTGTTAAGCAGAATTTAGCAAACATGACCTTTGTTGATACTGATCAAGTGCCAAAGGATATGATAGACAAGCTACAGAACTGGGGAGAGAAGTTGTTCCGTAGTTTAAACTTTATGCCGTTCTCCTCTAGACAAAACAAGTTTGCCCAGAGTGATGTAAGAGAAGCTTTCACTTCTGTAAGGTTTAATGCATTAGACACTAATGGGATAGTTGGGGCAATGCGTCAGGTTATAGACATGCTGGAGCGTTTACTGGTTATCTCTGCACAAGAAATTGCACAGGTAGCTAGTCATGAACAGACTGCTGAAGAAGTTCGGACGATTGCAGGAACTACAACAACCCGTTTAGCTTTTACCGCATCGGCTGTAGATGACGCAATGCTTGCTTGGAAAGAGCAAGTTTATCGCGGGTTAATGGCGTATGGTGAAGAAGAAGTTTATGCACAAATTAATTCTGGTTACACGCCAGAACAGATCAATGATCTTGGGTTTACTCTTGAAGAGCAAGACGCAGATAGGTCTGGCCTAGTTGGGGTTCGTGGGCAAAAGACCGCCCTCAGTCTTGATGTTATTGGTAGTTACCGTGATTCAACAGATCGTATATCTGATAATGCTATGGCTGCTGCCTTAACTCAGCTTTACCAAATGGTTGCTAGTGATCCAGAGATCAGGCAGACAGTTGGTATTGATCAAGTGCTTGATGTTATAAATCAAATTGGTGAACAACTAGGGCTGCCGAAAGATTTCAAACTTCAGAAACTAAGCCCAGAAGATCAACCTCAAGGCCAAGCAGGCCAAGGGGATCAGATGGCGGCAGTAGCTGAAGAGATTAGGAACTCAATAATAAATGAGGTAGGCGAGGCTTTACAGCCTTTAGCTGAAAGCACACAGCAAAATAGCACTATGATACAACAAATTGTTAATGCTATTCAGGGTGGGCCACAGCCGCCAAGTCCTCAACAGTATGATACAGATAACCCAATCCCCACTGGAATCCCAGCAGATGCTGGAGATCCAACATTGGCTCCAACAGGGCCAGTGCGCTAAGTTAAAAAAACATATAAAAGGATTGATTGCTTCCCACCAAGAAGCAGCTTCTAGGCTGTTAATTGAATCAATTGCAGACCCCCGCAAAGAAGCAGATGCCAAGGCAGAAGCGGATAAAGCTAGTCAATTGGTGAACTTTTTGACTATATTAACCACAATTGCTTCGGGTCAAATGGAGCTACCTATAACTAAAATTTCTATAGAACAATAATCTTATGAGTGAAATAGCCGAAAGAGTAGAACGACATATGGCAGATACGTCTTTGCCTCAAATGAAAATCCGTAAAGCCCCTGAAGCTGAAGGGCTGCAAGGTGGTGAAGATATACTCAGCCCTAAGCCTAAAGAATCAGGAACAGTAAAATTCTCTGATATGATAGTCCAGCCAGAAGCACAAGAAGAAACACCAGTCGTAACCCCAGAACCCCCGCCAGAAACTAATGAGCCAGTAGAAGGCCAGAAAACTGCAGAGGTTTCAGACGCGGTGTATAGTATCATGGATCGTTTAGGGTTTAACAAACCAAAAACTAAAAAAGCAGAGGTGGAGCCAGAGCCAGAGCCAGAGCAACAAGAAGAGCCAGAGCCAGAGCCAGAGGTAGAGCAACAAGAAGAGCTAAGGGCTGAAGAGGAGCCAGTAAAAGCTAAACGTAAACGTAAAAAGAAAGAGGGAATAGACGCTGAAGATATAAAAGATATCATTAGAACAACGGCAGAGTCAGTTGCACAGAGTTCTACTTCACCTCAAGAGCCTATTGTTGAGAAAAAAGCAGTTAATGAGATTGAGCTTAAAAATAAAAAAGACTTAGAAGTTTTCTCTGAAATGGAGAAAGACTCTAAGTATAAAGGTATACGCAATAAGCATTTAGATTACCTCACTAAACTGTCACAGTATAAGACAGAATGGTTAAAAGATAATCCGTCTGGAAAATTTTCTCTTGATGACATAGAGCATGAGGATTTCATTTCAGGAAATCAGCCTTCTTACGACATTAATGATTTCACTGATGCAAGGATTACTGTTAAGGCTCGCAGTTTAATACAAGAACAGGAGCGTTCTTATCGCGACCAAATTGAAGAGCTTCGTTCTTCTGTTGATGAGGGCAATATGAAGGAGGAGCTTCAGGCTGCATCTAATTCCAGTGTTGCCGAAATAGTTAAGATAGCAGACGAAAGTTACTTGAAGGTGGTTCAAGATGGGGGCGGTGATGCCCTCAAAGACTCTGACCCTGTGGCTCACGATGTGCTTAATGAAGTTTTATCTAGTAATGAGAAAGCTTTGTATGAGCTTGAGAAGCTGACTCATCCTTCCAAAAAGTTTAGATTAAATATAAACAATGAAACCCATAAGAAGTTGATAGACTTTGCTATACAGAAGGAGAAGGATATTTCTAACCTTCCTTTAAACGATCAAATGCATCAAGGCAAAAGGTTTGCTACAACACAACAATGGCAATCAATGAACGAGACGCAGCGATTAAGTTACTGGCGTATACAACCAGAACACATTAAAGCAATGTATATATCAGATGTCGGTCAGGACGCTAAAAACCGCATTGATAAGCAGCGTGAAGTTTTTGACAAGTACGTTCAGCATAAGTCTGGGCAAAAAAGTTCCCCGAAGAAAAATGAGCAACCTAAACCCGCCCAACAAAAACGGGTTAAAACTAACCCTCCGTCAACTGCGGGTGAAGCAGTAACTGCCACAGGGGGCAACCCTGCTGCAACTGTAGATTTAGGTGATGGGAAAAATATGAGTAAACGTCTATGGGGATGATATACTCTCTCCATCAAACAGAAGTTTCTGTTTAAAGAAAAAGGATAATTATGGCTTCAGGCGATACAGTGCCGGGTATATCAAGTGGCTCGGCTTTTAAAGAAAACAACGATCCAAGTAGTGTAGCTATTTGGAATAACTACGACTCATGTGGAAGCATGACACGGGCTGATGTAGGTCTAGCAGAGTCTGCCGACCTTGATGCAATTTTCACCGACTCAGGTGGAACCAACAACATGGGTAACTTTGCCAGATACCGCGACATGGAGAGCCTTCTGGTGACTCAGATGGAGCTTAAAACTTGCGGTCAGCGTCAGTACGGCATGTATGATTGGTTGATGTCTGGTGCTAAATCAATGGGAAGCGGGATCACTAAGCGAAGCGTTTCTGGTGGGGTCAGCGAAATTGAACCATTTATCTTGGCGGCACAAAAAGACACAATTAAAGATAATTATTGGGTTGTAGATAGGTTGCTAGATCACCAATACAAGTTTGAAACAAGTAACAGCACCAGCTCGCTTACTTTAGCACCGGGTGGCGCAAAAACTCATGACCCTGCGCTCTCAGCTACAGTAACTGCTGCTGGGGGTCAATTTGTTATTCGCCTTAAAGGATCAACTACTAATCAAAACTTAAACCTAGCTTACTTTAAGCCGGGAACCACGATTAACTATTTTTCTAAATCGGGTAATACTGGTGCTGCATATAGGGTTGCCTTTAAAATAGTATCTGCTATTACAAATACTCAATCTAATGTAGACTACATTGATGTTGGGGTTAAGTACCTTAGCGGATGGGGTGCTGGCGTAGACATTGGATCAACATTTGCTTTCGGAGACGGAACTCATGCTTCCAAGATTGGCGCATATGACACAGGAGGTTCTGGTGTTTGTGTTCTTGGAGCTAACAATGTTAACGACTTTGAAAAATGGTGTGAACAGCGTCCTGTTCTTAACACAAGAAAGCATGTGCCTTTCTGGTATCAGACATCTCGCCATACTCTTTGTGTATCAGAGTTTTATAAAGAGTGGCTAGAGCGAATGATGAGGACAAACGCCTACTTTAATAAGTTTGGTGATGTTTCACTTGCAGAGCGTAATGCTCAGTTAGGATTACTTCATCAGAAAGAATGGGTTAACTCATTCTTTTGGGGTCAGCCTATCAGTAGCAAGCAAACTCTTGCTGACTACAAAGAGCTAGAAGTTATTAATTCACATTCAACAACTTTTGGTGAACATGGTAGTGATATTGAAGGATCAGCAATTGGTTATCGTGCCAATGCTCTTGGTATTTACCGTCAATTAGCAAGCACTGGCCGTGTTCGTGACGAAAGCGGAAGCCGAGTAGGATTACTAGGGGATCATGGATTACTTGAGAAGTATGTGTTTGAAATTGTTCGCTCACGTAAAGATCAAGGCAAGCCTTCTGATACTGTTGATTTGTTCACAGATTCTAAAACTGCAAAGAACATCTTCAATGCGATGATGACTTACTACAAGAATGAGAGTGGTTCTACGTTAAATGTTAATTATGACATAACCAACAAGAACATCTCAAACTTAGGATTCTACGCACAGTCTTACAAGTTGCATTACCCTGCCGGGGTAACACTGAATGTGATCACTAATGAGTTCTTTGATGACATGGTGACTGCAAACAAAGCAGGGACTACTGAGTCAGGAGAAGTTTCCAATGGGTCAATGGGTCGTTTTATGATGATCTTGGATTTAGGTGGCGGGGTTTATCCCGGTATTCTTGCCTCAAATCGTGTGGTTCATAAGACTGGTGATCTTGCTGACCTAGCTAAGTCTGACTCTTCATACGCTTGTGTGATGAATAACCCGACTAAAGAAACTACGCTAAACTCCACAACGTGGACAGCAATTGTTGAGTGTCCTACTGACAACTTAATAATTGAAAACTTCGCGGGTGACGCAGTAGATCAAGCTAGTTAATAATCTACCTAAAGGATTGCAATAGGGGCGGTTGTCAAGACCGTCCCTATTTTTGTATACTGATCCGGTATGGCTAGTAATGCTAAAAAATTCTATTGGAAAAAAATCTTACCGGAAGCTAGGGTTAAACTATCTGAAGACCCTCTTATTTACCTAGAAGTTGAAGATTTAGGTAGAGATCCGAAAGAAGGTCATGTTGGTTATGCTGTCGTTGATGAGGTTACTAATAAATTGGCTGAACCTTTTGACGGCGAATATGGGTTATCTAAAGGGACTAAAGAAGAGTATGAGAGTTTAAAAAAAAAGAATCAGTCCAATCCATCCGCACCGCTATGGAGAGAAGAAATCAAAGCAGACGGCCTGCACCGATCCAAGACCGTGGTAGAAAATGTTGCGGGGGTTAAGGAGCCTGCTTCTGCCGTGATTGAAGGACAATCAAAAGAAAAAACTCTCCCAGAAGATTCCAAACCAAAAGTAGGAAAGCGTAAAGCTGCTACAAAAACTGAAGATTAAACATGAGATTTACCGAACTGGTAACAGAGTTGCGAAGCGACATCTGGCCTGAAGGGGTTCCAGAAAACCTTGTTGCGCCCATACATAAAAGTTTTGAGGCGGCAGTAACTCACCTCCAGCGGTATGTTCCATGCCTTCAGTCTAGGAATATTAATAGATACCCGCAGTGTTCCACCTATTTTCAAGGAGGGAAGACTGTTATTGATGCGCCCAAGGGCCGTATTAACAAAGTATATACTGTGCTTGATAAAGAGGGGGACGAAGTTTACCCAGCTTTATTCACACAAGTGAGCCTTGATCAGCTTGAGTGTAACAACCTCAAGCTTTTATCTATGGTTTACCCTCCTAGAAACCTAGACAAAAATCCTCTTCCTATGGGATTCAAATACCCAGAAGAAGATTCTGATTTTAAAGTTACACGTAGCGGCACAACAAAAACCTTAACTACTAACAAGCACGGAAGAGCGGTGATTGGTCAATGGGCTATAGACAGAAACCGTATCTACATATCTCCTTGGATTAATTCTGATGAGGTTATTGTTGTTGAGTGGGACGGTGTGAAGACTAGGTATTCATTGGATGATGCAGTTATTGAAGACATTGATTTCAAAAGAGCTGTAAAGTTATATGTTCAACGGGAGTATGCCCGTGACTTTGATAACGACTATGAGCGTTACAAGTATATGAGCATGGACTTTGACACTGCAATGGGTGATTTGATTCATGAATGCAAAAAACAAACAGAAGTTAAGAAGACGTTCTTCTGCCCAGAAGCTTATGACATATTAGCTCAAAGAAGAAACCAAAGATTCAATGAAGCATTAAATGTTACTACCACAACTACTGCTACAACAGAAGCCGCAACTACTACATTAGCTGCTGACGCTGCTGTAGATGTTAGTTTTACTTTTGGTGTTATTGGAGATTATGGGGCATCAACTGGAGGTTCTGGGACTGCTTATGATGGAACTAATGCTAGTGCAGTTGCAGACTTAGTTAAAGGCTGGTCTCCAGAGTTTATTATAACGACAGGAGATAATAGTTATGGAGCTACTGGTGGAGACCAAACCACTATTACAGATTTAGATACTAACGTAGGTCAGTGGTACTCAGATTTCATATTTCCATATGGTCAGTCTGGGTTACATGGTTACACAAGTACATCTAATGCAACAACTGGTAATAGGTTTTTCCCTGCAATAGGAAACCATGATATTACTGAAGCTTACGGCACAACAGATGCAGGACTAGCTCATTATAAAAACTATTTCACTCTTCCTAACAATGAAGAGTATTACGATTTTGTTAAAGGCCCGATCCATTTCTTCTGCCTGTTCTCCAACAAGAGAACTGATAACAGTGTTTACAACGCAAAGCTTGGTCTTGGAATTACTGGAGGGCAGCATGAGTGGCTGGAGTCAAAGCTTGGTAATAGCTCATCACATTGGAAAGTGGTTTACTTTCATAATTCACCTTACTCATCTGAGACTGCTAGTGGAGGGCATGGCCCCGGTGATGCAGATATGCGTTGGGATTTTCCTGCAATGGGGGCTGATGTTGTTATCTCTGGTCATGCTCATAACTATGAAAGAATTAAAGACTCAAACGATTTCAGATACCTAGTCAATGGAGCAGGCGGTGCGCCTCTCCGTGGAAGCGGTGCTACATTGCCAACTGGTTATACTTCAGAGAAATTTCACAGCGCAGCAAATGGGCATGGGGCTATTAAAGGAACCGTAGATGGAACTACTTTGAAGTTTGAGTTTATTGATAAGTCAGGAACTACAATAGATACTTACACTTTAACTAAAGCTTTGTCTGATACATCCACCAAAAGAACAGTAACTAACTAATGAAGTTTGATAATATAAATAAAGTTCCCTGCATTGGGGAAAAAGTTCCGGTGGTTATTGAAGACACCGAAGATGCACGTTGCTTATCTGATCCATTGTATGCAGCCATCATGGGTGAAAACTTTTGCACGAATGCTCCAGTTATTGATGGGCTTGAAGTTAGAGACCCAAATGGAGTAAATATTGGTTCATCAGGAACCGCTAGTTTTAATGCCTATCTGAAATTAAAATACACAGATGGAACCATTAAATCCATTAAAGTAACAGAAGATGCAGCTTGGTCTTCAGCTAAGTCTGTTATTTTAGAAAGCAAAGGGAATGGAGAGTTTAAAGCAGGAGAGACTGATCTTGATACGCAAGTAAAAGTCACTGCCACTTATACTCCTTCAATTATTATTAATGGTGAAACTAAAAAATATACACACCAGCTAAGTGCAAACTCTACTGTATCAATTAAGCAAAACTGTCAAGGCAGTGCAATTGACATTGTTGTTGTTTTAGATAGGAGTGCTTCAATGCTGAAAATAGATTCAGCTTTCTCAGGAAATGAAACTAGAATGTCAGCAGCCCGTGAAGCTTGCAGGCAACTTATTAAAAACTCAAAGCTTTGGGATAGTGAAGACGACAAGATAGTCACATCTGGAGGCAGCTCTGTTAATTCTACTGTAGGTAAAGAAATAGACCGGATGGCTTTTGTAAGCTATGCAGGAGATGGAGGAGATGGCGAACCTGAAAGCAGAGTCACTCTTGTTAGTGATTTTGTTGACACTAAAACTGCTGCTTTATCTTTAGTTGATGACCCCGGCTTTGTTGTTTCAAAAGATTGTGATGGAGGAACTGGCCCTGAAGGTGGAGGATGTTGGACAAGTATAGGTGGTGGTTTGGAGATGGCTTACGACTTACTTAAAGGGTCAAACGAAAATTTTGATATAATCCAATCAGAAGGAGCAAGAACAACAGCTACAAATAAAGCTGCACATCTTGAAAATCCAACTGGTGTAGCTCTTTCTGGAAATTCTGCTTGGCCAAGAAAGCTTATTATCCTACTTACTGACGGTTACGAAAATGTTTGCGCTCCTGATCCTATCAGTATTGCTGCGGAAATAAGAGGAGATAAAATGGCAGGGTCTGGCCTTAAAACTTTAGGTCATGATGCAATGATTGCTGTGGTTGGGTTTATGTTAGACTCAACAAAATCTATTAAGCGTTGTTCTGGAGGTTCCCCTAGCGGGGCTACTGTCACAGTAGAAAACTATTTAAAACTAATTGCAAATTGTTATCAAAACGATACTTCTAGTGCGACTTCATTAACTTTCTTCCCAACAAATCACGATGCTTTGAAGGGTTTGTTTAGTGGTATTCTTCAAACAATATGTAAAGACAATACTGGGGGCAGCACAGGAAATAACAGGGCTTGTTTTTACATCCCAACGACTGGGTTAGGTAAAGGAGACACGCCTCAATTACGTGACCAATTTGGCATCAGTACAACTTTAACAAACTGGAATGTATGTAAGAACAGTGTTGATCTTATGGGTAAAGATTTATTCAACACAACGCATCCTAATGCAGGAATGTATGTAAGTTTAATAGGTAACACTGGGTACTCATTACTTTCAGAAGAAAACCAAACACAAGACGGAAATCAGTGGGAGCCAAAAAGTTACTATCATGACGATTACGAAAATAAGAAGTGCCAAGTAATTACAGCACCTATAGACCACAACTTTGGAGGCATAGAAACTCAAACTGAATTTAAATTTAACGCAGGGGAAAAGTATAGGTTAGTTCTAAAAGTTGGAGGTAACAAGATTAAGAATAGAGCAGCTTTTACAAATCAGCATGGAAAAAATGGGGCTAAACTAGGAAGTTCTATTAGGGTGAGTATTGGTGGGACTCAGGTTGGAGAATTAGAAAATGATGTAAGGGCTACATATCCTGATGCAGATGGGATTGTTGATGGGGGAATTGTTAACAACATACCAATACTTGTAACCAGAAGGATTGAAGGTGTGCTATATGAATTCACGCAGGAAATTGACCCAGAAAAAGGAATTTATGATTTAGTTATTCCATTACCATCTAAAGTAACTGGAGAAGAAGGCAAGATCAGAATAGAACAATATCCTTACTCTTTCCAGAAAGTTTTAAAAGATCCAACCTTTTCTGGTTACGAAATCCCTAAGACGGAAAGGGAGAGAATATTTAAGGATAAAGGATGTGTTAATATCAAAGGGACATCAGAAGACCCACTAAAAATATCTGACTTCAGCGGGTTCATAGCAGACGAAGGGATTGTTGTAGCTGGTGACAGGAATGAAGATTCAAGATATTTAACAAGCGGGGCAGATGAGTTTTTAGCTCCTTTACCATATGGTGTTGTGATTGCCGAAGTTACTTTACAAAAAGGAACAAGCTCAGGAGACACTTGGACAACAACTGAAACCGTCTTTACAGATAACTTTGAATCAGAGATAACTCCCACCTAATGGAACTTAATACTCAAGCGGATCATTTTAAAAGCCTTCCTAGACAATCTGATGAAGGCCCATCTAATCTTGAGTCTTACTGCACAGTAGCTACTGGCATTCATGGGTATGAAGCTGCGTTACTTATGAATAGTATACGCATTCATTCTAATAAAAAAATTTACTTATTAACTGATGATCTAGGGGAAGAATGTTTAGGTGAAGATATTCCATCTAATGTAGATGTAACTAAAATTCCAGACGGACTTCTTAATGAAAGACGTAAAGAGTTTCCAGAAAACTTGGGAGACATATGGCCTGACTGTGCAAGTTGGGGGGACTTATGGAACCCTGCTGAAGGAAGTTTAAAGATGGACATCATGTCCAAAGCAATAAAAGAAAGTGGTAACACTTTGTTTTTAGATGCTGATATCATCATGGTTAATCCAGTTACTTGTAATTTCAAGCATCCAGTTTCTTTAAGTCCACATGAAATCACTGAAGAAGCCTGCCAAGCATATGGTATTTATAATGCAGGATATGTTTACTCCAGTGATCCAGAGTTCCCTGAGTTCTGGGCAAATGCATTTAGGAACGACTCTAATTTTTTAGAGCAGGAATGCTTAGGCAGGGTGTATAAAAAATATGATACCTCCTTATTCAGTGAAGCTCATAACTACGGATTATGGAAATCATCTTTCTCTAATGTGGACAGCAATAAGGATCAACTCCTAACTGAACTTGGGATATCTGCTGGAGATGATATTTATTTAAACAGAAAAAAGATGGTTAGCTTTCATGCTCATTTAAAACCAAAGGAAGCACAGCAATACATATCCTATAATTTAGTTAGGGCTTTTTATGAATGCCTTAACAGATCAACAAAAGAAACTCATAAGATTCTTATGGGTTTTATATGTGATACATTCCTACCTAAAGCCAGAACGCTAAGGCTAGGAGAACCTTATCCTGTGACAGTATAACAATGCCTAGTAATATAAGACCAAAAGACTTTGAGAGATATCTCCCAGAAGAGAAAGATACGCTCGCCCAAGGTTTAGTTAAGTACATCCAATTTGCTATACTTTTTTGGAGATGGTTTAGGTCTGAGTTTAAAGCAGACGGGACATTTGGCCGTAACATTAAAACAGAAATGTGCGCTTCTGGATGTTTAGAAAAGAATATAGTTAAGCCTGATAGTGAAAACAATGAAGAAGAAGATCAGGAAGATAATGAGTCTGAAGAAGAGACTCTGCCCGGCCCAGTAATTCCTAAAGCTGATCCAAACCCTTCTACGCCAGACGCTAGTGATTGTTGCAAAAAAATAGAAGGCTATGAAACTTTTGAGTTCTACCAAGCGACCAAAGTTGATTTAGGATGTGACTTAAATAATAATAAGTTTATTGGAATCAATGGCAGTATAAACTTGTCATCAAATGATAACTGGAGTGCTGCTGCGGCTATATACAATTTCCGACAAAACTCTGGTGGAACGAAAGGCAAGCCATCTAATGACTTTGGCCTGCCGTCTGGCCAAGAACAAATGTATACTGAGCAAGTTGGTATATGGCCTAGAGTTGAAGTTATTATATATGGACATTGTTCTGATTTAGATTTCGGTAGCGGAGGGATAAGCCCAGAAGGAACTGTTGCTGGATACTTCCAAAAAAATCCTAATAGCGGTGGAAGTGGAAATGCTAAAATTCCTTTTAACATAGGGAACGGTGGTAATTTTTGTGTTAGTCTTTTTATTCCCCAATGGGAAAGTGATACTACTTCAGTAGAAGGTTCAGCCTACAAGAGCTTTAAAATACATATTGATGATATAGTTCCTCAAGAATTCAGAGAAGGCCAACCACAAATGCGCTGGAGATCTAAAGGAGACAAGCCTTACTTGTTTAAGGTTTATGGAATACGAATGGTTGTTTTAGGGTACAACAATGTTTATGTGGCTAATGATAAGCCAGCTCCGGTAGGAGTTGAAAATGGAATTCCAGTTGACTATTTAGTATATGATGAAAGGTGGCAGAATGAGAAGCCATGTTTTGTTCCTCCGAATGCAGGAACAAGGGCTAAACATTTAGCTCCTGCTTTTACATGGGATGGGAGTACACATACAATAGGCCAAATTTACCCTCACTCCACTGTTAATGATTTAGAGATAACTTTTAGAAATTTTAATTTAGGACAATAAAATGGCATCACCAATTAAACCAAGCGACATTAAAGCTACTTTACCAGCAACAGACAGCAGTGCTTGCGCGAGACTAAAGAAAGTAATAGTGGATTTTCCTCGTCGTGTGTACGACTGGTTCAGTTATATATACAACGAAGACGGAACTTTTTCAGAAGAATTTAAAACAGATTTCTGCGCTATACAATGTGACGATGTAGAGTCAGGGGAAGAAACCCCAATCACTGATTCTAACCCCGGCGGTAACCTTGAAACTCCTTTCATAAAAGCCGGAGCCGCTGTTAGGCATAATGGAGGAATACCAATTGTGTTTAGTAAGGTTAATGGCGCAACTAGATATGACATTTATCGCGGAACAACTAATAGTATAACCGCAACCACAACTAAAAGAATCCGTAAATCTTTGATAGCTGATTTTCATAACATGAATGCTCCCCGATCTAAACTTTGCTTACGCAGAGACGGAACAATACTATACGTAGATGTGAATGGAGGCCCATTGTATAATCCAACTACAAGAAAAGATGACCCAAATTCTAATGCAGTTGATGGTCAGCAAGTTTATTATTATTGGGTTGTAGCTAAGAATGCTGATGGGTCAAAGAGCGATTACGCTGGGCCAGTGATAGGGTTCAGTAGAAGTGTTACTAACTACACCCCTATAGGCTCATCAAAACTTTTATACTCAGGCCAAGAAGAATCACCTAGTGGAATGACAAATAAAACTAGGATGCGTGTTGTGCTTCGTGGAGGCGGAGGCGGAGGCGGAGGTGGCGGAGACTATACACTTCCAACTTGGAATAAGTTTCATATTACAAGTATAGGTAGCGTTAATTCAAGTGGTTCAGAGACAGCATATACAGACGGTCAGCCTATTTTATTTACATTAAGTAATGCAGGCGGGCAGAACCATAACTTCCAGCAAGGAGAAGAGTTAATATTGGAAGGTCAGAATACTTCTGGTTGGGATTCTCCAGCGAAAAAATATATCGTCAAAGAAGTTCTTACTCAGAATAACAAATTTATTTGCGAGCCTTTAAGTGGGATGAATGCTCCAACCGCTAGTACTACCACTAATATACCTAATACTAGTACTAAAACTTTTGGTCTTATTCACTCAGTTTCAGATGAACAACAAACAAGAGTTTGTGGTGGTGGAGGTGGCGCAGGAGGAATACTACAAGCTGTGTTTGAGTTAACGGATGTTACCTCGGTTAGAGTTAGGACACTTGATGTAAATAATTTAGACAACGGCCCGTCAACAGGACTCCGAAATCTTCCTGATTCTGATTATTGGCATTCTTACCAAGGCAGTCAATTTACTTGGATCAGCGGAGGGAGAGGAAGAGAAGACGCTACTACTCCACCTACTGCTGGTGAACCAAGACCGGGGAATCAAGATGGGATTACTACCAATACTGGCCCTTACAGAACTCAATTAGAGGTCAGGAAAGGCACAAGTGGTGGGCCTAACAATGATGGGTGGCATCCAATTGCTTGGGTTTCTAATGGAGAAGGAGGAGGCTATGCTGATGGAGCTTCAGCATCAGGAACCAAAAGCACTAAAGGTGAAGGGTCTAAGCAATTATACTGGAAATCATCTAATAACACATTCAGTGCTACCGCCGCCACTGGCTATTCTTTAAGTAGATATGGAACCTCAAATGCAAGTGGAGTAGCTGTACTTCGCAATCAATCTTTTGGTGGCAATGTTGGAGGAGTATTATTTTATGGCGGTGCAGATGGCACAGATGGGGTTGGTTCTAGTAGCGGCATGGGTGCTGGTACGCCGGGAGTAGGAGGAAATGCTTGGGATAGTTTAGAACCAAAAGGCCCAACTCAAGCAAGAGCCGCTTGGGCAGGAAATTGGGATAGCATTGCTAATGCTTTTGATTTTAATGCTCCCGGTAGTGGAGGTTACGCCTCATATGGTGAAGCTGATGATAAATGGGGGATATACGCAAGAGGGGGTAAAGCTTTAGGAGGCTGCGCTTTCATTACTTACGCAACTCAAGATTATGATGTAGCATGAGAACTCCACCAGATGCAAAACTATATGAGCTTCGCCCACTTACTGGGCCACTAGACCCGTCATCATCTCCAGATGCTGTACTAGCAGGAGGACATAGATGGGTTCAGAACTTCAGGGTTAATTCGTCTGGGGCTTTAAGCAGAGCAAACGGATTTCGTCGTCTTCTTTACAAGGAAGGGACTACTTATAATAACACTGATTTACACAATCAACTAGAGAACACTTCATCAGGAGCGGCAGTAGAAGATATAAACTTTTTATTTGAAGCAGAGATATCTAACGGAGTAACTAAGCTGCTTGCTGGAACTAAGAGCAGGCTTTACGGGCTTAATACTAAAACAAACAATTGGAAGCTTATTGGTGAAGGGCTTGCAACAACTGGAGCTTGGAAAGCAGCACAGCTAGGAGAGTTTGTTATTCTTGTTAACGAGAACGCCAAGCCTGTTTATTATAAATTAGACCAACCTAAAGAATCTGAAAGGAATAACTCAGGTAATCTTGTTGATAAGGTTAACTCTCTTAAAGAAATAGAAAGCTTTAAAGGTATAGGGCTTAACAGAGTTAAGCATATCACGGAATGGAGGGGGCTTATGTTTTACGCTAATGTTAATGAAGGTAACGAATGGGTTCCTGATAGATTAATATGGAGTGACTTTAAGAAACCTTTTGATATTACTCCTAATATAGGCGACTCATTAGCTGGATACCAAGACCTTGGTCAAGGGGAAGATATTATAGGCATGGAACCATTAGCTAATGTTCTCCTTGTTTACACTACTAAAGGTATATGGCAATTTGAAATTGCTGGAGGAACCGGGACTGATGTTCTTACTTTCAGGAAGAGGTATTCAGATGATGATAGTGGAAGTTTAATTCCTAATTACCCTAATACAATAATTGCAGCAGGGAATGAACACTTTTACTTAGGGCGGGATGGCATATACTATTACAGTATATACAAAGGAATGCCAGCTAGAGAGAGCTGGTTACATCTTGCTTCCAGTGTAATTTTCAATGATATTAATTCATCTAAATGTGAACTGCCTATAGCTGCTTTTAATGCAAAGACAGATGAGATATGGATTAGTTGGCCAAGTAAAGGGGCCACAAAGAATGATAAGACTTTAATCATTAACACTAAGTATAAACATGTTTCTTACATGGACGCAGGCTTTACTGCTTTTACTAATTTCACAAACCAGACTTATACAAGCATAGCTGAATGGGCTATTGCAAATTGTGTGTGTGCTGAAGGAGGTGCGACTCACGGTATACATCAGTATAGGGACTCTGCTGAAGGGTCTTCAGTTTGTTCTGGTTCTGAAAATTTTCCCACAACTAGATGCGCTCCTAACATTAATAATCTTCTTACGACTTCTACTAAAACATATTCTGATTCAGCGTTCCCAGATGATAACCTTGCTACTGAAGATTGGACTGCAACCGCTGCTGCTGACACTTTGTATACTAAGCTTGGGACAGGCACGTTTGCAGATTTATGTGACGAAGCTTGCCCTGAAGATATTAGGTTTGTAATGGCATGGTCTAAAGACAATTGTTTAAAGGAGGATGGCAATCATTTCAAAAGAGAAAGGTGTACTAGTTCCCATCCCTACACTGCCTGCGCTACATATACAGATGAAGATTATAATTCAATACTAACTAGCCCAGCATTAAGGCTTAATGATCCTACTAGGAATAAGCTTCTTAGGGTTGTTACTCTGGAGTTTGATCATGATCAAGTCGGTGGTCAGATAAGTTTAAGAGTAGGTAACTCCGCTCAAGCGGTAGACCCTAACAAGGTTGGGTGTGGATTAGTTTGGAGTAAGGCAGGAACTAAGGATGTTAAATGTCTTACCAACTTCAACAGAAATGCACATACTGAAAACAACACAAGAGCTTCAGAGGAACTTTCTTGGCCAGTGTATGAGCAAGGAAGAAACTTGTACTATGAAATATCTGTAAGCGGAACGGCTGGTGCTTTTGATGCCACTGCAATAAGACTTTATGCCACAACCAAAAAAGCGTAGCGAAGCAGAAACAAGAAGAGCTGATCTTCTTTTATCTCAAGCTAAGACTAGAACCTTAGAGGTTAACGAGGTGAAGGAGTTAATGTGGATATTAAACCCTTTCTATGATTATCCTGCTTTTTCAGTAGGGGATAGGGATTTTTTCTTTGATACTAATTTAAGTATGCTTTATGAGAAAGTAGGAGATGACCGTCAGTATGTAACAATATCTGAAGATAAACTTTCTTCTTTTGGTAGCGGTAGCGGAGGCGGGGTAAACAGAGGGAGCGGCCCATTTGCTAGGCTTAGTGCAGATAAAAGTAAACTTAAAGTTCCTTTACCTCCATTTCCTAAAGTACCATCAAACGTGAAATCAAAATTCCCTGAGTTAAAGAATGAATGGGAAGCATGGGAGAGTTCTGTTGAGGAATGGCTCCAATATGTGCAAAACCAATTAAGCTAATATGCCGTCAGAAGGACAAGTGCTTTGGTATATAGGGGAAGCCCCTATATCTGAACTTGATCTTGTTGCAGGGTCAGCATCAGAAGAAGCTAACAATTTAAGAGAATGGTCTTATTTATTCGGATTAGGTTCTCAGGAATTTTCAGACAGATATTTAATAGAGAAGCCTTTCTTTTCTTCAACAGAGCCTAACTACTTTCAAATATGGATGGTTTTCTGTGAGTTATTATTTTCTTTAAGAAGGCCGCATGGCGATGGAGATCAGTTTAGTAAAGGAGGTATAACAAACTTTTGGTGGGATAGGTATAAAGACGACCCTGAAGCATACCTTGTCTACCCAGAAGACGAAATTAAATACGGGTGGGTATTGTATCTGGATATTGAATCAGCTCCAAATGTTGTTGATTTAGTTACGGGTCAGGTGGGTAACTTGAATGATGGCACTCCAGTTTTTAGGAGGGATATTAACATGATCTTTAAAGGCGAAGGCCCAGAGAGCGGAGGGTCTGAGTCAGAATCTACTTTAACGTCAGGTGGGGTAGAGCCTAGTAAGTCTACTACTCCTATAGATATTCCAGAGTTTCCTAAATGGAGCGACAAGATTAAAGATAAATTCCATAGATCGGTAGATAAAGACATGTCTGAATGGGATAAGTCTTTAGATGAATGGCAAACTGAGCTTCAAAATACTTTAGCTAATTAGCCAGAAAACATTACTATGTGGTATTATCCACCGCATGGCTGTTAACTATTTAGACAGGCTCCAGCGAGACAACGACACACCAAGGACGATTGGTATGCCTTTTGCCACACCTCTTGTTACTCAATTCGGGCAACAAGATCAGCCCAAATCCCCATATGAAACTGTATCCACACCAAGAAACCAAGACCTTGCAGATAGGATTAAGGATATAATTGGGGGTACAGAATCTCAACAGAAGAGAGAAGACGATGCTTTACGTAGGTATGAAAGCTCCTTGAGCCAAGGAGGAGTTAAGCAGTACGCTGATCAAGAAGCTGGTTATTTATCTAACATATATGGCGGGGGTATGGAGAGTAAGCTGGATTCTCTTAGGGAAAACAGAGCTGACGCTTTACGTCAGGCAGGGGATTTAGCTAGGCAAAACCTAAGAAGAGATCTAAAGCTTTCAGGATTTAGAAGCCGTGGAGGCGCGGGTTCTAGGTTAGACCGTATGGCGGCAGACCGTAGTCAACAAATTGAAACAGGAATTGCTAATCAATTAGCTGACCAAAGCAGGGCAGATTATGATTATTTAAACAGGCTTCAATTGTCCAACCTTGGACGCCGCCAGAATATTATGGATTCTCTAGCGTCTAGGGAGCTAATGCCAATCCAAGCAAGGAACCAACTGCAAAACCAACAGCTTAACAGGCTAGGGCAGCTTGGCCAAATTGACAGGACAAACCAAATTTACCATTTAGCTGAAACGCCAGAGTATACTCAGGCGCGTGAGTACCAAGCAGCACTTGAGGCTCAAGGTATGGCCCCGGTTCCTCAAGATAATAGCTTTGTTAATTACGACATGAATCAAGTAGATCCATATGCAAGGTTCCCTAAGCAGCCGTTTATGGGGTACGGAGTCAACCCTCTTAATGGCTTGTATGGATACGAGTATGCAGCACCATTGTATAATAATTACCCAAGAGTCTTAGAAAGAGTTTAAACTTATACTGTCACAGTATTAATCATGCCTACATTTTACGATATAGCCAGAAAAACAAGGAACGCTTTACCTTACATGCAAAACTACGGTGGAGGCATAGGGACAGGCAGAGACGCTGATCTAGTTGGAATGGGACAGCAAATGCTTGATCCTGATTTTTATTCCCCAGATGTTTCTAATGAAACAATATGGTTTGAGAATGCTAACCCAGATATACAGTACTCAAGCTTTGCTAATGCAATGGCTGGGACGGGAGCAGACCCAGACACAGAGAGAAAGATGGCTTTAATTCAGGCTCAAGAAGCTAAGAAACAACAAGCGCAAAACCAAAAGCTGGCTTTAGCTTTAATGTCAGAGCAAAGGCAGCGGCAAAAAAACCAACAACTTGCGGTGGCGAGAGAAAGAGCATTACAATCTAGCCTTGCTAAAGAAAAAAGAGCAGAAGACAGGCGGTTGGCAGATGCAAGTAACGCTTCAATTTATAAAGCTGGAATCTTAGACCCGTCTAATGCTGGTCGTTATCTTTCACAGTACAAAGGATCAGTTAATGAAAGAAATGCTTTTGCTTTAGCCATGCAAGATGCCGCAAGAAAACGTAAAGAAGCTCAAGAAGCTCGCGAATTTTCAAGAAGTGGGACAACGCTATCAAGAGTAAGTAAAGCTGTTCAATTCGGAGACCAAGAAACTTGGAAGAATTTCGGATTAAAAGAAGAAGACCTTAATAAAGTGGACGCAAACGCTTTAAAAGGTTTAGCTAAGTTCCACGATAAATTTGCAGATTCAAACAACGCAAAAGCTATAGAAGGTATAAGCAGGTTAAAGGTATACCAAAATCGGATAAATGGTATGGCAGCGAACCCTGAAAAACAAAAGGATCTATTTCAAGATGCATTAAAGCTTCGGGATGCGTTGGTGGATAATGATGTTATTGCTGCTGAAAGTCCAGAGAGCAATGAACAGGAGCGTAAATATGATTTAAAAGTTAAGAGTATTCAAAATTTATTCAGTGAGGAAAATAAACCAAGATGGGGTGATACTTTGTTTTCAGGCTCAAGTGATGAAGATTCGTCTGAGGAATTTGTAGATGCTAGTAACCAAGCAACACCAGAACAAATACAAGCAGCAATGATGCTTCAATCCGAAGCTGCAAAAGAAGCAAAAGAAAAAAGATTAGCAGAGCAGATTAAAAGGGACGCAGCTTTCAGAGCAAGGAGAAGTGCTGAGAGAAATGAATCACAAGAGCGAAGAGATTTTGCAGACATGCAACAACAACTTCAATACGTAAGAGCTAATCCATACTCAACTGGTGCTGAAAGATTCTTTAATCAGAACCCAACCCGACGAAATGAATCTGCTATCCAAAGACCAGAATGGAATCCGTTTGATCCTGATTACTCCTTTGAAACTAGAGGTGTCCCTTTTTCTAATAACACTGATCCTGATGCGTTTTATGGGGGAACACCTAAAACTGTAACCAATCAGTTAGACCCTTCAGTGTTAGAGATGGCAGACGGTGAACCAGTGGTAGATGATCCAGATAGTGAAGATCAAAGATTAGAAATAGCTAATAGGATTTCCAGTAGAAAACCATTAAGTAAAGAAGATTATGAAGCTGAAGTTTCAGCCACAGCTATTGATCTTTTCATAGCAAACAATCCCGGATTAACTACCGATCAAGCATTTGCTGAAATAACTAAAATGGCTGTATCAAGACCTAGTCAAGCAAGAGACTTACTAACTCAAGCGACTAGTATTGTTAATAGAAGTAGCTATAGGAAGTATTAAGAATTTAATATAATATAATATGGGTTATTTTGGATTAGATGATGATTACTGGGACAGTCTTTATGAGGAAAACGACCCGTTAAATCCCGACAAAGATAAACGACGAGACCTTCTTGTTGATCTGTATAACATACGACAAGGAGAAGACTCTCAAGATGATGGTTATTTTGGGTTAAGCTCTTTCTTAGGAGGAGCGCATGGAGATGTTGCTGGATACGGGGGAGCAGGGACTAAATTCTTCTGGGAGGACAGGGATTTAATTAATGTTTGGGACACAGACCCAAGTTCTTTCATTGATCCAGAAACAGGAGAAGACTTTAGTGAAGTTAATGAGCTAGGGGAAAGAGGTGTTTGGCTGAAAGAGAAAGAGCCTTGGTCTGAAAATATTTATAAAAAACTCCCTACTGATTTTAGTTCGGGAACAGATGAAGAGGGTGAGTCTAACCTTGAGGGCTTAGGAGCTACCTTCAATAAGATTTTAGCTTCAACAGTTGAAGCGGGTAAGGGTCTTAGCCTTGCAACCACTAAATGGGCTGACCAAAACTTACCAGAATGGATGTTACTGGATGAAACAATAGGTTTACCATTCTCTTCAATTCCATCAGGAGTTCCCTTGGATGAAGCTGTACCTTTACTGGAAGATGAGTTTCTTGAATCAGTAAAAGAAAGAAAAAAAGCGGAGGAAATAATAAAAGAAAAAATTACTGACCGCTATGAAGACTTTCCAGACCCAGAAGCCGCTAGGCTTGGAGGTGAAATAGGAACAACCATTGCTCAAGAAATTCCAATCATGCTTGGAACTATGGGGACTGGAGCAGCAGTTGGTCAGATTGGTAAACAAGCTGTAAAGTATGGAGCCTCAAGACTAGGAAGAGAAGTAAGTGAGAAAGCGGTTACTAGATTGGCTAACCGTGCCAGTCAAAACCTAAGAAGAAAAATCGGCTTAGGCTTAATGGCAGGAATTCATGGGACACGGTCTGGTGCTGGGACATATTCAGATGCGCTTGACACTTATGCTTCAGAAAAAGTTGATTCATTGACAGAGGCAAATCCTGATTTATCTGAAGATCAGATACTAGATATTGCTTATAGTAATTCAGCAGGAGAAGCATTACTACCAGCAGCATTATCTGGTGCTGCAACTGCTTCTCTTGTTGCAGTCTTTGGCGCAACAGGATTGGAGAGTTTATTAAAAACTCCAACAGGCTTGAGCAGTGTCAGCAATGTATTAAAAAGCACATTCACTCAAGCAGGATTTGAGGGTGTAGAAGAAACGGCTGATTCATTAGCTCAAAGCTTGATACAGTACATGACGTACAACCCAGATAAAACTTGGAAGCAAGTAGTTGATGAGGGGGTTAAGTCTTTTCTTTTAGGCGGGTTAATGGGTGGCACTTTCACTGGAATAGGCAGCCTCCCGAAATATGCAGACACAAAAGTTCAGCTATGGCGACATAATAGAAAATTAAAAAAAGATAAAAAAGAAGCTGAGAAAGTTAAAGAAGACCTTAAAGGTCTAGCAAGGACAACTTTAAAAGAGACAACAGGAGAAGAGCCTACAGAAGAACAAGTTGAAGAGGTAGCGGAAGGAATTTTCCAAGCATTAATTGAGAATAATGAAACTGTTTTAGCTGAAGCTGAAGCTGTAGAAACAGATGAAGATGTACCAGTAGTATATGATGAAGATTTAAATGAAGAAGAGTTAGATGCTAAAGATAAAGCATATGCGGAATACCAGAAGCAAAGAGAAGCAAAGCAAGCTGAAGGGGTAACACCAGAACAGCGTGATAGTATTCTTGAGCAAGCTAAACTAGACAGAATTGCAAATGAAAAGCGTGAGCAATATATAGCTGAAGAGCTAGAAGCAATGGATTCGCGGGGAGAACTTATCCGAGAGTCCGAGTTAGAGCTATCAGGGCTAACCTCTCAAGAATACCGTTTAAGTCTTGCAAGAGGTAGAGCGGATAACCGCATATACAATGAACAGAAGCGAGAAGAAAGAAGTTTAAAAGAAGACACTGTTACTGAGGAAGCAGTCACACCTGAACCAGTAAAAAGCAAGGAAAGCATTTTTACTTATTTTAAAAATTTCTATGATAGTTTAAATAACTTAACAGAAGATCAACTTTCTGAGATTAATGAATACGAGGAGAGATTTCAGAGAGATGATTTTAAGTATCTTAAAGGTTCACTTGAATACTTTACACAATATTTAAATTCTTCAACAGATCAAGACAGCTTAGTAGCAAGACTTGAGGAAGTTCTTTATGCTCATGCAAAAGCGTCTGGAGCATTAAAGAAAGCGGGTGTTCCTGATTTAAAAGAGTTCGGAGAAATCGTTACAAATTCTGACAATGAGTCTAGCTTTAAACTTAATGAAGAGACTAAAGCTTTACTTGCAGATCAGGTAAAAGAAGAGCCTGTTACAGAAGAGCTTACCGAACAAACAGAGACTGATTATGTAATAGCAAATACAGTTAAAAAGAAAGTTGGTAATAAATTTAATTGGGTTAATGATGAACAAGTAAAAGACAGCCCAATAGAAATAAAACTAGGGTATACATTAAAGCAAGAGAACCCACAAGAAGCTGTACTTAAATATAATAAGAACACAAAAAGCTGGGGGATAGGCTACTACTTAGGCACATCAAAAACTGGTAAGCCTAAGTTCAATGAAGAGTTTACTATAGTAGACCAAAGCGCAATAGAAACTATTTATGATTCTAAAGATAGAGTAGTTGGTGCAAGGATACCCAAGCGCATAACAACTAAAGAATTTATTTCCAACGACCAGAACAAAGAAGAAGGTAACGTATGGAAAATTACAAAGCCAACTACTGAATCACGCACAGAAAAAGCCTTGGCAGATTCCACTCCTCAACAAGAGATTGCTGTTAAGGTTGTGGAGAATATTAAGAACAAGAGCGTTCAATCAATTTTAAGACCGCTTGTAAAAGACGGACAAGTTACTTTAACTCAGATAAGAGCAGTTATTAATACAGCTAAAGTGACAAACCCAGATGGATCACTAGTGAAAGCTGCCACTGTAACTGACCCAGTTAAACTGGGTAAGCATTTCTTAAAAGCATTATCTAATCTATCTAATGTAGAGTTATATAAGAACGCAATAGGTGAATCTGAAACTATTGAAACAGGGGTCATACAAGAAGCGGCTTCACTGAAGAGTAAAGACAACGCATCAAAATCAATAAGGACAGTAGCTGTACTTAAATTACTTCAGACTGCTGGAGAAAAGTATGACGCAGATAGAGCAGGCGTAATTGCTTTTGATGAAGGTAGGCAGGCAGCAGGCACTGGCAGACTCAGGCCAACAACCGAACAAACAAGGGAAGAAGCTTTAGAGGAGTTTTCTCCAGAAGATTTTGAAGTTGACCCCGCCCAAGTCCAGCAAGAAAGAGACAGGGCAGAACAAGCTCAACAACAAGAAGATATTGCAGAGGCTAATCAAGCAGGGCAACGCACACAGACACTTGAAGACAAGGAAGCTGACGCATACATTAAAGAACAGGCTGATAATATTGAAAGGTTTACTGAAAGCTCAAATGAGAAAGAAAGAAATGCAGCTATAGCTTTAATAAAGCAACTTGATAACTTGAATGTAAATCCAGAGACAATGACCAGAGCTGATCAGGAAAAGGCTATGGCATTTGCAAGGAAATACAGCGCAAACCCAGAGGTTTTTTATCAGAATTTATTTTCAATTAAGACAGCACTTGCTGGTAGTATAAGAAACCATAGAAGCAGTTCATCAGTATCCAGTATCCCTGTTATGCCGAGGGCTAAAGGAGCCAAACAAATCAAAGAGTTAGTTAACAGGGAAGATAACGGACTAACTGATGAGCAAAAGAGAATCTTTAATAAGTTCCTTGAAGTCTTAGATGAGAAGACGCTGGCTTTACTTACGCTAGAGATCACAGGCAGCGTAGACCTAGATGGTAATGAAACGATTTCATTTGATGGCACGTTCAACGCCTTAACTAATATTGCAAAAATTGCTAACAGCGCAAACCCAGAGGTTGTTGCTGAAGAGATAGCCCATTTCACTGCAAAGCTCTTACCTGAGAAATACCGAAAGGAGGCTAAGAGGCTTCAGTTGAGAGCGTTTGAGGATCGTGAGAAGAAAATCAAGCAGCTACTCAAGAAAGCTAAAGGACAAAGAAAAGTAATACTGCAAACAGCACTGGATGTAGCAACTGAAGCTAAGAAGAGTGCAGGAGAATTAAGCTCCGCTAATTACGCAAGAATAAAAACTAATGCAGCATCAAAAAACGGGATTGCTCTTAGTGAGATTCCTAATGATCGTTCCTTATACTATGACAGTATAGCAGGGTCGGTTGCCGCATTTGAGAGGGGATCATTTGGTAGTGGTACGTCAATCAAAGATTACGACAAATCTCTCGTCCTTATTGATAAGCCGCAAGTTGATACACCAGAATTTTTAAATTGGTTTGGCAACTCTGCTCTAATCACAGAAGACGGGAAGCCTTTAATATTTTTTCATGCCACTACTTTTGATGGAAGCATTGAACAGTTTAATGAATTAGTAGGGTACGAAGCTAGGCAAGGAGGAGTAAGTGGGCCTGTTAAGATAGATAACAATAGGAGGATAGGGCATTTCTTTTCTCCTGATCCTGTGTTTGGTCAGTTGCTTCTTGGCAACCCAGAGCCTAGCACTGACGAAGACTCTCCATATCAAGTTCTACAACGAGCATTAATGTTAGGCGGAGATAATGCCCAAGCTAAACTCAAAAGCTTTTCTTCAAATATGAATATATACCCTGCGTTTATTAGGGTAGAGAATTTATTTGACGGATCAAACCCAGATCACAGACAGCAGCTTGGAGTTGGACTTAAACGTGCAGTATCAGAGGCTAAATACTTACTAGGGGAAATTAATCCAGATAAAGGATGGAGTGATGGAGCTAAACTTCGGGATGTTTTAAACTATCAAAGGCAACCGGACATACAAGAACTTGAAGACTTTGGCTATAGCCCAGAGTCAATACAAGTAGAACTAGATACCTATGCAGAAGAATCAGCACGGATAAATGAGGCTATTAATAATCTCAGTGTTGCGTTTGGAGTAGAAACTGTTGGTCAGGTAAAACAAATAATAGAAAAAGAAGCACTTCTAGAAGCTGGTCTTGGGTTAGAATTAGCAGACCCAGATAAAAGATTTAGTTTCTACGGTGATGCAGATTTAGTTAGTGCCATCCTTCCTGATATTGAAAAAAATTATTGGGGAGCGATAGAACTTTACACAAGGTTTATAAAATATGCAGGGTTTGATGGGTACAACATACAAGAGTTTGGTAGAAATAATATAGCTGTATTTGAGAACAACCAAATTAAGTCAGCAATAACAGCTAGGGAATTTTCTCCTGATCCGCAAAGCACAATCTCAGCATCACTTTCACAAGAGCAAGAAGATGCATTAAATGAGATTGATGATTTGCTTTATGATGTCATTAACCCTGATGAGTTCTATGCCCGTAACTTAGTCAAGCAATCCACTGAAGGAATCTTTAAGAGAGGTCTAGAAACTGCGCTAGATATTGTAAGTGGATTACTAGATAACAGTTTAATTCGGGTTGACTCAGTAGCTGCACGAAGAGAGAAGCGCAAGTTCTTCAGTGAAGTAGAGAAGATGCTGAAGACTGGCAAAGGGTTAGACTTTAATAGAGCAGCCAAGCCGGGAGGACTTCTTACTAGAAGTGCAATAAATGCAGGGAGCATAAATCCTTTAGAGAGCGCAAAGAAACTAGAGTCAGCATTAAATGTGTTAAGTGTTTCTGGAAACAAAGAAGCAGTTGATATCCTTATGGGACAAGCTGCTGTTTCTGTTTCTGTTATTGATAAGGTTCTCAGGAAGCACATGCCTAAAGATATATCCAAGGATGGGTATAAAATGTTGCTGCGTAATTTTTCAGACGACATCGGAAGGATAGCTGCTGAATCAGTACTCCCTAAAGAGTATAAAGAACAGTATGACAAGTTCATAGAGGAAGACAGGGATGAGCTTGCTAATTCATTAGCACTAGTAAGCCTTCAGTTGTTTAAGAAATTTCAATCAAGGATGCGCTGGATAGAAACCAACTACCAAAGCAAAGTTAAAGAACTTAATTCTGATAAGGTTCAGAAACTACTAAGCAATTCCCATGAAAGATTTAATAAAGCAGAGAGATCAAGAGAAGTTGAAACTGAAATAGCTGCTCAACTTCGGTTTGCTGTTAATGCTTTAGCTGCTGAAGGACTTGACTTGAGAGCATCAGGGATTCTCCTTGAGATAGCAGGAGACGAGCAAACTTTAAGAGAGAGTCAAGTAGACGCAGCTAATATAAAAGGCAAAGCAGCATCCATAGCAAGAGTACTTGCCAAGTCTAATCTGTTTAGTGAAATGCTAACGATTGATCCTAATGCTACAGCAAGTGATGTTGCGGCATTAGCGGATCAAATACTTGAAGCTTATGCAGTGAAGAGGGCGATAGCTCCTAACACTCCAATGCTACCAGCTAAAGGAACAAAAGGGTACAAGCGTTGGCAACTTGCTGCTGGGTTATTGGCTACTAGAAAATCCCTTCAAGAGAATGCACTTGCTTTAGTCTTTGAAGAGGACGGGGAACTTGAAGGAGCTGGTGTTCAGAAGTTTGCGAAAGATTTGCTGAAGGGGTTGCAGCATAAAGACCCTAAAGTGCGAGCCGAAGCTATTGCTAAAGCAACAAGAAAGGTAGTAGACCATTCAAAGAAATCTGAAAGACAAAGGTTGTTATTCCAAAAAAGCTACAAGGAACTTGATGCCTTATTTAAAGAGCTTCAAGTATTACATGAAGCAAGGCAAGTTGCTGGTAAATTTTTAAATGATAAAGAGATTAAAGATTACTTAGCTAGATTAAACAAAGATACTAATTCAATAGAGACTCCAGTTTTTAGGACTAAAGATGAGAATAATGATCCAGTATTTATAGAGGCAGTCCTGCCAGACCAGCGCGGAGCAGAGACTCAACTAGAGAATAATACTTTAGTAATACCTGTGCCGGAAATCTTCGGTAAAAAGTCTAAAGTTATTACTGTTAGAATACTATCTGATGACACTGGAGATGAACATCTTGCTAAGATGCGTGAAGCTTATGACGCAATTACTCACTGGCTTTCAGAGAATGGCCCAAGTAATCCTTACTTTGAGTACTATAGCGGTTGGCATTCCATGCTAGAAAACATCTACATGTCGGAGCTTGTCATGCACCCAAGACAAAACGTCAGGGCTATTGCAAGTAAGCTTTCAATGTCTGTGCTAGATCAGGCATTAAATAATATTCCCGGCAGAAGTGTAGAAGTTACAAAGCAATTAGTAAGAAGGCACAACTTATACTTCCAAAGAATGGGGGCGTGGGCAAACGAATACGGAGATGCTTGGAAGAATAAAATGAAAGCCGCTGCTTTAAGCCACGGATTAGATGCAAGTTTCACAGGGGTGGCTAGAGAGGATACGTTTAAAGAATGGGAAACAACTGTAGGTAACGAACTCAGAGCATCACATCAAGAGGGAGGAAGGAATTTAGATATTGGTGACAGGCTTATGTCTGGCCAAGAAGTTACTAAGGAAGACATGGCTTTGCTGAATTTTGAAGGCAAGATAACCGACATAGCCTACAAATTAAATCAAAGCATTGCAGACTTAGATAAGTCTGTATCTCCTACGTACATTATTGACGCTGAAAAAGGACGCGCTCCTATTGTTAGGCTTCCTTTAAAAAGAGGGAAGACTTTCTTGCCTCGCGTATACAGTAGTGAATCCAAAAATTTTCTAGAGCTTTACAAAGACAGGGTTGATTTAAACGAGGGAGCAGAACTTGGAGCAATAGATTTTGATGCTATATTCACAGGGAATCCAGAGGCGTTACTGTCTTTTATAGTAGACAGGAACCCTGAGTTTATCACTCAGCCCAGTGAGCTGGAACAGCAATATGCAATAGTTGCGGCTTCAATTGCGGATGGGAGTATAGATGGCAGCGTAGAAAGTGTAGTGGATTTATTGTCCCAGCGAAGCGGTAAGGATGCCCCATCAATTAAGAAGCTTATACTGTCAGAGTATAAGGATATACTTAACTCCCTTGTCAGGGAAAGGCTTCCATCTGAAACCCAAAAACAAACTGCCAAGTACATAGACTTAAAAGCTGAAGGCCCGTTTGTTAAGGCTAGAAAGAAAGCAAATGCTCCTTATTACTTTTATCAGTACGGGTTTAAAAATCAATCAGACCTTAAAAGGTTTGCCTTAATGGGAAGCGCGAAGCCCCTTGAGAATGTAATGATTTCAATCAAGGCGATACAACGCGATCTTGATGCAATGGATTTAAGCGTAAAGAAAAGAAGGCAACAATTAATAAAAGAAGGTTATGTAAGAGGGTCACATGAACTTGAGAAGCAACTTAAAAAAGAGTTCAAGTTGAACGCCAGTGAAGGCACTAACTTTATTGGCACAATGGATGAGATAAATTTTTGGAGAAGAAGGCTTAATGATATAGCAGAACAATATCAAGAAGCTTACTCAACAAAAAGCGCAGGGTCTAAGCATGAGATAAGCAATACTTGGTTGCAGAGAATGCAAAGCTCAACTGTTGGATCAACATTGATGGCTATTGGCACAGTAGTTAAGAACAGTACTGATGCTAGTGTGATTGGAGGGTCTAACCTAGCAGCGGCACAGGGTCAGTCTGGGTCTTCTGCTTTCCTTAAAGGATTATTTATGAGGTGGCCTATATCCATAGGGAAACTAGGTGTATCTACTTTAGCTTCTGCTGTTAAATTCACAGTAGGTGTTGATACTCAGTTAACAAAGAGTGTAAAAGGAAAGAGGATTTTTAAACCTAAATTTAGCTGGGATAAACCAGACCTTATATTTAAATCATTCCCTGCTATATTAGATGGATTCATTAAAGCTAGAGGAGTTCATAGGGCTATAGCCCCTATTGGTGGGTTCCTTGCTCCAGCGGTTGAGGAGTTTTTTCAGCATATGCCTATGCGTATACATGAACACCGTATGCTTGCAGAACGTGGGCTTGATATGCCAATAACCCCTATTGAAACTAATGAAGCTTTCTTAGGGGACTTAGTTTCAGGAGGGAGCGGGATTAATTCTTATAGAACAGAGAATGAAGTTACTCAAGCAGCCGTTAGAGGTTTAAATGCTGGGCTAGGTCTTGCTGAGTCAGGTCTATCTTTAATAGGTAGACCAATCTTTCCAAGGATTGGTGATATAAGCGGCAACATTCAGCTATGGAATTTAGGAATACAGCATGTAACCGATCTTCAAAGGCAACTGGATAAGGTTTATGATTCTAGAGAATATTACGAAGATGATCTTAACGAAGACATATCAGAGGAGGAATTACTTGGGAGGTACTTGTATATATTTAGAGCTAATAAAGCTTCCTTTAATAACACTTTGAACATGTTAGCAAAAGGCGGGGTTACTAATTTCCAGAAAGAAGCAAAGGCGTACCTCCAAGCAAGAGCGCGTGGAGAAGAAGATGCACAGTTCCTTACTGATACTCAAAGAAACAATGTTGCTGAAGGATGGGTTACTCAGTCTAACTCGGCAACTCCTAGTAACCGACCAGTGTGGGCAAGGTTAACTCAAACAGCTAATGCTTTAATGGCTTTGATGGGTTGGGGTACAAACGCAATCCAGAATTTAGGGAATGTTGTGCTGGGTAGAAGCAGGAAGAGAGACTTAAAAGACTCTAGTGTTCAGTCTGTTGCTGGACTTATATGGATGCTTGGTTTTATGGCTTCTTCAATTCCAGCAGGCTATCTTGCAACAACAATATTTAATTGGATTTATGGATTGATGGGGGTTGATAACAAAAAGTCACTACCAACAGACAAGAAAGAAACAAAAGATATTATCCGATCAGCAATTGGATTGGGTACTAGTTCAGTTCCAATGGCTGGGGCTTGGGTTGAATCTTTAGTTGGTGGAGACCCATCAAGAGGCATGATGCATCCCGGCAGTTTGCTTTACTCTAAAGCTAGTGTGCTAACTAAATACTTAGCAGAAACTGCTGTAACTAAAGATCCAACATATGGCATGAGATCATTAGCTAAAGGCATGGCTCCTCTGGCTATGAATATAGTTGATTCTCTAACAGATTACGGAAAAGGATGGACAAAATTCGGCAATGTAATGAACGCGATAAACCGTTATTACAATCCAGATGATATTAAAGTATTTAGAGGACAAACATTAGCAGCAAGTATCTCTAACATTAAACCTATATCTGAACACGTTAGAGCGTTTCAGTCAGCAATAGGTAGGGGAGACCTCACACGAGCAGAAGAACTGAGAGTGTTAATGATGAATGAACTTAGAGCAGATGCTGCAATAAATGAAGAGGAGATGAGTCCTATTGACGCTCAAAGAAAATTAAACCGACATCTTAGAGCAAAAACTCCTCTTCATTATAAACTTGAACCGGGAACTATCCCAACAAGGAGTGAGTTCGTGGAAGATTTTCAGAGAGATAATTTTGTTTCTTTGAGAATAGATGGTTGGAATAAAGATGAGAGTAAATGGTCTGGAGAATTTAAAGAAATCATGGATACACTTGATAGGTTTAATGATTTTTATATAAAATCTGGTATCAGCCCTAATGGAATTTGGGATCAGGAAGAAGAGCCTCCTACTAGGAGAACTCTACTACCTAATAAAACCATGAGTCCGAACAGGAAGGTTAAGATCAAAGGCTTATCCCCGTCTCCTAATATCTAGACAATGATGCTGCCTTCAAGTGCAGTAGAAATGTCTTCTTCATCCCGATCTATATAGCGTTGCAGCATTGCTGGAGAATCCCAACCTATTATCTCAGTGATGGTAGTAGTTCTAACTCCGCTCTTCAGCATCCTAGTTGCTGCGCCGTGGCGAAGGCAATGAAACGTAAGAGAATTCTCAAGGCCAGCTCGGTTAACCATAGCTTTGAACTGCTTGTCTAAGGTTCCGCGAAAGTAATATCTATCACGCGCTAGTGGAAAATAGTATATATCATTTTCAACTGGAGTTTTTGAGAGTGCTAACCCCACATCAGAAACTAAAGGCAGTATAATTTCTCTGCGTTTTCTTTTCATAGGAATAAAGGTTATTTGTTTTTTCTTTTCATTAACAAATGACCTTTTAAAGCAAGCTGTATCTCCAAGCCTCATTCCATAGTACCATCCAAGCATAATCATTGGAGTCCAGTAATCTGAATAAGGAGATTCATAACTAGATTTAAGTAATTCTTTTGCTTCATCAGGTGAGAATCCGACTACTGTTGTAGCTTCTTCTTTAAACCTTGGTATCATTGATGCAGGGTTAAGGTTTATCTGTCCACTCTCTTGGAAGTATTTAAAGAAAGACTTCAAGCAAGTGAGTATAGCGTTTAACGTACTGCCCTTAACCCGTTCACCATTTGATTTATTGGTGTTCCTTTTGCAAGAGACAAGGAACGAGTGAACCGTATTATGATCCATTGCGTTCTGCTTTGTCGCAAAGCAATGGCTAGAGAATTTGTCTAAATAATTTTGATAGACACTGATTGTATTGTCAGCAGCACCCAATCTTTTCCAATTGATATACTCCCTGATCATTTGTGGTAGCGTTTTAGTTTTCTTCATATCTTATACTGTCACAGTTTAAAGAGAGATAATAAGTAATCCTTATTATTTGCTCTCTTAACGTGAGCCATTGCTGGCCCACGCATTAAATACTTTCTAGTCTTAGCTTGGTTAACTAAGTCTACTCCACATGCATCTGCAAAGGCAGCGACCTCAGATACTTGTATGGAGTCCCATGATTTCATACGACTGATCTGACCTACACGTTTAACTGGTATACCAGACTTATCAGAAATCTCCTTGTTAGTCATGGCGTCTCTCCCGTCACGCGCCAGCACACGGACAAGGTTAGGCGGTAATTTGTTTATCTTGTTTAGTAGAGTCATGTCCACTTCCTTGTGACTTATGACCCCTAACCCTAAAGTTAGGGTTCTCATCTAAGTAATCAGTTAGCCAAGAGAGTTTAAATCTATGGCTTCCTCCACACCCTACTGCTTTTTTTAATGCTGCAATATATGTGCGACTAACCCCAAGCTTCTTTGCAGCTTGAGCCGTATCTACAAGGTATGTTTCCTCAGACATTTATATAACTTCCGTTTTCAAATCTAGTGTAGTTCTTAAAAAAGACTAGTGGAATTTTAACACCACTCTCTCCCTCTCTGTTCTTATCTATGCTAACAAATACTGGCAGCCCCGGTCCAATAGGCGGGACGTTTGGGTCACGCCAGATAAACAAAACAATGTCAGCATCCTGTTCAATGGCTCCACTATCGCGCAAGTCAGACAGCTTTGGGGCGCGAGAATCTTTATCAACTTGACGGGATAGCTGAGACAGAACAACAACAGGAATCCTTAACTCTTTAGCTATAGATTTTAACCCATTACTAATCTCAGCTACCTCATCATTACGTGAACCTTTATCACGTGTTGATCTAATCAATTGAAGGTAGTCAATAAACAAAGCCTTAATCTTGTGTTGCTGTTTCATTCGCCTAGCAGCAGCAGAAATTTGCTGCACTGACAAAGCACTCCGATCATCAATGTATAATGGCGCATTAGCTATATCAATAGAAGCTTGAGATAGTGCGGCCATGTTTGAGGCTACATCATTACGACTCACCTTTGCTTGTGTATGTATTAACCTTGCTATCAGAGACTCAGCAGACATTTCCAAACTAAATATTCCCACTGGTTCTTTGTTATCAACCGCCATGTTCCTTGCCATACACAAAGCCAAGCTTGTCTTGCCCATGCTAGGGCGAGCAGCAAGTATAGTAACACTGGCTGGCTGGAGTCCCATTGTCTTCTCATCTATATCCGCATACCCACATGATATTCCACGCAAAGAACTAGGATCAAGAAGGCCAGCTTCAATCTTTGCTATGTACTCACCTACCATGTCAGCATTACTGCGCTCACCTGAGCCAGCGTTATCCTGTGCTATCTGTAAGATGTCACGTTGCACACAATCTAAAGCCTTGGATGCGTCCACTGATTGGTATCCTTCCTTGACCGCCTGATGACCTGACTCAATAAGCTTACGCTTTATCCAGTAATCACGTAGTTCTTTTGAATAGTACGGCCAGTTGCTTGGGACTGACATCTTGTCAGATAACCCAGTCACATATGCTGGCCCCCCAATCTCATCCAGTTTGTTTTCTTTTTTAAGAACATTAACAAGTGTTAATAAGTCTATGTTCTGACGATCATCTTGTAGCTTTAGTATTGCGTTATATACAATCTGGTTTCGGGTATCATAAAAATACCCACGTGAAGCAGGATGTTCTGATATGAATCCACTCAACGCCTCCTTTGGGTCTTCAATAAGACAACCCAAAAGCCCTTCTTCCATATCCGCATTATGAGGCGGCACTCTTATTTCATTATTAATCTCCATAGCTTATACTGTTACAGTTTTTGAAACTCCTCTGGTAACTCACGCACTAACTTAAAAAAATCTTCCAGTGACATTGCGACTAACCAAGGAGAATGATTTTTGCGGAAGGCAAACACTGGTATCTGCTCTTCCTTTGCATCACGCTTGGCTTGTTCATACCCATTACGAGTCGCGCCCTTTTCTCTATGCTTAACCTCAAAGTGAAACTTATTCAAACTGTCACACCTTACATCTGGTGCGGCTCCTCCGTCTGCACCAATAGCAGAATGCTGACATCCCCGTATGGCATCTTCATATCCTGCTTCCCTTAGTTCATCTCTGAAAGCACGTTCAGCAACGGCCCCTTTGCGCCTACTATTTATTGGCATAAATTTTTTCCCAACTAATATGTGGATTGTTTTTATCTATAACGTAGAATGTTTCAACAACATCTTCATATCTACTATCTTTCTTTTCCTCTGCCCACCAACTCTTCTCTGTCTTCTGAACGTCTATAACTATCATGCACTTAAAGTCTGATGAGGGTATGATGTAATAGGCTGGCTTGCTTCCATGTCTTTTATCAAAGCTATTCTTATTACATATAATAATTACAGAGAACGGCCAGTCTTCTGGCCCAGCAAACACGTGCCTAGTTTGTTTAACTTCACAGCGTTGTATTAAGAAGAAGTCTCCATCGTCCTTCATCTTAATCCTGTCTCTTTGATTAGTTGCTATATGAGTTGGGGGAACTTGAACAGTGTGGCCACGTGATAAGAGGTACTGAACAACACGCTGTACAGTTGGAACACTATCAGCAACATGCTTCTTATATTTCTCCCAATCTTTGTCGTTCATTTACGCCTAGCTTTTAATGACGATCTTGCATTAGCACTATTAATAACTGAGTGAAAGTTATCTTTGACCCATTGCTTAGGCTCTTTAACTTTTAAATGTTTTGCTGCTAACTTCTCAAGCGCACTTGTTGATATGGATGCACGGGAATAAAATTCATCTGCTGGTATGCCTAATTCAGTTGCCATTCTTAATGCCAACTTAGTAGATGTTATTGAATTAATTTCCCTGCCTCTTGACATGTACCATCCTTTAACAGCTTCATCATCAGTTGATACTAACTCTTTTGCTTGAGACGCTAAGTCTTCATAAACTTTAGTTGCTGCATCTTTTGCTTCACGGGCCTTAGCTAAGTAGTAACCTCTCTCTTTAGCAGACATCTCACTAAAGTTTTCAGTTGGTATATCCTTGTACGCCTCTATCTTATACTTTAACGCACTGCAAATTGACTTAGCTTTACACCAAAGGCAGGCTTTCTCACTTGGCTCAAGCCAACCTTTACCTGACAGTGCTAATAAAACGCCGTCACGTATATCCTTCTCCGCTCTCTTTAGTTCTTCTTCATTGAACGTATGACAAAGAACGTGATCATACATGGATTCTGGTTGAGCAAAACAGTAGCGAACTTCAGTCATCCCTTTGTCTCTCCATTTTTGCCACCATAAAACTGACTCAGCTTTGGCTTGCCAATTGTTAGCTACAGAGTCTTGGCCGCGCCCTGTCTTGTAGTTGCAAACAATCCCGTTGCCTGTCCTACTGCACCGCGCTGCAATATCTAACATGCCTGACCATATTTTTTTATTATTATGGTAGTACCAATATCTCTCTTCCCTTATGATATCATGGCAGTCATGGAACAATAGCTTGTCGTATTCCTCAAGTTCATGCACGACATCCAGCTCTTCATTACTCAACTCAGAGCGGTCAACACTACCGTCCATGACCCCATGTATTCTTGTGCCTCTTGCAGCCCAAGGAGAATCAGGCGGGGTAGGAGATTTAGACTCCAACTCTAGAGAACGAGGGCAATTGATAACACGATTCAATCCGCTTGCGCTAGGCAAGCCCTGCCTCTCATCTCCCCCTGCACTATGCTCTATGGTGCTAGGATTTGGCACAAGTCGCAGTAACAATTGCTAAGAATTTAGCAGGGTGTTCAATCATTTGCTTTGCGTAAGCATCACTTACATCAAGAAAAGTTTCCGTCTCCTTGATCTGACCCTTGCTAATTAAAAACTGATTCACTTCCTTTGATTTCTTACCAACTAATTCTTTAAGTTGCTTGTCTCTTGTGTTTGGCTTTGGTGAAGCAGGCTTGGCTTTAGCTGGAGCATTAGCTTTCACTGGTGAAGCAGCGGTTCTTTCTGAGGCGATCTCCATCTCTTGCTTTGAAGGGCGTTCAGCGTTCTTGTCTTGGTACTTGCTGTTAGCAATACACCTCCCGATAGCACTTGTCTCAGAAGTTTCTACCCAGTTAGTAGTAGTTGCTCCTCTGTCTTTAGACTTCCAGTCCATTGCAAACCCCGTGGCAAGGACAACATCATCTTCTAAAAGTGATGCTTTAAAACACACCTTACTGAAGTCGTCGTCATGCCATTCAATCTCTGTTATAACACGGAGCTTTGGGTTCTCTGAATAAATGCGCTGCAACCTAGTGGCCACATCCTCATACTTGCTTGGGTCGTATCTCATTATACTGTTACAGTTTAACTGCTAAAAAGTTAGAGTGATTCATATGAATAATATTGTCAACAAATAAATACAAACAAACTATTTATCTAATTTTTATTTGTAATTTAATACAACAACCCTGAAGAAAGATTTATTTTTATTGGTAAGTATGCACCAATAAACACTCTCCTCAACTGGTTGCTCATCAGGGACCATGTAAATACATGGCTCAATGTATTCATCTTGAGCCAGAGTCCAGTCCGTTAAGTTAGTACTTGTTAGTATTACTACTGCCTTCCCTGCTGGTAGATCCTTAACTCTAAGTTTAATTTTACCTTCATCAGGTGAAACCATTAAGGTAGGGCCAGCATTAAGTGAGGCCACTAGTACAAACAATAAGGTAATATATTTCATCGGTTACTTACTTGGGTAGGAAATCATTTCTAGTTTCACGTTCTTCAGTAACCCAGCGTCTGGATCTGAGAGCTTACTGAACGCAGCTTTGGTCAGGTCTATCCCTCTATCGGGATGACGCTTCTGGTTTGGGCCGCGATCATTAACCCTAACTATGACAGATCGGTTGCCTAAAGTTACACGAACTCTTGTCCCGAAAGGAACTCCCCACATAGCACAAGTCAAAGCCTTGTCATCCAGTGGCTCACCTGATGCGGTTAACTTTCCAACAAGTCCATCTGCTTTGCCGCCATACCAAGAGGCGGTAGTGGTTATTGTTTTAAACGTAGGTTGTGCCACGATGTAGTAAACTATGGCAATGCTTAGTATTATAGTAGTTATTATTTTCATTATATATTATTTTGTTTTGGTTTAAAAAAAGAAAACCAGTCACAGCAGGGGACTGTGACTGGCAAGCAATAGCTATGGAGTTAGCTAAGGCTATTGGGAAACGCTACATTAACCAACAGCGAAGTCAGTCTATATGTACCCCTACGTTTCGTCAACTTGCTGGTGAATCTGCGAACACATTTGAGACTAAGGTTACATCAGTAACCTCATAATCCCAATTGCTTACCCCGTCAGCTTCAACGTCTACATTACTTATAGCTGGATCTTCATCAATAGCGTCCTTGTTTATGAAGGCAATGCCATCACCCGTTATTGATAAATGAGGCTTAACTAAATCAAACTTTTGTTTAGCTTCTTTTTGACTTCCAGCACTAATCAAGTAGTCCGTGTCTATTGTATTTGTTAATGTTATTATGTATTTATTTTTTGCCATTATGTTTTAATGTTAATTCTTTTTTGTATATAAAGGAATACATAGGCGGATTACGAGGGAATGAAAGTAAACCTCTATGCTTCTTAATAGCATAACTACCTATGTAAATTATTATTCTTGGTTTTTTTGTTTTGAATAATTGAATCCTGTTGGGGCTTCCATGTTTCTCTTTTTTAAGAAACGTCTAAAGCCTTCATCTATTGCCTTCTTCATCCCTGCATTCGGGTCGTCAGCAATCTTCTTTGTTTTATTACTTATGTTTTTATTACTCATGTATATTTTATTTTAATTATTATAGTCTCAGTTTCCTTCTCTTTAATCGGCCACTTCCCATCAAACATAAACGACCCAAGCACTTCATACTTATTTCCATGAAGGTATAAGTCTACCTTTTTGTCAGCCTCTCTCTTTGACATTATCCGTAGATATGTAACCTTACCGGGAACCCCAGCAATACACTCCATATCTTTTATATCCATAATAGATGTCCGTTTTGTTCCTTCAAAAGTTGTGTCTATCTTGACATGTGTTGTGTGTCGTGGCGTCTTCATTATATCAATTCATTCTCTTGTATTGTCACAGTATTATTTTGCTCCGCGATCTGTTCTAATAATTCTACCAAACAATAAGTCCAGTAAGGATGTTCATTAGCTTCAGCCGTCATGATTAATTCTTTCAAGGCACGTGTCTTAACAAGAGCATCTCTCTGGCGTCTAGTTAATTTAACTACATATTCTTGAGGCATTAGTCTTGGCCTCCCTCTTCTTGGCCTCTTCCCTTCTTCCAATATTTTTTTTGCACGTTCATTTATTTGCGATGCCCTTTGTTTTGTACAGCCAAGTAGGCTGGCTATTTGATTGAATGATATACCGTCACATCTTTTTAGAAGGACTAGCTTTTCCTGTTCAGTTAACAGGCCGTCTGTTTGTGCGCTATATACGCGCTTGATATATGTGTATCTTTCTAAATCACTGTTCATAATTTTCTAATCTTTTTTGTACTGCCCTTACAGCAGACCTTCTATTAATCTTGCCGATTATTTTATGGCCGTCAGCAACAAGAGTAATTGATACCGCTTCTACAGCAGCAAGAATCCTTTGGCTTGAACGGTCTTTTGTTTCCACGGCTAAACTCTCAGCAACTATTTTGTATATGGCCTGCTTCCCTACCTTCATACCGCGCCCCTTTACTTAGGTTATCTACAGCCCACAAGGGCTGAAGGTTTGACCAATGGAAACACTTACGCTGTTCCTCTTCCTTAGTTAAATCAAAGGCAGCGCACGGCATGATGTGATCAATGTGGATGCCGCTGAAGCCAGCATTAAGGAACACATCCCAATCCATGCCCACTGTGAACTTTGATTCAATGTGAGCAACCAAGTCACCAAAGGAACAACCCACTAATTCTTCAGTGGATTTCCTATGCGGCTTGTTCGGGTTAAGGCCAGCTTCTTTTAAGGCAGCCCTTAACCTCCCCCTCAAGCGGCAAGCCATTGCGTAAGACGGGTTAGTCCTTTTTAATATAGTGGTGTACTTGTTTATTGCCTCACGGTTCCTTCTTGACCACTCTCTTCCGGTCTTACGCATCAACTCTCGGTTGTTCATTGCGTAGGTTCTTGTGCTGCAATAATGGGAGCAATATTTCTTAGCCCTGTGCGCTCTTTCAAGTACCCCTTTTGTTGTACTGAACATATTATCACAACCGGGGGCGGCACATTGAGCCTCAACAGGAACCTTGATCGGCTTGCCGTTTGTCCAAGTTCCTGTTCTTTCTTTGTACGTTTCTGTCCTACACTTCCTACAACAGTGCTTCTGGCTTGTGTAAACAAACTCTATGCTTTTAGACTGGATTTTAAGTATACCACCGTCAGTTGTGTTTTTGTAGATAGGCTTTGACTTAGCGGTCTTGTAATTAAACCAAGTCCCGCAGTACAAACAGTTCCTCCCTTTGGGGCGTTGCTCTTTTTCAAGTCGGTACTTTTCTTGACTTCTCTTTAACTGTTCTTGGTACGCCTCGCTTTTTAAGGTGTTCCTGTTTTTTACTATCCTTTTACATTCATCACTACAGTACCTCCTTGCTACCCCCGTGCCTGCCTTATAGGCATCCATCTCTTTGCCGCACTCATCACATGTTTTTTTAACGCCGTGCCTTCTCTCTCTTGTCTCCGCTTTTAATTTCTCTTTTTTAATACTGTCGTTTCTTTTTGAACAACAAGAATTGGAGCAGTATTTTGTGTACTTGTAGGTGCGACTGCCGATCCTGTCCTTTCTCTTTGCGGGATCAAACATTTTGTCACACCAGTCACATTTGATTTTACTCATAACTTAACAGGCTCCCTCCCTGCTTTCATAGCCATGAAGTTCTGAGTGTCACCGTCACTTACTTCTTTACGGTATCGGTTAACCTCACTCTCTACCAAGGCATTAATAAGCCCTTGCTCTTTCTCACCTAAGCTACGCCATGCAGCATATGCCCTGCCTCTTGGGCAGAACCAATTCATTGCACCAGCATGGACTACAAGATCACTAATCACTTTATCTTTATTAGTGTTGATGTTGGTATCAATCATCTCTTTAATTATAAGGCTTGGTCCGAATCCAAACTGACCATCAATTAAAAAAGCTACTGCTTCAGCAACTTCTTCTGGTCTATTATTCAACCTCCAAATGAAAGAGGTTTTATTGTACCTTTTAACTGAAGGGTCTAACATCTCTAACTTGCCTAGCCTTTTATAATATTTTAATACTTCTTCTTTAACATACTGTATATGATTCATTTTAATTTCCTTTCTGTTATACTGTGACAGTATTAATAGAGGCCAGTAGTGGCGATCAATGCAGGTAAACAACCCCCACGTAGAACGGGGTAAAACCTGTTTGCATCTTAATAGCAACATGTACCACCACTGTCCTCAAAATTTATGCGGCAACCTCCACCGCAATGTAATGCGTTTGTGGTGCGTTAGGTTTAATCTCCATGTCGGGACTTGTATTAATCCCAACATAAACAGTTGGCACACCAGTATGCGGAACACGATCTGGATTATACATAATCTCCCAGTACATGTCTGAAACGATTAAGCACCAGTCATACTGAGAGCTACGCTCTTTAACCCAGTTGATAGATGGTATCATATCTGTCCCGCCTCTGCCGTACCACTCATTAGGTATCTTCAAAGGGAAGTCAGCCTTGGTGAATGTACGAGTGCCACTCTCTATAACTCTAGTGTCACACTGGACAAGAGTGACTGTAGCATTTCGGTATTCACGAATGATCTTATCAATCTGTACTATAGCTTCCGCACATTCTAAGTCTCCCATTGATCCAGATGTATCAACAATAACAACACCATTAGTTTTATTCTTGGTGCGGTTACTTGGAAGCATAACATCTTTCCTATAGCCATGCCTACGTGAAGGTCGCTTCCATGTGTATCCACCAACACTCATCTTTGTGATCCACTGTCGGAGCATTGACCATCCATTGTTGGCGCGTTTATTAATGCACTCTAGTATGGAAAGCCCATCACCAAAACCCTCACCTTGTTTCTTCTGTAAGACTACTGCTTCAGAAAGTGTGTCCTTCCAAGCCTCTTCAATCTCTTTGATATCTTGCTCGTTAGTTTCTGGTGCGTCAGATATATCACCCATACCTTCCTTGTCGTAATCATCACCAAGGAACTGCTTCACAAGTTCTTGAAACTTATCTTCAGTTTCATTGGACTGATTAGAATCTTGCTCACCTTCCTCATCCCCTTGTGCTGAACAACGATTAACATCAGCATCATCAAGGTTAGAGCTTTCTGCTGGGGTATCTGATTCAGGCTCACCTTGCTGACCTTGGTCTTCAGGTTCTTCTTCATCTTCTTCCTCTTCTGGTTGGTTATTAATCTGATTAATTAACTCATGGTAATACCATTCAGCATTCTTACCGGAAGGCATCTTCACGTAGTTGCCTTCAAGAGGGAACACACCAGAAGCAACGCCATCTTTCTTGAGGTCTGACAGTATTCCTAATTTAGAATACCAAGGCTCAAGGTGAGAATTAATTGCTAAGTCTGCCGCAATATTCCATAGCCTTGGATCACGATCACCTCGGCGCAAGTGGTGAGCAAACAGAACATGAGCTACCTCATGCAACATGATACCTTTAACAACTTGAGATGGCAGCTTGCTAATCCAATCAGGAGAGTACCGTAATGTTGCACCGTTGGTACAAGCAGTACTAATACTATCATCTTCAATGATCTTCCACTTAGAAAGGAAAGGAATCCCTATAGGATGCTCATCCCATAGGTAATCCTGTGCGTTAATGATCTTCTCCTTTGGAGTCAGGCCATTCTTAAAACTATTCATTGGTATTATGTTACTCATTTGAATTGTGATGGACTGTAGTTCTCAAGCGCAGAGAGCAGAGAATCCCCTGCTTCCATAACTTCTTCACGGACTGTGCAAGAATCCTTAACCTTATCAACATCCAACTTATAAAGGCTGTCTTTGATCTGCTTCTCAAATAATTTTATATCAACATCATCAGTGATATTAAGAGAAGGTAGCGCATCACAAAGTGTAGTGATCCCTGTTAATGCAGAAGCAAAGAACTTTGTGTTCTCTCCTTTCAGTGATTTCTTATGGAAGTTTTTAATAGACTCCATACTTGTTTTGATCTGGTCAGTCAGTCTTCCTACAACTTCCTTGACTGAGTCATTAAGTTTCCTCTTATACTTGCGCTCAGTTTCCAGCTTGATCTCTTCAGCAAGATCAAGACTTCCTTTGATCCTGATGTCAGATGGATCAGTAATAGCTTCCGTCTCTAACTCAAACAGAAACTCATCACCAACACCTTGAGGTGAAGGGAACCTATCTGGATCAAACAAAGAGTGAAGCTCATTAGCTGCACGTTGAACCTTGCTGTGATACTTATCTACAAACTCATCACGCTTGTCATAAAACTCTGCCCTATAATCAGAGAGCCTTTGCTTTATGTTCTGGTATGTCTCAACTTGTATGAGACGTTTACCATTTGAATCCCAAGGAATAGACACGGTAGCTAGTAACTGCTTGGCATCGTCCCTTACCTTACGGCATGGCTTGAGATCAGCATTAGTGAACTTCAAGACCTGAGTCTTGAGCCTATCCACGTTTGCGTTGTTTGCCATTGACGCATCAGCCGATGCATCTTTGGATGTATATGTCTGACCGGGTAGGCCAGTGCTTATCTTAATGAGTAAACAATTTTCATTAAGCCGTTGTAGTGCTTGGTTATTATCTTCCATTGTAGCGTTTAGTTAATTAATTATATTATACTGTGACAGTATTAAGCAGCCTTACGCTGCTCATCCCACTCCTTATACTCATTCAGTCCTGCGACTGTGAGTCCACGTTGAAGGGCAGCACTCATAAATGCTCCCTTTGGTTCATCAGGCCAGCGATTAGCGTACTTAACAAAAGCACGGGTTGCTTCCCGATCTTCAGTACCATCTGCATATGCATACTCAACCAAGTGCTGGGTAGCTATGTATAGAATTCCAAACGAGTCACTGCCTTCTGGTATGTCAACCCCCTCTGGATCTTTGATGATTGAATTAACATCAGGTACATTCTCTTGCAGCTTGCGGAATGCTAGTGCCTCTTGCCCTGCGACTGATCCTATAGCTCCATAGACTAGAGCTTTAATAACCTCTGGTCTATTGGCATAGCCTCCAATTTTATTGCACCTTTCAATGAGCTTGATAGCCCAAACAAAAGTACGAGGAGTACATTTAGTTACCTCTGAATACTCCACCTCTTCACCGCAAAATATTTCCTTACGGTAATCAGCGAATGCTATAGACCAAGACGGCAAGCCTTGATCAGTAGCCCAGCTTTGCCATCCCTTAACGGCAGCATTAGATGTTGAGTCTACGTAGAAGTGAATCAACCTAGTGGCAGCAGCGGAAGACAGAGGTGTAGTTCCAGTATCTGAATCAGCATTGCCAGCACCGATGATATAAACATCATCATCTAATTCTCTGCCATTGATAGTCCTGTCTAAGTCAAGCTGAAGGGTAACATTCTGCACCTCCATAGTCGCCCGATCTTTTTCATCCATCATAAAGATACAACCGGGACGGTTCTTAGGTATGTACTTCCCTTTGGAATCATACTGTTTAAGTACGCGCTCCATTAATGCTGACTGTAGATATGTTAACTCACCTTTGTCAGTATTAGGACAAGGCAACCCACCAATATCAGTTGGGTCTTTGTCTGATGTTCTCAAGTCAACCAACTCATAACCTAATTGAGCTGTGATTTGCTGACCGAGCTGTGACTTGCCTAACCCTACGCCACCCCAAATCACAGGAACCATAGCGGCCCCGTCTTTACCTTTGGACTGGATGTATGTTCTTGTCATGTCTATACAGATCATGACACCTAGTTTAATTACCTCTAGAGTTGAGGTGTATGCTTTTATTCCATTCATTTTGTTAGTTGTTTACGTTGTTAATAGTGGTTGAGTGTTGTCAAAGAGGAGTACATTACATCATATGCGGTATAACGTCAACCCCTTTTAGACAAGTTAATTTATTTGAGTTAATACTGTGACAGTATAGTAAAGTTAACCTTCCCTCCATTCTCCGCCACAGATATAGCCTACATTCTCCTCATCTGAGACTGATATATCACTTAGAGACCATGTGTCTAATCCTTCCAAGCTATTTGCATTAAGTTCAATAGCTCTTACGTATTCAGCCTCCATATGTGGGGAGCCGTCTCCATTGATCACAGCAGCCAATGCTTCTTTGGGGCTACCCGCAATGACTGTATACTGTTGCTGCCATACTTCAGGAACCGTCACCCAGTATTCTTTTAGTTCTCCACTCATACTGTTTCTCCTTCCATGACGTTATCAATCTGAGACAGTTCAAGTTCATGTATGATATGATCATCACATAATGTCCTGCCTCCCTTTTGATATGCGGGTTCTGTTCCGCACTCTTCACATGGTATACCGGGAACTGAGTTGGCTGTCTTCTTCACACCAGTGGCAAAGTCAACCATGTCCTGAGCATCCTTAGCTTTAGACGGGTCAACCATCCAAGCCTTAGCGTCAGCATTCCACCTTGCTCCGTAGTCTCTCTTCAAAGTTTCCTTAAATGGAAACGTCTTGCCAGTTATGTTTACCCACTTGGAGTAGTCAGGTGCTGGCGGTAATGCTTTTACTAACTCATTGATCTCACCCATATGACTAGAGTCAGGGTCAGAGAACCAACCTTTAGCTCCATCTCTTTCCCCAAACTTACAGCCTAAAGATTTCAAGCTGTCTTTGATTGAGTATGTATTGCCGGGGATTAGTACCCACTTGGCATCTATCTTTGCTCTCTTTTTATATCTGTACATGTTGTCTTTCTTTTTGTTTGTATCTCCCACCGCCTATACTGTGACAGTACAAGCGGTGAGAGTTGTTTTATTTAGAGGCTTATGCCTCCCGCGCCATCGGACTTTACTCCGATAATGAGATGCCCTTCACTTGAAGGGAACGATTCTGCAATCTGATTGATCACAGATGAATAACATTGGAGCAAGTTTTCACCTTCTCCTTCAACTTTGTGGGTTTGTACGTGATCCCCACTCTTCACGGTAACGTGATATGTCACTGTCATAAATTATATCTCCACTGGTAGTAAGCGAATGCTTGATCCTCTGGAATTGTCTGCACCGCATCCACCGCAATGAGCTTTAGGATCTTTCTCATCATCCCGTGTAAAGAATTCAGTTGCCTCCCAGTCTTGCTTATCCTCACACCATGTTGTGAGTGCAACTGTACCCACGCAAGAGGAACCACAATCACTGCATACATATTGAATCCTAGTCCCTTTATCATTTACGCGATGGTTTCTTTCCGCTTTAGCACACATTTTTACGTAGTTAAGGAACTCTTTTCTTCTTACTGTTGCACCGTTACTCATGGCTTGGTATATGATTGTCGCATCCGTCTTGATCAAAGCTCACCCCGTGTAGGTAGTCAGCTTCTTCCTGCTCACGCTTGGACATTACTTGTCCTTGCTTGCGTTGATATGATCCAGCTCCCTTGGCTGGCTTATGCATACGTGTTCCAGTATTAAAAGGAACATGCGCCCTTGGTTTATTTTTACTCATTAAATATCCTTTCTCTTGTTGTTACTGTTGCATTGCCTCCTGAGTACTGGAGGTATTGTTCTGCTATACTTAAAGCAAACTCTTCATTGTGAGCTAGTGTGATACTGCGCTCACCGAATTGATCCACGTGTACGACTGCCCACTTCCATATTGCAGATGGCTTGCGATTACTTTTAAAAGTTACGCCTTGCTTGCCACTGAATATATCTTCAAGCATCTCCGACTCTGCTATACTGTTACAGTATAGTGAGTACTTAACAGGGAAGACATTCTGCTGGGACATAGTCCCAGTCCTGCCTAGCTCTGTACTTAGGTTCATCTTACTCATTTATTTTAATTTTATAGTTCTCTCTCCAGTGAATTTTTTTCATATCTTTCTTAACTAAACCGCGAAGATATTCACTAACAGTTATACCTAGATGTTCAGCTCTAACTTTAATATAGAATTTATCACGCTCATTAACATTAAGAACCACTGTTTTCTTTTTTCTCTTTAGGTTCATTTTACTTTGTTATACTGTGACAGTATAGTTGTTTTGTTTTTCCATTAGTCTTTCTCCGATTATTTTCTGAGCTGGACTCATGCTGTCCAAAGGATTGGACACGTAGTCTCTAACCTTTGAGAATTTTTTCTTCTTACTACCATGCGCTGTAATCACAATTGATTTAGCCTTTGATCCTTTACCTTTACATAGTCCGCAATCTGCACACTGCACACCATGTGTATAATTAGGGCAAACAATCTCTCCATTACTTGGATTTTCCCCATCATCAATAACCCTAAAGCTACGCCAACCCATCTCATGCGCTGTAATCTTTTGTTCCTCAGTATCTGTTGAGGCCATGAAGTATTCACGGTAGGCTTGATTGTTAATTGCCTTCCATTGGTGAGTGTACCCAGTCCAATTAGAAGAATGATCTGCAATTCTTTTGACTATTGGCAAAGGTATGTTTACTGGATCACCATACGCACCAAACCTAGT
>Ga0115012_10000092_pt1 | contig 51440 bp, 43 predicted proteins | sample TroAtlMetagenome_FD_88706 | JGI IMG/M metagenome (GOLD analysis project Ga0115012, IMG submission 88706) | Marine eukaryotic phytoplankton communities from Atlantic Ocean - Tropical Atlantic ANT10 Metagenome | ecosystem: Environmental > Aquatic > Marine > Oceanic | place: Tropical Atlantic... | reverse complement strand
GCGTCAGCATCGGCGTCAGCATCGGCGTCAGCATCGGTGTCAGCATCGGCGTCTGCGTCAGCGTCTGCATCTGCATCTGCATCTGCATCGCCGTCTGCATCCGCGTCCGCGTCCGCGTCTGCATCTGCGTCGGTGTCTGCGTCTGCATCGGCGTCCGCGTCCGCGTCCGCGAGGGGAAGTGGCGTACCGGGAGCGGAGGTGTCGGCCGCAATCACGGCAGATTTCTCACATCCAAGCAGGCCCAGGGCACAAAAGATGACGGTTTTCATGTTTGGGCTCTAACCTGCTCTGTGTGGGCTCACCGCCTCCAGAAGCTCGGTGCAAAGAGACTGAGCAGACTGAAGAACTCAAGACGGCCGAGCAGCATGCAGAAGCTCAGCACGAGCTTGGAGGTATCCGAGAGGAACCCGTAGTTCTCAGTTGGACCCACCGCACCCAGGCCGGGACCCACATTCGCCACGCAAGCAAGCGATGCCATCAGGGCTGTGGTCAGGTCCACGGGGTCCAGGGCGGCGACGGTCATTGCCCCCACCACGACTGTACCCACAAAGATGAGGGCATAAGCGAGGGTCCCCCTGACGACTGACTCGGCCACTGGCGAGCCTCCCAGTCGAATGGGTGCCACAAGTGTGGGTCGGATTCCGATTCGAATCTCGTGTACGACGACCTTCACGATGATCATGATTCGAATCAGCTTCATGCTGCCCGTTGTCGAGCCCGCCATTCCCCCGCAGAAATACAGCATCAACAGGAGGCTGCGGCTCAGGGTAGACCACTCTTCGTAGTCGGCTGTACCAAAGCCCGTTCCGGTCATGATGGCGACCACCTGAAATGACGAGTAGCGAAGTGCATCCCCGAGACCGTGGGTGGCATTGAGGAGCATGTCAGAGGTGATGAGGAGCGTGGCGCCAGCAACCAGGGAGACGTAGACCCGAAACTCGTGGCTCGCCCAGAACACCTTTCGGCCTTCTGTCTTGAACCGATGGAACAACTCAAAGTTGGTGCCTGCGAGCAGCATTCCCACCAGAACCGTGAGCTCGATGGCGAGGTTGTTGTACTCGCCTACGCTTCCATTCTTCAGCGAGAAGCCACCGGTGGCGATCGTAGAGAATGAGTGCGTGACCGCGTCAAACAGCGGCATGTTTGCACCCCAGAGGGCGCCGATCAGCACGAGGGTGATCGAACAGTAGATCACCAGGAGCGTCTTTGCAGTATCGCGAATTCGAGGACTGATTCCGCTGGTCTGCGGTCCGGCGGCTTCTGACTGGAAGAGTCGCTTTCCGCCCACTCCCCACCCAGGCATGAGGGCAACGAAGAGGACAACGATACCCAGGCCACCAAGCCAGTGGGTGGCCATGCGCCACATATGCAGCGGTGCGGAGAGTCGTCCCTCGATGTCGGTGAGGATTGTCGCTCCCGTTGTGGTCAGCCCCGAGAATGCCTCAAAGAGTGCATCGGCCCAGCTCATTTGGGCGCCCATCACGAACGGAATGGATCCGAATAGGCCCATCGCGATCCAAATGGTGGAGACGACAAACAGGGCCTCTCGACGTCCAAGGCGGACCGGTACGCGCCAGCTTGCCAGGAGAAACAAGACGGCCGCGACCGCAGTGATGGCTGCAGATCGAAGCATGTGCTCGAAGTCTCGAGCCGTTGCCTCAGGATCCCATCCCAGGGCAGGGTCGGCTAAAAATCCGAGTCCACCGCAGGCAGCAATCGCCGCCGCGAGGACCAGGAGGAGCAACCCGAGCGGGCGGGCCGTCATCCGTGCGAGTGCGTAGTGCCGTCCGCTCGCTGGTTCGTTCAAAACAGTCCTCGCTTGAACAGCTTGGCCACAGCTTTGTGCTGTTTGACCAGCGCGAGTACGACCACGGTGTCACCAGGTTCGACGACGGTGTCCCCGTGGGCGATCCGCACACCGTTCATCCCGACCACGGCGCCAATGGAGATACCCTTCGGCACGTTCACGTCTTGAAGCGGGGCGTTCGTGATCGGGCTGCCCATGGCGGCCACAACCTCCATCACCTCTGCTTCACCATCACCGAGGTGAACCAGGCTCTCGATGTGGGCCGGGCGGGCGTATCGGAGGATGTTGTCCGCGGCGACCTGGCGAGGTGAGATGGCCATGTCGAGTCCGAGTTGGCGATAAATCTCAATGTAGGCGTGGCGATAGACCACACTGCACACCCGCGGTGTACCCAGACGTTTTGCGAGCAGGGCGCTCATCATGTTGTTCTCATCGTCGTCGGTAACGGCGAAGTAGAGGTCTGCGCGGCCGACTTCTTCTTCCTTCAGTTTCTCGAAGTCTGTACCGTCGCCGTGCACCATATTGACCTTCGGTAGCGCCCGACTCAGTTGCTCGGCCTTTGCTCGGTCAGGCTCGATGATGGTCACATCGACATCGACTCGCGCCAGCTGGCGTGAGAGATGCTCGCCGATGACGTTTCCACCGAAGATCACTACACGGTGTGCAGAGTCTCCATGGCAGAAGAGGTCTTCCACCTCATGAATCTTCCCTGTCATACCGAAGAGGTAGACCCGATCGTCGGCCTTCAGGGTCGTGTCCCCGTTGGGAACGAAGAGCCGCTCGTCGCGAATGACAGCGGCGACACGTGTGTGTCTGGACAGCTTCATGCGGTTGAGTGGAATGCCCAAGACGGCTGAGTCCTCTGGCAGTTGGACCTCCGCCAGCTCGACCTTGTTGTTGGCGAACATGTGGACATCGAGTGCACCGTGGGACCGAGCGATGTCGAACATCTCGTCGGCGACCAAGATGTGGGAGTTCACCACCATGTCGATGCCGAACATCCCGAACTGCAGACCCTCCTCGACCTCTCCAGCATCCGCATCTTCGTATTCGCCAGACTGAAGGCGTGCGACGGCTCGGCCGGCGCCCAGGCGCTTCGAGGCCAGTGCTGCGATGAGATTCACCTCATCGTTGTTGGTGGCGCACACGACCAAGTCTGCCTTGTCGACACCAGCGAGACGGAGGGTGCGTGGGTTGGCACCGTAGCCCTTGAGGGTTGCGACATCCATGCGCTCGCTGATCTGTCGAATGCGGTCACCATTGTTGTCGATGGCGAGCACCTCGTGGCGCTCCTTGGCGAGAAACTCGGTGATGTAAGCACCGACTTCGCCCATACCGATGACGACCACGTTCATGTTTCGCTCCGTAGAGGACCGTTTCCGGTCGCGGTGTAGGGTGCCATCATATTCCTTGCGGGCCGCCACTGGAAGATGGGCGCTCGGGAACTGGCCACTCGATGCAGTGCGATGGCACGTAGCCCAGGACCTCGCGTGCCCGACGACCATCGAGCAAACCCGAGTAGATAAACCAGCGACGATTCATCCCGTACCGGAAGTCGTGGCCCGTGAGGCGACGGCGCAGCCGGTACAGGGGGGTCAGCACGGAGTCGATGGCGGGCAGACCGATACGCCCCCATCGCTGAATGGCGACGCTCACCGGCATGGTGTCAGCACCCGGGATGTTGAACACGCCCTGTTCGTTGGCGCGGATCGCAGCTGTGAGGGCTGCTACGGCATCTCGAGATGTCATCAGGTTGATCATCGGATCGAAGCCCGCAGGCTGAAAACAGATCGGACTCTGAAGATAATCGTAGACTTGCGAGCCTGTGCCTGGTGCGAGGACCTCGGCCATTCGCAGCACGACAATCTCGAGCGGGCTCATGCCCATGCGAACGCAGGCCGAGAGGTCGGCCTCGATTCTGTCCCTGACCCACTGCGGTGCTTGACCAGCCATATTGAGCGGGTGGTCCTCACCGATCAGGACCGGGAGGTCGCGCTGGACTTGATAGACCGCTGACGCGGACCGAATGACCACGCGCTTGATCGTTGGATGCCGCTCACAGAGGTCGAGCAAGTTCCGGACGGACTCGACGTTGTAGGCGTGGACACGGTCTCCCTCATCTGTCGCAGAGAGGTGCATTGCCGTGTGAATGACCACATCGATTTTCAGCGTCTTTGCCGTCTGAAACAACAACTCATGAAGGTGTCGACTTCGACTGAGGTTCACCTGCTTGACCGTCAGTCGCTTTGGGTCAGAAATGGGGAAGGTCTCGACAGGATGACCGGTCACGGCCAGGATGTGACCGATCCTGGAGTCGTCGAGCAGACTGCGCACCAACATCTCACCGATGGGCGCACCCGCACCGGTGACCAACACGCGCGCGCGGGCCTGTCGTGGACTCATTCGAAGATCCCCTGCCGCTTCTCGAGCCCCACCTTGAGCAGCCGGTCGACGGCCTCTTGGACCTCCGCTGCGACAGCCTTGACCACTTCGGGATCGTCAGCTTGATCGGGCGTATAGATCTCCTGGACGGGAATCGGTGGGCCGTAGTGAAGGTGATAGCGAACGGGAAGCGGAACTGGTACTGCAGGCACCGGCAAGACGGGCAGACCGAAGAGCTTTCCGAGACGCTTGCTGGTGAACAGCGAAGGCATCTGTTCCTCGCCGCCAACCACGCCCACGGGCACGATGGGCGCGCTGTGGCGAATCGCGAGCTCGGCGTGGCCTTCGCGGAAGTGCTGGAGCTGGTAGCGCTCGGAGAATGGCTTCACGATTCCGGGTACGCCCTCAGGAAAGATCATCAGCAGCTCTCCGGCGTTGAGAAGAGAGCGGGCGTTGCCGCGCGAGCCACCCACCATGCCTCCGCGAGAGAAGAGCGTTCCGATGTAGGGGAGCGAGGGCACGAAGTGGTCGGCAATGGGGCGTGCGACGCGAGTGGGCTCGGTGTTTCGGACGATGTCCAGCCAGATGAGCAGTCCGTCGACGGGGACATTACCGCTGTGGTTCGCTGCGATGATTCCAGGGCCGCTGGTTGGGATGTTCTCGTGGCCGTAGCTCAGACACCGGAAGTATTTGTCGTACAGCGGGGCGGATATCATCTCGCCCAGGGCGACAAAGCTGGGGTGCATGCCGAATGGGTCATAGCCGTGGCCGGCATCCCGGAAGTGGATGGACTGCGCGCGCTCCCGCGCGCCATCTGGGCCGAATAGCGCGGTGAGGAGATCTGCAATGGCAGGAGAGAAGGGCATGCGTTCGTTCTCTTACCGGCTGCCGCTCAGCCGGCGTATTTCTTCCTCCACTTGTTGCGCATCCGTTTCACGCCCGAGATCGTAGAGGATGAAGGCTTTGGAATAGAGCAGACTAATCTTCTCTTTCCGCGTGAGGCCAGTCGATGTGAGGCCGCGCTCGACGACACTCAGCGCCTCCGAGAGGTCACCGCGCTGTCGGAGCATCTCTGCGAGGTTCAAAAAGTCTCTCCCGAGAGGCAGGGGGTCTGTGCTGCGGATGGCGGCGCGAAGCGTGCGCTCCTTCTCCCTCGCGGCTTCAGCCGTCATGACCATGCCCATTGCGCCCGGCGGCTCCGAAGACCTCCGGCGTGCAGCTGATGCGCGCGGAGCGGGCTCGGAGGCGTCATCACTCGCGTCGGTGTGCGCACCCTCCATGTCTTCCGTGTACACCTCGTCTGTCCCCCCTGCGTCCGCAGCGTACGCGGTTGCCCGGGTGGGCACGGCCTCTGCCATCGGGGCGGAGAGTGCCGCCTCGGGCGGCGGGGGCATCGACTCTGGTTCGCCAGCCGGTGTGGACTTGGCCATCGCGACGGGCGGCGGCGGGGGCGGCTCAGATCGTGTAGGCGGAGCGGGTGCACGCTTCGCAGCGCGGGGTGTTCGCGCCGGCGGAGTGGGCGCCTGTCGTGCACGGCTCGTCGCCGCTGATTCTTTGGCGACATCCATCCCACCGACTGCCGCCCCAGCATCGGATGCGACGACGCCCTCCTCTGCCTTCGCCTTGCCGGTGGGGGCGGGTTCGCGTTCAGCCTCCGTTTCGGGGGGCTCGTTCCCGAAGCTGACGTCGTGCAAGACGGGTGCATCGGCGATGGCCTCTGACTCGTAGGGGGAGGGCGCATTGAGGACCGTCGCGCTGTCCGGAATGACCGTCAGCAGGATGGCTGCGGCGAGGGCCACCGCACCCCAGGCGCGCGTGCTCCCGAGGTTTGCCCACCGACCGGATGGGGCGTTGGCGGGCTCTGTCACGGTCTGTGGCTCGATCACCCTCAGCGGAGGGGTCTCCTGAGCAGCGAGCGGACCCTCGCTCAGTCCGTCGAGTACATCGGCAATGCTCACTCGGGGCGCCGGCGCGAGATCGGGTCTGAGGGCGTAGGTGGCCTCGACCACGCCGATGGGAAGATTCCGGGGTGGCGGCGTGCCTGGGGGCGAGCTTAGCCACTCCGCCAGGCTCTTTGCGACGACAGGATCGACCAGCGGACCGTCCGTCAGACTGTCGAGGACGTCGCTGATCGTGACGGCAGGGGCGGGTGCCAGTTCGGGCCTCAAAGCGTAGATGGCCTCGAGCACGTCGTCATCGAGCACAGGAGTGCGCCCCCCGCCGTCAGCGAGCCAGTCAGCCAGTGCCTGGGCCTCTTGGATTTCGCTCATGGGGGATACACCTTTCGGAATGCTTTGGCCGCCCGGTGCAGGATGACGTCGAAGTTCCCGACCGATACGCCGAGCTCCTCGGCGCACTCGTCGCGATCACGATCCTCGATGAGTCGCATCTTCAGGGCGGTGGCATAGCGCGGATTGAGCTGGTCCAAGGCCGCGTTGACCGCAACGCGGGTCTCCTCGACCTCGGGCGCTCGATCGGGTGCGGGTGGGGGCTCGGCCATGGTTCGTTCAATGATGGTGTCGGATTCTTCTTCGCCACGACGTTGTCGTTTTCGGGCTCGGTGGACGTCGATGGTGCGGTTGATGGCGATGCGTCTGAGCCAGAAGAAGATGCTTCGGTCGTGGCTTGTAAAGGTCTCGATTCGCTCGAGGGCTGTGCGAAAGGTGTCCTTCAGGACGTCTTCCGCAAGCTCGGGTACGGGCAGGCGGGGGAGAATGGCCTGGCGGTAGAGCTTGTCAGCGAACCACTGGAAGAGGATGCCGGCCGCCTGCCGATCGCCCCGACGGATCCGGGCGACGACGTCTTGCTCGTCCTCTATTGGGGGCAGGTCGCTGGTGTGCTCGCCAGACAGGGACGCCTCCTTTCATCCCTCCCCACAACGCGGGAGGTGAGTCAATCTTACACAATGGGCTCACAGACGCGGCCATGTCTTTGATCCCGGAATAAGCTGTAGTCATGCTGGCCATGACCACCATCACGGACCCCGATGTGATCGCGGGGTACCTCACAGACGCATCGAACACGCGCGGTCATGCGGAGCGACTGGTCATTCCTCGCAGCAGTGAAGACGTCGCCACCGTGGTGCGGCACTGCCAAGCTGAGGGCATACCCCTCACCATCACGGCTCAGCGAACCTCCACCACGGGCGGTCCTGTTCCTCATGGTGGATGGTTGTTGTCGATGGAAGCGCTGGACACGGTCTATGCTCCCGATGACGTGGGGGCCGGTGTCATCCTGGGCGCACACCAGGAGCACCTTGAGTCACACGGTCTGCTGTTTCCGCCTGACCCCACCTCCCGGCACGAGTGCACCATCGGCGCAGCCATCGCCTGCAATGCCAGCGGAGCGAGGAGCTTCCGCTATGGTCCCACCCGGGCCTGGATTGAGGCTGTCGAGGTGGTGCTGCCCACCGGCGAGATCTGCTGGGCTGACCGAACGACCCCAATCCCGGCCGATTGGCCAACTGTGCGGTGGACTGAGCCCTCTGTGAAGACAGCGGCAGGGTACTTTCCTGCAGACAATCTCCTCGACCTGTTGATTGGTAACGAGGGCACGCTCGGGGTCATCACGCGAGCCAAGCTCAAGCTGCTGAAGCTTGAAGAGTCCGTTCTGGGTCTGATGGTGTTTTTTGAGCGCCTGGAGGACTGCCTACGCTTTGTCGACGTCGCTCGTCAGGGTGCGGGTCGTCGAGGGCGGCCCGCACGCGAGGGTGCGCTCGACCCCATGGCGATCGAGTTCTTTGACCACCGAGCACTCCAGATGGCTGTGGAGCGCATCCCCGATGTGCCGGAGGTGGCCAAGGCCGCTCTCTTCATCGAGCTCGGGTACACGGATGAGCCACCGCTCGACGAGTGGTGGACCGCTTTGGTTGAGGCGGGTGCACTCGCTGAGGACACCATCGTGGCGGACGATGCACCCGGACGGCAGCGTCTGGCTGCAGTACGACACGCCATTCCTGCGGGGGTCAATGAGACTGTTGTCGCGAACGGGATGCCGAAGGTCGGTACGGACTTCGCGGTTCCTGACTCCGCGCTTGCTCAGATCATGGCCTCGTATGCAGCGGTTGATCTCCCAGCGATTTGCTTTGGGCACATCGGAGACAACCACCTCCACTTGAACCTGCTGCCCCGAAATCAAGCAGAATTGGATGAGGCGCGTGCTCTCTACCGAAGCCTCGCGCTCGAGGCGGTGTCACTTGGCGGGACGGTCTCTGCCGAGCACGGCATCGGTAAGATCAAGAGTGGTCTGCTGGCAGAGATGGTCGGACCCGAGATCTTGTCGTCTTTCGAGAAGCTCAAGCGCCACGTGGACCCGGCTTGGATTCTGGGTCGGGGGAACATGCTCTCCGAACCCACCCCCATCGGCAGTACACCTGACAACTTGAGAAGAAATCGGGTATAGTTGGAGTAGGGATTGGGGAACGCCCTGCAGGGAACACGATGAGTGCATCACTCACCGCCGGCACGATCCAGCGTCATGAACAGCGTATGAAGCGCCTGAACTCGTCGATCGACGCAGTCGACAACGGGCTGCAGATCGCCTTGAGTCTCGAGCATCGCCAGGCACTGAGGCGGACGGTCGCCATGTTGGTCGGCATGCCAACAGGGGCGGCGGGGATCGTGCTCTGCAGCTTCCTGTTTCAGTTCTGGAACGGGATGGGGCTGTGGTACGGCATGGCCTGTCTTGGTGTGAGCGCGCTGGCCATTCTACCGGCCACCAGCTCGGTACAGACGCACCATGCTGATCTCCAGCAGCGGTTGCTCGAGTTGGTTCTGAAACGCCAGGAGCTGAATGAAGAGTTGGCGTCCCTCTACCTTCGCTACGAACAGGAGATCAAGCGTGGACCGCGTCGGCCCATCGAGGTCAGAGAAGAGGCCGCCTGACCGTCAGTCCTCTTCGTCGATGATGACGTGGCCAAGTCCTTCACGCTTCACCATGCGTGCCACACGATCTGCCTCCGAACCAAACAGGATCCGGCTTACGAATGGACGGTCCGCGCGGGTGATGAGGATTGTCTCGTAGGCGGTCTTTCCAGCGTGTGCGAGGACACACTCCACGAAGCGCCCCTTCACTTCTTCAACCGAGACCTCGAAGCCGTTCTCTTGTGCGGCTTGCTTGACCTCGTCGATTCTCAGCAGCGCCATGCGGTGATGCTCTTCGCCGAGAGTGCTCATGAGGTCGGCCGTGGTGGAGAGGCCCAAGAACCCCTGGTCTCCCACCCGATTACCGAGATGCGCCAGGTCCTCCTCCTCGAGGATGTAGAGGACGTCTATGGCGACACCGCCGTCCGCTGACAGGCGCTGTGCTTCGGCCATGGCCACGCCCACCAGATGCTCAGAGTATCGGCTCGTGGAGACAGCGAGGAGGAGTCTTTGCTCAGTCATGGGTTCACCGGCAAGCCTACCAGGGGCCACCACCAGCGCGCGGCAGCAAGGAAGACGATGAGAGAGAAGAGGGTGATGATGAACCCGGGCAGTGTGTGCCGAATTCGGAGGTGTCCTGTACCAAACACCATTGCGAGGGCAGGTGTGGATGTGGGCAGCATGAAGGCGAGTCCCGCGCTGATCGGTGCTGACCAGGCGAAGACACGTGGGTCCAGCGATACAGTCTCCGCCACGGGAAGAAGAACAGGCATCATCACCGCGATGACTGCCGAGTTGCTGACCAGTTCCGTCAGGGCGGCCGTGGCAAAGGTGGCAGAACCCAGCGCCACCCATGCATTGATCTCAGTGCTCGGCATGACCGTATCGATGAGCCAGCGGGTGGCCCCGGTGCTGTGGAGCGCTGATCCGATGGCGATGGCCCCCCCGTACATCAGCGCCACGCCCCAGTTGACGTAGCGTTCTGCGTCCTCCCAGCGCAGGGTCTGCATGGCGAACAAGATGGCGCTGAAGAAGAGTGCGACTGTTCCCAGTCCGTAGGTTCGTCCGAAGGCCACGATGCTCACGATCATTGCGGCGACAACCACCAGTGTGGCGAGCTCTTTGCGTGACATGGAGCCCATGGCCTGCACCCGTTGGTCAAGCTGGGCCACAGCTGGCTTGAGGTCCAGCCCCTCGGGCGGAAAGATGACCCGGAGGACGGCCGCGGCCATCAGCACGCTGGCCAGAGAGATCGGGAAAGAGCCGGTGCTGTACTCCAAGAAGCCGATGGGAGCTGAAGGCAGCGAGTTTTCCGTCAGGTACGAGCCGTAGAGCTCAAGCGAGAGCGTGGCTCTGGCGCTTGAGAGGAGCGTGAGGTTCGAGCCAGCCACCGTTCCCCAGGCCATGGAGAGCAAGAGCCGTTTGGCCGTCCTTGAGCGCAGGCCTAAACCGAGGGCCCGGTTGAGCTCAAGAACGATGGGGAGCATCAGGGCGGCCACTGCGTGGCTCACAATGAGCGCGCAGAGTGCCCAACTGATGAAGAGCACCCCATTGCAGAGGCGGTCCTCATTCTTCGCAAATCGACGCAGACCAACCAAGCACATTCGACTGCTGAGGCCAGTCTCCATCAAGACTGCAGCAACCAAGAACACACCGATGACGAAGAACACGGCTTGATTGCCGAATAAGGCAAAGGCCTCCGCGGCCGGAAGCGCACCCATGAGCGGCAGCAGCGCGAGCCCCATGATGGATGTGACGGGGAGCCCAACGGGCGTGAATACCCACCATATGACGCACAGCACGAGCACAGAAAGGGCCCGCTGACCCGCTAAGGTCAAGCCATCTGGTGTATTCATCATGGCCACCAGCAGGGCCCCTAAGGGTCCCGCCATCAGGGCCAGCAGTCGCGGGTTCCGCATCCTCTCCTCAAGCGGTTCTATAGGTCTTACCACGCCCCCTGCGGCCTGTGTTGTGGTGCAGCGGGAGCCGGGCCGGTGTCCATCGCTGTGGGAACCTTTGAGGTGGCCCTCAGGCAAGCTTGTGAACCGTGCGATAAGCAGGGTGTGATGTTGATGTGGATGTTGCTGACTCTGGGGTGCTTGGGAGACCAGCCGGTCGCGGGCGCTGCGCTCGGGCCTGGCGAGGATCGCCCTGTTTGGATGTTTGAGCGCATCAACGGCGTCTGGTCACGTCGGGCCGAGCCCATCGCTCACAGTGTGTCCAGCCTGGGCTTGGGTGTCGTGGGTGATCGCTTGGTTTTAACGATGCAGTGCTTCTGGGGTGACTGCGGGTCTGTCTTGCATCGGCATCGGGTGGGCCCGCCTGTCCATGCGTTGTGGACAGACGATCTCGAGACATTCCATCCAGACATGGCTCGACTGGTCGATCCAGATGACCGAGTACCCATCGACACTGAGATGCGCGATCCTGATGAGGTCTGGTACTACGGAACGGAGGCCGGCGTGGGCGGTGACCCCGCCAAGCACACTCAGCCTCATCTGATGTTCAAGGCCCGTCGCGACGGAGATCGCATCGTTGAGCCCGTCGAGATGATGCGTGGGCCCGGCCTCGCCGATCCTGCACCGCTGAAGATGGGAGATGAGACGCTCTTGTTTCTCACCACCAAGCCGGGCTTCGCCATCGGTGTCGCAAGTGGTCAACCCCTGACGATCACCCGTGAGTGGCAAGGCGTGAGTGTGCCGCACGCCATGGAGGTCAATGGAGAGGTGTGGCTGTGGGCTCAGCGTGTGGTCAACGGTCGGATGATTCCGGTTCGAAACCGAAGCCTCAATGACGGTAAAAACTGGGGACACTGGGATATGCCGCTCTCCATGGAAGGCATCGACGGGTGTGGAAACCCGGTGGGTGCTGTTTTTCGTGGCAGAACCGTTGTGTTTTGTGTCTCAGAGCCGGTGATGAAGTGAGCTACGCAGGTCAAGTACTCTTGAAGCGAATCCAGCCATGGGTTCCATTTGTGCTGATGGTTATCGTCATCGTGACGGGCCTCTCGGGTACAGGTCGGGTTGCCACAGGAGATGCACCCCACATTTTGGCCATTGGTCAGAAGCTCTCGGGAATGCTGGCTCAAGGCGAGTTTTTGACCTTCTACGAGTCGATCAGCAGTCTTGTGAGTCCCCATCCGCCGGGTGGCTACCTCGTCGTCGTAATCCTGGATCTGATCGGCTGGTCGAACCTACCGGTCGGGGTCTCAGTCTGTGGTTTGGCGCTGGCGTGGCATGGCATGGTCCTCCTGGTATCGAGAGAGGGTCAATCCCGCTGGGGGCCGTGGCTGGGTGGATTGCTCATGATGGGCTCTGGCTTGCTCTGGTTCTCCGTCGAACAGATGGCGTGGGACTTGCTCGCCGCTGGGTGTGTGGTCGCCTGCATAGGTCACCTCCATGCCTCCGACGGTCTCAGAAAGCTCGGGCACGGCTTGTGCTTTGGGCTCTTCATGGGGCTTGGCTTTGTCACCAAGTACACCTTTCCTGCATTCTTGGTTTTGCCGGTCCTGTTTGCAGGCTGGGCCATTGCTCGCTTCCGGGCATACGCGGGTTTCAGCATTGCAGTCGCCGCTTTTCTGGTTGTCGCGGGGCCTTGGTACTGGGGGCACGTGCAGTCCGTCCTCGCCTATGTGGCGCACTCATCTGACGCTGCAGCGAGCCTCTCTGACTCACCAGCCAGTACCTGGGCTCAACGGCTGAGTGCAGAGAATCTCTTGTACTACCCCACGGTGCTCAGAGATGCGCTGGGCTGGCCCGGTGTCTTTGTGCTGGGCTTGGCTTTCTCTCGGGCCTGGTCCAGTCCAGCAGGTCGCTGGGCTGCCTGGGGTGTCCTCGGTGGAGGGTTCGTGCTCACCTTCGCGGGCGAAAATCAGAGTCGATACATCTTGCCAGCACTTCCGTTGCTCGCAGCCATCGTGGACATCGGTATTCGGCCCGGACTCGGACGGAGCGTGTCCCGTTTCGGGCTGGTGGCAGGTCTGAGCGCTGCCCTCCCCGCTGCATGGGGGACATGGACGGCTTACAGCAGCCATGAACGCGCACCGGCGTCGCAAGACCAGACGCACGCGGTGGAGTCACTCGTGGGGTGGGGCGATTGGCCCTGGGTCGCGGGCCCGTATCGACCCGTATCGAATCCGGTCTCCGACTGGCGTGTGGACGAAGCATTGGGTGCCATCGCGATGGCGACCGGACCCGGTGCACACCAGGTGGGTCTCTTGCTCCCCAGGGACATGCGCCTACCTCCTGCGTCCACCTATGCATGGCGGGCTGGGGCACGGGGGCTTGAATGGGATGTTGCATCCGTGGTCACCGGTGGTCCGAATCGCCGACCCATGATCTTCGTCGGACCCCTCAAGCCGATTGGATACAAGATTTCTCGCAAGTTTAGCGTGGCCTACGCGGTGTACCCGAAGGGGCATACTCCGGCAGTCATGCAGGGTCTTTCGGCCGTGCCCACATGGACCCATCCGCTACCCCATGGCTTCGAAGGGTCGGTCTTCACCGTGCCAGCAGACGGATGGACCACGGCCCTGGGTGAGGCCTTGATGAAGGATCCCATCGACGGTTGAGGAGGCTCAGAGGGCGTAGATCCCAAGTCTGACCGGTGGTCCCAGTTGAGCCTCAATGGCAGACGGGTCTGGTGTGCGTCCAGGGCCACGGTCAATCAGCACCACGTGTGAGTATCCGAGCTGCTTGAGTCGTTCAGGCAGTCCACTCTGGCTCTGACCTCTGGCCCACGCGTCTACGCGCTGCAGCAAGGCTCGGTCCACATGAGGCGGAGGGTTGGCCCTCGGATGGAGGCCCGCGAGGACGGGTTTGCCGTGGATGGTTTGGAGGCTGAGGCTCTGCATGTGGCTGCTGCCGAGATCGACCACTGCAGTCGCGTTTTCTTCGAGCCACTCGGCGGTCTCGGTACCAGGCATCTCTCCAGAGGCCGACCAGGCTGTAGTGTTGTCGATCACTCGCCACTGAGCTCCACAGAGCGCGAGGGCACCAAGCGCCCAGACCGCCCGTCGTTGGTTCAGTGCTGCGACGGTGGCGACGGCCAGCAATGGAGCCGCCAGCATGGCCAGTCGAATTGGATGATGCATTCGGTCAAGGCCAGGAATCGAGAACAGCAGCCGTATCGGCGATGAGGCCCAAGCAGCATCTCCTCGGTGGAGGATCCAGCTTGGTCCGAGTGCCACGATGAGGAGCAAGCTGGCAGCCAGCACTGCACGGCGCGCCCAGGGACGATGCGAACCAAAGACGGTTGCGGACAGTCCCAGGAGGAGCACCGGGAAGAGTCGGACATGAAACTGCTGGGCAGTCCCCAGTAGGCCATCGATGGGTAAGCCCGTGAATCCATCTGGAGGTGCGACGGCGCTCGCGGCCTCAAGCTGCGGCGAGAGGTACCACAGGTAGGGTGCAACGATCAGCACAGCCAACAGCAGACCCCGACGTGGCTTTAGGATGAGCGCGACCAGGCCAACCATTAGGCCGGTGTACAGGTACGCCAAGCCTTGGAGGCCGATCCAGAATCCAGCGAGTATTCCCCTCCCTGCAGTCAGGGCGGCGAGACCCAGCAGCCCTGGCCAGACCGCTGCTGTCAGGGTGTGACCCATGGCATGCTCGTGCAGCATGAGCGGTGTGGCGGCGATCAGTGCGCCTGCGGCAGCGGAATGAAGTGTCCGAAGACCGACTGCGCGGGCCAGCACGACCGTCGCCACCACGTTGAGTAGGTGGTGAGCAAGCATCATCAAATTCCAGCCCAGTGGGAACCCCAGCTGTGCGGTCAAGCCAGACAAGACCCAGGCATCAAACGGATTCGGAAAGGCTGTCCATGCGTCCACTTCGCCCCATGGCCAAAACAGGGCAGCCGCGGCGTCCTCTGGCTGCTGCACCGCCCAAAACAGCCAATGCGCCCCGAGGAAATCTCCATTGTTCCAGGGATCTGAGGGTCCCCAGATCGCCGTATCCATCTGCTGGAGGGCTCGCGTCAACAACCCGAGGGCCACTGCGCACGCGGTCATGCACGCCAACAGGGTTTGTTTTCTGTGTTCGCTCACCTTCGTAGAGGACCACGAATCGCGCGACTGTGCCACCCCTCGAAGTACCATGGGGGAGTGTTTCGTCTCCCCATGCCACCGATGAGCAGCCCAGAGCGACTGGACCTTGCACGCTCCTGTCTGCGGATCATGGTGGCGGCACTCATCGTTCGAATGGTCGGTGCGATAGCCCTTGGTGAGGGCGCACCCTTTGGGCCGGACGGGACCGGAGCTGAGGCCGCTGTTGCGCTGGGCGGGCATCCCTATCCGCTGCACATTGTGATGCTCAGTGCGCTCGGGGCAGACGCGCGTGCGCTGAGCATGCTGTGTGGCGCGCTGAATTGTGTGTTGATCGCGCTCTGGGGGCGTCGCGTCGGACTGGGAATGGCAGGGGGTTGGTTGGCTGTGTGTGCACCCCTCTCTGTGATGCCGGGAGTTTTGGCATCGGGCGATGCACCAGCCCTCACCATCGCTCTCGTGGGCATCCTCATCAGTACGATGGGGGGCTGGTTGGGGCCTGTGGGTGGCGCCGTGGCTGCACTGAGTGTGGCAGTAAAACCCATCGCGCTGCCCGTCCTTGTGCTCTTGGTCGCTCGTCCAAGCGGTCTGTTGGGTGCCGTCGGTGTACTGGTTCTTCTTCGTCAGTTCATCGCGCCCCTGTGGAACCCCATGCCCCAGGGGGGACTGCTGGGGACGTGGTGGATCGCGTCCGGTGGTTCGCCGCCGCAGTCGATCCTGAGCTGGGCTGGTGATGGGCTGAGGACGCTCGGAGAGACCCCGCATTGGGCGCAGATATGGTGGGCCTTGCTGGGTGCGCTCGCCGTCGTCAGGACGGACAAACGAATGCTTGCAGTCACCGCAGTACTCCCAGTCCTCGCGGCGTTCGGAATCGCCGCGATGTTCGGTGGACGGGTGGAGTCGCGCTATTTTTCTGCCCCGATGGTTGCTGCCCTGCCCTTTGTGGGGTTCATGCTTCGTGATCCTCGCTGGGTGGGTGTGGCCTGTGGGGTCATGACTTGGGCTTCTGTGGCACTCCTCACCCAGTTGGGGGCGAGCCGTGCAGTCTTGGACTCTCATGCTCAGGTTCCAGACCTACCCGTGCTTGGTTGGCCAGCGGTAGAGGCAGACGCCATCTTCGCCACCTGCAGCACGGAGGATGCGACACGATTGAGGGAGTTGGCCAAGCAGTTGGCAGAAGTGGCACCCCTCGGCAGCACGATCATCACGGAGCCACGTCCAGATGGTCGAGAGGGCGAGCTGTTCTGGCCTCTGAAGGTGCTCCGTCCGGACCTCAAAGTCAGCACCGACTCCGGTGCTTCGTCACCCAGTCCCGATTGAGCCGTACCTCGGACCAGGACAGGTCCTGATTTTCGTACCATGCGGACTGCTGTAAACGGAGTATAGTAGGTGCCCTGGAGAAGACGTGAGCGAGTCTCGGGCGCAGAACATCAAAGTAGGGATCTTCGTGATCGGCTTGTCGCTCACGGTCTTGGTCTCTGTCTTCATTCTCGGTGGCTCCTCAGAGATGCTTGAGCGTCGCTACCATTTGGAAGCCAAGTGGGAGGATGTTGCGGGTCTCAAGGAAGGCGCTGTTGTGCGCCTCGCGGGATGGGATGTCGGCGCTGTGGATCGGATTGATTTCGCAGATGAACTCGACCAGCGAGAACTCACCGTCTCCATGAAGATTACGAATCGCTATCAGGATCGAATCCGTGCAGATTCTGTCGCACGCATCGACACCGTGGGTGTCCTCGGCGACAAGTATGTGTCCATCTCGATGGGTACGCCGTCCTCTGAAGGCCTGGTAGATGGCGACACCATTCAGTCCCGCCCTGCACTCGATTTCTTGGGCGCCACCAACAAGGTGGAAGACATCCTCGCGAGCACGGCGAACATCACCAAGAAGGTGGATCTGATGCTGGGCACAGAGGATGACGCAGCGAAAACCGAACTCGGCAAGAGCATGGCCAGCCTGGAGGGGCTCTTCCAGGGCATCAATGATGGTCGAGGTCTCCTCAACGCCCTGGTCCACGACGAGGCGATGGCGAACAGCCTGCGCCGTACGGCGTCGAATCTCGATCGAAGCACGGCCGGAATGGCGAGGATCATGGATGAGGTTGAGTCGGGTGACGGGCTTGCTCACGAGATGGTCTACGGCTCCGAGGACGGTCTGGCTGCGGAGATGCGAACCTTGGCGACGTCACTCGGTCGGCTGACGGAGGACATCCAGAATAAGGACTCGATGATCAATGCCCTGATCTACGACGCGGACAAGGTGGCGATCCTGGATGATCTTCAAGAGACCGTGACCTCGCTCAAGCGCACCAGTGCGGCGCTTGAGAGTGGGCAAGGTACGCTCGGTCTACTCGCCCACGACCCGGCACTGTACGAGGATCTTCGCGCACTCGTTGGTGGCGCCCAGCGGAACAAGCTGCTGCGGGCGTACATACGGAAGACCATCGAGAAGGGTGAGGCTGTCAACGCCAGCGCATGGACACCTGAAGCCGAGTGAGTCAGGTCCAGATTGCGCGGCTGCTCTCACCGCGTCTGCGGGGGTTGAGAAACCGTTGGTCACGCGCCGGTGGCGGCATGCGTCTCGCCAGCGTCCTCTTCCTGCTCTTTGGACTGGCGTTCTGGGGCGGGCTCTTCTACATGATGTACTGGCTCATCGGCGCCTTTCACGAGGTCGAGGTCTTTGGTCCCATCCTGACTCGAAAGCTCATGGAGTTGCTGCTCTTGGGCATGTTTGGCCTTCTGTGTTTCTCAAACACGGTCACTGGATTGTCGACCTTCTACCTGGCGGACGACCTCGAGCTGGTGCTCAGCCTCCCGGTGGCTCGATGGCAGTTCCACTTCGCTCGACTCCTGGACACACTCGCCCAGTCAAGCTGGATGATCTTGGTCTTCGGGCTCCCGGTGTTCTTGGCATACGGCGTCACCCACGGGGCCGGTCCGGCCTACTATCTGCTGCTCGCCCTTGTGCTCCCCTGCTTCGTCATCATTCCGACCTCGGTGGGCGTCATGATGGCCTCATTCCTGGTCACGGTCTTTCCAGCGCGGCGTGTGCGAGAGCTCCTTGTTTTTGTCGGCGTCCTCGCACTGGTCTTTGTGGTCGTGATGCTTCGCGTGCTCAAGCCTGAGCGTCTGGTTGATGCCGGAAACTTTGAGTCGGTTGCTGCGTATGTGGCTGAACTCCAGGCACCGATTCCACTGCTCACGCCGCCACGCTGGGCGTCTGATCTCTTGATCGATAGTCTCCAAGGGCGTCCGCTGTCGTGGATGTCACTGGGTCTGTTGGTCTCAGGAGCCATCGCCTTCACGGGCATCGGTCGCTGGGTCACAACTGCGCTCTACGACACGGGGCGAGCACGGTCGCAGGAAGCACAGAAAGCCCGCCTCGCGAAGGCTGGTTGGCTGGATCGTGTCCTGAAGGTGGTCACGTACCCCCTCAGTCAGGAGCAAGCAGCGGTGGTCGTGAAGGACGTCAAGACCTTCGTGAGGGATCCCGGCCAGTGGAGTCAGCTGCTGCTCGTGGGGAGTATCGTTGTCATTTGCTTGGTCTCCGTCGCGGCACTGCCCGTTGATGTTGTTCGCGGACCGTGGATGGGCACCTTCAGGAATGTGCTCGCGTTCGGAGTCCTTGGTCTTGTCGGCTTCGTGATGGCCGCGCTCGCTGCTCGGTTCTTGTTCACGGCGGTGAGTCTCGAGGGGAGAGCCTGGTGGGTCACTCGCTCTGCCCCGATCACCGCCAAGCGCTACCTCTGGTCAAAGCTCCTGCCTGGGCTCTTCCCGATGATCTTTGTCGGTCAGCTCCTCGCTGTGGCCTCGACCTTCATCCTGGGTGCGGGACCGTTCTTGACGGGCGTGGCCAGCGGAACCGCGCTGATTTTATCGCTCGGTATCGCCGGCATCGCCGTCGGGATGGGCGCGATGTTTCCCGACTTCAAAGTCGACAACGCTGCGAGGGCGGCCTCGGGTCCCGCTGGAGTCCTGTTCATGGTGTTCAGCCTGACGTTGGTCTTCGCCGTCATTGGGCTCGAGGCGTACCCCGTGTATGTGGTGCTGGCTTCGTCCGTAAAGGAACAAGCCATCTCGACCCAGCAGTGGGCGGGGGTTTTCGCCTGCTTTACTGCTTCAACCACGCTGTGCCTCGCGTGTCTCTTCGTGCCGCTTCGGATTGGTGCACGTCGACTCTGGAGCCGTGAGCTCATCAATGGTTAGGGCGGTGATCGCTGGACTCGCCATCGGCTGTGCTCCGATTCGCCAGATCCCCGCACCAGAGCCAGCGCAGTCAGTTCGCCCGCCTACAAACGCGAGGGCGCACTATCTTCGGGGGCAGGTCTTGCTGGCCAGCGGGCAGCTGGAGGACGCTGCCTCTGCGCTTGAGCGGGCGAGGGTGTTCGATCCTGATGCGCCGCAGATCGTTGCTGCCTTGTCTGACGTCTCGCTCAACATGGGTGACACCGCTGCTGCACGACAGTTCCTCGCAGCCGCCACACAGATTGCGCCGGAAGACCCCGAAATTTGGTCCCGCTATGGTCGGCTTGAGCTGGCCTTTGGTGAGCCTGAAACCGGTAGGTCTGCGCTTGAGCGAGCCCTCACCCTTGGTGCAGGGTGGCCGGTGAGGGCTGCACTCATCGGGGACGATCTGCGCCATGGCCGACCATCCAAATTGTTGGAGGACTGGGTCATCAGCAGCCCAGAGGAACAGCGCCGCCGGGGTGATCTCCGGTTGGCATCCGGCAATGCGGGGGGTGCGCTGGACGACTTCATGGAGGTTTTGCCTCACTCAGGGCGAGATCTGAGTCTGGTGACCCCCATCATTCAGGGTGCGGTCATGGCCAACCGCATTCCTGACGTGCTGATCGAATTGGATGCGCTCTGCTCCGGGCAGCCTGGCGCGAGTGCGGGCTGGATGGTGGTGGGGCTGCTGAGCAGTCTGATTGACGATTCAGGTGGCACGGTCTCTGCGCTCGAGGCGACTGAGGCGCTCGGTGTAACGCTCGGAGATCGGCCTCGAGCGGCGCTCGAGAAAGCCAGACAGATCAACGAGGCCCCCCCCTCCCCACCACTGAAGCGCGCACCGATGCTTGATGACCCCGTGAGTCGAGCCATGCGTCTGATTGAGGATGAGGCCTGGGCGGAGGCAGAGGCCAGCTTGGTTGGGAGCCTGGTCAAGCACCCAGAAGACACTCGGCTGCACTACATGCTGGGTGATCTACACCTTCGAAGAGGGAGGACTGACGCAGCGCTGACCCAGATGGAGAAGATTTTAGACCTTCAGCCGTCGTATGCCCCAGCACTCAATCTGTGGGCATGGATACACGCAGAGGAGGGGAGCAATTTGGCGAACGCGGAACAGAAGGCCATGATGGCGTTGCGAGCCCATCCGAAGGTCGGCAGCTACTGGGATACCTATGGCTGGGTCGCCCACAGGCAAGGCGATCAGGCACGGGCAAGGTTTGCGCTCAAGCGTGCGCTTCGTCTCTCACCAGGAGACGATACGATCCGTGAGCATCTCGCCGCGTGCGAGGGAGAGGGTGGGGCATGAAGCTACTGTGGATGTTGATGTTGGTCCTGCTTGGCTGCGCGAAGCGCCAGGGGCCCATCATGCCCGATGTGATCGGCGATCCTGATGTTGTCGTGTCCTTGGCTCGAAGTCGGAACAAAGTCGACGTCTTGCAGGGCCGATTCAGTCTCAAGCTCGAGACCGGCGATGGCAATTACACTGTTCCGGCCGCCATCGTCATGGACCACCCCGACAGGTTCAGGTTCGAGCTGTACACCCCGCTGGGTACGCCCCTCGCCACACTGACCAGCGATGGGGAGTCGCTCCATCTGTGGTCGCAGCGCGAGCGGACCTTCTACAAGGGAGACGCAGCCACTGCAGTCCTCAAGGGGATCACGGGTGGAGAGGTGGGTATCGATGACCTCTTGGCCATCTTCACCGGCGCGCTCCCCATGCCAGATGCAGAGATACTTCACGTCGGGCGGACTGTCTTTGATGATCAGGGGGTCGTCATTGTCATGCTTGGACCCGATGACATCCGAGTTCGTGCGACGATTGACCCGCGCTTGGGTGTGGTGCGAAGACTTCGGGTGGACCCGCCTGCGGATGATGCGGGGTACGACGAACCCTCAACCCCGCCTCTGTTGGAGGTGAGGTATAGCGGTATTGTGCGCGAGGGTCGTTCCGCACTACCGCAGGAGATCCACTTCGACATGCCGCGCCTGGGCTGGTCAGCACGAATGATCAGCAAGCGCTGGGCTGCCCTCAACCAGGCGCCGGATGCATTCAGCATGACGCCACCGTCGAGCGCTCAGATCAAGGACTTGGTTCAGACGCTGGAGCAGCTTGCGGAGGACAGGGACGCGCGTCCTCAACAGTGAACCGCACGGACCGTCGGCCTCGCCAGTGGTTGTAGCCCAGGCTTCCCACCAAGGAGACGGGACCGCTCGACAACATGGCGGTGTGTACACGACCATTCCACCAGACGGCATCGATGTCCATGACCCGCATGCGGATGTGCTTCTCACCCATGGGTCGAATGTCACCTACGTGGACGCCATCCACCTGCAACAGGGGAGCAGGGTTACCTTTTCCGTGAGGGCCCAGATCGGCGAGTCCTTGCGCCAGAATGTCGACATCGGGCACACGGAGTGCATCAGCATCACAGCGAACGTCCACAGATAGTGTGGGCGCGTCGTCGCCCAGTGAGTCCTGTGACTCGGCCCAGTCGCACAGTCCCTGTCGGAAGGCTTCGAGCTTGTCTGTAGGAAGGCTGAAGCCTGCAGCAGCAGGATGACCACCGTGCGCAGTGAGCAACTCGGAGACAGAGTCGAGTGCAGACACCGCATGGGCGCCCGGTATCGACCGCACACTGCCGCGAGCTTCATCGCCTGAGACTGCAATGATGGCGGTCGGCCTGTTGGTGTGATCGCGGACCTTGGCGGCAACTATGCCGACGACCCCCCGGTGCCAGCCTTGTTGCTCTGGACCCCATTGCACCACAAACGGGGGCGGTTCCTCGCTGAGGTCCTCGAGGACTGCCGTCACCAGGGTTCGCTGGATCTGCTGACGCTTCCCGTTGAGGGCGTCGAGTTCCTGTGCCTTCGCTCTGGCTTTGTCTGGATCGCGCTCATCGAAGAGCTCGATGACGGATGTGGCCTTCGCCAGTCGTCCAGCAGCGTTGATTCGGGGCCCCAATCGAAAGCCGAGGTCCTGTGAGGTGACTTCGCCCTGGACACCGGCAACCTCGAGCAGCGCATGAAGGCCGGGTGCGTGACGACCAGCCCTGAGGCCCTGGATACCGTGTGCGACGATCGCCCGATTTTCGGGTGTGGACAGGTCGACCACATCGGCCACTGTTCCGATCGCGGCGACCTTGAGCATGGACCGTAGGATGGCTTCCTGTCGAGGGTGAGACTCCAGCAGGGCTTGGGCAAGCTTGAGCGACACACCCACAGCGGCGAGTGCCTTGTTTGGGTATGGACAGCCCTCCTGAGGTGGACACAGGACTGCGTGGGCGTCTGATGGGACGCTCGCACCGTCAGGCAGGTGGTGGTCACAGACGATCACATCCACTCCGCTCTCGGCAGCCCGGGACACAGCCGCGTGGTCTCGAACGCCGATGTCGGCCGTGATGATCAGCCCGATCCCATCCTGAGCGGCTTTCTCAGCAGCGATGACGGAGAATCCGTAGCCCTCCAAGAAGCGATCAGGGATGTGGTAGTCGAGTCGGTCACCTGCGCCCAGGAGTCTGATGGTGCTCTGGAGGACAAGGCTGGAGGTTGTGCCGTCGACGTCGTAGTCGGTGACGATGCGGATCCGCTCGTCGCCCCGAATCGCGGCGTTGATGCGATCGATGGCCGTCTGCATTCCCGCAATCAGGTGGGGGTCGTGAAGGTGGGTCAAGCTGGGTCGAAGCCAGTCTCTTGCTCGCTCTGGGTCCGACACGCGCAAAGCCAGGCAGTGCGCCACGAGTGGGTGCAGCTGTAGCTGGTTGGCGAGGGTCCTCACCACGTCTTGCTGGGCCTCTTGCAGAACCCATCGTTGTTGTCCGACTGACAGCATGCTCACCCCGAGTTGGTATCGTGTTGAATCCTTGGTACAACCTCAAATGCGGACATGCACTGTCCGGGAGTCTGATGTCTGAAGCAAACGCCGACCGTATTCTAGAGTCCATCCGCGAGGCGGTCGTCAATCGAGTGGGCGCTGCAGTCATCCTGGTCGATGAGCAGGGCGCGGTCAGTCTGCTGAATGTCAGCGCGGCGCGACTGCTCGGTATCCCGGAGGGCTCGCACCTCGGCCAGCCGGTCGAGAACCTCCTGGGTGTGCCAGCGCCTGAGTACCCTGACTCATCAAAGGAGATCGACTACTGCATTTCCGTAGGGGAAGACCATCAGCGCTGGCTTCGCGGGAGCTGGAGCCTCATCGACCCGGGTGAAGGGGCTGCCTCCTCTCGCCTCTTGGTGGGTCGAGATCACACAAGAGAGCGAAACTTGCAGCGCGACCTTGTCCGGTCGGCGGCCCTCGCTGAACTGGGTTTGATGGCTGCTGAGGTTGCTCATGAGGTGAACAACCCGGCCACATACCTCATGACCAACTTGTCGATTCTCAGAGACGACCTCGCGGCTGAGGTTGTCGACGTCGAGGCGGCCTCGGAGCTCATCGAGGAATGTCTGGATGGCGTGACTCGAATCACTGACGTGGTCAAGCGCATGCGGTCTCTTGCATCATCCGGATCCGAGGAGATCGGGGACACGCTGATCGACCTCTCGACCGTTGTCCGGGATGCATGCCGGATTGCTGGTCTTCGGGTGAAGTATAAGGCTGAACTTCACATTCACGACGCAGAGACTGTCGAGGTTCGAGGGTCGAGCAAGCGCCTTGGTCAGGTCATCCTGAACCTGGTTGTGAATGCTGCTGATGCGCTCACCGGCCAGTCGGACCCGATGCCAAGAATCGATGTCTCAGTGGAGTCTGATCAGGGCTACGGTGTGGTGGTGGTGAGGGACAATGGTCCTGGTGTTCCCGAGGAAAAGCGCGCCAGCATCTTCGAGGCTTTTGTGACCTCTAAGGCGAGTAACGGCGGAACAGGACTGGGCTTGGCAGTCAGCCAAACCATTGCTGAGGAGCACGGCGGTACCCTATCGCTCGAAGCGGGTGGGGGTCATGGGGCGGTGTTCAAGCTGAGACTCCCTCTTCCGAAGGTATAGCGGGTTAAACACGCCTCCAAGCCCCACGGAGGCAATCCATGCAGCCCCTCATTCCATTCTGGGATCGCATCGCAATCCCCATCGGACCCCTCGAGGTTCATGGTTTTGGCATCCTTGTCGCCCTGGGGTTTGTGTTTGGCTCAAAGGTTGCTCGTGCCAAGGCGGCACGGGACGGGCTGGACCCTGAGCCCATCAACCAGGTTGTGGGATGGATCGTGGCCGGTGTGTTCTTGGGCGGACACCTTGGCCACTTGCTGTTCTACTACCCAGAGGACATGGCGGATGATCCCGCGAAGTTTGCTGCCATGTTCGCGACCCTGGCCAGCGGACGCCTTCCCACAGCGGAGTCCCTCCCCGAGCTGCTGAAGGTGTGGCGAGGACTCTCCAGCTACGGTGGGTTCATGGCCTGCGCGATCCTGGTGTGGGTCTTCTTCAAGAAGAACAAGCTCAACTTCTGGGCCTACGCGGACCCGATTGCGTATGGTCTGATGACGGGCTGGATGCTCGGCCGATTCGGCTGCTTTGTGGCGCATGACCACCCTGGAGTGGAGACCAACTTTTGGCTCGGTGTCGCAGGGATTTGTCCATCCTCCTACGGGAATCCAGCTGTGGCTTGCCATGATCTCGGTCTCTACGAGGCATTTTGGTCCGGTGCCATGGCGATCTGGTTCTCAATGAAAGACAAACTTCCACGACACAGCGGCTACTACGTCGGCTGGATGTGCCTCTCCTATGGGCCTGTTCGCTTTGGACTGGACTACTTCCGTCACATTGACACCGACGTGAGGCACTTCGGCATGACGCCCGCTCAGTACTTCTCCATCGGGGTTGCACTCCTGGGCCTCTCGATCCTCCGCAGGCGGAAGGACATCCCCCAGATTCGTGGCGACTGGACGCCTGAGGCTACTGGCTGACGCTGGGTACGAGGTCCAGAGCGATGGGGCTGCGAACATGGCCCTGGACGGGCAACACCTTGCTTGACTGAACGTGCCACTCAGAGCCCGTCCAGACCTGGTCGATGTTGTGCTGAGTCCAGAATGGGAGGCCGCCGATCTCAGCCGGCCAGTTGGGTCCGATGCCCGCGCTACTCAGGCCGGCTGAGGCGAGTGGGGACCACAATGCCGAGGCGGTCGATGGTGCGCCCAGGCTGGTCATGAGGACCATCTTTCGGCTCCCGATGGTTCTGACCGCAGCACCGCTCTGGGTGGTGCCCTCGACCACTCGATGAGTCCATGTCCCCCAGTCAAGCGGGCCTTGGGGTTCATCCAGGCGGGTGATCATCAGGGGAACGACGCCAATGTCAGTGACGTGAGGAAAGCCAAACATGGCGCTTGCGGCGCCACCTGGCTTGGCTGGGAGGTCAATGTGCCACTCGTCGGTCTCCCCGCCGCAGTATTGAAAGCTCCCACGAACCGCTGCCAGCATGCCGTTGCCGTCCGGGATGAACTTGACCTCGCCGTTGAGGGCGTCCTGGAGTCTGTCGCCGAGCTCTGGGTCTTGGGTTCCGTTCAAGATGACAATGTCTGGCCGGATATCGAGGATGCTGTCCAGACCTGCCGAGACGCCGTCGTCATCGGTGATCGTCCAGCTCACGAGTCGAACGGGTCCGGTCGTCGGTTTGGCCAGCAATGTGCAGCCTCGCAGCTGCCGCATCCACTCAGGCCCCGGCTCAAGAATGGGTGAGCTGATGCCGGTCTCGTGCAGGCTGAATCCGCCTGCAACCAGCGAGGCTCCAATGGCCCCTGCCCACAAGGGACGTCGATTCCATGCTGCCAGTATCAGGCCATAGATGCCGGCCACGAGCAGCAGCGGTTCAGCCATCACCACCAGCAAGCTCAGGGGCGTCTGTGCGATGGCTGCGGTCGCGAGGAGGACGGCCGCAGGCACGAGACTGATGAACACTGCGCGGAAACTTGGAACCATGCCCACAGCCTACACCCTCTATGCGTTGTTCAGCATCTCCAAGATGCGACTGAAGAGGGCCGGCCACCGTCGAAGGGTGGGAATCATGCGGCGTCTCAGCCATGCACGGTGTCGAAGAAAGAGCAGGCCAGAGGTCAGGGTCCAGTAGCGCCAAGTGACCTGCCTACATTGTTTGATGTGCGCTCTGGGGGAGTCAGCACAGATGGCACTCACGGCTGATCGTGCAGTATCGAGCCCCAGGCGTATCCCTTCACCGGTGATGGGATCGAGGTAGCCAGCAGCATCACCGATGAGCAGAACACGCCCGGAGACGACGGAGCGAACGCGTCGCTCAAAGGGGCCGGCGCCACGGACGTTTTCGTCGGACGATCCCAGCCTGGCTGAGAGCTCGGGAAAGGCGGCCAGCCATCGATCCCAAGGGGTGCCTTCTCCGGGTGGGTGTGCATCCTGTCGGTAGAGCAGTGCCACGCCCACCTCGTTTGGTCCGACCGGAGTCACATAGGCCTCAGCGTGCTCGGACCAGTAGACCTCGACATACTCAGACCAAGGCGGTGTGGCGAAGTGGCGCCGCAAGCCCAGCCGAGCAGGACCCTTGGCGGGGGCATCCAAGTTGAGTGCACGGCGTATGGGTGAGTTCAGTCCGTCGGCGGCGATGAGGTAGCGGGCGCGGGAGCCCTCGTACTCGATGTGTTCGTCGGTTTGGGTCCAGTCTGTGAGCGCGCGCGGAATCAGGTTGACGCCGACGGCTTCTGCTCTGTCCCTCAGCGCCTGCTGCAGGACGGTCCGACGCACCCCACGCCCGGGTCCGTACCTGAACCGACCCTCGGCGGAGTCCTGACCGTCCACGTACCGGATTCCCAAGAAATCAATCCCGGGCAGACCATCGATACCCAGTGCTGCGAGGGTCTCGAGTGCGGGATGCATGAGGCCTTCTCCGCAGGCCTTGTCTACCGGGAATGGCCTGGGCTCGTAGACGGTCACCGACAGGCCTTCTTGACGGGCCATGATGGCTGCAGCGAGTCCACTGGGCCCGCCCCCGGCAATGACAACATCAGTCACGAGACGAGCTCCGCCCACGCCACTCCGTCATGGCACTGTGTGCCACGGCCCCGAGGAGTCGGGCTGCACCCATGGTCTTCGGTGGAGCGAGCACGCCATCACTCCACTGCTTCAGTGCTTCCGCCCGACGAATCTTACCGCTCGATGTCCGTGGCAGCGTACCGGGATCCAGCAGCACGACCTCATCAACGGAGACACTTGTTGCCGAGCGCACGGCGCGAATGATGGACTCCGCGAGGTCGTCGGGTACGGTTCCGCGTGTCTCGACGAAGAGGATGATCCGCTCTCCATGATCGGACACCTGAGATACCGCCGCGCTGCAGCCTGTTCGCACACCAGTCAATGGATCAGTCGCCCGCTCCAAGGTGTGGGGGTCGTGATTTCGCCCATGAACAACCAGCACATCTTTGGCGCGTCCCGTGATGAACAGCTCCCCATTGTGCATGAAGCCCAGGTCACCTGTATCGAGCCAGTCACCGTCCTTTGGAGCGGGTCGATCGTCCAGGTAGCCATCCATTACGCTCGGACCCTTGACCCATATCCGACCAATCTGACCAGGGGGTGTGGGACCACAGGCGCCCCGAATCTCGATCGAGAAGCCTCGAAGCGGTCGGCCCACGCTGGCGAGCTCCATACCGTCATCGGCGACCTCGACTCGCCCTGCGGCCAAGCCATCGCGACTGAAGCGGGCGGAGCGGAACACAGACTCCGGTTCACTGAATGACACCGCGAGGGCGGCCTCACTGAGCCCATAGACGGGGGTGAGCGCAGTCTCGCGCAGACCATAGGGTGCAAAGCGTGCATGGAACGCCCGCATTGTCTCAGGAGAGGTGGCTTCGGCGCCGTTGAGCGCAAATCGCCATCCACTGAGGTCGATGCCGTCGATTTCTTCGTCAGAAATTCGCTCGGTGCAGAGGGCGTAGGCAAAGTTGGGTGCAGGCGAGATCAGCCCTCGGTATCGGCTCAGCGCCCTCAGCCAGATCGCTGGCTTCGCGAGGAAGGCCTCAGGGGGAATCAGGGTGAGGGATGCGGGGTAGAGCAGCGCGGGGAAGATACAGCCAATGAGGCCCATGTCGTGGTACAGCGGCAGCCAGGTGACGCCAGATGGGTTGAAGCTGTCATCCTCTGGCTCGATGTCCATGAGTATGGCGCTTGCGTTGGCCAAGACTTGCTGGTGAGTGAGGGCCACCGGCTTTGGCTCTCCGGTCGTACCAGACGAGAATTGAACCATGGCGATGTCATGCGGCTGACTGGGTGCAGCAGGTGCGGGTTCGGCCTTGAGTAAGCTCCTCGCGCGGACAATCCGAACGGGAGCATTACACGCGGCGACGGTCGTACCCATGAGCTTTCCAGCACGCTCATCTGTCACCAGGACACGCGACTTGGCATGGGTGATCATCGCGGCGGTTTGTGCATGATATTCGTCGAGCCGACCCAGCCTGACCGGGGGATAGAGGGGGACAGGAATTGCTCCCAAGCGCATGACGCCGAAGAACACATCGGTGAACTCCGGAACGGTTGGCATCACGATGGCCACCGTGTCCCCGCGCTGAACACCCAGCGCGGACAGGCCACCAGCCACACACGCTGTCCGCTCTACCAGGTCGGGGTAGCTCACCCATGTCTCGCGCTCGTGGCGGTCGAGGTAACGCAGACCAGTGTCGGGCTTGTCGAGCCCAGCGGCGCGCTCGAGCACCTCTGTCAGTGTTGCGTTCATTGACCCTGGTCCAGCTTTGTCTTGATGGCCTTGACGAGGTCGTCGAGGCTGACGATTTCGTCCTCATCGCTCTCGTCGAAACAGATCTTGAAGTGGTCTTCGATGGCGACAACCAACGTGAGGCGCTGGATGCTGTCCAGATGGTCCGCCAAGTCGCCGTCGATCCGAGTCTCCAGCTTCAGCTTGTCTTGGGCCAGACGTCTCAGTGTATCGAGAATCTCAGCATTGCTCATGACGGTTCCAGTGCGGTGAGTGCGTCATTCTCACAGCGTATTCGAACCACCATGAGCACGGCATTCAGAAGGGTAAACCCGGCGGCGGTTCGCCAGCATCCATGGATCATCGGCAGCGCGACCCCCTCGACGGCGACGGCGACATAGTTGGGGTGGTTGAGGAGCCGGTACGGCCCCCCCTGGACACGCGGTAGATTCGGTACCACGATCACTCGGGGATTCCATCTCGACCCCAGCGTACGTATGCACCACCAGCGCAGCCCCTGGGCAGCCACAGAAATGACGACCGCTGACATCGTCATCGGGATGCTCTCGACCGTGTCCATCAGGAGGGCTTCGGCCACCATTGCGCCCAAGAATAGCGTGTGAAGGGTCACCATCCATGGCCAGTGGCCTTGTCCGCTCTCGACCCCGCCACGTTCAAGGCTCCAGGCCAGGTTGCGCTTACCGAGTCGCAGTTCAATGAGGCGCTCGATGATCGTGAGACCGATGATGACCAGGAAGACCGTGGTGATCATTCTCCATCCCATCGCAAGAGCACAAACTCGGAACAGAAGCCCGGTCCCATGGCCATCATCAAGCCATGAGAGCCAACCGCTGGGCTCGAAGCGTCCAGGGTGTCGCGCAGGACGAAGAGGACGCTGGATGACGAGAGGTTTCCGATGGACTCGAGAGAATTCCACGTGTGGCGAAGGGCGTCGGCTGGCAGGCTGAGGCTCTCCTCGAATGCTGTGAGGACCTTCGGGCCGCCTGGGTGTGCGATCCAGGTCACGATGTCACTCCGGTCCAGGTCGTGTTGACTCAGGAACTGGTCCGCATCCTGACGGATGTTGGCCTTGACCACATCTGGCACTGAGGCGTCGAGGACGATCTGGAAACCGGTATCCCCCACATCCCACCCCATGACCCGCTCGGTGTTGGGGTAGAACCGGCTCTCAGAGGCGAGCACGCGGGGACCACGGGTGGCAGTCCGCTGGGCCCGCTCTTCGCCCACACCCACCAGGGCTGCGGCCCCGTCACCAAAGAGCCCGCTGGCGATGAGGTTGGCGATCGAGAAGTCTCCGCGCTGAATCGTCAGTGAGCACAACTCCACGCTCAGGAGAACGCCCACCTCGTCGGGGTGGCCCCTGAGGTAGTCGGCCAAACGCGCGGTACCTGCTGCACCGGCAACACACCCCAGGCCAAACATGGGGATGCGCTTGATGTCGTTCCGAAACCCCAATTCATTGACGAGGCGCGCGTCGATGGACGGGGTGGCAATGCCGGTGACCGTGGTCGTGAAGATGACATCCACATCTGATGGCGCCAAGCCTGCCTTGGAGAGCGCTCCGCGGATCGCTTCGGCTCCAATTTGTGTACCCACGCGAATGAAGGCGTCGTTGGCTTGTCCCAGGCTGAGGTCTGGGTAGGCCTCGATGGGAAGGGCCAGGTGTCGACCACCGACGGTCACCGCCTTGTGCAGGCGGGCCAGTCGATCGACATTGTGATGCGCTTCTGACCACTGCTGAATGAACTCAGCGATGAGTGCGTCTTGGTCGTAGTAGTGGTCCGGCAAGGCACCGTGAACGGAGGCGATTAGCATGGCCATTGTGATACCCTGAGGACCTGGTCAATGCGACCTGAGGAGACTGACATGATGAAGATATTGCCCGTCGGGCTTGCCTTGGTTGTGATGCCGTGGACCGCAGACGCCGCCACATATGGATTCACACAGGCCGGCAGTTCAGTGAAGTTCTTCAACAAGGCGTCACTGCACGGCATCGACGGTACAGCCAAGTCGTTCTCGGGTAGCCTCGACACGGAGGCGGGCACGGGCAAGCTGTCCGTCAGTACGGCCAACATGACCACCCATCTCGGGCCTCGTGACACCAAGATGCACGAGTTCTGTCTGGAGACAGACAAGTACCCGACGATCACCTTGGCAGTGAGCAGCATCGACGGTGGTGATGCGCTCAACGCGGGGCAGGGGTCGGGTACGGTCACCCTCAAGGGCACCCTGACCATTCGGGACGTCAGCAAGCCGGTGGCGATCAAGACCAGCTACAGCTTCGGTGACGACGGGCTCAGCCTCAGCGGACGACACGACTTCAAGTGGACGGACTTCAACGTGCCGGATCCCAGCATCATCATCTCCAGGCTCTACCCAGAGATGAACGTCCAGTTCAAGCTGCAGGCCAAGCCATCACAGTGATCGCTTCGGGCCCCACTGCACGGCCTCGCCGGCGGTGATGGCCTTGAAGTTCTCTCGGCCGATCGCTGCATCACCGGAGTCGACGCACAGCTCGTAGGCTCGGGCCTCGAGCTCTGATCGGGCATCCTCATCCATCGAGAGGCTCGCGAGCAGGCCTTGCTTGAATGCCCCCACTGCGGTGGGTGAGCGTCGAGCCGCAAGCTCGGCGAGCGCGCGTGCTCGAGCCATCGCCGCGTCCGCATCCGCTGCAACCTCATCGACGAGCCCGATTCGGAGAGCCTCATCTGCGTCGATCTGCTCGCCCGTCATCCCAAGTCTGAGCGCTTGGTTTGGTCCCACGATGCGGGAGAGCTCACTCGTCCCTCCCGCACCGGGAAGAATGCCGATGCCGGTCTCTGGCAGTGCGAAGCGCGCACGTGGGGTCGCGATTCGGTAGTCCGCGGTGATCATGAACTCTGTACCCCAGCCCAAGGCGAGACCGTCTACGACCGTCACGTGGAAGGCGGGTGCTCGTCTCAGCGAAGCCAGCGTCTCCCGCTGCCATCGAACGTGAGCCTTGACCTGATCGACGGACCAACCGACCCGCTCGGTCACGTTTGCACCCGCGATGAAGATGGACTTCCCGCTTCGGGTGACCTTTGTGGAGTGGGTCACGAGGGCCCGATGAGAGCCTGAATCGAGCATGGCTGTGATTCGAGCCCAGTCCTTCAGCTCAGTGCTCCCCATCTCGTTCACGCGGCCGTGATTCATGGTGACGGTGAGGACTGAGGGAGTCTCAGTCTGAGCGGCATTCAGAGAGGTCAGGTCGATTGATGTCATTGGTCAGCCCTAACTCAGACATGGGTTATGTGGAGACCCTGGTGGAGCACCCCATGACCACACAATCGCTCTCGGAACTTCGCGGCCCCTTTGACGTACTGGTTGTGGGCGGAGGAATCACCGGCGCTGGGGTTGCGCGAGATGCCGCCCGTCGCGGTCTCAATGTCCTCTTGGTCGAGCAATCGGACCTGGCCAGCGGGACCAGCTCGCGCTCATCAAAGCTGGTCCACGGTGGACTGCGCTACCTGGAGCAGGGTGAGCTCTCGCTGGTGTTTGAGGCGGTTGCTGAGCGTCGTGTCCTGCTGGACATCGCTCCGCACCTGGTCCGTCCGCTGCCGTTCCTGCTGCCCGTCTTCAGTGACTCACGCCGCGGCATGTTCACGATCAACATCGGCATGTGGCTGTACGATGGCCTGAGCTTGTTTCGGTCGCCGAAGCTGCACAAGTCGCTCTCTCGAAAGCGGGTCCGTGCGGCAGAGCCCGACCTCCGGCACGATGGACTCAAGGGAGCGCAGGTCTACTACGACTGCGCCACAGATGATGCCCGGCTGACCCTCGAGACGGTGCTGGATGCTGTCCGATATGGCGCCACTGTACTGACCCACACACGGGTCGAGCGGTGGCTGACGGAGAACGGTCGTGTCACTGGCTGTGCCCTCAAGGATCAACTCACTGACGAGGAGGTGGAGGTCTCGTGCACGGTGGCGGTCAACGCAACCGGGCCTTGGTCGGACACGGTCAGGGGAGACGGGGATGCCGTCAGCGATCCCCGCATGCGTCCCACCAAGGGCGTGCACATTGTGGTGAACGCTTCGCGGCTCAAGCTCTCCCACGCGGTGTGCTGCATGCACCCTGATGATGGTCGGGTGTTCTTCACCATTCCATGGGGAGACCAGACCTATATTGGAACCACGGACACGGACTTCGAGGGTGACCCAGGGCACGTCTACGCTGACCTCTCCGATGTGGACTACCTGCTGAAGGCCACCAACGACTACTTTCCTGGACAAGACATCACCCATGAAGATGTCATCTCGACCTGGGCTGGTGTGCGTCCGCTAGTCGGTGATGAAGAGGCTGAGAACGAGTCCTCTGTTTCTCGAGAGCACAGCCTCGTCCGCGAGCCCAATGGTGTGGTGACGATTGCAGGCGGAAAGCTCACCACCTACCGAAAGATGGCAGAGGAGGTGGTCGACCTCGTCGTGACGGAGTTGGATGCCAAGGGCACCAGCGTAGATGGACTCCAGGCCTCAGAGACGGAGACCGACCCCTTGCCTGGTGCGGTGGGCTGGCCCGAGCGGGGCGGAAAGAAGCAGATCGTCTCGGCCGTACAGGATTTCTCCGAGGGCCTGATCAACAAGGTCACAGCCAAGCACTTGGTCTCGGTTCTCGGCATGCGCGCCATCGACCTCGCTGAGCGTGTGGCGGCTGATCCAGATGCGGCTGCCCCCCTTGTGCAGGGGCGTCCAGAAATCCTCGGTCAGGTCGACTGGGCCGTGAGCGTCGAGCTCGCCCGAACCGTGACCGATGTGATGATGCGACGGACTCAGCTGTACTATCGCGACGATGAGCAGGGCATTGCAGCGGTTCAGGTGGTGGCGGGTCGAATGGCCAATCACCTTGGATGGAGTGAGGATGAAGCTGCGGCTCAGGCTGCGGCTTATCTCGAAGAAGTTGAACGGAGTCGGCGTTGGCGAAGCGAATTGACAGACTGAAGGCTCGGTTAGGGCTGCCAGCAGTCGAGCAGACCGCAGCGTGTGCGCGTGCGCTCACAGGCCTCGTTGGGCGTCTGCCCACCTTGGAGCTGTTTCCGGCCCGGCAGATGACGCGGGCTGCCCTGACGGGGGAGGTACTTCGGAGTCAGGATCCAGTACCGTGGCCGAGCCCCATGATGCGACAGCTCGATCCCGCCGATCCTGCATTCTTGCCCCCCATGCTCGGTATACACCCGGTGCTTGCTGCACGCGATCTGACGGTCGTGGGCGTGCCCGGTCGCCCGGGAGAGGCCTGGGTGGACGGGCTTGGATGGTGCGGTGTCGGTGATGGTCCATCGGTCAGTGTGTGGTTCGGTGAGGGACGCGATGGGTGTGTTCCCGGACGGCAACCGGGACTTCCGATGGATGGGACGGAGTCGGTTGAGCAGCGGCGAGGCGATGATGGCCTGAGTGTGATCACCACCGCCACTCGCGGCGGCTTGACGCTGACGCTGCATCACTGGCCGATCGTTCTCCAAGGAGAGGTGGCTTGGGTCATCTACGCCAAGCTGATGCTGGATGGTCCTGCGCCACGGCCGGTTCGCCTGGCCTTCGCTGTTCGACCAGCGTGTATCGATGGCACCGCACCCACATTTGAACTCAGTCGGGATGATGAGGGTCTCTGGACGGCGGATGGAGTTCCTGTCATGGCCATGTCCAGTCAAGGTGATGAGGTGCTGGATGGGTCCTATGGTCGGCCCGATCCCTACCATCGCTTCACCGGACAGGTGCACGGGGGGGCGGCCTCCGCACCGGGCCCGATGCATGTTCGGTGTGCAGCAGGGCAGGCTACGGGTGCAGAGATCTTCCGCGCAAACCTGAGCCCTGGTGAGCCATTCACACGGTTTATCGTCTACAGGCCACCCCGAGGAACACCGTCGACCTTGCTCCGAACCACGGCCAAGAGCTTGTGGTCGGGCGCGCGTGCGGACCGCCGAGGGGTTTTGGCATCTGGTGCTGAGTTGTTCCTGGAGCGGCACGACGCCCTCTTTGTAGCGGCCCGTCAGCGCGTCCTCCTGGAGACTGGAGAAGCAGGGCTGGCAGGCATCCTTGGTGCGCTCGCTCTGGGCCGAATGGGCTTTGTCCGTCGCGCCAGCGCACGCCTCGGCCGATGGATGAACCAGGTAAAGCGTGACGGCAGTCTGCCGGGATCCGATCCGGCGAATGCTGCGATTCTGGCCTGGGCAGCCGCTGAATTTGTGCGATGGACCCAAGATGCGGGCTTCAGGAGTGAGCATCAGCTGGCTTGGCGTCGCCTCCTTGACCGTCTGGTTTCTGACCCCGGCGAGCCGGGTGGGCAGCTGTTCTTTGGCGCCGATGGATCGGGTCGCTGGACGGCAATGTGGCGGGCAGCAGCGTTGCTGGGTGGTGCGGTCGAATTGCGGGGCCTGGAACAGCACCACAGTCAATGGGCGATGATCGGGGGTCAGGCCCGTGAGTCACTGATGTCGATGTTGGGTAAGGCCCCGTGGTCTGCAGCTCCGGGTCGACGAAGCGATGGTACGGCTGCCGCGATGCTTGCTGTTGCGTGGATGGGCCTCTTTGACGTGCGTGAACCTGCAGTCCTGAAGACGCTCGATCACGTCCGGCAGAACCACTGGCATGGAGACGGGGTGCTCCTCCAGGGTGGAGCCCATCCAGCCCTCACGGCGCTCCTGGCGGTGGTTGAGGAGCGTGCTCGGCCAGGGTCGGCGCCCGATCCGATCGACGTACTGGCGCGGCTGGCATCCCCGACTGGAGCCATTCCCACGGCCCTTCATCCCTCACGGGGCGCACTTCAGCAGGGCGATGACTTGCTCAGTGCGTCGATGTTTGTACTGGTGGCCTTAGATAGGGTCCGTGCCGATCGAGAAAGCCTGACAATTCTGTCCGATCTCGTCTCCGCGAAGGAACTTCCTACGCCATTTGGTCGAATTAGCTGCGAACATGGTGAAGTACAGGGTGCATGGCTTGGTCCCGCACCCAAGATCATTTTTGCGGAGAAGCCTGATCGTGCGTGATTTTGACTTCATCATCGTTGGCTCTGGATTTGGCGGATCGGTCTCTGCGCTGAGGCTTGCAGAGAAGGGCTACTCGGTCGCCGTGATTGAGATGGGCAAGCGCTGGGAGGCGAAGGACTACCCCGAGACCAACTGGATCGTACACAAGTTCCTCTGGGCTCCGCTGTTCTCTTGCTACGGCTTCTTCCGCATGACCTTGTTGAAGGACGTGTTCGTTTTGAGCGGCGCGGGTGTGGGCGGTGGTTCCTTGGTTTATGCGAATACCCTCCCTGTCCCTAAGGATGCAGCTTGGGATGATCCCGTCTGGTCGGACCTGGATGACTGGAAGTCGGTCATGCCGCCGTTTTATGCAACGGCCAAGCGCATGCTCGGTGTCGCACCGTTTCCACGGAAAACTCGGGCAGACGAGATTGTCGAAGAGTACGCGCGCAGCATCGGTACGGCGGACACCTTCGAGCCCGCACCCGTTGGTGTGTGGTTCGGCGAGCCGGGCAAGGAAGTGCCAGACCCATACTTTGGCGGAGAAGGCCCTTCACGTACAGGGTGCGTCCAATGCGGCGGGTGCATGGTTGGCTGTCAGCACAACGCCAAGAACACGCTCGACAAGAACTACCTCTACCTGGCCGAGAACAGGGGCGTACAGATCATCCCAGAGACCCGCGTGACCGGCCTGAGGCAGCTCGAGGACGGCGGCTATGAGCTCGATGTGGAGCGCTCAACATCACGGTTCTTCAAGAAGCGGCGAACGATGAGCGCTGGTCAGGTTGTGCTCAGTGGAGGGGTCCTTGGCACCGTCCCGCTGCTGATGGAATGTCAGCATCGGGGCATGCTCAAAAATCTGAGTCCACAACTCGGTAACTTCGTCCGCACCAACAACGAGGCCATCGTCGGGCTCAGTCTTCGTGACGACTCTGAGGACTTCACCGATGGTGTGGCCATCACGTCGAAGGTGGCGCTCGATGAGCACACGCACCTCGAGCCCGTTCGGTACTCTGCCGGTTCCGATGCGCTGAGCCCGCTCTCGACGCTGCTCACGGATGGAGGAGGCTCTGTCCCACGGGCGCTCCAGTGGGTTGGAACCTGCTTGCGCAATCCCATTGATTTCGCTCGAACACTCTGGCCCTTTGGGTGGGCCAAGAAGTCGCTCGTCTTGCTCGTGATGCAGACTATTCCCGGGCACATGCGGGTCAAGATGCGGCGGGCGTGGTGGTGGCCATTCTCCCTGACGCTCACGTCCAATGCTGAAGGCTCCAAGGTACCCACGTACATTCCGGCCGCCAACGATGCCGCTCGGGCCATCGCCAAGAAGCACAATGCCTTCGCTGTGAGTTCCGTCACTGAGGTCCTCCTCGACGTCCCAACGACAGCACACATTCTGGGTGGTTGTGCGATGGGTCACACCCCGGAAGAGGGCGTCATCGATTCGCAGAACCGAGTCCATGGGTATCCAGGCCTCTACGTGATCGACGGCTCCATGATCGGGGGCAATCTCGGCGTGAACCCGAGCCTGACCATCACCGCGCTCGCTGAGCGGGCGATGAGCTTCATCGAGAAGAAGTCAGTCTGACGGCGTGTGGGAGCGCGGTGTCGGCTTCCCGAAGTACCATGTGACCCCGGCGCTGAGCATGGTCAGCCTCGATGTAAGGTCACCGTTACCCACCACGCGCCCTCGCTCGATGGTGGTAGACACGGGGTCTCCAGTCAGCGCCGGTCTCGGGTCGATGGGGACGGTGAGCTGGGTGAGCTGGCTGTTTCGAATCTTGTTGGTGCCGAGGAAGGCTTGAGAGATGGCGAGATCAAAGCTGAAGGGCAGCGAGGTCGGAGAGTAGGAGGCTCCCAGGCCGTAGCCGATCTTATTGCCGTCCATCAGAGAGACTCCCAGCGACTTGTCGGGTATGGCGCTGGCTTCGTAGTACACCCCGCTCCGAAGCGTGAGCCACTGCAGGGCATCCCACTCTGTACCGAGTCGGTAGCTGACACTGTTGCGGTAGTTCTGGGGGATCACCACGGGTCCGACGATGGGCACCTCAGGGTCAAAATCATCAGGGGCAAAGGCCGTCGCGGTGCTGTTCAGCGTCAGTGGGGCACTGACGTCTTCAACCCGGGTCTCCTTACTGCGACTCCAGTGTTCGTAGACAGCAGCGAACTCGATGGCGAGGTTGTCTTGGGGTTCAAACTGAATGCCACCCCGAATCACGAGCGGAAGCTTCATCAACACCCGGATGTCGTCATCTTGGGTCTCCCCACTCTCAAGGAGGGCGTTGAGCCAGTGGTCCTCCGAGAATTTGGCGTTGAGATGTCCATCACCTTCGACGTCGATGGGTGGCATCACGCTCAGGCCGATGGTCCACTGCTTATGCGGTGTGATGAGGACGCCCACGTTGCCAGTGAGCTTGCCCTTGTCGAGCATCTTCATGCCGAGCTGCAGGTCGGTGAGAGCGGGGTCGGAGTCCTCGCAGCCGTCTGGGTCATCAGGCTTCCCCGCATTGCACACATTCAGCGCCAAGCTCTGGCGCGCCCGGGTCATGTTCCACAGCAGACCAGCTCCGATGGTCAGCCAATCGGACACTTGGTGGGCAGCAGAAATGCCTGCGTAGAACTGTGTGGTCTTGGCGTCGATCAGGGTGTATCGCTGCGCGCCACCCGATGTGTAGGTCTTGTCCGGCGCGTACGGGGGGTGGAGACCGATCGCGAACATGGTGTCAGGGAGCCCGAAGTGGTGGGCGATACCAAACGAGGGGATTCGCATCGGGGACGCAATGTTGTCCACGCCGCCGAATCTCTGTGAGATCTCACCGCTTTCGTCCAACTCAAGGCGCTGGAAGTCGGCCTTTTGGCTCACCAGAGAGAAGTTGAGCATGACCTGACCAGAGTTCAGGTTGATCAGCGCCGCGGGGTTGTAGTACTGCGCCGTCAGGTCTTCATTACCCGCCACATACGCACCACCCCGGGCCATGCCGCGGGTACCGGCGTCCACGAAGTAGTAGGCAGCGCCTTCGCTGGGAAGCGTGAGCGAGAGAAGAAGAGACAGGAGCAAGGGGGAACCTCCAGTTCTCCTTTATAGCCTGTCAGCAGGGTTCGCCGGCCACAGAGCTACCAACTGACTTTGATGCCGTTCTTGACCGTGACGTCCGTGTTGAGCACTTCGGCTGATCCCTGGGGTGTCTCAGGTGGCTCAGAGTCGAGCTTGTAGCGGATATCTAAGGTGAAGGCGAAGCGCTTCGAGATGCTCAATGACAGGCCTGTTTCTGCGAGCAAGCGGTAGTCAGAAAATTTATCAAAACGAGGCTGAGCATAGACGGTGGTTGTCCAGCCGATGTCATCATCGGGCCTCCACGTTCCGCTCAGGTAGCTACTCGATCGAGCATTCACGCGCTGAACAGCTTCAGAGTCCGCGACCAACTCTTCGTTCAGACGCTCCTCTTCGACCATTGCAGCGGTTCCGAAAACGATGGCGCCTTTCGGGCCCTTGATCAGGCGGAGTCTTGGACCTACACCGGCGATCAGTCGACGGTCTAGGAGGAGAAACTCATTGAACTCATACTGACCGAAGCCTTCCAGCCAGATGCCTTCGCCCAGGCTGTAGTTGTACCGAAGGTGTGCCATCAATGCATTGGCGAACCGGGCGTCCTTGTCCCACAGTCCCGTCTTCGGGTCTGCCTGGATATCTGACTGCGTTCGCTTCGCAGCGAAGCGGCCGTTGATGACCGAGAACACGGTGTGGTCCTCGCGCTTGTAGCTGTTTGATGCAGACAGCCCGAAGTCAGCCAGCTGGATGTTGCCGCTACTGAAAGCGCTACTCAGCGCTGCACTGCCACTCAATCCATCCTTGGTTCCGCCAGATCTGAGCTTCTCGACGTTGACCTGAGCCATGACCGTCGAGGGCACACACAACAACAGAAACAGAATCCAGCGCATCGGACCTCCTCAGACCCAGACGTCTAATCCGCTGGCTGAGGGTCGCCCTCTCGAACAAGGACAAACCATGCCGTCATGGCTTTACCCTTCTTGAAGGCCTTACCGATGACAGCGTGGGTCGAGACCCGTCGAACGCGGTCCACCATGTTGCCGTAGACGAGGGTACTCAGTCCGGATGTGTTGGACTTCAGGGGTGGGAACGCATCGAACGGGGCGGTGGGTTCCACTGTGTAGTCAAACAGCACTTCGTCGCCATCCTGACTCAAGGTGAAGTGTCCAGGCCCGGTCAGCCAACCCAGTGTCTGGTGATTGTAGCCTTGGAGTCCGCCGTTATTGGAGACGACTCGCTTCTGAAACTGGTTGAATGCGGGGAGAGAGTTCTGACCGTGATGAATCACCACCTCTCCTGGCTCGGCGTGGAAGTGACTGATGTCCAGCGCAGGCGCTCCTTCGGCGAGGTCGTACAGGGCGCTCAGTTCTTTCCGGCTCAGGCCTCGAATCCAATTGATTCGCTGGTCGTGTGTGGCCTCGTCGAGGGGTACAGCGAGCGCGGCGAGCGCCACGACGTCGATGGGAGATGGAATGGTCATGGTCCTGTGTCCTCTTGTGCCGGCATGGGGTCGGGCAACTTACCACCAGGGAGGTCAAGGAGCGAGCGGACGCGGTCCTCGGTGTCACGAACTCGTCTGTAATGAGAATCGTTGACGCGAATAAAGCCGTTGATGTCACTGAGGCTTTCCAGGGCTCGTCGACCCGCAGAGTCGCGGGTTGACACACTGCTGATCGCCTTCTGTAGACCGAGTATCGCCTCGACAGGGAAGCCGCTTCGTACCACATATGCGTCGTACGGAATGCGCTCGGTTCGTGCGATTACGCGGAGATTCTTTGCGCCGGGTATTGCCCCCCGCCCTTCCTTAAGGGCTGCATTGTAGGTGGCTCCCGCATCAACCTCTCCGCTCGCTATGGCGGCGATCACCCGAGCATGATTGCCGTAGAACCGTCCCTTGATGTCGGTGAGTGGATTGATGCCCTCGTCCAGCAAGCGACTGGCGGGAAAGAGCCATCCAGAGCTGGAGCGCTGGTCGACGAATCCAAAGCGCTTGTCTCGTAGGTCCGCGAGTTTCTGAATTGGCGAATCCTCTCGGGTGAGGATGTAGGCGCCATAGGACTCGGTTCCGTTGGCAATGTGCGAGACAATTGCCCGGATGTTGTTGTCCTTGGCGTGGGCACGGACGTATGCGTACGGGCTCATCACCGCGAGATCGATTTGTCCGGACAACAGCAGGGTCTCCACGTCCTCGTAGTTTTCGCCTGCAACGGCGTCGATGGGGGTGGAGATCCGCTCGGAGACCATCTTCAGCATGGGTCGGTAGCGGTCCTCCAAGTGGCCGCTGGATGTCACATATGGCGTCACGCCCCAGGTCAGTTTCTCGATGCCGGCTGCCCGGAGCGCATCGTGCGCCTCGGTGTACATCTGACGTGCAGGCGTCTGAGCAATGGTGCCTCGCACCTCCGGCTCATCGATACGGCACCCAAGTATTCCGAGCAAGATGAGCCAGTACATCATGATGAGGCCCCATCGTCGACCATCTTCACCTGGTCGCGGCCAGCCTTCTTGGCGGCGTAAAGCGCTGTGTCAGCCGCCTGAATCAGGTCCGGCGCTGTTCGTCCGTGCATGGGCCATCCCGCCATTCCGATCGAGACGGTGAGTCGGCCGCTGGGCTGTGATTCTGCGGCACCCTCAAAAGTGGTTGTCCGTATTGCGGTCCTCACCTTGTCCGCTGCTCTGGCACCAAAGGAGAGCGGGGTGTCGACCAGGAGGACAGCGAATTCCTCGCCACCATACCTGGCGACAATGTCGGTGGTACGCAGGCTCTGCTTAAGTATGTCTGCGACCTGCTTGAGGACACGGTCACCGGCTGGGTGGCCGTGTGTGTCGTTGTAGGTCTTGAAGTGGTCGACATCGATCATCAAGAGTGTGAGCGGAGAGTTGCTACGCTTGGAGCGACGGACCTCCTGACCGGTGAGTTCCTGGAAGGTTCGGTGATTGTTGAGCTGGGTCAGGCCGTCTGTACGAGCGAGCCGGGCCAGCTCGTCTACTGCACTTGCGAGATCTCGGTTCACCTGAGCCAGCGATGCGTTGGCGTCCTCGAGTTCACTGGTTCGGGCCTGAACAGTGGCCTCAAGTCGTGAGGCGTGGCCCTCGACCTTGTCTGCCATTTCATTGAGTGTTCTGCCGAGGAGGGCCAGCTCATCCTTTGTGTCAGGAATGTTGAGCCGAGCGCTGAAGTCTCCTTGGCCAATGGATCTGGATGTTCGGGCGAAGGCCTCGAGCGGGAGGAAGACCAAGCGGCTGAGCAGGATCCAGATCAAGACTGCGGTGGAACAAGCGATCAGGAATGTGGACACGAGCACCTTGAGCTGGTTTGCGACCACGCGATCATCCAGTCCAGAAAGCGGCGTGTCAGCCACAATGGTTCCCCATCGGAGACCTGAAATGACAGGCATGGAGACCTGCAGCACCCGTCCCCCCTTGGTCTCTTCATGGATCGATAGTGAGCGCTGAGAAACCATTGCGGTCTGGACGAATACGGAATCTAGGGTCTTTCCGTATTCTCGAGGGTCGCTGTGGGCGACGACCACCCCGTTCATGTCGAGTACAGCAATGGACCGAAAGGCGAGCTCACCTGTGGACCGCTTTGCGTAGACCTCCAAGACGGCGTCGATGGCTTCGAACTCTCGGGTCGCCATGTGTAGCGCGACTGGCGCGGCAATCGCGTGAAGGATGGCACGGCTCTTTCTGGCCGCTTCATGCTCCATGAGCTTTGCATCTGAGCGCACGACACTCAGGCCCCAAGCAAGCTGAATGAGTGCGACGGTGCCGATGATGAAGGCGACCAGTTTCCCTCGGATGCTCAAACCCACACTCCCACAGAGAGAGTGTCGCACAGCTTGGGCCGAGACCAAAAAAAAAGGGCCACCCAGCGGGCGGCCCTTTGATCATGTGATCGGCGTTCTGACTTAGAGCCAGCCGTCGATCATGGTGTCGGTCAGACGACCAGGGTGGCCACGCCAGATGATCTTGCCATCCTTGACAACGGCAGCGGCTGGGATGCCAGAGACGTTGAAGTGCTTGGACAGCTCGCCGTCTTCCTTGGCGGTTGGGTAGCTGACGTTGTTCTCCTTGATGAACTCGAGCACCTTCTCTTCTGTCGAGGAGCGGCTGAGCTTGGTCAGGCCGACCATCTGAAGCTTGCCCTTGTACTTGTCCCAAGTCTCTTGAAGCTTCGGCACTTCGCGTCGGCAGTGTGGGCACCAGATTTCCCAGAAGACCAGGAGGGTTGGTGTGCTGGCGCTGAAGTCAATCTTGGACTCGCTCGTGTACCACTTCTCGACGTTGAGGGTGTTTGGAGCAGCCTTGCCAATCACCTCAAGCTCGCGCTCGATCTTGCGTGCACGGCGGTACGCAGTGGTGCTGGAGTACTTCTTCTTCATCTCGCCGAGCTTCTTCTTGGCGCCGTCGGTGTCGCCACCGCGGATGGCCTTGCCGATTTCCTCGTAGAGGGCAGCAGCAGCCTTCTCGGCCTTCTCGTCACGTGGTGCGGCCTTTCCGCCACTCTTGGCGACTTCTTCAACCTTTTCTTCGAGTGAGGCCACCTTCTCTTCGAGGGCCTTTACGCGGTCAGCGGTGGCGCAGCCGGCCAGAAGGGCGAGGGCGCCGAGTGTAAGCAAGCGTCTGAGGTTCATGTCCTCTCCTGAGGTCTATATGCGGATGTTCCGCGTTGAATCGGCGAGGCACGTATCATGCGAGCGTGAGCGAGCAAGGCTCGAGGTCCGTCATGGTGACTTGCGCGGTGTAAAACTACTCTTTCTCTGGAATGGCTCGGACCTGCAGTAGGTCGATGTTGGCTTCAACGAAGCCCTCTGACTCCATCGCAACCTCGACGCCATCAGACCACCGGGACATCAGTGTCTGGTCAGCCTTGAGCAGTCCGTCGAAGTGTGTGGTCGTCATGAGGCGAGGTACGCCTTCGAGGTCATCTACTGCGGGCTTCAGCGTTCCAACCATGGCGCCATCGAAGGCAGGGATTTTGCCCTCGATCGCGATCTCCTTGGTCTCGATGACACGGTCGTTCTTGTCCTTGATGGTGGCCAAGAGCTTGATGGATGTCATCGCGAACTTGCTCTTGTTCTGGAGCAAGAACTGGAAGATGGTGACGTTCTCTTCTCGCTGGTCCGGCAGCTGCATCCATGAACTGTTCTTCACGAAGACGTATCGGTCCGGGTTGTAGATGGGGTCGTGAGACTGGCGTGTCTCTGCATCCGAGAAGTAGTAGGCGGGCACGACGGTATTGGTCTCGACGTAGCCTTGGGCACCAGAGTCGTTCTGAATCTGGTACCAGGTGCCTCGCTTACCGAGAAGCTTGACCACGCTGTCCTTTGAAACGGACCCGACGGCTTGACCCTGTGCATCTGGAGTCGACCGAATCGTGACGTCAGAGGACGCGATCATTTCAGTGAGCGTCATGCCAGTCGTGCCGCCAATCAACTCGAGGTCGTTGTGGTCTGGAAGCTTTTGGCCGTAGTCCCACATGCCGTAGCCACCGAAAGCGACGATTCCCAACAGCAGGATGACGATGGGTGTGCGATTGCGTGTCTTAGGAGCATCCCAGTCGAGATCATCGTCCTCGATGTCTCCGCCGCTCGGAAAGAGCGCGGCCAGTTCGGGGACTTCGCTTGCGTACAGCCAGTCGGCCGCACCAGGGGGTTGGACCATATCGCCTGCGCCGACCCGACCAGTTTTGGCCAGCTCCTTGAGCTCATTGAGGTCGTTGGCGGAGAATTGGTGGTCGCCTTGTGTGACCAGCCAGCGTGCCATGGGGGCTCCGGGTAAACGGTTTCGCGTGAATTAGCGTTGGATGTAGCTCTCACGATGACGCACGGTCAAGCCATCTGGGGCGTCCAAAGGGAGACTTGACGGTGAACTGACAGGACAGTCGGCCGGGGGTTACGCTCTTTTGGTCGCACCGGTTGTGCGCGCGTGTGGGTGAGATTGGGATGACTGGGACCAACAGTTCAGAGGTGTTTGCTGCCGCACTCAGGGGCGCCGAGGACCGCCTGAGGGCCACAGGCTTGTCGGGACGTCGGGCTTACGCTGCGCTGTGTCGACACTTTGCGCAGCGACTGCACATCCCTGAACACATGTGGCTCGACGGCCCTGACTCACCCCCTGAGGCGAGGCTCGATCGCATCCCGCTTACCGCCGAGCTCGATCTCTTCGGGCTGGCTTATGAACGCTTTTTTCCCGAGATCTTTAAGGCGGAGCGCGGCCAGTTCTTTACCCCTCGGCCACTCGTCGAGCTGATGGTTGATCTGGCTGAGGTGGGCCCGAGGGACCGGGTCCTTGATCCAACATGTGGCTCCGGAACCTTCATGGTGGTCGCGAGGGGACGTGGTGCAGACGTGGATGGCATCGAGGTTGACCCCGAATTGGTTGCGTTGTGTCGACTGAATCTCGCGCTGCACGGGGCCAATCCCAGATCGGTTCGGCAGTCTGATCTTTTTCGTGATGTGCCACAGGAACAATGGGATGTTGTCCTGGCGAACCCGCCGTTTTCCATGCGCATCGACGATCCCGCGACCCTGTCTCGCTTTGCGCTGGCCAACGGGCGAGGGCGAGTGGCGTCAGACACACTGTTTCTTCAGGCGGCCCACGATCGCTTGCGCCCCGGGGGGCGGCTTGCCGTGGTCTTGCCACGGTCCATTCTGTCCAACGACAGCTACAGCTGGCTGCGACAGTGGTTGGCGGCTCGCTTCGTACGCCGGGCCATCGTGTCGCTCCCCGAGGGTGTCTTCCGGCCCTTTGGTGGTACGACCGCGCGTGCGGCCATCCTGGTGTTGGAGAAGCTGCCAGCCCGCCTCACGGACTTTGCCATCGGCATCGTGGAGAACCCGGGCTACGACACCACGCGAAAGCGGTTTCGGGCCACTGATACCGATGATCTTTCTGCCATGCGGATTGCCTGGAAGCAGGGGCAGCTCACCCAGCTACCGGCGGATACCCGCTCCTGGTTGCCTGAGGAGATCCTGTCCCAGTCCACGATTCCTGAGTCGGTCTCCGTGCTCACGCTCGGCGAGATAGCGCCGCTGGCCCAGCGCCAGTCATTCAAGCCAGCGCAGGGAGAGGTGTACGCCGAAGTGGATCTGGCGGATATCGACAAGCTGACGGGTGAGGTGTCCACCGGCCGAGCGCGCACATCCGCTGAGCTCAAGGGCAGCAAGACGCCGTTTGATGAGGGCGATCTCCTGTTCGCGAGAATTCGTCCCAGCCTGAACAATGTGGTCATCGCGTCCAAGCCCCATCCCGATCTCCCTGACACACTCTGCGGGTCCAGCGAGTGGATACGACTCAAGCCGGAGCATGATCGACACTTTGCGCTTATTGCCGCTCGATCGAGTTTTGTCCGAGACCAACTCACGTCAACGGGGGGACAGACCCGTCCTCGAATAAAGGCCGAAGATCTGGCCCCTCTGTATGTTCCGGACCCGGGTCCGAAGAATCGCGCTGCGATGGACCAGATCGTCGGTGATGCACTCGCGATTCGGCGTCGAGCCCGACAACAGCTCGATGATGTGGCCGCGCTCTATGAAGCCTTCGGTCGCGGTGACATCGATGAGCAGATCCTCGCGAAGGGGCTAGCCGCCCTCCGGTCTTGAGCCCGGATTGGAGGCGGTGCAGGGGGCGTCCCCACAGAAGTGAACCGCCTCCCCAGGGGCCACCGCATCATTGAAGTGGGCAATTTGAGCTCGGCAACCAGGCCAGGTGCGAATGGCCCCGTGTGCGCCGCTCGGAACCCCCGGTCGGTTCGCTTCTGCGGGCAGTTCGGTCTCCGGATCGTACTGGACGTAGGCAGGACCGCGTATTGGCCCTTCGCTCACATCAAGCTCTGGCAAAACCTCCAGCATGGGGGCCAACTGAGTCACATCCACGGCGCGTGCAAGCATGCGCGTGGTCATGTTGGGGACTTGTTCGTCGCCGAGCGCCTCTTGCCAGAGGACCGATCGTCCCTTCAGGGCGTCTGTGTGGTTGAAGGGATCGACGGGATCCCAGAACAGTTGGCTGAGGGCGTAGAGAAGCTGTCGATTTCGAGGAGAGGGGATGTTCTCGACCATGATCCAGTCGAACGGAATCCACTGTGCAGAGCGCTCGAGCATCGTGGACCACGCGCCGCCACCGACGTTGAAGACTGCGTGCTCGATGGCCGGTGTGTTGGCGATGGTGACCGCCCCCGCGATGCCACCTAAAGAAATGCCGTAGTACCGCAGGCCAAGCTCGGTGTCGGGTAGCCCCATCAGCGCAGGGTCGCTCAGTACATCTGTTTCGAGAATCAGCCGGGAGAGCGCCTTCACATTCGACACGCCCTGCGTCAGGCGCTCGGTGATCTCGTGGACGCGACCGAAATCATCCGCGATGTCGATGGCGTGGATGCGATCGCTGGCCTCGAAGCCCCGCCAGACCGTCGCAAAGATGATCACACCTGCCTCATCGGCCAGCTTGGCGCCCTTAGACGGGTCGTCGATGTCACCCAGATACATGTCGGGACGCCCGAACAGGCCGTGGCCAAAGATCCAGACGGGCACCGTACCCGGCTCTGCGTCACGGACACTCTCGGGAATGTAGATTCGTAGATCGGCTTCGACGGTGCCTTGCTTGACGGGCAGGCCGTCCTCATCGAGCACGGTCCTGAGGTCATCAACCAGCCAGTTGGTGGTTGTGTAGGTACCGCGAAGCTGCTTCCAGCCTCCTTCAGGCATAAAGATGCCATCATCTGTCGAGCGAATGTCGTCGATGGTGTAGGCGGACGGGACTTCAACCTGGCTCGTGACGTGGCGCACGGGCTGACCGCCATCGGCAACTGGGAAGTCAAACGCGAGGCGTATACCGGTGATGCCCAGTCCCTCGAGCTGTCCGTGCAGTGTCTGGTAGTGGTCGACCCAACCGCCCAGCCCTGGACCTGGCTGGCCGGCGATGACGTCGCGATACCATGGCGTCATCTCGATCGCTTTACCGTCTGAAGTCATGACTCGGTCTGTCACCACGACCGCGATCTGGTGGCCGGGTGTCAGCGCATTCTGCGGTCGAACGATGATCGATGGAAATTCACCGGGTACGGGCTCCGCTGCGTCCAATTCAGCGAAAGACAGGATCGGCTGACCTTCGGTGATGTCCCAGAGCTGAATGCTGCCATCGCTCTGTGGTGCTGACTGCGGCGGCAGGCTCTCCTTGTCGATCGAAACGTCCATATCGATGACCGCGGACTGAACGACAGAGAAGCCCTCTCTCCATGCCAAACGGTCGGTCTGAACGGGTGTGCCCCCATCGGCCATCGGCAAATCGTCGGGCAGCGATACGTGCCCGTCGACCATCATGTGCATGCTTGGGAAGGGAAAGTGTGCGCGCTTCGCCGCACCGGTCTCAGTCGCTGTGTCTGCGGTCTTGTCGCTACCGCACCCGACGATGCCAGCAACCAGGAGGTAGATGAGCCTCATGGTGTCTTCTCCTCAGCCCAGAGGCCGTATGGGAAGCGTGCTTGAACCAGAGCCTCCGCGTTCGGCGCACCCGCGAGGTTCATGGCCTTCACCCAGGCGCCGCCCGCCAGATCATCGGAGGTGGCGTAAGCCCAGGCACCATCGTTCATCGGTTGGATGTCGATGTAGACGCGTCTGTTGCCGCTGGCCATGCCGACGGTGAGGGTCTTGCTCAGCGGGACGGGCCACTCGTCGAGCAGCACCTTTCTCGCACACTGGATGGGGCCTCTGGCTTGGTCTGGATCGGGGTCGGATTTTGAGCGCGGCCTGCCGATCACCACAGTGTCGGCACCCACCCAAGGCGCCACAGTCAAGAGATCAGAGGATACGGCTTGGTCCAGCGCATCCCGCCCCACTGGAGGCTGCGCGTCCATCAGTCCACAGTCGACGATGGGCTTCTCGAAGGCCTCGAGAGTCATCGACGGGTTTCGCTTGAGGCGCTGCACGATGCTGGGGGTGACGGGGTTGTCGAACGGGGGCACCGAACGTCCCAGGGTGGTCCAGGTCTCCGTCATCAGGTTGACGTCCCCTGTACGCGCTGTCGCGAGCAGGAATGCATTGTTCCAAGCGTCGCTGTCGCGGTCAGGATTGTTCTCGAGTCGGGCTCTACCGTCCTCAACGTGCATGAGCACATTGGCCAGTGCGTCGCCAAGCAGGCGGTCGAGTTCGGGATCCTGGCCCTCCCACTCAACGGCCTGTTCTACCGCCGTCTGCACCGCGACAAGATCTCGCGGACCAAGTGCTTGCGCCAGTCTGTCACGAGCGGCGGAAGCCTCTGAACTCAGTCCGGAAGGATTGGATGTTGTGCACGCCATTATCAGTAGCCATGTCCACATTGTGCCTGGAACCTCCCGCTTGGTTCATCGATGGTGCAGTTTGGCCCGAACGCGGGCTGCCGTCCAGAGCCACACTCACCACTTCTTGTTCACCGCACTGTAAGATGCCCCGATGGGACGCATCTACGAGCGCTTTGAGAGCCATGAGATCTATGGCTCATCCGAACCAGGACCCCTTCTCCTGACCTGCGAACATGCATCGAAGCGCATTCCTGCGCCGCTTCGAACCAGCGCGTCAGACCGAAAGTGGCTCGACACCCACTGGGGCTGGGACATCGGGGCGAGGACCGTTTGCCGAGAGATGATTCGCCAGACGGGGGGGCTTGGTGTCTTTGCGAGGTTCTCACGCTTGCTGACGGATGCCAATCGTGCGCCGAATCACGAACACTTGGTGCGCTGCGCTGTCGAGGGTGAGGTGCTGAGCTTCAACCAAGGACTCACCATTGAAGAGGTGGACCGACGGCTCGAGAAGTACCATGCGCCGTACCATGCCGCGATCGACCGCGTCATCGGTGCCCGGATGGGTCAGCCAGGCGATGTGCTGCTCTTGGCCGTGCACTCGTTTACGCCACAGCTGGGCGACGAACGTCGGACAATGGACGTTGGGGTGTTGTTTGATCCCTATGAGCCCGTTGCCCGCCGGTTTCGGGATGAGATTGCGGCTGAAGGACTCAAGGTGGCACTGAACGAGCCATACAGCGGCCGTGACGGCTTGATGTACGCCGCCATGCGACATGGTGGGGCTCACGGCGCCATCTACCTTGAGTTGGAGCTGAATCAGAAGCTCATCTCGAACGCAGCAGATGCCAGGAAGATGGGCAGCGCGCTGACACGCGCATTTCGTCGTCTCCGATTCCGCTCTGCTTAGGCCTCGCCGAAGACCTCGACCTTCATGAGGTTGGTGGCACCTCGCATGGGGGAGTTGCCGGCAAGTACAACCACCTCTGTTCCTGGCTGAATGTACCCTTGCTCGAGCAGCACTCGCTCACCCCCCGCAATCATCTCATCGGTGCTCTCAAAGACCGGCATCCTGACTGCAGTGATGCCCCACACCAGGGCGAGTGCGTCACAGACCCGCTCGTCGGGCGTGAGGGCAAAGATGGGGGCTGACATCCGCGCCTTGGACGCCAGCACAGCTGAGCGGCCGGACCACGTGAATACCACCAAGGGGCGGTCGGACTCTTGAACCGCCATGGCTGCGCAGCGGGCCACCGTGTGGGCTGGGCCTGCCAGCGCCTGGATCTTGCTCAGGTCGCGTGGCTTGAGGAGATTGCTCTGTTCCACGTCTTGGGCGATCCGGCCCATCACGCGGACGGCTTCGAACGGGTGCTCGCCCACACTGGTCTCGCCCGAGAGCATGACCGCATCAGTACCATCGAGGATGGCATTGGCGACGTCGGTGGTCTCGGCGCGAGTCGGGCGTGGGTTTCGCTCCATGCTGTCCAGCATCTGGGTTGCCGTAATGACTGGCTTACCCGCGCGGTTTGCCGCCTTGATCAGCTTCTTCTGGATGACAGGGACTTGCTCAAGCGGCACCTCGACGCCCAGGTCACCACGGGCAACCATGATGCCATCCACGACCTTGAGGATCTCTTCGATGTTCTCGACGGCCTGTGGCTTTTCAATCTTGGCCACAACGGGCTTGTCCGCTGCGCCATGCTCAGCCATGGCTTCTCGCAGAATCTCAACGTCGCGTCGATGCCGGACGAATGAGAGGGCAACCCAGTCCACACCAGCGGCCAAACCCACTGCGAGATCAGCCCGGTCCTTGTCGGTGAGGGCTGGGGCAATGATGTCGGAATCGGGCAGGTTGATGCCTTTGTGAGCACCCAGTTTGCCGCCCACGTCGATGGAGATGTCGACAGCATCCTCTCGAACTGCCGCCACTTCGCCGCTCAGCGCACCGTCCGCAAACAGGACGCGCTCGCCCACCTTCACGTCGTTCACCATGCTCGGCCAGGTGGTGCCGACGGTCTTATCGACTGCACTCAGGTTGGGGTCCATTTTGACGGTGAGGGTATCGCCTGGAGCCAAATCGATGGGTTCACCTGGGCCTGTCCGAATCTTCGGGCCTTGCAGATCCAGGAGGATGGCGATCGGTTT
>Ga0115012_10000090_pt1 | contig 52125 bp, 52 predicted proteins | sample TroAtlMetagenome_FD_88706 | JGI IMG/M metagenome (GOLD analysis project Ga0115012, IMG submission 88706) | Marine eukaryotic phytoplankton communities from Atlantic Ocean - Tropical Atlantic ANT10 Metagenome | ecosystem: Environmental > Aquatic > Marine > Oceanic | place: Tropical Atlantic... | reverse complement strand
TAGATAACACATGTGCTTAGCAAATTTGATAGCGATATGCCTTCAAGCAAAGATATTACCAACCAGCAAGAGATTGCTCAGTGTTTTGAAGACAAGCAGTGCGTTGTAGACATCATGGCATCACTCAAAGCCATGGATTCCAGTTGGGCTCAAGAAGTATCGTCAGAGCTAGAAAACCTTTCTCCGATAAGCCTTGTGATTACGCTTGAGAACCTAAAGCGAGCACAAGATTTAGATCTAAAAGCTTGCCTAGAGATGGACTATCAGCTAACGTATCACTTCATGCAAGACAACGACTTTTTTGAGGGCGTGCGAGCAAGGCTGGTCGACAAAGATAAAAGCCCAATCTGGCAGCAGTCAAGCGTAGAAAGTGTCAGCATGGATATCATACAACGATATTTTGATCAAGAACCACAAGGTGTGCCACCTTTATGGTAATATATGATTTTTGTGTAGAAGGAAAACGATGAGCATCAAATCAGACAAGTGGATAGAGCACATGTCTTTAGAGCATGGCATGATTTCACCTTTTGAGCGTGGACAAGTGCGTGAAAATGAGCAAGGCCGTATGATTTCATACGGCGTTTCAAGTTATGGCTATGATGTTCGATGTGCCGATGAGTTTAAAGTGTTTACCAACATTAACTCTGCCATTGTCGACCCTAAATCATTCGATGCAGATAGCTTTGTAGATGTCCAATCAGATGTGTGTATTATTCCCCCCAACTCTTTTGCTTTGGCGAGGACCGTTGAGTATTTTCGTATTCCAAGAGATGTACTGACCATATGTTTAGGTAAGTCGACTTATGCCAGGTGCGGTATCATTGTAAATGTAACGCCACTTGAGCCTGAGTGGGAAGGTCATGTGACCTTGGAGTTTTCAAATACAACCCCATTACCCGCTAAAATTTATGCCAATGAGGGTGTGGCACAGATGATTTTCCTCGAGGGCGATGAGCCGTGCGCGGTGTCTTACCGTGATAGAAATGGTAAGTACCAAAAGCAAACGGGAGTCACACTACCTCGCACCTGAATCGTTATTCATCGGCGTGAATGCTACAGAGATCGCGTGATGCTTCAACACGACTGCGTAGTGCTTTTCCTGGCTTAAAGTGAGGTGTGTTTTTGCCCTTAGTAACGACTTTCTCTCCAGTTTTGGGATTGTGTGCGTTTCTGGGGGCATGGTATCGCAAAGAAAAGCTGCCAAAGCCGCGAATCTCTATGCGTTTGCCATCTACTAAAGCATGGCTCATTTCTTCAAGAATTAAATTTACGCCTTCCATGATGCGTTTTTCCGGCAGGTACGTCATGTCTGCGGCAAGGTTTGCAATAAGCTCAGATTTAATCATACTCACCTCAACCGTTAGTCTGGATTCTTTTTATCTTACGTGATAAGAATAGAATTGAAAAGAAATTATTCAATTTAATAATGCAAATAAAAGGGAGAGACAAAAAATGGTGTTTAGGAAAGCGCTGATGATTTTTTTATGTTTGCAGCCTGCGGTATTGCTCGCTGAAAATTACTCAGAAAAACGCTTTGGTGTTCGTGATATGCGCTATTGTGAGGTTGTATTATCGAGCGGATGGATGAAGTTTAATGTATATAACACCATGGGGCTTAATGACTGTCCTGGTGATGCTTGGACTGAGCTTGATAAAGGGAGCATAAAAAGAGAAACAGGCGCCATCTCTGTCATACTCAATGGACCTCGCTATTGGGTGATGGATGGGGTTGAGAATAATCCACTTGTGGTAAAAGAAGAAAAGAAATTTAAAAATATAAAAATGCATCGTATTGCGACAGTGCATTTAAATCTTCTCGATGTGCTTGGTAGTTTTTCTGGGTACCGCGAGCAGCGCGTTGAAAGAGATACAACCTTTGTATATGATGCAGGCAAACGCATTTATGAGCTGGTTGCCCCTGATGGTGAAGTGTATGTCATGCAGTCATACAGCACGCAAAAACAAACGCTCTCACAAAAAGATTTGGTTAACCTTGGAAGTCAGCTGAGCCTGCCTAAAGGCTGGAAGTTTAAAACGGGTATCTTAAAAAAGAGAGCTCGCTTAAAAACGGAAGAAAAAGAAGCGTATGTGCTACAAGATAATCTAATGAACAGTTACCAGCGCGCACCTAAAGACTTATTATGAGCCAAGAAGTTAAAATCACATACCCTGATGATTGGCATGTACATCTTAGAGATGGGGATATGCTCTCCTTTACGGTAGAAGCAACAGAGAAGCACTTTCGTCGGGCACTTGTCATGCCGAACCTTCAGCCACCGCTTACCACGATAGAAGCTTTAAAAGCTTATAGGCAGCGCGTATTGAGTGAGAGAGCAGGCAAAGATTTTGAGCCTTACTTCACTTTTTATCTCAATGAGTCTATTACACCCGATGTTTTTGCTCTTGCTAAAAGCTATCCCTGGATCTTTGGTGCAAAGCTGTATCCTAAGGGGGTAACGACAAATTCCGAGGTGGGTGCTGACTCTATACAAGCGCTTTATCCTTTATTTGAGGCCATGCAAGCGCAGCAAATGGTACTCCAAGTGCATGGAGAAGTGCTAGAAGAGGATATTTTTGAGCGCGAAGCATTATTCCTCGAAATGCATTTGAGCAAGATTGTAAAAAACTTTCCAAAGCTTAGAGTGGTGCTTGAGCATATATCAACACGAGAGGCGGTGCAGTTTGTCACTGATGCGGGCGAGCATGTGGCGGCAACCATCACACCTCACCATCTGATGTATAATCGCAACCAATTGCTTTCGGGAGGAATTAAGCCACATTATTACTGCCTGCCGATTTTAAAGCATGCAAAAGATCAAAAAGCGGTACAAGAGGCAGCCTTCAGTGGCAACCCCAAGTTCTTCGCAGGCACTGACTCAGCGCCTCATCCTAAAAACCAAAAAGAGTGTGCATCAGGTTGTGCCGGTGTGTACTCGGCCCCTTTTGCGCTTGCGATGTATGCAGAAGTGTTTGATGAGGCTTCTGCTTTGACTAAGCTCGACGCTTTTTTAGGTGGGTTTGGTGCTGATTTTTATCATTTACCAATCAATAATGAAAAGCTTGTGCTGGTTAAACAACCAACACAAATACCGGAAGAGATTCAAATGGGGACCGAGACCGTGGTACCTATATCCTCAGGCGGTCAATTTACGTGGTCTGTCTTATGAAAAATCGTTTTCGTGGTTATTTGCCTGTGGTGGTTGATGTTGAAACCGCAGGCCTTGATGCGACCAAGCATGCTTTATTAGAAATGTGCGTAGTTATGCTCGCACAAGATGACGCTATGAAGTGGCACTGTGGTGCAACGCACTCAGAGCATATTCTTCCTTTTGAGGGGGCGATGCTTGATGAGCAGTCTTTAGCATTCAACGGCATAGATCCCTATCAACCTTTACGCTTTGCTTTGGATGAACGAGAAGCACTCCAGAACTTGTTTGATCCTATTTGGGATGAGCTGAAACGTACAGGGTGTCAGAGAGCGGTATTGGTGGGGCACAACGCGTGGTTTGATTTATCGTTTGTCAATGCAGCTGCCGCACGAACCAAGCTGAAGTCCCCTTTTCATAAGTTTACTAGCTTTGATACAGCAACCCTCTCGGGTGTGCATTATGGACAAACCGTGTTGGCTAAGGCGATGCAAGCGGCAAAGATCCCTTTTGATGCGAATGAAGCGCACTCAGCCATCTATGATGCTGAAAAAACGGCCGCCCTATTTTGTACTATTCTGAATACTTGGCGGCCGTCATCTGATGAGAATTAAAGCTCTTGGTTGTTTTCTGCAAGGTAGCTTGCAACACCTTCAGGAGATGCATTCATGGCAGCTTTACCTTTTTGCCAACCAGCTGGGCAAACTTCGCCATGTTCTTCAGAAAACTGAACTGCGTCTATCAGGCGTAAAAGCTCATCGACATTTCTGCCAATCGGTAAGTCATTGACGATTTGTGCTCTGACGACACCTTTATCATCGATGACAAAAGCAGCTCGCAGAGCAACACCTGCTTCTGGATGCTCAATACCATAAGCTTGGCAGATGGCGTGGTTGATATCGGCAACCATGGTATATTGAACAAGGCCAATACCGCCACTTTCAACCGCTGTTTGACGATAAGCATTGTGAGTGAAATGCGAGTCAATAGAGACCGAAACCACTTCTACATTACGTGCTTTAAATGCTTCAATACGGCGATCTAGAGCAATAAGCTCCGAAGGACACACAAAAGTAAAGTCTAAGGGGTAGAAGAAAACAACGGCATACTTACCTTTGGTTTCTTCATGGAAATGATAGTTATCAACAATTTCACCCGAAGCAAGCACAGCAGGTGCCGTAAAGTCAGGGGCTTTTTGGGTAACAATATTACTCATGTTTATTCTCCAATCTAATTAATTTAGGGCTGATTTAAGTAAGGTTTGCAGCTCGCCTGCTTCGTGCATATCAAGCAAGATGTCTGAGCCACCGATAAGCTCACCATTGACATAGAGCTGGGGAAAGGTAGGCCAGTTCGCAAATTGTGGCAGGGTAGCTCTAATATCTGGGTTTGCCAGTACGTCAACGCTGGCAAAGGGAACGCCACAAGCTTCAATACACTGTACAGCCTTAGAAGAAAAGCCACACTGCGGGAATTGAGGCGTGCCCTTCATATACAAAATGATGGGGTTGTCATTGATTTGTGTTTTGATTTTTTCGAGTGTATCCACGATATACCTATTGATATAAGACAAATTGGGTTGTTAATTATCAATTAAATGACGCTGGTTTACAACCACTGGATGATATAGCATGATTAGCCTTTGGTTTTTTATAAGAGGATAATCATGTCGTTTACATTGCCACCCCTGCCATATGCTATGAATGCATTAGAGCCCCATATGTCAGAAGAAACATTAGAGTATCACTATGGCAAGCATCACCAAACCTATGTGACAAACTTAAATAACTTAACAGAAGGCACAGAAGATGCGTCTAAATCCTTGGAAGATTTAATCAAAACAGCTTCTGGTGGCTTGTTTAATAATGCAGCTCAAGTCTGGAATCATACCTTTTTCTGGCACTGCCTAACGCCTGAAAGTACGCCTGAACCACATGGTGATTTACTGAGTGCGATTTGTGGTGCTTTCGGATCTTTTGATGATTTCAAAATAGCATTTACAGATACTGCAATCAAAACCTTCGGTTCTGGTTGGGCTTGGTTGGTACAAGACCATGAGGGTAAGCTCAGTATTGTCAGCACAAGCAATGCAGAAAACCCCATGAAACAAGGGCTAAAGCCACTTTTGACTTGTGATGTTTGGGAACATGCGTATTATATTGACTACCGCAATGCAAGACCTAAGTACTTAGAGGCTTTTTGGTCTCTTGTAAACTGGGGTTTTGTCAGCGAGCAATGGCAAGGATAGCTCATGACGGTTGCAACAACATATATGCCAGCAGATATTGCCTTCACCCACGGTGAGGGTATTTGGCTCTATGACACCAAGGGCAAGCCTTATTTAGATGCTTTATGTGGTATCGCGGTAACCGGTCTTGGGCATGCGCACGCTGAGGTTACTGAAACCATACAAAAGCAGGCGGCGAAGCTATTGCATACTTCCAATGCCTTTCGAATTATTGAGCAAGAACGCCTTGCTGAGAAGCTGACCAAACTTACCGGTTTAAGAGAGGTTTTTTTGGCAAACTCAGGTGCTGAGGCCAATGAGACGGCCTTTAAACTCACAAGGCTATTTGGGCATCAAAAGCATATTGAAACACCCTCTGTTATTGTGATGTCGGGTGCATTTCATGGTCGCACGCTTGCAACTTTAAGTGCAACAGGAAACAGAAGACATCAAGCAGGCTTTGAGCCCCTGGTTCCAGGGTTCGTAAGAGCGCCCTTTAATGACATACAAGCCATAGAAACCATTGCTAAAAATAGAAAAGATATTGTTGCTATTATGGTTGAGCCTATTCAAGGTGAAGGGGGCATTCATGTTGCTGATGAAGCCTACCTTCATGGATTGAGCCGGGTGTGTCGTGAAAACGACTGGTTGCTTATGTTTGATGAAGTACAAACTGGCAATGGTAGAACAGGCAGCTTATATCGCTATATGAACCAAGGCGTGGTTCCGGATGTGATGACAACCGCAAAGGGCCTCGGAAATGGCGTGCCAATTGGTGCGTGCTTGCTTGGTGAGCGGGCAACCGGCCTTTTTAAGCCTGGCAGTCATGGCTCAACGTTTGGTGGCAACCCACTGGTTTCGGCAACAGCATCTACAGTATTGGACGTTATTGTGCGAGACAAGCTTTCAGAGCGGGCATATGAGCTTGGGCTTGGGATTAAGCAAGCACTACAAGAAAAGCTTGGCGAACACCCTTCGGTTAAGGGAATACGTGGACAAGGGCTTATGCTCGGCATTGAGCTTCATAAGGATGCCATGCCTTTGAAGCAAATAGGCCTTGAGGAAGGCATCATATTTAATGTGACCAATCAATCTGTCGTTCGAATGCTACCCCCTCTGATACTCACGGATGAGGAAAAAGGTGAGCTGGTGAGTCGCATGTTAAGGAGCTTAGAACGCTTTCTAGATTAAGGATAATTCATGAAGCAAGCACAAAAGAAAAGTATTTTAGCAGGTTTATACGGTAATACGCTGGAGTGGTTCGATTTTTCCCTGTATGCAAGCTTTGCAGCTGTATTTGCAGATGTTTTTTTCCCAAGCGATACAGGTTTCTTATCGCTTGTGCTTGCTTTTAGTGTTTTTGCTATTGGGTTTTTGGTAAGGCCCTTAGGCGGCGCTATGCTTGGTCACTATGCAGATAGAGCTGGTCGCCGCAAGGCACTGATTGTATCTGTGGTTGTGATGACAGTTGCCACCTTTTTGATTGCCTTTATCCCCTCTTATCAGGCAATTGGACTTATGGCACCGGCACTGTTTGTTTTGTGCCGTGTGATTCAAGGGCTTGCGACCGGGGGAGAGTTACCGGGTTCTGCTACTTTCTTAATCGAGCATATGTTCCACTATGGCCGTGGCTTTGCGGGTAGTCTTGTGCTGTGTACGGCTTTTTTAGGTATATTTTTAGGATCACTTACAGCTTATCTTTTAAGTATTTCCATGACTTATTTACAGTTTTCAGGCTGGGGGTGGCGTGTGGCTTACGGCATTGGGGGAATGCTTGGCTTTATTGGTATTTATCTACGGTATAAAAGCACGGAGTCTGATGCATTTAAAGAAGTGTCTGAAACAGAGGATGCGCCAGCAAAAGTGGTGTTTCAATCTTACCGAAAAGCGTTATTGTTGGCAGTACTATGCACCAGCATTCTTGCTATAGGCAATTATATATTAATTGCCTATGTGACTACTTTTTTAGTTAAGTTTAAAGGTTTTTTCTATCGAGATGCATTAACTGTCAACTTTATTGCTCTATTTTGTTTAACTCTGATGATTCCTGTTATGGGGCTTCTTTCAGATAAGTTTGGTCGAAAAACAATATTTTCTGTTGGTGTGCTCGGTATGTTTGGGCTTATTTTTCCTTTTTTCTGGTTGCTTATGTCAGGTAGTATGAAATACGCCCTTGTTGCTGAGCTTTTGCTTGCGCTTATGCTTGCTCCCATCAATGCAACGGTTCCAACCATGATTGCAGAGATGTTTCCGACTGCTGTGCGAGCAAGTGGCACATCACTTGGATATAACATCGGACAAGCCATGTTCGGGGGCACCATGCCTTTAATAGCTCTTGTGTTAACACAATACACACAGAGCCTCTATGCACCTGCGTGGTATGTATTGCTTTGGTCGTTGTTGGTTATGCTTTCCGTCACGCAACTGAAGGACGCGTTTCATTTAAAAAAGTTTAAACGGCAACAGGCGCTACAAGCTTAGTCTTTGTCGCCTGACTTCATACAAGCATATGCCGGTTGCCACGGAGACATTCAAGCTTTCCACTTGTCCAAGCATAGGTAGAGAGAATAGACCGTCACAGTGCTCTTTAGTAAGCCGCCTTAGCCCTTTGCCTTCAGCGCCAAGGACCATGGCACATCCGCCTTTAAAGTCCAGGTGGTAAATGGTTTCTTTTACAGCACCATCGGCACCGTAAACCCAAATATTATGCTCTTTGAGCAGCTTGATGGTGCGTACAAGATTGGTGACTCTGACAAAAGGTATGGTTTCAGTTGCGCCTGATGCTACTTTACGAACAGCAGCAGTAATATCTGCACTATTGTCTTTAGGGGTAATGACCATATCTACGCCTGCTGCATCAGCGCTTCGCAGGCATGCACCAAGGTTATGAGGATCTGTAATGCCATCGAGTATTAATACAAAAGGCGGTGTACTCAGTGATTGCAACAAAGCTTCCAAGTCTGCTTCTCGTATCTGTTTTGGCTCAGAAATCACCGCAACAACGCCCTGGTGAGGTATATCCTTAAAGTTTTTCTTGAGCTGCTCTGGGGATAAAGTATGCAATTCAATGTTGTGCTTTTTGGCAAGCCTGATGACTTCTTCTAGGCGTTTATCACGTCTATGGTAATTCACATAAATAGAAAGGACCTCATCAGGTTTATGCGTCAGCATGGAGGTGACAGGGTGGATGCCATATATCGTATTGTTAGTCATGGAGCTCAAAATCTATTTTTCGTTCGTCTAAATTCACGCTTGCAACAAGCACGCGCAGAGTATCTCCAAGCCGGTAAGTCGTGCCCGTGCGCTCACCTACTAGGCGATGCTTAACAGCGTCAAAAGTATAGTAATCACCCTTAAGTGATGTAATGTGAACCAGGCCTTCGACATAGATATCCTCTAATTCCACAAAAATACCAAAGCCTGCAACGCCTGAGATTTTCCCTTGAAATACTTGGCCAAGTTTACTTTGCATGTACTCACACTTGAGCCAGGATACAACATCACGAGTTGCGTCATCTGCACGGCGCTCGGTGGTGGAGCAGTGCTTTCCGAGATCAGACATCTTAGCTTCATCATAGCCAAACTCAGACACCTTTTGGTTATCTATAATATGTCCAATCGCTCGATGTATCAGTAAGTCAGGGTAGCGTCTAATCGGTGATGTGAAGTGGGTATAAGCAGAGTACGCAAGTCCAAAGTGACCATGGTTAGATTCGACATACTGAGCTTGCTTTAGCGATCTTAACATGACGGTTTCTATCAAATGACGCTCAGGTTTATCACCAATGGCGTTGAGCGTTTTTTGGAAGTCTTTGGGTGTTGGGGTTTTTCCCCCAGTAAGTGTTAGCCCAAACTCCCCTAAAAATTGACGTAAGGCTGTTATTTTGTCTTCTTCAGGTGGTGGATGTACTCGGTAAAGCGTAGGAATTTTGTGTCGCTTTAAAAAACGAGCTGCAGATACATTTGCAGCGAGCATGCACTCTTCAATCAGCTTGTGCGCGTCATTACGTACAACTGGAACGATGGCTTTAATCTTTCTTTTTTCATCAAATACAATGCGAGTTTCAGTGGTGTCAAAGTCCATAGCACCGCGTTTTTTTCTCGTACTCAGCAAGACTTTATAGAGTGCATGTAGCTCTTTTATATGGGGCCACAGAGGCTCATTTTTCGGTTCTTTTTCGAACCAAGATGCGACTTTGTTGTATGTGAGACGAGCCTTGGAGTGAATAACACTTCGATAGACACGTGAGCGTTGTATTTCACCGTCGTCAGATATTGCCATCTCCATCACTAAACAAAGTCTATCAACCTTGGGTTTTAGTGAGCATAAGCCATTTGAGAGAGCTTCAGGCAGCATCGGGATAACATGCTCTGGAAAGTAGACGGAGTTTCCTCTTTTGGCAGCCTCAATGTCTAAAGCAGAGTCTGTGGGTACATAATGACTTACATCAGCAATGGCGACCCATAATCTAAAGCCCCCTTTCGGGCGCTTTTCACAATACACAGCATCATCGAAGTCTTTGGCATCTTCACCATCAATAGTTACAAAAGGTAATGCCCTAAGATCGGCGCGTTTACCAATATCGTCTTCAGTCACACAATCAGGCATGGACGCAACAGCAGTTTTTACTTCTTCGGGCCACTCAAACGGGATATTGTGTGCAAGTATTGCGACTTGAATTTCCATCCCTGGTGCCAGGTGGTCCCCAAGTATTTTTGTGATTTTTCCTGTGGGATTACTATGAGCGCTGGGGTAAGTGAGTAAGCTTACAAGCACGATTTGTCCGTGCTTTGCGTTTAAGCTGTCTTCTTTTGTCACCAGAATGTCTTGGGTGATGCGTTTATTATCCGGAGCAACGTAGTAAATATCACCTTCACATATGAGGCGACCAACAACGCTTGGATTCGCATGTTTTAAAACCTGATGAATTTTACATTCAGGCCGACCTCGTCTATCGAGTCCTACTTCATAGGCCAGCACAATATCACCATGCATGACATGCTTCATTTCTCTAGGAGAAACGACATAGTCTTGGTTTTTTTTATGCTCCGCTTTATCTGGAGCAAAAAAGCCAAAGCCATCGGGATGCGCCACTATACGACCACGAATCAGTGTCAATTTGTCTATAAGACAAAAGCGCCCTCTTCTGTCCTGGATGATTTGGCCGTCACGAATCATGGCCTTGAGCCTAAAGGTCAAAGCTTCTTCTTCTGCAGGCTTTGTATAGCGCAGGGCTTTTAACAGTTGCTTTTTAGTTGCAGGGCGTTTGAGCGACTGTAGTGTTTCTAAAATGTATTCCCGGCTCGCTATAGGTTTGGCGTACTTCTCACGCTCCCTTTGATAAAAGGGGTCCTGTTTGCGTCGCCGAGATGCTTTAGCCTTTTTCGTCACTTTGGATTAAGCCTAGCTGCAATAAAATTAGAGTGTATCATGTCTTGTTTTCTGGTAACACAAATCCTTGACGAGCGATGTATGCGCTTAAGTTTTCAAGCTGCATATTTTCGCCTGCCCAAATGAGGCCTTTTTTGTCCTTAGGTCGTGTAGAAATCGGCCAAATACAAGTGCTGATGACTTCCTGGCAGGAAACAATTTGTTCATGGCCTGGTTTTGACTCGATGCAGTTAAGCTGTAATGCTCTTTTATCTAACGCAAGGGCTGACCAGTTGTTAGGTGTCAGCTTACTTGAGGTAGACTCACTAACCAACCAAATATCGGTTTTTACAAGGTTATGAAAAAGCATAACGCGGGGCTTCTCTTTGGGAATATTGATGGTATCACCGTCAATGACAAAAGCCTGACAGTGGTGGGGTAAAACCTCTTCTGCAAAAGATAGAGAGCTTATGGTTGAAGCAATGAGTAAGATGAATAGTCCGAGTGGCATAGGTTTAGCTTAATCATGTACAAAAAGTGAGTTTAGCATAATATTGTTTCTGTGATAGCATGCTTTTTTTAACTAGAGTATATCAAGACATGATTTCAGTTGACGACATTACATTATCTCACCGCTCGGCGACGAAGCGTTGGAAAGAAACAGGCGTTCAGTTGCATGCAACAGATTTTATGGCGTTGGTTGAGCAAAATCACCAATTTAACTATTTATTGTGGCATGCCGAAGATAAAGCTAGGCGCGATGATATGGGGTTTGAGTTTGTTCGAGATGCTAAGCGCGCTATTGATAAGTATAACCAAGCGCGCAATGATGCTATGGAAGCGATGGATAAAGCATTAATCAAAATCCTTAACCCTGCACCTTATACCTCATGCCCTGTTCACTCAGAGTCACCAGGTATGATGATTGATAGGCTTTCTATTTTAGCTCTAAAGCATTATCACATGAAGTTGCAAACCGAGCGGCTTGATGTAGACCAAGAGCATATCGAAAGCTGTCAAAAAAAGCTAAGTATTATAAACCAACAACTAGATCAGCTTGCTCTGTGTTTGAATGTGTTACTTGAGGAGATAAACGCAAATTCTCGGACATTTCGTGTGTATTTCCAACTGAAGATGTACAACTCCCCGACCTTAAATCCGGAGCTACACGCAGCTGAGACAAATAAAGGTTAGTATGGCCAGCCTCAGGTTTTTCCCCGTTGTCATTTACAACGGGGAAGAAGCGAGGGTCTCTGTGGAATCTTAACAGTTCATTGTGAGAGTCTGCTCTACAGAAGCTTGGCACCTCAGTTTGCTCGGGATCCGAATCTTCTTCTGGTATGCGGTCGAATAATCGAGCACGTTGATTGATGTTTTTTTCACTGTATACTTTTGCTGGAGAAAGGTTTGCTGTGATATGTTTTTCTAAGCTTTCAGAAACTGGTGTATTTGGTCCCTGTAGTGAGTGTCTGCGAATAGGCGCTTTGTTTGCGAGATGAGTATCAACACATAATGTTTTGTCATCGTCTTGCGCTGCGGTTTTCTTTGTGTCGTCTGCTTGATCTTTATTACCCTCGTTTGCAACTTCAAGCTCTGTATCACTTGATGACGTGTTCTCAGAGTTTTTTCCATAAAAAAACCCTGTCAACATGTCGTATAGGGGGTGTGGATCGTCTAGGTCTTTCCTATACTTTCCTAGGCCGCGAAGCATATAGGTTGCAGCGAATATGAAGGCGGATGCCACCAGTATAAACCCTAGTGCAAATCCGGCCATAGGGCTTGCGTAGTCTGATGAGTCACCACTGCCAAGTAAGCTTGTTAGAAAGCCGATGAGTTTTGGTCCTTTTGCAAGGCCTGAGAAGGTGGAGCGAATGATGTCAGCCCAGCTTAAGAGGTGCCAAACTGGTAGTGTTGATGCAAGAGCTAAATTATAAATTTTGTTGCCTTCAGCATCTTCTACTGACTTGAGTTCTGGTAAGCCTTCAAATAATTTTTCAGTCGCTTGCTCTTTAAGTTCTTTGATATAGTCATCAAGTGTAGCCAGGCCTTGTTTTGCCTGCTTATCATAGTGAGCTGCACTGGCACTTGCACAACAAAGAGCATGGTAAGTAAACCCGGCCAGCAGGGCGATACCAGCTGCGACCGTATACAGAACAACGATTTGTGGTAAAGGTGTTGCGAAAAATACGATGCTGATAACAGATGCTGCAAATACGGCAGCGAGCAGAGCGATGTATGCAGAGACGCCATGTCTTAAGCCTATCATTACAGCATCAGACGTCGAAATTTTGGCAGCAGCAAAAATGCGCTCACGTATGCTTTTGAGCTCAGAGAACTTAGCTTGCAGCGTAAAATCTACATTTTCGGCTTCTAGTTGTAATGTTTCATACTCTTTGGCGTTAATATCCGGGTCGAGTGTCGCCAGTACAGCTTTGAGTCTTCGATACTCTGCTAGGAGAAAGTCGAGCTCTTTTGCACAAAGTGCAAGTTCAGCTTTTTGCTGTGTAAGGGTTAAGTCTACTTGATAATCTTTTTCTTCATGTACTCTTGTAAACACACAAAGTAGAGAGAAGCAAACAGATACAACAGCCACAAAAACGAGCGCGTAAGGAGAAAGAGCAGATAAAGCAATGATGCCGAGGAACATGTAAAGTGCATCAAAAACGGCACCTGCAACAGCCGATAAATATGCCTTTTGCTTTTGGCTGTCTGTAAAGTTACCCTGATTGATCTTGTTTGCAATATGTTGGGTGAAGTCATGGAAGTGATTAGAAGCTTGCTCTGGTATGATGTGGAACCAGTCAGAGATGCTTGGGTGAACTATCTTCTTTTCACCCAGTTCTCTCATGATGAGACCAAGTTGCTTTTGATTCAGTAATATAGGTATAGACTTGCCCGTATGGTCGATGTAGTACAGGCCAGGTAGTTTTGCTTCTTCTGTTGCCTCTTCTTCATCCTCTAATATCTCAGGTATTTCCGATACATCTAGGTAAAAGCTGTTTTTATTCGAAAGGAGCATAGCCTCATCGGGCTTACCCTCAAACCTTGATAGGGTGCCCCAGCGATCCATGGCATTAATGAGTCCGTCGTTGTGGTCTTTTATGTCCTTGCGAGGGTTGATAATAAAGTGCCGGTTGCAAAGGCGGTTGACGAGGGAAAAGATACCCAGACAAAGACCGGTGGGTAATAAGATATAACGGAGGTCATAAGAAGATAATAGGGCCGTGGCTTTGATGGCGTTATCAATGCCACGAAACGTATTTCTAAAGCCTTTTATACCATCACGACTCATTTGCCAGTTGCGGTAAAGTTGCTTACTGAAGGCATCTTTAGAGTTACTGAAGTAGTTTGCAAAGGCTGAAAAGGCTGTAAGTGGCGCCACAAGCGCGATGCTTGAAATCATCCCTACAGGTGTGAGCATCCAGTCGTATAGAGTCTCGCTACCTTCAGCCAGAATGTCTTTGAAGGTAAATTTAAGTAAGGATAAGCTAAGTACACCAGCATCTATGGCGCCAAAGGCTAAATAGGCATGGCCGTCTTTATGTACATCATCCGCAAGTTTAGACGCACGGGCAACAAGGGCTGGATTATTGGGGGGGTGACACTCTGATTGTAAGGGTGAATCTACTTTAGCGCTCATGAGTCTTTTCGTCATGGTGATGCGGTAACTGAGATTAATGGGGATTGTAACGAGGTTTGATCAAAATTGCAAGTATTATTTCATATTGTTTTATAATACTGCAAAATCAAGGCCATAACTTTAAATTTTAACACTTTCTTTACAGGCTTTGTTAGCGCTAAGCTTTAAATCTGCTGTAAGAAAATAGCGATACTGAATGTAGTCTACGAGAAGGTATATTTACCAATCATAAAGAGTACATTACCAGCACCTCTTGCGCCTGGAATATAGATGGCAATAAAGGTGGCGCGCCTGTAGGTTAGGCCCGCCCATGGAAGTGCACCTGGAAAAGGGTAGCCATTAAGAATATCGGGTCTTGCCGTAATGAAAGCCGTAAAGCCAAGGCCGATATTGCTGGTTTCACTAATGTGGAATGTTTTAAGAAAAGCATAACCACCAATAGGCTCTACTTTACTGTGTGATTCAAGAAAAGCGAAAGCATATACGCCGTGCCAGTCACCATGTTCGTCGTAGGTGCTTCTTCCAAGACCGCCACCCCAGGCAAGTTCATTATAGGTTCCCCATTTTTCGGGAGGGTATTTATAGCGATTGTGCCAGGCATAGCCCGTGACATATAAATCATTGCGTCCCTCTTGCCATGCTAAGTAAGGCCCCTTGCAGATAGGCTGCAGTGGTGCCGGTGAGTGGTTGCAATAAGAAGGAGCTTCGGCGTGCACGGCTTGGCAAAGCAAAAGACTAATAAAACAGTACAAGCTTTGATGCTTCATGAAATTTGCCTGCCATGGGGGTTTTTTCGGAACTCTTTTTAGTGTTAATGTGAGTAGACCAGCATCTACAAGAGATGATAGTAACATGGACCTATTTCGTAAGAAAGATCCCCGGAGTTATGGAGAGCAGTTTGCCCTTAAACGCTGTTTGACCGGCTTTGATTTAACCCTACTAGGTGTGGGTGCTGTTATTGGCGCAGGTATCTTTGTTTTGACAGGTGTGGTTGCAGCAACCCAGGCGGGACCTGCTATCGTTTTTTCATACGTGCTTGCAGGGCTTGCTTGTGTCTTTGCTGCACTTTCATATGCGGAGCTTGCAGCAATGATAGGTGGCTGCGGCAGTGCTTACGGCTACGCCTATGCAGGTTTTGGCGAGCTTTTGGCATGGATAGTGGGTTGGGACTTATTGCTTGAGTATACGGTATCTGTTTCGGCAGTTTCGGTGGGGTGGAGTGCCTATGTCGGCGATGTGTTTGAAAGCATGTCTGTGCATTTGCCGAGTATGTTATTACATGGTCCTGCGGAGGGTGGTTTATTGAATGTGATGGCCTTGGTTGTTATTGCTTTTTTAACCGGCCTTTTGAGTGTGGGTATGCGCTCAAGTGCAAGGTTCAACCACATTATGGTTTCTATCAAGCTCATGGTTGTTTTATCAGTTGTTGTTGTGACGGCCATCGCGTTTAAAAAGCAAAACTGGGAGCCTTTTGTCCCCTTTGGATGGGGCGGTGTGGTTGAAGGGGCCTCGCTTATCTTTTTTGCTTATGTGGGTTTTGATGCAGTAGCTACAACTGCTGAAGAAGTCATCGAGCCTCAGCGTAACTTGCCCATAGGCATTGTGGGTTCCCTTTTTCTCTGTACCGCGATTTACATTTTGGTGTCTGCCTCGCTCACAGGGGCGGTTTCTTATAAATTGCTGAATGTTGCCTCTCCCATCAGTCACGCCTTATTGTTGCTTGGGCACTCAACCATGGCAGGCGTTGTCGGGGTTGGCGCTATTGCTGGGCTTACAACTGTTATGCTGGTGCTTTTTTATGGCTTATCTAGGGTGTTTTTAGCCATGGCACGTGATGGACTTTTACCTAAGTATTTCGCGAAAATTGATCCTAAAACCCAAACACCTCTTAGAATCATTTTTACCTGTGGTCTCGCAATGGCTATGATTGCGGGCTGTCTGCCTATTGGTGATTTGGCCGAGCTTGTCAATGTAGGCACTTTGTTTGCTTTTGCGGTTGTTTGTGGCGGGGTTATTTTACTTCGTTATAAAGATCCAGATGCAGAAAGACCTTTTAAAACGCCACTGATGCCACTTGTGCCTTTGTTAGGCATTGTTTGTTGTTTGTATCTGATGGCGCATTTGCCCTGGGTGACTTTGTTGCGCTTTGTAGTTTGGATGACGCTTGGCATGGTGGTTTACTTTACATTTAGTCGAGCTAACAGTGTGCTTGCCCCAGGCAATTTAAATTTGGATGGTGAGTCTTAGCTAAAAAGCATATGCATCAAACCATAGGCAATCAGGCCTGATGCGGGTAATGTCACAAGCCATGCAATGAAAATAAGTTTGACCATACCCCAGTGTGTGCCACCCTCAGAAGCGCGGCTCATGCCAACCCCTGCAATAGAGCCTGTTACAGTTTGAGTTGTCGATACCGGTACACCCCCGGCAGTTGATGCCAAAATGATGGCAGCGGCACTGGTTTCAGCAGCTGAGCCACGCATCGGATTAAGCTTTGTGATACAGCTTCCCATTGTATGTACAATGCGCCATCCGCCAAACAAGGTGCCCAGACTTATCATCAAGTAGCATGAAATCACAACCCAAAAAGGAATATAAAAAGGTCCCTCCAGCCAGTTGGCAGAATATAGTAAGGCTGTGATTACTCCCATGGTTTTTTGTGCGTCGTTACTACCATGGGCAAGGCTTAACAGTGCAGAAGATATGAGCTGAGAGCGTTTAAACCAATGACTATTTTTATTTTTTTTGGCTTTATTTTTAAAGACATAGGCAAGGATAGCACCAATCAGCATACCCATGCCAAGTCCAAATATGGGTGTCACGAAAATACCAAAGCCAACTTTTAAAAAGCCTGAGCACTGCAGTGCGCTAAGACCACTTTGTGCCATGGCCGCACCTGCAAGTCCACCAATGAGGGCATGTGATGAGCTCGAGGGTAAGCCAAAGAACCAAGTAAGAAGATTCCAGCTGGTTGCACCAATCAGTGCCGAAAATATGAGCGCAGGATTAATGGCTTCAGGGGTAATAATACCTTTACCTATGGTCTCTGCAACCATGACATTAAAAAAGGCAAAGGCAATGAAGTTAAAAAAAGCAGCGTAGCATACCGCTTGTTTAGGGCTCAGCACACCAGTTGCTACAATCGTTGCAATAGAATTTGCCGCATCATGAAAGCCATTGATAAAATCAAAGATGTAGGCAAGAACAATAATCCCTATGATGAATAAGGCGCTCTCAACCATTTGCTATCCTCTTCTTGATTAGAGGTGATAACTACTTTTGGTTAATACCTTTGATATAGCACACATTGCGTATTGAATCAAAGTTGGTAGTGTCGCGCCCCCTGCTTCCAGCGCTTTATCTGCATGTGCCATTTCATCGATTTTCATTTGTTCTAAAACCGCTTTGGTTCTATCGTCTTGTTGTGGCAAGCGCTTAAGGTGGGCTTCAAGGTGGCTTGTAACTTGGTGCTCAGTTTCAGCAACAAAACCAAGGCTCCACTTATCACCCACAAGCCCTGCAAAAGCACCAATAAGCCAGGATCCAGCATACCAAAAAGGGTTTAATAAGCTTGGCTTATCTGAAAGCTCTTGGAGTCGTTCTTCGCACCAGGCAAGGTGGTCAATCTCCTCGATGGCTGCTTCATTCATTTGAGCTCGTATTTTTTCCAGTTTTGCTGTTTTAGCTTGACCTCGGTATAAGGCACTGGCACATACTTCACCCGCGTGATTGACGCGCATCAGGCCTGCGACATGCTTACGCTCGCTCGAACTTAGCGTTGGGTTGGGTATGATTTTGGCTGGGCTCGGACGAGCACACTCACGCACTTTGGGAGGACAAACCGTTTGCAGGGCATGGTCTACCTCAGTTAAAAGTGAGTCTAATAGAGTCAATTTTCGCATGCAGGGAGTCTAACAAGTTTGGGTTCGCACAGCAAATCAGCTATGATAAAACCATGGTTTCTATGTATAAGATCAAATGCATGTTGAACGTTTTTAAAGCTAGGCGTGAAGCACTATGTAAAAACTTGCCAGAGCATAGCCTGGTTATCATTCCTGGAGCACGTGAGAAATTACGTAATGGTGATAATTACTATGCTTTCAGACAGTCTAGTGATTTTTATTATTTAACGGGCTTTAATGAGCCTGATGCAGTGCTTGTTTTATTGAAGGAGCGCGAGACCAAAGCCCTATTGTTTAACCGTCCAAGCGATCCTGCGCTTGAGCGCTGGACAGGTCCAAGGCTTGGGCAGGAAGGTGCTGCAAAGACGCTCGGTGTTGATGAAGCATACGCGATTGAAAGCCTAAGAGCCAAGCTGCCTGAGCTCATCGCAAATAAAGCGGCACTGTATTATCCTTTAGAGCAAGACATGGGCTATGAGTCTATGATTCGTAGTGCTTGGCGAGAAGTGAATAAGAAAAAGTCGCGAATACGTGTAGCCCCTGAAGCATTAAAAGATATACGGCCTATTATTGCAGTGTTAAGAGTCATCAAGGATAAGTATGAACTTGATGCGCTACGCGAGGCACAGCGCATTTCAATTGCAGCCCATGAAAGTGTCATGAAGCATGTGCAGAAGGCCAAGCATGAGTATGAACTTGAAGCCGAGTTTATGTATAAGCTTGGGTATCATGGTTGTAAGGACGTTGCTTACCCACCGATTGTGGCTGGGGGCGAGCGTGCTTGTATATTACACTACACGGACAATAACCAGGCTCTAGATGATAATGATTTATTATTGATAGATGCTGGTGCTGAGGTTTTAGGCTATGCTGCTGATATTACTCGTACCTATCCAATATCTGGCAAGTTTAGTCAGGAGCAGCGCGCTATTTATGACATTGTGCTGCAAGCACAGGAAGAAGCTATTAAGCTGATTAAACCAGGCTTACCTTGGGATGCGATACAAGGGAAAATCGTTGATGTTATGTCTGAGGGGTTACTGGCGTTGGGTGTTATTGCTAAGGCTTGTGAGCTGCAAAACTTTTATATGCATTCATCAGGTCACTGGCTGGGCCTTGATGTACATGATGCTGGCGCCTATCAATTAGATGGCGAGCCAAGACAGCTTGAAGCCAATATGGTACTGACAGTGGAGCCAGGCATCTATATAGATCCGAACTGCAAAGAAGTTGATGAGTGTTGGCGAGGTATTGGTATTAGAATTGAAGATGATATCATTGTGACCAAACAAGGTTATGAAAATCTGACAGAAGCTCTGGTCAAAGATCCAGATGAGCTTGAGAAAATGATTTGTGGTTAAAGCTGTGAAAGTAGATGAAGAAGTTGATGTATTGATTATCGGTGGCGGGCTTGTGGGCATGGCTTTGCTGCATGCTTTAAAGTCGTTAAACCTTCAAATAAAGCTGGTTGAAGCTAAGCCACCATTACAAAATCAAGTGCCTGCAAAGCAATTGGATACCAGAAGTATTGCATTGTCCCCATCAAGTATCAGGCTCTTTCAACGATTAGGGTTGTGGACTGAGCTAGAAGCGCAGGCTGCACCCATAAAGAAAATCCATATTTCAGAGCAAGGTAAATTTGGTCAAGCTTATTTAGAGCAAGAAAACTTGAGAGAGCCGCTGGGGGCGGTGGCTGAAATAACAGCGCTTGGCGGTGTATTGGCATCAGGCCTTCAAAAAGACCAGATACTTGCACCAGCAACCGTGACCTCGATTGATAAGATGCAGGGCACGGCTTCCATCACACTTGCAGATGATAGCGTGCGTACACTTCGGGCAAAAATCATTGTGGCTTGTGACGGTACGCATTCAAAAGTTCGAACCATGTGTGGCATGGATGCTGCGCATAAGTCCTATGCAAACTGTGCCTTGGCAACCAATGTTGAGTTATGTCGACCTCATCATCATATTGCCTATGAGCGCTTTACTCAGCATGGTCCTATGGCACTTTTGCCACTACAAGGCAATGTTATGGGGCTTGTATGGACGCTTACTCCTCTGGATGCAAAAGCATATCGTGATTTATCTGACTCCCTTTTTATAGATAAGCTGCAGCAACATTTTGGCTATCGAGTGGGGCGGTTTAAGGCGGTTGGCCAAAGGCAAGTCTATCCTTTGCAACAGATGGTCATGCCCACTTTAAACACGGACCGTGTGGTATTTATTGGTAATGCTGCGCACACCTTGCATCCTGTTGCTGGACAAGGTTTCAATTTGGGGTTACGTGATGTGGCAATGTTAACGGAACTGATACAAGCAGAGGGTCTTTCTTCTGCCATGCTTAGTGATTATGCTCATGCAAGGCAAGGTGACTTATCGGTGATATCCAAAAGCACCGATGGCTTGGTTCGGCTTTTTGAAAGCCCACTTCCAGGGCTTGGTCTCGCCAGGCGCTTGGGGCTTGTGGTGCTTGATAACAGCACATTTTTAAAGCGACTTATTTTGCGTCATGCCAAAGGTTTTGGGGGCGTTGTGTCGGAGCTTATTTGTGAGCAAACAGTTGATGTATGACGTACTAGTAGTCGGTGGCGGTGTGATGGGGCTTAGTGCTGCCATTGCCATGAAACAAAGAGGGTATCATGTCGCGCTTTGTGATAGTGGAGACATCGATGAAACGAGCTTAGGTGATAGCATGCGCGTGTATGCCATCAACCAAGCTTCTGTTGCGCTATTCAAGGCCCTAGATATTTGGGGTAAAACGCATACCAGCGCGCCCTATCGAAACATGTCTATTTGGGATGCCAAATCAAAAGGCGCCATTGATTTTGATGCGCGTATGCAGGCACAAGATGCTTTGGGCTTTATCGTGAGTGAGTCTGATTTAAAGCGTGCGCTTATTCTTAAAGCCAAAGCCATAGAGGTGTGCTTGCATGCTGGTACAGAGGTTAATACATGCACCGAGCATCCGGAGTCGATGGAAGTAGAAGGTCTACGTGCTAAGCATGTGATTATTGCCGATGGGGCAAACTCAAAAACACGAGAGTTACTCAAAGTGCCTATGGTGACCAAGCCTTATGAGCAAGATGCATTGGTGGCAACCATAGAAGTTGAAAAGCCTCATAAGCAGACAGCGTTTCAAGTGTTTCATCCTAAAGGCCCCCTTGCTTTCTTGCCGCTTGCTAATCCGCATCATTGCTCGATTGTTTGGTCTTATCCTGCAAAAGATATTCAGCAATTGAAAGCCATGCCAGAAGAGAAGTTTTCAGAAGAGCTTGAGCGTACTTTTAGCTCAAAGCTCGGTACCACTAAGTTACTTTCCAAGCGTATCAGTTTTCCGCTTTATATGCGTCATGTTCAGCAATATGTAGGCAGAAGGTGGCTTGTGATGGGGGATGCTGCGCATACCATCCATCCTTTGGCAGGCTTAGGTTTAAACTTAGGTCTTGCTGATCTTGTTGCGTGGCTAAACATCGTAGATGAGCAAGGCCCTAAAGCTTGGCAGCCGCGCTATATGCAAGCCTATCAGCGAGCACGTAAGTATGAGGTTTCGGCAGTGATTGCTCTTATGCAAGGCATTAAATCGACTTTTGCGACGGATACTAGCCTGTTTGCTGTATTACGAGGAACAGGTATTGGTGCTATCAATAAGCTACCGCCACTCAAGCGCGCCATGATGCGTTTTGCCTCAGGCATTGAATAGACAAAACCTTGGTTCCTGTATTACAATAAAACTCGCAAGAACCTAGCATTCATGGCCCCTATGACGATATTAACTGAACAAAAGCCGCTCTCAGCGTTTACCGAAAAAGCCTATCTTGATTACTCGATGTACGTCATTCTTGATAGAGCCTTGCCTCATATTGCCGATGGCTTTAAGCCTGTGCAGCGCCGTATAGTTTATGCGATGTCTGAGCTTGGCTTGAAGGCTGCCGCCAAGTATAAGAAGTCGGCACGTACCGTCGGGGACGTGCTCGGTAAATTCCACCCCCATGGCGATACCGCATGTTATGAAGCTATGGTGCTGATGGCCCAACCTTTTTCTTATCGTTATCCTTTTGTGGATGGTCAAGGTAACTGGGGTTCCCCTGACGATCCTAAATCTTTCGCCGCCATGCGCTATACCGAAGCAAAGTTATCGGCTTATGCTGAAGTATTACTTTCAGAGCTGAGACAAGGCACGGTGACCTGGCTAGACAATTTTGATGCAACCTTAAAAGAACCAGCGCTGCTCCCAGCGAGACTGCCTAATGTGTTATTAAACGGTGCAACCGGTATTGCGGTCGGTATGTCTTCCGATATTTTGCCGCATAATTTGGTTGAAGTGGCAACGGCGTGTGTGCATTTGCTGGATAAGCCTAAAGCAACGCTTGAAGATATCCTCACCATTATTCAGGGGCCAGATTTTCCAACCGAAGCTGAGATCATCACGCCAAAAGCAAGCTTACATAAGCTTTATCAAGACGGTGTGGGTTCGGTTAAGATGCGTGCTGTGTATCATCAGGAAGAGAGTCAGCTTGTGATCACCGCACTGCCTTATCAAGTCTCTGGTGCCAAAGTGATAGAGCAAGTGGCCGCGCAAATGCAGCAGAAAAAACTGCCTATGCTGGATGACTTGCGTGATGAATCTGATCATGAGCATCCAACCAGGCTCGTATTGGTGCCACGCTCTAATCGCGTTGATATTGAAGCCATGATGTCGCACCTTTTTGCGACCACAGATTTAGAGCGCAGCTATCGTGTTAACTTCAATATGATTGGTTTAGACGGTGCACCAAGGGTGAAGCCGTTACTCACCATACTCACGGAGTGGTTGCAGTATCGTATTGAAACCGTACGCTTAAGGCTCAAGCATCGCCTAGACCAAGTACTGGATAGACTTCATGTGCTTGAAGGCTTGCTCATTGCTTTTCTGCACATCGATGAAGTGATACAAATCATTCGTGACTCAGATGAGCCTAAAGCTGCTTTGATGGCGCGCTTTAAGCTCTCAGAGCGCCAAGCCGAGTCCATTTTAGAAATCAAATTACGCCAGCTTGCCAAGCTTGAAGAGCAAAAACTAAGAGCAGAGCATGATGCGCTTTCGGCAGAGCGCGATAAAATCGAGCTTATCTTAGGCAGCGAAAGACGTCTTAAAACACTGGTCAAACAAGAGCTTCAGGCTGATATTAAGCAGTTCGGTGATGACAGACGCTCACCACTGGTTGAGCGTGGTGAAGCGCAAGCTTTGAAAGAAACCGATATTCTTCCTAATGAGCCCATGACGGTCGTCTTGTCTGAAAAAGGTTGGATTCGTGCCGCCAAAGGCTTTGATGCTGATGGTTCGAGTTTAAATTATAAGGCTGGGGATAAGTTTCAAGCTGAAGCCAAAGCCCGTAGTAATCAAAGCGTGTCGTTCTTCGATACCGAAGGTAAGGTCTATAGTCTGCCTGTGCATACCCTGCCATCTGCGCGTGGTCAGGGTGAGCCATTAACTGGTAAGCTTAATCCATCTGATGGTGCCTCTTTTGTCGCACTCATTGGGGGTGAGCCTGAGAAGCGTGTGCTTTTGGCAAGTTCGCTTGGCTATGGCTTTATCACTCATATGAAAGATTTGGTTGTAAAAAACCGCAATGGTAAGGCTTGCTTAAAGCTGCCTACGGACGCCTCAGTATTAACACCAAGGCTTATTGGCTCAGATGAAATCACGCATGTAGCTTGTGCCACCAATGCTGGTCATCTTTTGGTGTTTCCTTTAGATGAACTGCCAGAGCTGACTCGAGGCAAGGGCAATAAGCTGATTCACCTAAAAGGCGCGGATGAGCGTGTGGTTGATATCGCGCCATTAAGCCAAGAGGGCTCTTTAACCGTGATTGCAGGCAAAAGGCACTTTACCTTAAAACCTGATGACTGGCATGCTTTCTTAGGCGTGCGTGGCAGACGTGGTGCGCTGCTGCCAAGAGGCTTAAGGCAAGTTGCTGAGCTTCAAGCTTAGGTTTTATCTTTATGCAGGCTCGCAAGGTAAACTGCAAGCTCTGTCATTTCATCCTCGGTCATGTTTTGAGTGATGTTATGCATGGACTGGCCTAAGTCATTATGGCGCTCACCCGACTTAAACGCTTTTAACTGCTTGATGATGTATTCTACTTGTTGGCCTTTTAACGAGGGAAAGCCGGGCATGCCATTACCCGAGGCCTTATAGCCATGACAACTGACACAAGCAAGGATGTGTCTTTTGGGGCTGCCTTCATGGTATAGCGTTTCTCCAAGAGGCCGCTTCGCCCGCAACTTATGGCTGCCATAAGGCTTGGGTTTGCTGGCATAATACGCTGCAAGGGCATCAATTTCTTCATCTGTAAGGTTGGCAATAAATGGTGCCATGCCTGAGTCGACATGCCGTGCCTTACCTAGCTTTAAGTCCATGATTTGTTTAGAGAGGTAGTCTGCTTGCTGACCTGCCAAGTGTGGCCAAGCTGGGTTCATGCTGCGACCATCATAGCCATGACAAGCCGCACAGGGGCGTACCAGCGATTTTTCACTTGAAGCTGCATTTGCCGTCTGGCTCAGCATAAAAAAGCTAAAAGTTAATAAGAAAAAGTGTCGCATGGTATTTCAAATAACAAGTTGATGTGCAATAGTACATCATTTAACAGAGTACGCCTAGGCACAACCATGATTGATTTTAACAAAACAAATTTTATTAAAAGTGCGCAAAAAGTTAACCAGATGCCGCCAGATACTGGCGCTGAGGTTGCTTTTGCTGGGCGTTCTAATGCCGGCAAGTCCAGCACTATCAATTGCCTGACTGATATTAGAGGCTTGGCTAAAACCAGTAAAACACCCGGCCGCACCCAGCTATTAAACTGTTTTGCACTCAATGAAGATGCATCTCTGCGTTTGATTGATTTGCCGGGATATGGCTATGCAAAAGTATCTAAGTCTAAGCGCGAGCTATGGCAAAAGCATTTGGCGAATTACTTTGAAGTACGCCAAAGCTTAAAGCTTGTCGTCGTTTTGATGGATATTAGGCACCCACTCACAGAGCTCGATCGTGATATGATTGACTGGGCGATTGATGGTGGTCTTCATGTGCATATCGTGCTGACAAAATCCGATAAAATAAGCAAAAACAAGGCTAAAAGCACCGAAATGCAGGTATATAAGCATTATGAGCTTGCACAGGACTTTGTGACGGTACAGTCTTTCTCTTCCTTGAAAAAAGACGGGATATTGCCGCTAAAAGCGGCGATCGAGCGGGTGATTTGCAGTTAGTTCGCTGGTGTCGGGGCTTCAGGTGTGTCCGACTCCGTGCTTCGATAGTATGCATAAGAGCTTAATGAAAACAGAACGCCGCCCCATACAAGCATCAAGCCGGCCGTAGGAAGTGTTGTTAACCCTAAAGTGAGTAAAGCGGCCTGGCTAACGATGAGGCCTAGGGTTTTTGTGCTTGCGTATACTTGTGCTTCTTCCCATACTTCGTGGCGCTTATCTTCGGAGACAGTATTATATTCATACCCAAGGTATGCGCATCGGAGTCCTGTATAGAGTAAGTAAAAGGCCCAGTTGGGTTGCACTTGCATCACGAAGTCGCAAAGGGTGACTGCCTTTGAAGAAATGCTCGACTCCTTAAAGATAGAGTAACTTGAGCAGGCAACGGTTTTTGGATAGGTGATAACTTCTTGAAATGACGCCATTACTTTCCCCTCATTAAAAGTGAGCGAACATTATACAATATGATTGATTAAATGTAAATTTGTTGGCGCCCAGAGTGGTTTAAGGGTTTATTGGAGGCAGCGTTGGTTTTTCTTTGTGATGCTTACCTGGTTTAAGTGGTTTTGTGCGGCACGCTTTACTAAATGATTGCCATAAGGCTTTACCATCCCACTTGGCCGCAGTGCTGGGGTCAAACAATGCTTTAGAGAGCGCCTGTAGTTCATGGCTTAGCTCAGAACTTTGGAAGTGCACAGCAATGGTTTCAAGGTTCGGGATTTGCTCACTGGGCAGATTTAGTTTGGCCCATTGGGTAAGTGCAAGATGCGACATTCTAGCATCGTTTTTTAAGCAAGCTACTTGGATATGCTTTTTAGCTTTTCTTTTGGCCTTGTTGGGCGTTGGGCGTCTTACTAACGCAAAAACACCGTAACCCGCAGCTAAAAGCAGAGAAAATGCAGCTAAATATTTATATTTTCGGGTATCGTGCTTAGTTATGGTGAGCGGCTTACTGTGAGCTTTAGAGGTAGAGCTTTTTTTGTTAGATGGCGGCGAGATGCTACCAGATGACTGCACATTCAAGGTTTTTTCTGGCAAAGTTGCCGTTTCTAATTGATTGGTTTCGGTATTAAACCAAGTGATGTTTTGTTCTGGGAGCACAATCTTTCCGGATTTATGCAGAAGATAACTGACTTTGACGACTGAACGGCCGACAATGTTTTTACTGTCGATGCTGTTCTCGCGCTCAGGTTGTTCTTGGTAAGTGTTAAAGGCATCACTTTGGGTGAGCTCAATAGGAGGTAGAAGTTCGGCAGGTAAGCCGGTTGCTTTGAGGTGTATCGTGCGGGTTAGTGTGTGCCCTTCATCAAATACACTACCATCAGCATCATAGCTTTCATTGAGCTCGACGCGTTTGGCAGGCAGCCATGTGTCTGCAGCAATCGAATCAGGAATAGATTTCACATCGAGTGTAAGCGCTTGCCCACTTGCCTGGACCCGTCTGGGTACATGCTCATAAATAAGCGCCTGTAATTTAGGCGGAAACAACACTTGTGCCCCGGTCTTTTGTGGGAAGAAAGCATAATTTTGCTCTTCTACCATATAAGGCTCGCCATACTCCATCACTTGGTATTGCTTTTGCTGACCCAGAGGAATAACCAAAGCATCGGTCAGTTGCGGAGGTTGATAAGCGGCGTCCAGTAGGGAGGCTTGATGGAAAATCTTGATGGTGTATATTACTTGCTGATTTAAATAGGGGTTTTTATTGCTCGCTTGGGTTTGAATGAAGACCGCCCTGTCTGGTGCTTCGTGACTGGGCTTGGAAGCGGTTTTTTCTTCATCAGATACTTTTATGGTAATAGCTTTGCTTCGCGCCTGACCTATTTGAATGGCAGGTACCGTGACTTTGCCTGCATACTTAGGTACCAAGGTGATTTCCCAGCGGGAGGTGGTTTGAGACTTGCCATTCACATACAGGTAAGACGTGCTGTGCGCCCTGCCCGTGATGTAAAAGTCATGCGATAGAGGGTCAAGGTTTGGTAGGCCCGACGGCGCATTTTCATCAAGCTCTAAAATAAGCCGGAAGGATTCTCCAGGCTGGATAAGCATAGGCTCAGCGCGGGTTGTCACCGTACCTGCCTGACAAGTCACGATGCCCACAAGGCATAACACAACAATGAGGGCAACACGCTTTATCATGATTGCTCCTTTTGCATGCGACGCCAGTGGTCTCGCCAAAACTTTTCTCTTAATAGCCCGCCGGGGTCGTCAGGTACAATACGCAGGGCTTGATTTTTTTCAGCATCAGATGGTGTATCTGCTGCGGGTTTTTGCTCGGGCTTCTGTTCAGGTTTTTGCTCAGATTTTTGTTCTGGCTTTTGCTTCGCTTCTTGTTCAGATTCTTTTTCTGGTTTTTCTTCAGGGTTTTGTTGAGTATCTTGATCTTGGTTGTCTTTGTTTTCTTGTTTATCTTGGTTTTGCTCACTATCGTTATTTTCTTGGTTGTTGTCTTTTTCCTGATTTTCGAGTAGTTTTTTCAGGAGATCGCGGTTATATAGCGCATCTTCATGCGTCGGGTTTGCTTTGAGTGTTTTGTCATAAGCTTTGATGGCTTCTTGGTATTGGCCTTGCATTGCGAGTGCATTGCCTTGATTGTAAAAGCCCTCAGGTGTACCACTTTCACCAAATAAAGCCGCTGCTGCCCGGTAGTTTTCAGCTCGGTACGCACTGGTGGCTTTCCAGGGGGCATTTTCAAAGTTTTGGTAAGCGTCTTTATAACTACCTTGATTAAAAAGCTGCATGGCACGCTGGTTGATGTTTTGGAAAAAAGGCTTGATGCTAAACGCCAAGCTTTGGCTAGTTATAAAGAGGCCTGCAATGAAGATAAGCTTACGCATCATGTGAATACCCTCAATAACCAGCTGCGCCGAAACAACGGCAATAAGCAAAGTAAGGCAGGTAAAATAAGATAGCGACCATCATCACGCCAAACTGGGATAGACTGATGCTCAGTTAGGCTTGCTTCATCTGCGCGCTTATGGAAGTTAAGCCACTCAGTAATGTCTTTGTCTTTATGTGAGAAGGCAAGCTTTAATCCACCCCCTGCGGCAGCAAACTCAGCAAAAGCCGAGTTATTTTTATCTGCTGTGATGGGCAATATAGACAGCGTGAGTTGTTGCTTGGCATGCATTTTCTTCGCGGTTTGGATGGCTTTGTGTGATGGTGGGGTGCCGGTAATAACTAAGATGTCTGCATCTTTTGAGCTGGTGTGACTGAGTAAGCCTGTGCTTTCTTTCAGTGCAAGGCTTAAGTCTAAGCCGCCGACGGGCATGATGGCGGGCTTGAGTTGGTGGATGAGCGCATCAATGGTACCGGCATCTTCTGTCAGTGGTGATACCACAAAAGGTTCACCGGTATAAACAATAAGGCCGAGTTGTCCTTCTTGCACCGCTTCTTTCTTGAATAAGTCATGTAGTTTGAATTTTGCGCGTGTGAGTCGGTCGGGCTTGATGTCTTTTTCTAACATATCGTTAGATAAATCCAGCAAAAGGATTCTGGGGTGCTCGGTATGATAGGTCGGTGCCGGTAAAGCCTCTAGGCTTGGGCCTGTGAGTGCCAATATGATGAAACTTGCCGCCAGAAGCAGAAAACATTTTGCCCTAAAATGGCCACCATACTTATGGGCGCCCTGTAATAAATGCGGTAGTAAATTGGGGTCACACGCTTTTTGCCAGGCTTCGGCTATGCCTTTTTTACGCAACCAAATGATGCCTAGGATAAGAAGCGGAATAAAAGCTAAGAACCACAAAGGTCGAATAAAGTGTATGGTATGCATCATGGCTTTACCCTCATCATAAGCCATAAGCTAAGCATGATAAGTGCCATGGCCAAGGGATAATAATAATACTCTTTGATGGGGCGAACACTGGCTTTAGGTTGCGGCGTGGTTTCAAGCTGATTGATTTTTGCATACGTTTTTTTGAGGGATGCCATATCTGTGGCATGAAAATACATGCCACCTGTGATGTCAGCGATTTGTTCTAGGGTATGTTCATCTAAGTCATCCACCATGGCGGCTTGTCCAAAAAGAGGGAGGTTGTCCCGACTGGATAAGCCAATGGTATAGACTTTAATATCATCTTTCTTGGCAATCTTGGCAGCTTTAAGTGGTAACAGCGCACCAGAATTATTCGCACCATCCGTCAGCAAAATAATAACGCGCCCTGCTTTGGGTATTTTTTGCATATGCTTTATGGCAAGTCCGAGGGCGTCACCAATGGAAGTGGTTTTACCGGCAAGCCCTACAGAGGCATCATCAAGTCGCATCAACACAGCATTATGATCGGCTGTTAGTGGTGTTTGTAAGTAAGCGCGCGTGCCAAATAAAATCAAGCCAATCTGATCATAACTACGGTCTTTCACAAAGGTCTTAGCAGCACTTTTAACAATATCGAGTCGGGTATGAACGGCGTTGCCTTCCATGCGGTCACGAATTTCCATGCTACCAGAAATATCCAGTAACAGCATGATGTTATGGCTTTCATGCTTGAAAACCTGGGGATGACCCACTGTACGCGGGCCGGAAAGGGCGAAAACCAAAAGCAACCAAATCAGCAGAAACCAGCTTAGTGACTTCATGTGTGATACATTGCTTTTATTGTGTTTGCTGTTCTCAAAAAATTGGAAAAAAGGCACACGCAGAGCATGCTCTTGGTTTGCTTTGGCTTGCGGTAGTATCACCCACAGGATGAGTGGCAGTGGTAACAGCATTAAGGCATATGGGGTAGCCAATTCAAACACGTAGGCCTCCTCGCTCTTTGATCCAGACTCTTGCCTCCGTCATAAGAGTATCCAAAGGGAGCTTGGTATTGGGGTCGAAGGGCGCTTCGGTGAGTGCCTTTTTAGCGCGTTTAAAGTCACTACGCTTACTGGTTGTATTTAAAAACTGGAACCAAGCCTCACCATGTAATGCGGCAACTTCCGTGCGAGGGTGATAAGCCAAAGCAACGCGTTTTAATATGGTGGTAATTTGGGCCGCTTGTTCTGCTCGCGATAAGCTTTGCGACTGTGCTTCGAGTTTATCCAGTGCTGCAAGTGCTATACGTAAAAGCGTTTTTTTGCGTTTTAGAAATAAATATTTGGTGACGCCAAGTAAGGCAATGATAAGCATCGCCAGCAAAGCGATGTAGCCAGGGCCAGGCGGCCAGGCACTGATGCCGTCTGGCATGTGAATATCTCTTAACTCCTGCAGTAAATTGACATCAGCCATAATGACCTCTTGGGTAAGTCATATTTAACGTTTTTATCCAGTTACTTTCTGGCGTCAGTATATGGTACGGCACATTCAGCTTTTGAAAACCTTGCTTAATTTGTGTCTGCCAGCTCTCAAGCTGTTCGGCAAAATTGGATTGCGCGCTTTTGGATTTCAGGTGCAAAAAGCGATGCTTTTCGCCATCGGTGATGGGATAAATGCCTTTTTTAGGGGCATGAAGCTCGAGCGTATCTAAAATATGGTATGCCAAAATGTCGTGATGTCGGCGCAGGCGCGCAAGCAGCGTCATGGCTTCATCATCCAGCTGGTAGAAGTCACTGATAATGACGAGCAAGCCCCCAGGCTTTAGAACACGTTTCAAATCTTTTAGGGCATGGCTTAGGCTTTTAGGTTTGGCATTGGGGTGACTTTGCAGATGTTCGGTAAAGGCTGCCAAGTCGTGCAGCATCGGCAATAAGCTTTCTACTCGGGCTTTGGGTGTATGCAGCTTCATGTGCTCGCCAGAGAAGAAAATGCCACCCACCCTATCTTTTTGCTGGTTTGATATCCAGGCAGCAAGGGCTGCCACATTGGCTGCGAGCACGGACTTAAAAGCACGTTTTGTGCCAAAAAACATGGTGGGGTTGAAGTCGACCATTAAAGTAACTGGGCGTTCTTTCTCTTCTTCGTATAACTTAATATGAGCTTTGCCTGTGCGCGCGGTGGTGCGCCATGCCATATGTCTGATTTCGTCGCCAGCTTGGTAGTGTCGTACTTCAGCGAAGTCCATGCCGCGGCCTCGTAGCCTGGATTGTCTATTGCCATGCTTTCGTTTGATGCTGCGAGGATTGGCGTGACTTTTTTCTACATACCTTTGCAGTTCAATCAGCGCTTTGGGTGTGGTTGTGACGCCTTCAGTCATAAGGCGTACCCTATGGCATGGCCACAAGCTTCAGGAGCTCATTTAAGAACATATCTTGAGATATGCCCTCCGCCTCGGCCTCAAAAGAGAGAATGATACGATGACGTAATACATCATGCACAACCTCGTGGATATCTTCAGGCGTGACATAATCTCGGTTTTGCAACCAAGCATGTGCTTTTGAGCACCTGTCGAGCGCAATGGTTGCTCGTGGGCTGGCACCAAACTTGACCCAGTCCGCAAGTTTATCACTGTATCTTTTGGGGTCACGTGTTGCGACGACCAAATCAACCAGGTATTGCGATAAGGCGTCACTGGTATGCACATTCAGTACGGCTTCTCGGGCAGCAAACAGTGTGCGCTGCGTGACAGGCTTGGTTTTTTTAGCGGCCTCTTTGCTTATAGATGCCTCTTCGCGAGCAAGCGATAAGATATTGCGCTCGCTTGTAGGGTCGGGGTAGTCGATTTTGACATACATTAAGAATCTATCAAGCTGGGCTTCAGGCAAAGGATAGGTGCCTTCCTGCTCAATAGGGTTTTGTGTTGCCATGACAAGAAACAACTCAGGTAGGGGGTAGGTTTTACCGCCTATGGTCACCTGTCTCTCAGCCATGGCTTCAAGCAGGGCTGATTGTACTTTTGCTGGTGCACGGTTGATTTCATCGGCAAGAATTAAAGGGTGAAACAGCGGGCCCGGCTGAAACTCAAAGGCACCGTTTTCGGGGCGAAAAATTTCGGTGCCAGTCACATCGCCTGGTAATAAGTCAGGCGTAAACTGTATGCGACGGAACTCACCTTCAACTTGAGAAGCTAAAGCTTGAACAGCACGTGTTTTGGCAAGCCCAGGCGCCCCTTCAACCAGAAGGTGCCCATCTGCAAGCAAAGCAATTAATAAGCGTGATGTAAGCTTCTGTTGCCCTATGATTTGCTGGTTAAGGCTTTCTTCTAACTTAACAAGCGCTTCTTTAGTAACTTCTGATGCTGGCATGGTGATTAAATCCATTTAAAACGTTAAAAGCTTAAGAGGCTATTTCAATCCCGTCGGCTTGAGGGCCTTTCTTTCCTTGGATAAGCATAAAGTTTACATGTGCACCATCGCGTAATTTTTTGACATCTTCAGGCCTTGCTGCACTGGCATGAAAAAAATATTCGTGGGGGCCTGCAATGATAAAGCCGAAACGTTTTTTTCTATCAAAAAATTTAATGGTGCCTTGCTGTTTACCTGATTTTTTGCCAGTAAAACATTGGCGTATAGAGTGTAAAATTTTTGTAATCATGATTCTGTATAAATTAAAAAGTTATTGATAATGAACAAGGTTAAAATTAAACCCGTGAAAAGCTTACCATGAAGTGCTGTTTTAGGGCAATTCCAGGGGTTATTTTAGGCCATAAATCTGGTAATATTGACGCATTTACTGTGTTTCGCTAAGTGAGGGATTATGCGATTGTGTATGTCATTGCTTTTGGTACTTCATTTTATGCCAGCATATGCGAAAACGATTTATGGCTATGTAGAGCAAGTCACATTACCGTCAAAAAGTCTTCAGTTGCAGGCCAAACTTGATACAGGTGCAAAAACGGCCTCTTTGCATGCAAGGCGTATTCGCTATGTGGAAAAAGATGGTCAATCTTACGTTAAGTTTATCGTGCCGACTGCTGAGGGCGAGATCCCCTTCATGTTGCCGCACGCAGGTGATGTCAGCATCAAAGCGCGCTCAGGCGAGGTCGGTGGCGTAAAAATTAAAAACCCTTTTATTCGTAGGCCTTACGTGAATATGCCCATACAAATAGGCTCAAAAGTCAGGACTATTAAAGTGAATCTTGCGAACAGAAAGCGATTTAGCTATCCGGTCTTATTGGGCCGAGAAGCTTTGGTTGCGTTTGATGGGGTGGTCGATCCTAGTATGAAAAACACGGCATCATGAAGTCACAAGCCAAACATACTTACAGCTTGACTCTCCTGCTTTTTGTGGTCGGATTTGGCCTTTTCTTCTACAGGCACTTGGCTTTAGATGTACCACTGTCAGAAAATAAATCCGTAAACAGTTGGACGGTTGAGGCCAACCTTAAGTTTACCGCAGAGCGCGATAGGCCAGTCCAGGCGAGGTTTATGATACCCAACAGCCCGGCTCATTTTGTGATTTTAGATGAGTACTTTGTTTCTCAAAACTATGGTGTCATGACCAACTTGCGTGGTAATAACCGAGAGGCGGTTTGGTCTTTACGTCGCAGTACAGGCCCGCAGTCCCTGTATTATCGTGCTATTTTTAGGGAGGCAGATGCCCAGAGCGTATCTAACTTAAAGTCGAGCTATCCCAAAAAGCAACAATTGCCAGATAATCAGAAAGCGGCCGTTGAAACCATCATCAAACATGCCAGAGCTTCATCTGCAGATATTCAAACTTTTGCCCAAAGCACCATTCAAATTCTGAACCAAGAAGATGGCAATGCCAAGCTTTTGGTGGAAGGTGATATGAGTGATAAAGCGCGTGTTGATGCTCTTATTAAGATTTTGGCCGAAGCTAAGATTGAAGCCATGCCAATACAAGGCGTGTACTTAAAACAAGAAAATCGCGCCCAAATGAAGTGGTACCTTACGGTCTATAATGGCAACCAGTGGCTGTTTATTAATCCACAAACAGGCGTGGTGGGTTTGCCCAAGCACTTTCTTATTTGGACTTATGGACAAAATACATTGTTTGAGGTCAGTGGCGGCCAGAAGCCTTCTTTTTCGCTATCTGTGTCACCTACACCGATGAATGCACTCAGTGTGGCTAAAATGCGAGGCTTGCAAGCAGAATCAAAGCTCATGCGCTTTTCTTTGCTGGAGCTTCCAGTACATATTCAGGAAACGTATAAAATATTGCTGATGATTCCTCTGGGTGCTTTTATTATTTTGTTACTCAGAAATTGGGTTGGGCTGAAAACGTTTGGTACGTTCATGCCCGTGCTGATTGCACTTGCTTTTAGAGAAACAGATCTAATCTGGGGCATCGTGCTGTTTTCAACCATTGTTGCTTTAGGCCTTCTGGTGCGATTTTATTTGGACGAGCTCAGACTGTTGCTTGTGCCTAGACTTAATCTTATTTTGAGTGTTGTGATTATGGTGATGCTTTTCATCAGTGTCATCAGCCAAAACTTAAATTTAAGCTCAGGCTTATCGGTGGCATTATTCCCCATGATTATCCTAACCATGACCATTGAGCGCATGTGTATTACGTGGGACGAAAGAGGTGCGCTTGAAGCCTTAAGCTTGGGTGCTGGCAGCTTGTTTGCGGCAGTTTGCACCTACCTGGTGATGAATATACGCGCTATCAGCTACTTGCTTTTTGCTTTTCCAGAGCTTCTGTTGGTACTTATGGCAGTCACTTTATGGTTTGGGCAATATAAAGGCTATCGACTGACGGAGCTGTTTCGGTTCAAAGCATTGTCTGGAGCTTAGGCATGTTATCTATGGCGAGGCGGTTAAAGCAGGCAGGTGTTCTGGGCATCAACCATAGAAACAGTGCCTATGCACTGAAATATAACCCAAGAAAACAATATCCTTTGGTTGACGATAAACTAAAAACCAAAACATTGCTCAGCGCATGTGGCGTACCGGTGCCAAAGCTTTATGCCCGTATTTCCGCAGAGCATCAGCTAAAACAACTAAGTCAGCGCTTACATAACCTTGATGACTTTGTGGTTAAGCCTGCGCATGGTGCCGGTGGTGATGGTATTCTTGTGATCACGAATCGGATCTATGAGCGCTTTCGACTTGCCAATGGTACGCTACTCACGCTTGACGATCTTGCCTACCATATTTCATGTTTACTCGCAGGCTCTTGTAGTTTGGGTGGCCATCCTGATGAGGTGCTTATAGAAAAGCGTGTGATTACGGATGATGCGTTTGCTTCAATCAGTCATGAAGGTGTGCCTGATATCCGCATTATTACGCTGTTAGGCTATCCGGCCATGGGGATGTTGCGTTTACCCACACGCGCCTCTTCTGGTAAAGCGAACTTGCATCAGGGGGCTATGGGCGTTGGCATTAACCTTTGTACTGGGCGCACCCAGGGGGGTGTCATACATCAAGAGGCTATTGATTATCACCCCGATACGCTTAATGCCACGCGTGATTTTAAAGTACCCTTTTGGACAGACATTTTAAAAATGGCAGCTTCAGCTTATGAGCTGACAGGGCTTGGTTACCTTGGTGTTGATATAGTATTAGATAAGGACGAGGGGCCTTTGATGCTTGAGCTTAATGCAAGGCCAGGCTTAAACATTCAAATTGCAAACCGGTGTGGTTTGCTAAAGCGCTTTCAACAGATTGAAGCTTATGCAGAACATGGTGCAGATAAAAAAAACGCGCCCAATGTGCTTGAGCGCGTTGCATTCAGTCGGACGTTAGATAGGCCTTCAGAAGAAGATAAGCCTTCAGAGGTTGTTACTCCTCCCCACGAATGCGTTGAACTTCCATAACGAGTAACTTGAAGTAATCGTAAGACATATAAAAATCACCGCCGTTACCTATTTTATTGCCCCAAGAGTTTCGTATGGTAAGCAGGCCACGTTGCTGATAGCCATGCGGATCAGTAGCAACGGCAAAATCATTATAGCCTGTGATGATCATCTCATGCCCACCATAGTTTTTGCGCTTCAAAATATCTTCAGTAATTTCTGGTGTGAGTACCCAGGTGTCGTTTTCGACTTTGTATTCGCCACTTGCACCAGCAACACCTTTGTCAAGGCCAAAGAGTATCACACCAAAGGTGAGTCTATCCTTTTGACGCAGACTATTTTTAACAGCCGCAAGGGTGTGGTTTGGGTCGGTCTTGTCTACAAAGGCGTTATGGATATCGAGCAGCGATGTCCAGCCGATTGTTTCCGATAAGGACTCGCTGACTTCGTGAAACTCTTTGAGTGACATTTCTTTACCAGGCAGGGTATCGTCAGATGGGTAGCTGGTAGCGCCGCCACAGCCTGTATCTGCCTCAGTGCGTTTGCTGACAACACCAAAGGCTTGGATTTGGCCTAGTACGATAGGGCCCAGAGAGCCATTCCATCCGCTTGGGTTATAGCCATATTTTTCGAGCTTTCGGCCAAGCTGTAAGTGGCACAACTGACTGGTATATTCACCACGGTTTAGCGCTGCATCAATAGCAGCTGTATTAGCAAACGTCGCACAAGCACCATGGGGGCCTTGGTTGAGCACGGGTACATTATTCATACCAAGCTGGGTATTAAAGCAGCCAACCTGTTTGCCTTCACAGCTTGGTGCTTTGAGTGTGCTTGGGCTTTGGGCCACATCGCTGATGCGCTCATCAAGTTTGGTCCATGCTTGCTCTGAGAGGTTAACACCCATAAGCGTAACTGGTTGGCTGGGTATGCTTTGATACACACCATGGGTTTGAGGTTTGGCTTGATGGATGGGGACGTTTTTTTCAATCGGCTTTGTGATTTCTATGTCGGATTGAGCAAAAGCGCCAGCGGTTACTAATAGAGCAGATACGGCAAAGATAGGCCTCATGGATAACCTCTAGTACAAATGATTAAGACGAGGCGAGTGTATCACGCTTTATATTTAAACAGCAATGGGCGCTTTAATCGACGGATGGAAAACATAATTCAAGAACTCAAAGTCTTCAAAGCAGTAATCAAATAAGCTTTCAGGTTTACGCGTGATCTGTAAGCTTGGCAAAGGCAACGGCTCGCGTGTGAGTTGCAGCTTGGCTTGCTCTAGGTGATTTTGATACAAATGACAATCACCACCCGTCCATATGAATTCACCTACGTCGAGATCACATTGCTGGGCAACCATATGTGTGAGTAGTGAGTATGACGCAATATTAAAAGGCACGCCTAAAAACACGTCTGCTGAGCGTTGGTACAGTTGGCAAGAAAGCTGATTATTGGCGACATAAAATTGGAATAATAAATGGCAAGGTGGTAGTGCCATCTGGTTGAGTGCCCCTACATTCCAAGCTGAAACAATGTGTCTTCTTGAGTCTGGGTTTTGTTTTAAGCTTGAAACAATCTCCGCAAGTTGATCGATGGTTTCACCGTTTGGTGCACTCCAACTGCGCCATTGATGACCATAGACGGGGCCTAAATTACCTGTCTCATCTGCCCACTCATTCCAAATAGAAACACCATTATCATTTAAGTACTTGATGTTGGTATCGCCTTTTAGAAACCAGAGCAGCTCATGAACAATGCTTTTTAGGTGTAGTCTTTTGGTGGTGACAAGTGGAAAACCTTGCTTTAAATCAAAGCGCATCTGGTAGCCAAACGTAGATAATGTGCCAGTACCGGTGCGGTCACCTTTTTCGGTACCGTTTTCAAGAATGTGCTTGATCAGATTAAGATACGTTTGCATGTCGTTTTACCCACCAAAGAATAAACCCAATGATAAACATAGGTATTGATAAAAGTTGTCCCATGGTTAGCCAGTCAAAAGCTAAAAAGCCAAGCTGTTTGTCTGGTTCGCGCCAAAATTCAACGACAAATCGACATACTGCATAGCCCATCAAGAAAAGTGCGGTCACCCGACCACATGGTCTTGGCTTTCTAGCATACCACAAAAGTAGAACCAAAAGGACCACGCCCTCAAGCGCTGCTTCATAAAGTTGAGAAGGGTGTCTTGGCGCTCTGCCTGCATAGCGGAAAACCATACCCCAGGGCATATCGGTGGTTCTTCCCCAAAGCTCGCCATTGATAAAGTTGCCAATTCTGCCTGAAAATAAGCCAAAAGGCACCAGTGGTGCCGTAAAGTCGAGCGTTGCTAGAAAAGCACGCTTGGTTTTTTTCGAAAAGTAAAAGATGCCAAGCAAAGCGCCAACAAGCCCGCCGTGAAAAGACATGCCCCCTTCCCAAATCTTAAACAATGTCCACGGTGAAGTGATAAGAATATGGGTTTGATAAAACAGCATGGAGCCCACCCGGCCTCCAATAATGAGGCCGAGTGCTGCGTAAAAGATTAAGTCAGAGATGGCTTCATGGTCCCAATCAAGTTGCAACCGCTTGGCGCGAGCACGCGCAATAAAATATGCGGCAACAAAGCCGAGCAGGTACATAAGTCCGTACCATCTGACTGGCATGGGGCCAATAGAAAAGGCAATGGGGTCGATGTTGGGATGGGTGAGCACTATGATTTACCCGCACGAATTAAGCCACCAAGCCCCTCACTTTCAATCGCTTTTTGTAAGTGCAGGCGTATATCGGATGGCTGTGTTAGTTTTAATACTTCTGCCAGTATTTTTCTGGCTTTAGCCATGGAGAAGCTTCGAATAATCCACTTAACACGAGGTAGACTTGCTGAGTTCATGCTGAGCGCATCAAACCCCATGGCAAGCAATAAGATAACTGCATAGGGATCGCTTGCCATCTCACCACAAAGACTGACAGGCACCCCTGCGGCATGTCCACCTTCGATGATTTTCATCAGCATTTTGAGTAGCGACGGATGCATGGCGTCGTATAGATTAGCAACGCGCGCATTGTTTCTATCTACAGCAAGCGTGTATTGGGTTAAGTCATTGGTGCCGACAGATAAGAAGTCGACACGGCTCGCAAATTGCTCTGCTTGAAATACTGTGGCGGGGACTTCTATCATGATGCCTACTTTGGGCTTTTCAATCAGACATTGCTCTTCGATGAGTTCGGCATAGGCTTGGTCTATAAGGTATTGGGCTTCATCGACTTCGTTTAGCGTTGTGACCATGGGCAGCAAAATACGTAAATTACTTAAGCCCTCACTGGCACGCATCATGGCTCGAACTTGCAGGAGAAATAAATCCGGATGGTCTAAGGTGACGCGCACACCGCGCCAACCCAAAAATGGATTTTCTTCTTCAATCGGAAAGTACGACAGCATTTTATCGCCACCAATATCCAAGGTGCGCATTGTGACTTGACGTGGCGCAAAGGCTTTAAGAATTTGGCGATAAATCACATACTGCTCATCTTCAGATGGAAAGCGGTCGCGGTTCATAAACGGTACTTCAGAGCGATATAGTCCAACACCTTCGGCGCCGACACTCATGGATAAGCCGGTATCGAGGGCAAGACCAGTATTCACTTGCAAAGATACACGATGGGCATCTGTGGTTTCAGCGGGCTTATCTCTAAGGCCAACCAAGCTTTGGTTCAGCTCAGCTTCTTCTTCGGCGAGCAGTTTATACTCTGATAATAGTGATTTAGAAGGCGAAATAAAGACATGCCCATAATAGCCATCGACAATCATGGCTTTTCGAGAAAGGCCTTCGGCCTTAAAGCCACGCACCCCCATCACTGTCGGAATACCAAGCGCTCGAGCTAGAATAGCAACATGGGAGTTGTTGCTGCCTTTGGCCGAAACCACCCCAATGAGGTGCCCTTCAGGCACTTCGGCAAGATCAGCAGCGGAGACTTCCTCACCAAGCAATATGGTGCGTTTGGGGTATGCAATGTCTGTCGCTTGTGAAGATTGTAATTCAGCAAGCACACGCCTGCCGATATCACGAAAGTCACTGGCACGCTCCCGCAAGTAGTCATCTTTCATGTTCTCAAAGGCAAACACATGCCATTTAATCACGGCTGCAAGGGCGGCTTGCGCATTCAGTTTTTCATCACGAATACGTGCTTCAACTTCTGCGCCCAAATTTTCTTTATCTAGAATACTGAGATAAACATCAAATAGGGTATGCTCACTTTCAGGAATGCTGGCATGCATGCGCCGACTTAAGCGCTTCATGTTATCCCGAGCAGCTTCCAGCGCCTTATGAAACACTTCTGTTTCATGCGCAATCTCGGCATCGGGAATGGTCTGTTTGGGTACAGCATCAATGTCTGCGGCAGGATAGACAACAATCGCAGTACCAATGGCAACGCCTGGTACCGAGCCAATACCGCTTAAGGCAAGCTGGTTTGATTCGGGTTTAACTGGGCCGTGAGCTTTTGAGTGGGTCAGCTTGATGAGCTCCCCTGTGGCTTCAGCATGGGCAATGATGCCACCAAGCTGGGCTGCAAGCGTAATAAGAAACGCTTCTTCGGCATCGTCAAACTCGCGTTTGTCGGCTTGTTGTACAATAAGTACGCCATAGAGTTTACGGTGCTGAATGATGGGGATACCAAGAAATGCATGAAATGGCTCTTCTCTTAGGCGTTTATCATGAAAAAAGGCTGGATGGCTGGGTGCATCTTCGATATTGAGGGGTTCTTCTCGCTTGCCAACAAGGCCAATCAGGCCTTTCTCTAATGGAATACGGGCAGTAAATTGTGCTTTGGGGTTAAGGCCTTCTGTAGCTATAAGTACGTATTCAGCTCTTTTTTCATCGATAAGAAATGCAGATACAGCATCAACACTTAAGGCGTTTTTGACTCGGTTTACGAGCGTGGACAGTGCCTCTGCCAAGTCATTGGCTGTGGTTACCTCTTGTACGATGCGCTTGAGTAATTTTAGCATGATAGTTAACTACTAGCGTCCATGCTTACCTCTTTGCTTTTTATGGCTTTTTGCAGGCACTTTTTCTTTTACAAAAGGGAGGAGCTCTTTAAGTGCTTGATTATACACTTGTTTCTTGAAAAATATGACGCTATTTGCAGGCGCGTGGTAATCCACCCATCGCCAGCTGTCGAATTCAGGTGAATCACTCAAATCGAGACGAATTTTTTGCTCACTGGTGACAAGCTCGAGTAAAAACCACTTTTGTTTTTGTCCAATGACAAGTGGTGATGAGCCGTGTCTTTGATATTGTTTGGGTAAGCGGTATTTAAGCCAGCGCTTGGTCACGCCAAGGATGTTGATGTCTTCCCTATCAAGACCAATTTCTTCATGAAGCTCGCGCACCATGGCATTTTCTGCCGTTTCATCGACATGCAATCCACCTTGTGGAAATTGCCATGAGTCATGACCCTGTCGCTTGCCCCAAAAGACGCGCCCGGAATGATTCATTAAAATAATGCCTACGTTTAGGCGATATCCAGCGCGATCAACCACCATAATGCCGTTTCACCCAGTTCAAGATACAAGAAAATCCCCCATACGATTTTTTCACATAATGCCCAGTCTTGGCAATGGGTGCTTGCTCGAATAATCAATTGCTGAAACAATGACTATTTTAAAACTCAGGTTCACACAGAAGTGAATAAAAAAATCCTTATTATAAATACTGGTGGCACCATAAGTTCGGTTCGGTCAGAGGCGGGGTATCAACCTCAAGGTGGCCATGTAGAACAAGCACTTAGGGCGATGCCTGCTTTAGAACATGCGGATATGCCAAGCTATGAAATTCTTGAGTACAAGCCACTTTTAGATTCCTCGAACATATCGTACAAAGATTGGAATCAAATCGCACGCGATATTGAGAAGCATTACCAAGCCTTTGATGGTTTTGTTATTTTTCATGGTACAGACTCCATGGCTTATACTGCATCAGCCCTTTCTTTTATGCTTGAGCGCCTTGCAAAGCCAGTCATACTGACAGGCTCACAAATCCCTCTTACCGAAGTACGCAACGATGCTATAGACAATGTGCTTACCTCGATTTGGCTTTGTGCACACCAACCGATTCGTGAGGTTTGTATTTACTTTAATCAGCGCGTGTTGCGTGGTAATCGCACGCAAAAGGTAAGCTCAAGTAGGTTTGATGCCTTTGATACCATTAATTTTCCACATTTGGCTGAAGTGGGCACGGATGTGAATTTAGCGACAGGGCTGCTGCTACAAGAACATAAACAATCACTCAATGTACAAACACTCAAGCCCAAAAATATTACCAACTTTAGGTTATGTCCCGGGATTTCATTCGATGTACTAGAAACACTGCTTAAAATGCCAATGGATGCTTTGGTGCTTGAGACCTATGGTTCAGGGAATGCGCCCAATCAATCCAAGCGCTTTTTAACCATGTTAAAAGAGGCAACAGAACGCGGTGTTATTATTGTGAATAGTACACAGTGCGCCCATGGGCGAGTTGAGATGAGTCAGTACGCAACGGGTCATGCTTTAAAAGAAGTTGGCTTATTAAGTGGTTATGATATGACGCCGGAAACAATATACTGTAAACTTTTGTATCTATTAAGTAAATATGATGATTTAGATGTCATCAAGGCTGAAATGAGCAAAAATTTAGTGGGTGAGCTCACCCACGAGTCTGCATAGAATGATTTTGTAAGGATAAGTTGATATGTCACTTCATGTTGTTGTTTTAGCTGCGGGTCGAGGCACAAGAATGCGCTCTAACAAACCTAAGGTGTTGCACACGGTTGCAGGTAAACCTATGCTTGAGCGCGTGATAGAAACAGCAAAATATCTCGAACCCAAGGGCGTACATATTATTATTGGCCATGAGGGGGAGCGGATTAAAGCTGCGTTCAATTATCATGATGTTAACTGGGTGTGGCAACACGAGCAGCTGGGTACAGGACATGCACTTAAGCAAGCTCTTCCAGAGATTCCTGATGAAGATAGGGTGTTGGTGCTCTCCGGCGATGTGCCACTGATTCAAAAAGAGTTATTAATCAAGCTTATTGAAAAAACCGAAGCAAAAGATGACTCTGTGCCTTTGGCGCTATTATTGGCATTGCTTTCTAATCCGACCGGTCTTGGCCGAGTGCTACGTGACAGCAATGGCCAGATTCAAGCCTTAGTTGAAGAAAAAGATGCCAATGAGTCAGAGCGTAAGATTCAAGAAATTTATAGTGGCATGTGTTGCGCCAAAGCTAAAGATTTTAAGCGTTGGTTGCCTCAATTGAGTGCTGGCAATGCCCAAGAAGAGTATTATCTTACGGATATTATTAAGCTTGCAGCCGATGAAGCGCACCCTATTTCATATGTGCATGCGCCCAAATCTTGGGTGATTCAAGGTGTAAACGATAGAGTACAGCTGGAGTCGCTTGAGCGCATTTGGCAGGCAAGGCTTGCAGAAGACCTCATGTACCAAGGGGCCACAGTTGCCGATAAACATCGCCTAGATATCCGCGGCGAACTCACTTGTGGCCAAGATGTTTATTTTGATGTGGGCTCGGTACTTACAGGGCGTGTAGAGCTTGCCGATAAAGTGCATGTTGGGCCTCACTGTCGGCTGCACAACGTTAAGCTTGGTCCTGGCACGGTGCTCGAAGCGCACTCAGTACTCGAAGATTGCGAAATCGGAGCAGACTGCGCCATTGGCCCTTTTGCGCGTATTCGCCCAGGCACAAAACTTGCGGATAACTGCAAAATTGGTAATTTTGTTGAAACCAAAAAAGTGGTCTTTGGTGAAGGCAGCAAAGCCAGTCATTTAAGCTATTTAGGTGACGCCGATATTGGCAAAGGTGTTAACATTGGCGCGGGTACCATCACCTGTAACTATGATGGCGTCAATAAGCACAAAACCATCATTGAAGATGGTGCTTTTATTGGTTCTGATACACAACTGGTGGCCCCTGTCACCGTCGGTAAAAATGCGACCCTTGGCGCAGGCACGACACTAAGACGTGAAGCCCCTGCAGGTGAGCTTACCCTTACCGCAACCCAACAAAAAACCGTACCTGGCTGGCAGCGCCCGGAGAAAAAAGAAGAGTTATAGTCTATTAGTAAATATATCAGTCAAAATATTGATTTAAAGCGCACTAAGTGAGATAATATGCGCTTTTATTGTTCATGGTGTATTTGTTGTGATTAATTCAGTACAGTCGGATCCATTTTCTTCCATACATACAGCGATACAAGCAGATGATGCAGTTCGCATTGCCAATTTTTTTAAAGATATGACGCCAAGTGCCCAGGCTTTGCTTTTGATGCAGAGTGGCCATCAGGATATGGGCGTTATAGGTACCTTGCCTTATCTTGCTGTTGGGGCTAGCAGTGACGTTTTTCTTGCTTTGGTAAAGCACTTGCCCGAAACGTTTTATCTCGAGGTTTTTTCTGTGTTAACGGATGGTGATACTCCCCTTACCAAGGCGCTGGCGTGGTCACGCACTGATAAAGTCATAGCACTTCTGACAAGCATAAGCGATAAAAATGTATTTGATGCCTTGCTGGATACACAAGATGGCGAAGGCAATACTTTGGCGTCTTTACTTGAAGCAAAAGGCCTATTGGAAGATATCAAGCAGCAGCGCGAAGAGGCTTTTCCAGAAGAAGTCACCTGCAACTTTTGGTTTATGTAAGCACAAACGTAAAAAGCATTGTTTTTTTGAATTTATGCCTATATTGTGACCATTAACTTGTTTTGATGTACATCAATCAAGGCAACTGGAAATAATATTAAACAAGGTGTATTTATATGTTAGGTTTAGAAGAAAGAAAACAGCTTTTTATACAAGTTTTTGTCGCCATGAAGAGCAATGATGTCGACACTATCACAGCGTCATTAAAAGACGTACATGAAGATGATCAGGCTTGGATCTTGACCGCCAGGTCGAGTTTAGGGCCAGGCACAATACCTTTTGCAGCTATCCTACAATCTAACGAAACATTTCTAGCTTTAGTGAAGCATTTACCTGAGGGGCGTTACCCAGAAGTGTATAGTGTACTCGAAGATGGAAACACACCACTTACAGAGGCATTGACTTGGAATATCACTGACAAAGTACAAGCCTTGTTGGTTGAGATTCAAGATGACAGCGTATTTGATGCACTTCTGAAGACAGTAGATTTCGAGATGACTTCTTTAATGGCCCTGCTCGAAAAGAAATCCAGTGAGTGTGGCAATAAAAACTTGCTTGAAGACATTAAAATAGCGCGGCGAGCAGAAGCAAACTGGATGGAAAGTGTATCTGATCTGGGCTTGCTTGGGTTGTTTGGTGGCGACGCGGTTGAGGAAGAAGAGACTGTAGCAACAACACTGAATATGTCTAACAACGGTTGATTGCGTTAGACTTTATGCCAAGGATGGCACTATTTTCCTCCCGCGCGTTTAAGTGCTTCTAAAATATACGCTTTTTTTGCCTGCTTATCTTCATCATTCTGCTTTAAATGCCGTTTGGCCTGGTAGCTGCGCTCTTTGGCTTGAGCTTCTTTAAGGGCGCGGATGTTTTTAGCTTCAAAGCGTTTCTCGGCGATATCTTTATTATAAGCAGGCGTAGGCAGCTCAATCATATCGATACAATCAACAGGACAAGGTTCAACACAAAGGCCACACCCCGTGCACTCATGTGCAATCACTTGATGCAATTGTTTCGAAGCACCAATGATGGCGTCAACCGGGCATGCAGGAAGACACTTGGTACAACCAATGCACTCGGCTTCACGGATGACGGCCTGTTGTGGCGGGCGAGTGTTGGCTTTAACTTCATCCTCATAAGGCTTGGGGTCAAGCTGCATGACTCCGGCAAGGGCATGCAGTGTTGCTACGCCACCTGGTGGACAGGCATCAATGGTTGCTTTGCCATGGATGATGGCTTCAGCATAAGGCCTGCAACCTGGGTAGCCGCACTCACCACATTGGGTTTGTGGTAAGCAGCGGTTGAGTTCATCTGCCGTTACTTTGCTCATAGGGGGGCGGGTTCGGCAAGTGCATCTAAGCTGCTTTGCTCTACGCGTGTCATCAATGGCTTGAATGCATGAATCTGATGCTTGAGCAAAGGTGTATCTAAGTTATCAAAAGTAAGCGGGTCGCAATTTAAGAATTGCTCTGATTGTGCTGCCATCTTCGGCAAAACAGGCTTTAAGTAGCCTATAAGTAACCGAAAAAGATTAAGGCCCTGCGTGCAAATGGCTTGTACTCGGCCAAGGTTTGCCTCTTCTTTGGCAAGCACCCACGGCTTTTCTGCATCGATGTATTGATTAGTCAGTTGTGCCATATCAAGAATCACACGTATCGCACGGGCATAGTCGCGGGCAAGATAGGCTTCGATAACTTGGTTTTTGGCACCAAGCACGGTTTCATAAAGCTTGGGGTTGTCTAATGTGTTACTGAGCGTGCCTTCAAAACGTTTATTGATAAAGCCTGCCGAGCGGCTGGCAATATTCACAATTTTACCGACTAAATCGGCATTGATACGGTTTTTAAACTCTTCAAAGCTTAAATCTAAATCATCGACTTTGGGCGTTAACTTGGCGGCAAAGAAGTAACGTAAATACTCTGGGTTTAAATGCTTTAAGTATTGACGTGCCTCGATAAACGTACCTCGAGATTTTGACATCTTTTCGCCATTGACGGTTAAAAAGCCATGGGCAAACACGGCTGTGGGTAGTCTGCGATTGGAGCCCTCGAGCATAGCTGGCCAAAACAAGGTATGGAAGTACATGATGTCTTTACCAATAAAGTGGTAAAGATCAGTATCACTGGCTTTGCCCCAGTAATCGTCAAAGTTAAGCCCATGGGCTTCACAATATTTTTTAAAGCTTGCCATGTATCCAATCGGCGCATCGAGCCAGACATAGAAAAATTTATTTTCAGTGCCTGGGATGGTAAAGCCGAAGTAAGGCGCATCACGTGAAATATCCCAAGGGAGTAGCCCACTTTCGAACCACTCATTGAGTTTATTGGTGATTTCGCTTTGTAGACTGCCACTCTTAGCCCAATCTTTTAAGAAGGCCTCATACTTAGGCAAATCAAAAAAGTAATGTACCGATTCTTTTTCTACAGGCGCTTCATTGGTGAGTACAGAGAGCGGGTTAATTAGGTCAGCAGGGGCATAGGTTGCTCCACATACCTCGCAGTTGTCGCCATACTGGTCTTTGGCATGGCATTTGGGGCACTCGCCTTTGATGTATCGGTCTGGTAAAAACATGCCCTTCGCCGGGTCGAAGGCTTGGGATATGGTTTTTTCGATGATATCGCCACGTGCTTTTAATCTTAAAAACGTTTCTTGGGCGAGTTCTTTGTTTTCTTCTGAGTGTGTGGTGTGGTAACAGTCATACTCGATACCAAAAGCCAAAAAGTCTTGCTCGTGACTTTGCTTGATCTCAGCAATCAAAGCTTCAGGTGTCATGCCTTGCTGCTCGGCTTTAAGCATGATGGGAGTGCCATGTGCATCTTCACCACAGATACTGATGCAGTCATTTCCGAGCATTTTCTGTGTATTGACCCAAATATTGGTTTGTATATGCTCAAGCAAGTGGCCAAGATGTAGGTGGCCATTGGCGTAAGGCAGTGCACTGGTAACAAGTATTTTTTTGGTTTTAGACATTTTTTAGCACGTGGTAAGCAAAACAAGGTGTGCGATTATAACGGATATTGATGCACATTGTCTTGTTGTTGATGTGTTTAGCGCTTAAAATAGACAAATTTGTATATTTTTATTAAGTCACTATGTCACGAATCATTATTGGTATCACCGGCGCAACAGGCATTATCTACGGATTAAGATTGCTTGAAACCTTAAAGCCTATGGATATTGAAACCCACTTGGTGGTTTCAAAAGCCGGTCAACTGACCCGAAGCCATGAAACAGACATCAGCCTGCAAGCATTAAAATCATTGTGCGATGTGTATCATCCTATTGGAGATATTGCTGCATCCATTGCCAGTGGCTCATTTAAAACCGATGGCATGATTATTGCGCCGTGCTCGATGAATACCCTTGCAGAAGTAGCAACCGGTGTGTCGCAAAATTTATTAGCAAGAGCTGCTGATGTGACGCTCAAAGAGCGTCGCCGCTTGGTACTGATGCCACGCGAAGCCCCACTTCATTTGGGGCACATACGCAATATGCTTACCGTGACAGAAATGGGCGGTATTATTTACCCCCCTGTCCCTGCCTTTTACCAAAAGCCCGAAAGCCTTGATGATATTGTTGATGAGGCTGTAGGGCGCGTGCTTGATTTATTTGGTATCGAAACGCAATTATTTAAGCCCTGGGAGTGAAAGTTTAACAATCTCTTCATCCGTTGTACTTAACCTGCCTGCTGCAGAGAACGACCGTGCTCTAGGGGAGGTTAAGTTTCTTAGCGTGCTTTCTTCGCAGTTCGCGAGCATCTCACAAGCAAGGCTTGTAAACTCTCGCTGTCGCTTGACAAAGAACCCATCTACTTCCCAATCATAGCTTTGAGTATCTTGTTCTCGCTGTCTCTTGTCTTCAGCATGATAATAGCGATAAGTTGGGGATTGAGACATGCCTATAAATCGTGCATCTAAAGTATGCCATGGGACTTCGTGCTTATGGTTATCACATGAAGATGTGTTGTTACGGGCTGCAAGATTACCGTGTAAATCCATCATTGACGCACACAGTCTTACAAACTCGAGTGAAAACACAGAGCAACTAAAATCATCTTTTTGCATTCGAGAAACATCCACGCCACCACCGGGGCCTGAAGGACATCCATGTTGTGGGCGTTCATATTGATGCTGACTCACATAATAAACGTCTTTAATATGTGGGGAGAAATTGGCAAATTCCCGAAGTGGTAGTTCTTTTGAATCAGCGGCGGAGTCAATGATAAACATACTGCCCGTCTCTATGTCTATATCCATAGCTGTATAGTGTTGCACTTGCCTGATAATAACTTGAAGACGATTTTCTCCTGATGATTTTGCTGTTTCAATCAGTGCATTGAGACGTTGGTAAGAAGCTGCTGTGGTAGGCACCAGCCTTTCCTGGTGAGGACCTAATAGCGCCGTCTCTTCGTCGGTTGGAATATCATTATGGATTAAATATGCATTGCAGGACTCATGGTTATTGAAATGACTCAAAATAAGGTGCATCAGGTCGTCTTTGGGAACAGGATCTTTATCCAGGCTATCAATAAGGAATTTTAAGTTATGCCTGAATTCGAGTGTAATGAGTTGATAGAGGTGGCTCACAATTGGGCCAACCCCGGAGTCTTGGGTCTGCATATCTCTAACATACTTTTGTATCATACTTATTAAGTCCGAGACATATACAACCTTGCTCAGTGTGATAGATTCTCGAGCTAAAAGGTTTAAAAAAACATGGTCTTGTAGTTCTTCGTTATTTTCTTCAGCTTTATCAAGAATAGGCTCGAGATACTCAAATAAGTCGTCTTTAAATGTATTAGCAGTAAAAGTTGTAAAAGGCATACGAAAACCTATGTGTTATAAATAAGAGCATTATAAAAATATATTTTACAAAAGTGTACTAATATTTAGTTATAAGATTGAATAGCATCATATAAGGTGAAGATGAGTGCACTTACAGGTCTCTCTTTTTATGCATTAGACGAGGCAAGTCAGCAAGAGGTTTTATCAGTAGTGGCGTCACTGCCCGATGATGAGGTGCCCGAAAAAGGCTGGCCGATTGACGGACAGGCGCTTATTACTCAGCGTGTTGAGTTTGCCGCCGCGCTAAAGCAAGCCAAAGACTTTGTACGCAGCCTTGAGCCTGTGGGGTTTCAGTATTTTTCTGATGAAGAGGCTGAAACGTATGAAAAAGAGTTGGCTTTTGCCTATTATATTGCGCTTGCTGATTGTCAGCTCGCGATATACGACAGAATTCCCGCCAAGATCAAAGCAAGGGCTGAGTATCTTAAGTCTATCGGTGATCTCAGACACAAACTTAAACATAGGCATGAAAATTTACCGCCATTAAAGCAATTACAAGAAGACACACCGAAAGATAAAGACAGCCCCACAAGATATTTAGGCTACATGATGATAGCGCCTTATTTAGTAGAGATTACCAAGGTCAATGTGCTTCAGTCCTCAAAAGAACAAGTGAAAAAAGTTGCGGGTTATAACAACTTACGACTTTACTTGGTGTGGACTACTGAGATGGTAGCCAATATTTGCTCCATTATGAGCCGTACGCTAAAGCATGCTTCTTCGGCTGTGGCGGAGTGCATTTTACAAGGGGTTTCGGATTTTACCGGTGCCATGGGCTGGGTTTTATATTTTTTAAGAGGTGGTATTGAGTCTGGGCTTCTTTTGCAAAATACGGTTGATATGAAAGGGTCATGTTTTGAATGGATGTGGCCAGATAGCTTACAAATCTCCGATGAGGTAAGAAAGCTCAACTTAACGCTTGCTGATAGATGGCGTGGTCAATGGAAGGAAAAAAGCTGCATTATTCTTAATGATGCTGCTTGGGGTATTGTGAATTTTATCTGTTTTTTCATTTTGTATGGGGCAGGTTCATATGGATATTGGGGCAATATACTTAATGCTACGCTTTTTCTCTTTGACTTATGGCATATGAATAAGATTTTGGCTGAAGCGCAAACGGACTTTGAATCTGATCTGAAGCGCTTTGATGAGGCGATTGATGAACTCAAGGCAATTATTAGAGAAGCTGACGGCAATGAAAAATTGTTGCAGGAGTCTAATTTTGGCCTAAAAAAACTGCAGAAAGGCCGTAAGAATTTAATCCGCGACTGGGAGTTTCAACGAAAATCTCACTATTTGGATGTGGCGTATGCTTCCTCTATTGTTATCGTTTTTTCTATTTTATGTGCTTTTTTCTTGCCAAGCATGCTGCTTGGGCCTATGAGTGCGGTTATGATGGCACTGGCCGGGAGCGCGCTTTGCTTTACGCTTGGTATCGTTTACGAAGCGCTTGGCACCGGCATCCAGCTTGAGCAGATTGCTGCAACAAGCGAAGCACACTATGAGGATTATTGTCAGTATTTAGAGATCTTTAAAGCGGCAGATGAAGGTGACGATAATAAACGAAGGCTTATTTTTCTTGAGATGTATCACGCCATCGCAGAAGTACGAGAGCAAAAGAAGCTTAGGCATTTTCAGCTGGTTAAGATGTGGACCAAGTGCCTGACAGACATGCTTATTCCGGTATTGTTTGTTGCGACTTTTGTCTTTATGCCATTAACGCTTGGTGCTTCTGCATTTGCTTTGGGGCTTGCCGTTATTTTGTTTGCGCGTTGGCAGGCTAAGAAACTGCAGCCAGACTTACATATTGAATTGGATGCCTTTCCTGAAGAGGCGTATCAAGAATTCTGTGAAGTACTTCGTGATGAAAAAGATATACAACCACAAGCATTGTTGCCGATATTCAAAGATGAACCACTGACAGTGCCGCCTGAAGCTGATGAAGATTTGCCTGCACCAGAGGCAGGTTGAGTGTAAAATATGCCAAACCATCTGGCCTTGAGGCTATGTTTCATGTTACTATCAAAATATAGAACAGCTTGTATTATTTAAGTTAACATGAGTGCACTGACTGGCCTCTCATTTTATGCGTTGGATGAGGCATCACAACAAGAAGTATTGGCCGTAGCCTCTTCACTTTCTTCAGATCAGAAACTTCCTGAAACAATGAAGTCTATAGATGGTCGTGCGCTCGTTATAAATCGTCTTCAGCACGAAGAGGCCTTAGAGTATGCGGGTCAGTTTGTGGATGGCTTGGTGCCACTCAGTTTTCCATATCTAAGCGAAGTAGAAGCCAATTTTTATGAGAAAGAGCTTACACTTGTTTATTATCTTGCGCTTGCAGATTGTAAGCTTGGTGTGTACGACAGAAATCCTACTAAATACCAGGAAAGTGCTGCCTTCTTACACCAAGTCGCCACGACTTTAAATCAATTAAGACACAGGCATAACCCAGAGGTTGTCGTTCCTGAACCACAAGTTGCGCCTTTAAAGCAAAATAGCTTAGAGCTTGCAAAAGATT
>Ga0115012_10000089_pt1 | contig 52203 bp, 49 predicted proteins | sample TroAtlMetagenome_FD_88706 | JGI IMG/M metagenome (GOLD analysis project Ga0115012, IMG submission 88706) | Marine eukaryotic phytoplankton communities from Atlantic Ocean - Tropical Atlantic ANT10 Metagenome | ecosystem: Environmental > Aquatic > Marine > Oceanic | place: Tropical Atlantic... | reverse complement strand
ATGTAGCCATGCATCGGTGGGCTGCATCAGCTTGCGGGCTTTCATATCAAATAAACCAATAGTAAATACAGCATCAGCACTGACTTCACCATCAGCATTTAAAATAGTTTGCTGTATTTCACCCACTTTTTTGCGATAAGCAATCACCTGGGATTGGATGTTTATCTGCTGCCTGAGCTTGAGCTCTTTAATAAACTTGATGTTACAAGCCAAAATAATCGGGCCAATTTGCTTTTGTTGGATGGTATCAAGACCAAACCCACCCTCAGTAATTAACTCCCAACGCGCCTCTTCCATCAAAGAAAGGTAAGTCGCATTGTTGACGTGACCAAAGGTATCTAGGTGATGCTCTTTGATCTCAAGGCTATATTCAAATGTTTTATAATTGCTCATTTCTTATATGCTATGCTTTTACTAATGGACGCAATTATCTCTTATAGCTCATAAGAATGAAAGTCATCATATTGGGTGACATTGGTATTAATTCTCTCTTCAAGTTCAACTTCATTGACTTGGGGTTTATTATAAAAAGAATGTTTATGCAGCATAAGTTCAGGCACCCTAGGCGCCTCCTTGGTATGAATATACAAAGGCTCCGGCTCAACCACACCCTGAATCACTTCCAAGGCATATACAATGGCCTTACCTAAAGTTGAAACAGCCAAGGTTACAGAAAAAGCTGCCATCAATACAAACACAGCAACAGGCAAGTATGACTGAATCATAAATGGTATCAATACGACAGCAAACTCAAATTTGCGCGCCCAAAAAAACTCAAACAAAGGCTTAATCACAAAGTAATATGGCAAAATAAATGGATAAAATAGACAGGCTCTCAGCCCTAAATAAACTAAAGGGTCACGTCGGCTACGTGTTGCATTGTCAGCTTCAACATCAACAAAAGTAAAGCGTGTGCCGCGAAGACCAGCATAGTTTAATGCATGATCAAAACACCAACTCGGACCCTGCTTGGATTTATGCGGCTTAACATCCAGCACACGAAATTCTTTTTTCCACACCCCAAAAGTAGGTATCAAGTCATCCCCCTGCTTTTGAACATACACACGCGGAGCTAACTTTTTCTTTACTAAGACATCCCAATTATCATAAGGACTCTTAAAGAATGGATTATATAAACCGGGTGGGTTTAAGGCATCAACCCTTGAAAGTTTCTCTCCTTGATCAATTGCAAGTAGCATAGAAAGCGCACCACCAAGGCTCATGCCATGTACATGCGTCTTCTTACCTGCTTTCACCTGCTTATCTAGAAAGTTGCTTAAGCGCCCTCTTCCTGAAGCATATAACCGCTCACCTGGGGTGCCGAGTTGCAAGTTGGTGACAATTTGAGAGCCAAAACTGGGACCTGCAGGATAGTTGGTACCCATAAATAAGATATGTGGATCAGCATCTTTACAGTCTATAGGTTCGAGACCATAGGCAAAGACACGCCTTGCATCACTTAAGCATAGCTTTTCATACCCATGCGTAGGTGTAAGCTCAATCGGGGATACTTTATAGTCCACCAATACCCATGCATCATTCACATACAGTGGAATAGAGATAAACTCGTGTGGGGTTAAATCAGCATGAGGCAAAATGCATAAGCAATTACTGATATAAAGCTCAATTTGTGCCAACTGGCCAGTTGTATACGTCCTTGATGCAAGCTCACGATGCACATGCTTAAAGGCTTCCTGCAGCAAACTGCGCATCACACAAGCAAGCTCTGCATCATACTGAAAAAAAATAGCCTTAAATATGCGATAAGAAGAAAGAATGCTGGGCTCATCCGCATCCGTTGCTTCAGACCAGCCCTCCATCAATGTCTTCAGTAAGCGCCTAACACCTTGGCCTGCCTCATCATAATATGAGCTATGATGAGGCGATAAAAACTCTATATCCTTAGAGAGTCCGCCGATTTCCATATTTGTATTTATTACACCTTTAGAGAATCTGATGATGACATATCATCAACATTTTGCGGTGATTCTTCAAGGCTTAATTGCAGAAGGCTCGCCATGGCCTCATCGATACTCTCATTTTGACTAAAGAAAGTATCACCTCGTTTGGCAAGCTTATAGTGTACCTCTGCATACCCTTGCATCCGGCTAAAGGTATGTGTCAGAAAGCAGGTTAAATCCGGATCATCTCCCACATCAGGATAAATGCTTTCTTTTAACTCTTGCAAAGTCCAATGCATCACTTTTGCGATACATAAATGCGCTTCAGCTTTAGCTTCAGGATTGTTTTCAAAATAAGACTTATGCTCCTTTAAGGCTTTAATCAGTAAATACAGCACAATCCAATACTGCTTTTCATCCAAACCTTGTTGCACAGAACCAATCAAGTCTGCCGCACATCCTAGGTACGTCAAAGAGAAGCTGTCTATGCAAGGGCGCGCTGGCCACCCTTCTAATTGCTTGCGCTCACACCATGATGTATCAACAGGTTCAAAATGCTTATTTTCTTTTTCATAACTTTTTAATCCTTCAGAGAATACAGCTGCCACTTGTGCCTGCTTATCCTTATGCTGAATTAAAACCTGACTTACTGTATTAAACCCCAGAGACTGCTCTGTCGCTTGCTCATCAAACATGCGCTTTAACTTGACTAGATAGTGCATCTCATAATTATGCTGCTGCACTAAGATATCCGGCGGGGCTTCGGTTTCTTCATCCAGATGTTTGACTGTCTCTTGATAGGTATATTGAAGTATATCTTTATACTTTCTCATTTCTGTGTTGGCATCGAGGCTTTTCGTAGTAACCAGATTGGCAAACTTAAGGTAATGATCTGGCGTGATGCCGGAGTCACTAGTATTAATACGCACATCAAACAAGTCCAAGACACGATAGATGTTTTTGACTTGCGACAATCGCGAGTGAGCTTGCATATGCTGTAACATCAACGCTTCATCTCCATCTAAATCTTCTGAAGCACGAAGCTCTATTTTTGCCATTTCAGATTGTTTGGCGGCACAAAGTTCTTTGTAATGTTGATGAGAAGCCTCGGCTGCACAGCGCATGGTTATTTGCTTTGAAACCTTGCTTGCCTCTTTCAGCTTGGCTTCTTCTTCACGGATTCTAAGCTTCATCGACTCATTACCAGCAAGGTTTGCAATATGCCTGGCATTTTGCAGATGCTGCTTGGCATGCTCACGGTACTCACTCTTCGATGACAGTAGCTGAACAGTGATATAGCAAGTCGCCAGTGCCAACTCCAAATCAAATGTTCGTTGCGGTAAGTGATGCTTACTATGATCGCAAATGATTCGATTCACATTAAAACAAACATCCAAAAACCCATTGGCCTTCTGCACCAACTCCTTATGCTGCTTATCTCGACCGTAATACTTTGCAATCTGGGCTTGTTTTAAGTAGTTCACACCGGCAAGGAAATTATAAGCTGCAAGCTTTTCGTAAGACTCATAAAACCCGGTTAACTCATAAACGTTTACTTTTAACATCGAGTCTGAATTAGTCAGATGCTTGATGACATCTTGATGTTTGCTGATCAACTGCTCTATCTCATCAGAATTCCCACTTGGTAAAGGTAAAGACAGATTCAATATATAAAAACAAAAGCTGTTGTTCTGCTCGGCGAGATCTTTAGCAGATTTAAAAGCTATAGCAGCTTTGTCATTGTCACGATTTGCTTGATAGATAAACGCCCTTTCTAAGGTCAGCTTTTGCTTTTGCTCTAACACATAGGTTTTGTCTGCCTCTGGCTCTAAGTTGCGCCACGCTTCATTGATGGTTTGCATGGCCCCGTCATAACATTGAAGATTGCGCTGAATAATCGCTTTGTGAATGTAAGCATCATTCAAACTTCGACAGATTTCAGACTCTGCCTTCTCATCCGTTGCATCACTCAAGCCGTCTTTAAGCACAGCTATCCAACCATCTGCTATAAGAAGTGCATCTTCAAAATGGTTTCTACCAATGGCATCAACCATGTCTGAACGCAACGACAGCCACCTATGATTAAAGGATGGCATCACTTGTTTATACTGCTCTGCTATTTCATCAAAGCGAGACACAGAAACCGGCGATTTCTTAGGCTTTTTCTTTTTCTTGTTATTTGGCCTCTTCGGCTTTGCTTGTGCCTTAGGTGGTTCTATTTTTGCACCAATATCGCTTAATATATTGCTTTGCATAACGTCTTTGAGTTCATCTAAAGCTTTGGTGGCCAAAAAGTTTGTAAGTGGCGTCAGGCAATCGGGATGGGCAAACATACTGTCTAAGGCTTGCTTCTTTTCAGCTAGACTGAGATGAGATTGCCCATTGAAAAAATGGATATACATATCACGCCTAACGTCAGCCACAAACTTATTAAAGTGAATGAAGTCACTTTGAGGTGAATACGCAGGCACACTCCAAAGCATCTGATCTAAATATGTTTTCTTGCTATCAAAATACAAGATAATCAAATTAAGCAAATCTTGTCTTGCAGGCGTATCCATAAATATAGCATCGTTAAATGTGATATTTTGAGTATCGTCTGCAAGGTTAAAGTCAACCAAAGTCATCAAAGATCCCTGAGGCAGCTCGCCATCAATATAGCTATACAAAACTTGATGTATCTTGGCTGCGACTTCTTCAACAAAGGGCCCGAGTGAGGGCTGAGGGAAACTTGTAAGCAGTTGTTGATACTTCAATTGCAGTGCTTGAATGGTCTCAGCAGTTGGTGGCTCATGGCTAACACTACTAATCATACTGCCATGCCAACTTGTATCATCAAAATCGACTGCCTGTTGATACTGGGCAATCAAGTCGTCTAAGCCTTTTCTTTGGGCATACTTGTGCGACTTGTTATAAGCACGTGCTCGTGCCTTTTCATCAGGTGATGTCGCTTCAGATTGAATCACATGATGGCTTGCAATAATGCCTTTCAAATTAAGTGCTTGGCTTTGTGCAGCTCCTACTTGGCAGTGTAATGAATCAAGCAGGACGTCATCCGCATTGGTTCTTTGATAAAACCCTTCCAATGTTCTAAATAAGAATGCAGCATGCTGCAACGCTCTTGCAAGCTTAAAGCTGTTGGTTTTATTCTTACGCAGTTGTTCTATGTAAGTTGCATAGCATTCAATGGCAAGCTGGGTCGCCTCAATGCTTTCATGCGTCTTGGGCAGATTTGGATAATCTCGTTTAGGATAATTTCTCTTATTTTCATAAACGAGATTAAGCGCATCTTTGGCAAGCGCCTCTAGCAACTGAACATTACGACTGTATTTTAAATCATCAAGCCTTGAGCTCAGCATGTCATAACTGTATACAGCACTTGCGTCCATTACTGATTGCCGAGGCTCTTCCAGTTTAAGTGATGGTGGTTCTGTTTGTGGCTCTATCGTTACATCTTCAGCCTGCCTCCTTTCATCAAGCAAGCTCACCAGTTCTTCACGATGGCCACCCTCTGAGAAATCTGGATGATATGCAGCATACTTATCTAAAAGCTTTAAATGCTGATCGAGCACCGTAATAGTCGTCTTATCATGCTTTAAATAATAGTCTTGGATATCTCTGGCGTGGTTAAAAGGCCTATCTACTGATTTACTTTCGTCCTCAGGCATCGAGTCAATGCATAACCAAGCAAGCTCGGCACATAGCGCCATTTCATTTTTCACTTCACTAAATGGATGGGCTTTGAGCTGCATATAGTACTCAAACACCCTATCTAAGACCCATGCATAATCTTCTGATTGCTCTTGGAGTCTTTGCTTTAATTCTTGGAGTTTACTGAAATAGGTAGGCGCAGGATCGAGCTCAACAACATGGTCTGACATAAAAAGCCTTAAAAATCAATTATATACAAAAAAATGACAAACATTATATATAAAATACATTTTAAGTGCTACCCCTTGCCAAAAGTAGCTCGGGGTATGCAGTAATAATGAATTAAAACTGTCTCATACCACGGACAAAGTTGGTGGCAGTCTCTATATTCCCAGTACTTACAGTTGCTGTTGCTGGAGAAGTGTCATCAAATACAATAGTATAAGCATTTGCCGCATTGTCTGCTGCAGACGTTGAGCTCCAGTAAGTCCCATTTAGTGGGTCATTACCTAATGCTGTCTGAATGGTGTTAAAGTTGTTAAGCACCAGCTCCCACTCGAACAAAGACGGTACATACCATTGCCCAAAGCAAACATTTTCACCGGGTGCTTGTATAGTACCAGTCGCTGGCGCACAACCAGAGGCATAGTCCTGAGAAAGCCTGGTGTTGGCGTTGACATTGTTTGAACCATCTGAGTGTCCAAGCTGACTAGCTGAGTTCAATAAGCCGGCACCAACGCCATTTGCATAACCGAATTCTTCGCTGTGCGTAGAATAGATCACTGTTGAGTCAGTCACATCGCTTAATGCAAGAATTAATCCATGCTGCTTGGTATTATCTGTATAAACCACTATACCACCTTGATAGGGTTCTCCTACAGCGACAGTAGGTACTGCTTCCTGTATCTCCTGATTCACAGTACTAAGTATACTATTAGTAGAAGCGGTAATTGCAGCTTCAATTTCTTTATTCATAATTATAAAAATCGCAGAAGTCGCTTTGGCAATTTCTTGATCAACAAATTTAGTTGAAGCTGGATTCCTTTCACCGTCCATAGCATATACATTATGAACACCTATAAGGCAAAAAATAGAAAAAATTAGTTTCCGGATCATATCTCTCTCCTTAGAAGTTAAATGACCAATGTAACTAAATTTTGTGGGACTGACAAACTTAAAAAATAACTTTTTATGATTGGTCGGGACGGAAGGATTCGAACCTTCGACCCCAAGCACCCCATGCTTGTGCGCTACCAGGCTGCGCTACGCCCCGACGAGAAACGCATAATAGCGCCTCAGATTAAAAATAACAAGCTACAACATTGATTATTAAAGATCGTAGCGAATACCAAAAGTCCCTAGATTATATAAATGTGAACTTATACTACCGTTCCATGCTGTTGTTTCTGCATGTCCTGGATATACTGTTGCACCAAATTCATATTGTGAAGAACTCAAGATCAATAAACGATATTCACCAAAAATTTCCACTGTATCGCCGAGGCTATATTGAAGTCCAAATTTGGGCTGTACAGCAAGTGCAATATCTGAAGCACTGGTGTCGCCATTAAAGTGATTGATACCCGGCTCAGGTGGATCCACTTGCGTCGATACCGCGTTACTAATTCTAAGCGACGCAACACCGAGCCCAAGACCAATATATGGCTTAAAGTTTACGTGGTCCGCATGCTTGAAGTTTAAGACACCATTAATCAGAAATACGCCAATATCTAATGGGTAAGTCGCTATGAAATCATGTTCTATCAAACGAGATGACGTATTATTAATTTCGTGACCTGTAAACGTTGTATCCCCGATGTAGTAACCCTCGACTTCAGTCGCTGGTGCATAAGACCATGTACTATCACTATGGTTAAAGTTATGGAATGACCACTGGTGCCCTGCATGCCCGCCAAGCATCCATGATGAGGTAGCACTCAAGGACCCATTGCCTCCTACAGATAGGGAGCCCCCCAAAGCACTTGGTAAAAATGCTGCGCCCTTCATTGAGCCACTTACACCTGTTGCTTTGCCACCGCCGACAAAAGCTGAAAAATACGTTTTATCATCCGGCACTGGTGCACCCATCGTACCTGCAAAAGACGCCTCTAAACCTACCAGGCTTAGGCTTGCTGTTACGCCTATAAGAAAGTGCTTTTTCATAAAATTCCTTTTAGAAAAATATAAATAGTATGGCTTTATACAAAAGCATTGATGTTGGTAATATGCCGCCCTAGAGTCAGAATATGTACATTATCTGTGCCTTCATAGGTATACACCGACTCCAAGTTCAACATATGGCGAATCACATGGTACTCAAGGCTCACACCATTGGCACCCAATAGGTTACGACAATTTCGTGCAATAGCCAATGCCTCACGGCAAGCATTGCCTTTAATCAGTGAAATCATCGCGGGGTTTTCTTGGTTTTGCTCTTTGAGCTTGGCGACTTGTAGGTTTATACATTTGGCTTTAAGTATTTCACTATACATCATGGCAAGCTCTTTTTGCACGAGCTGAAAACTTGCAAGCGGCTTTTCAAATTGCTTACGCTCAAGTAAATAGTCACGCGTCAGATCAAAGCATGCCTCAGCAGCCCCCATTGCCCCCCAAGCAATGCCAAAACGTGCTTGCGATAAACAGCCAAGTGCTGCCCCTAAGCCTTTTTTGGTCCCTGGCAGCATATTCTCTTCTGGAATAAAAACATCATCAAAATAGAGCTCGCCAGTCAGTGATGCTCTAAGTGACATCTTCATGGTCATTTCTTTTTGCGTGAAACCTTGCATGCCTTTTTCGACAATAAAGCCACGTATGCCTTCGTCTGTTTGGGCCCATACTATGGCAATGTCTGCAATGTTACCATTGGTGATCCACATTTTGGAGCCATTAAGCTTATACCCCCCATCTACTTTTTTAGCATGCGTTTTCATCGAAGCAGGATCTGATCCCGCATTAGGCTCAGTTAAGCCAAAGCAACCAATGATGTCTGCTTTGGCCATTTTAGGTAAGTAAGCTTGCTTTTGTGCGTCGCTGCCATAAGCAAAAATGGGATACATACAAAGTGAACTTTGGACTGATACAAAGCTCCTGAGTCCGCTATCGCCTTTTTCAAGCTCCTGGCACACCAAACCGTATGCGGTATAGCTTGCCTCCGCACCACCATATTCTTGTGGTAAGGTTAAACCCAGCAAACCTAAGTCTGCCGCTTTTTTCATGAGGGACACAGGAAATTCAGCCTTTTCAAAAGCCTCTGGCATAAGAGGCGTCACTTCATCTGACACAAAGCGCGCGACCGTATCTCGAATGAGTTTTTCATCGTTACTAAGTGCGTCATCTAAGTAGAGTAAATCATCCATTTTTTTGCTATCCTGTGTTCATCACTCGTTATACGATACGCTGAAAAGGGATTTTATGAAACGACTTCTATGCTTAATACTCGTACTTTGCACATCTGGTTGTTATAAAAATGGCAGAGATGCTCAAGAGCCCCATCAAATTGTGGCGGAACCTGCTAATCGCTGGATTCATTGGCAACAAGAAGAACCTGTGGATGTGTCTAATGAGCGCGAGACATCGGTAAAACCTTGTCAAAATGTGAATGTTTAATGCCATTACACAGCAGCAATCTCAGGTCGAGACTCTTTGATTTGATTATGCTCATCCATAAAGACAATGCTTGGCTTATAAGCTTTGCATGCCTCTTCTTCGAGTTGAATGAAAGAGGCAATAATAATGAGATCGCCTGGGCACACTAGGCGCGCGGCAGCGCCATTGACGCAAACCGCATTTGAATTTGAGCTACCTTCAATGGTATAGGTTTCAAAGCGCGTGCCTGCTGTGATGTTCCACACACTTACTGCTTCAAGCGGTAAAATATCAGCAGCTTTTAGTAACTCTTGTGAGAGCGTAATGCTCCCCTCGTAGTTTAAATCCGCGTGCGTAACTGTAGCACGATGAATTTTAGACTTAAGCATATTTCGGTACGGCATGATGTTTATCCCACAGATTCAGAAAAATCACAGCCCTCTTTGGGACAAAGCATTTGCTTACCGTGCTTTTTAGTTTCTTTAACGGTGAGTAGCGGCCATGCACATTTGGGACATGGCTTATCGACAGGCTCATTCCAAATCGCATAGTCACACTTAGGATAACCACCACAAGAATAAAACACCTTACCCCTGCGTGACTTACGCTTCAAAATAGTCGATTTACTGCACTTAGGACAAGCAACTTTGGTATCGGCGGGTTTTTCTAGCGGCTCGATAAAACGGCACTTAGGATAGCCTGTACAACCTATGAACTTACCATAACGGCCCGTTCTAATTTGTAAGTCACTCTCACACTCAGGGCACTTGCGACCTTCGACAATCTCAGGTGCAGCATCGGCGCCGGCATCATCAGAGCCATCTAAGCTCTTGGTGAAATCACAGTCCGGAAAGCCAGTACAACCAATAAACCTGCCGCGCTTACCAAGCCTAATAGATAAAGGCTTTTTACACTTCGGACAAGATTCATCAATTTTTTCAGAGGTCACATCTTGGCGCTTTACGCTCTCTTCAATGCTATGAATTTCAGTGATGAACGGCTGCCAGAAGGTTTCTAGCACAGGCACCCACTCTTTTTCGCCACGGGCGATGGCATCGAGTGTGTCTTCTAGCTGCGCTGTGAATTCATAATCCACATATCGAGTAAAATATTTGGTTAAAAAGTGACTGACAATACGGCCAACATCGGTAGGCTTAAAACGCTTCTTATCGACTGTAACGTACTCTCGCTGTTGCAGCGTATGAATGATAGACGCATAAGTAGAAGGTCGTCCAATATCAAATTCTTCTAAGGCCTTGACCAGCGTTGCCTCTGAGTACCTTGGTGGTGGCTCAGTAAAATGTTGGTCTGGCCTGATATCATCAAGCTTAACCACTTCGCCTTCTTCAAGCTTTGGCAGTTTGACATCTTGTTTGTCTTTGCTGTCGGCCTTGGTGTCGTCTTTGCCTTCTTCATAGACAGTAAGAAAACCAGGAAAGACAATGGTGGAACCATTGGCTCTAAATAAGTTGCCAGGTCCTGACGTAAAATCAATGGCAACGGTATCCAAGATAGCATCTTCCATTTGTGACGCCACAGCGCGCTTCCAAATAAGGCTGTATAAGTGTTGTTGGTCTTTTTCGAGCACATTTTTCAATGAATCTGGGGTATGCTGCACATCAGTTGGGCGAATAGCCTCATGTGCTTCTTGAGCGTTTTTAGATTTGGTTTTAAAGAAGCGCGGCTCTTTGGGGCAGTTCTCTTGACCATATTGATTTTGAATAAAGTTGCGAATTTGGTCTTGCGCTTCGCGAGATAAATTGACCGAGTCGGTACGCATATAAGTAATAAGACCGACCGTGCCGCTACCAATATCTATCCCTTCGTAGAGCTGCTGTGCGACCATCATGGTTTTTCGTGCAGTGAAGCCTAGTTTACGCGCGGCTTCCTGTTGCAAGGTAGAAGTAATGAATGGTGGTGCTGGACGACGCTTACGCTGCTTTTTCTCAATTTTGGCAACCGTAAGCTTGCCTTTTGCCTCATCCAATAAATGCTTTTGCGCTGCTTTTGCTGCTTTTTCATCAGTAATGGTGAATTGCTCAAGCTTTTCGTTTTTGTAGTGAGTAAGGCGCGCTTCAAAGGGTACTTTTTGGGCTTCAATTAAAGCCTGTAACTTCCAGTACTCTTGTGACTTAAAGGCTTCGATTTCTTCTTCTCTTTCTACAATGAGACGAAGTGCTGGGCTTTGTACGCGCCCTGCGGATAAGCCTGGTCGTACTTTTTTCCAAAGCAAAGGCGATAAATTAAAACCAACCAAATAATCGAGTGCACGCCTGGCTTGCTGGGCGTTAACCATGGCCATGGATACTTCACGTGGGTGCTCAATGGCGTCTTGAATGGCAGCCTTGGTAATTTCATTGAAAAAGATACGCTGTACAGTCTTATCTTTAACAAGCCCTGCTTCTTGCATCAATTCTTGCACATGCCAAGAAATGGCCTCACCTTCTCTATCGGGGTCAGTTGCGAGCAATAGCGCATCGGCTTTTTTTAAAGCCTTGGCAATTTTATCGACATGCTTTTGATTGCGCTCGATGGGGGCATAAACCATTGAGAAACCAGATTCAGGATCAACAGAGCCTTTTTTTGCTGGTAAATCACGAACGTGACCATAAGATGCAAGCACCTCATAATCACGTCCTAAATATTTTTTTATTGTTTTAGCTTTGGCAGGCGACTCCACAATCACCAAATTCTTAGTCATGAGGTTTAAACCTTAATCGTCTTACAATCCTATAAAAAAAGACGCTGCATATTAATGCAACGTCATTTCATCTTCTTTTTGATATAGCACAAGGTCAAGAAAAGCAAGTTGCTCAGCGTCTAAGTTTTCAGAAAGCGTATTTCTAATAGTCCACTTGGTTTCTTGAAGATTGACAAAGCGCGACTCAGAAAACAATAAGCGATTCATGATGAGCTCCATAGAATCAGGTGCTACAACACCAAGACGCGTGAGTCGTTTAATAAATTGCTGGCTTGCTTTTGTTAACTTCATTTGCTCATCAGGCGTTAGGACTCGAATGCTATCGTTATCCTGTGATTTGAGCCACATCATTTCAAGCGTTTTCTTCTTGCCCTCAGATGAGGTTACCTGAAGATCTGTCTTCTGAGTTGACTCGATTGTATCGGGCGTACCAGGTACATATGATTCTTCTAATTGCGTTAGTGTCTTCTTAAACAAACCAAGTAACATCTCAAGCAAATTATCCTTCATAACATACACCTTATATAACCTCCAGGGACAGCACGAATCTGGCCTTGGAGTTCTAATTCCGCTAGATCAGTAATTACATCCTCAACTGGTAAACTGGTTCTAGTTACAATCTCATCTACAGAGGTAACTTCAAAATCAATATACGCCGTTAAGGAACCTGCTCCACCCGTTAGTGGGGAATCAAGTTCTTTACTACAAGAACCCCCAAATCTACTATCTATACAAAGCTCTTCAAGCACCTCCTGTGTTGAAGTGACCAGTACGGCCCCTTGCTGAATTAAAGCATGACATCCTCGTGAACCTGGGCAATGCACAGAACCAGGGACAGCCATCACACTCCGATTTTGATCCAAGGCAAACTCAGCTGTAATCAATGAGCCACTTTTAAGGGCAGCTTCAATAACAAGTGTCGCCGAAGACAAACCACTTATTATACGATTTCTTCTAGGGAAATGTCCAGCAAATGGGCGCGTTCCCAGAGGAAATTCACTTAAGATTAAACCATCGTTTTGAATCTCAGTAAATAATCTTGCATGTTGTTTTGGATAAATGCAATCAATTCCTGAACCTAAAACAGCAACTGTTTTATTCTTTACACAAAGTGCACCTTGATGTGCTTTACCATCAATACCTTGTGCAAGACCGCTTACAATGGTTATGCCTTGATTACTTAAAACTTTACTCCACTGAAAAGCAATATCTTGGCCATATTTAGATGCTTTTCTAGAGCCAACAACAGCAAGACAAATATGTTGTAAGGCATCAAGCTTGCCTTTTGCATAAAGTAACAGTGGTGGGTCGTGAATTTGCTTTAACAAAGATGGGTATGCTTCATCATACATCGTAATAATATGTTGCGCGGGCTTTGACTCAAATAGAACATCCTTTTCCAGTAACTCACGTTTTTGACATGTTTCATTGATGCTGCGGCAAAGCTTTTCTGGGACGCCAGCACGCATAAGCTCGGCTACAGACAGCGAAACAACAGTTTCAGGGTCTGGTAGCAAAGAAAGTAGCTTTTTAAATCGGCGTGGACCAAGTTGTGGTACACGGTTTAGCAACAGAAGGGCTTGCTTTTTATCCATAAATACTTCCATGATATATCCATTTTGCGGCAAGTATTATATAATGCAGCTTTGTAATTGAACAGTCATTTGCTATGGCCATACGTAAAATTGTTTACCTTCCAGATGCGCGCTTAAGAAAAGCCAATAAGCTCATTGAAAACTTCGACCAAGCCTTACATACATTGATTGAGGATATGTTTGAAACCATGTATGACGCCAAAGGCATTGGCCTTGCTGCGCCTCAAATTGGTATCAATCTTATGCTCACAGTGATTGATGTTATTGGTGACAAAACCGAGCAACTGGTTTTGGTTAACCCTAAGATCACACAAACAGAAGGTGAAATACTTCGTCAAGAAGGCTGTCTTTCGGTGCCAGGGGCTTATGATAGCGTGATGCGTCACGACAAAGTCACCATTGAAGCCCAAGATAAGTTCGGCGAGCCTTTTACCATGTCAGCTGATGGTTTATTGGGGCACTGCTTTCAACACGAAATTGATCACTTAAATGGTAAGCTATTTGTGGATTATCTTTCGCCTTTAAAACGCTCTATTGCCAATAAAAAGCTTAGTAAATACAAACGCGGTCAGTAACGCCCATGAAGCCACTTAATATTGTTTTTGCCGGCACGCCTGAATTCACGATACCAGCACTTGATGCACTTTATGCCTCACCCCACCACTTGGTTGCCGTTTATTCACAGCCCGACAGACCCAAAGGCCGTGGACGCAAACTCATGCCCACCCCCAGTAAGGCTTGGGCAGAGGCACACAATATCCCTGTATTCCAACCCGTCAACTTTAAAGATGAAACCGCCGTTGCTGAACTCAGAGCTTTAAAACCTGATGTGATGGTCGTCGTTGCTTATGGCTTAATCCTAAAACGCGAAGTACTAGATATACCAAAATTCGGCTGTATCAATATTCATCCATCACTGTTGCCTGCATGGCGTGGCGCCTCCCCCATTCAATCCACCTTGCTGCATGGTGACACCAAAACTGGGGTATGTATCATGCAAATGGATGAAGGTATGGATACCGGGCCTGTACTGGACATCGCGCATTATGATATTCCGGCGCAAACCACCTCACAGATGCTCCACGATACCCTGGCAAAGCTTGCAACAGCGCCCCTACTCAAAGTGCTGGATAAAATAGCTTCATCAGAGCCTTTACACCCACAAAAACAAGATGATGAGAAAGCAAGCTATGCAAAAAAAATACTTAAACAAGATGCCTTGATTGATTGGTCTTCTGATGCAAAAACAATCGAGCATCAAGCTTGTGCCTTTAACCCTTGGCCTATTGCCTCAACCCAAAGTAATGATGAAATCATACGTATACACAAAGGCTACGCCAAACCAGATGAGTTAACCGAGCAAACGCCTGGTACAATTCTTGATATAGCTAAGCAAGGCATAACCGTTGCGACCGGCAAGGGCAGCTTTGTCATTACCCAATTACAATTGCCTGGCGGTAAAGCTTTGCTTGTCTCTGATTGGCTTTGTGGCAATACCAAAGCAATTGTTTTAGGACACCGTTTAGGATGAGTCGTGCCCACGCCCTCAAAGCTTTGCTTGAAGTAATAAAAGATAAAAAGCCTCTTACGCATATTAAAGCACCGCTTACCCCACAAACGCAGGCACTCGTCTATGGCAGCCTGCGCTTTTATACGCGCCTTAATGCCATCATCCAGCACTTGCAAGCCAAACCAATTAAAAAACCATATGTTCAACTGGCCTTAGTGCTTGGGCTCTATGAGCTATCAGAGTCCGAGAAACCAGCCTATGCCATCATTGATGAAACCGTGCGCTTAATGAAAGGCCAATATGCTTGGGCGCGTGGCCTGACCAATGCCATTTTACGTCGCTATGACCGTGAGAAAGCAGCCATCCATGAAGCATTAGGCCATAACGCCGCCTTTGTATGGAACACACCTGATTGGTTGCTATCCCACTTGCAACGTGCCTACCCAGACAATTGGCAAGTAATTATCAAAGCACAAGACGAACATCCGCCTATGAGCTTGCGTATCAACCAAAGAAAAACATCTCGGGAAGCATACCTAAAGCAAGTACAAGCAACACCCATACCACAAACTGAAACTGGCCTAGCACTCAATCAACCTGTAAGTGTCGATAAACTTCCAGGCTTTCAAGAAGGCTTAGTATCCGTCCAAGATGGTGCCGCCCAGCTTGCAGCCCCCCTTCTTCAGTTAGAGCCAGGCTTACGTGTGCTTGATGCATGTAGCGCGCCGGGCGGTAAGCTTTGCCATATCCTAGAGACTGAGCCAGAACTCGCTTATTGCTTAGCACTAGATATTGACAGCACGCGTATAGAAAAAATTCAACAAAACCTCAACAGGCTTGCTCTCAAAGCCGATGTAAATCAAGCCTGCGCACTTAAACCTGAGGCATTTTGGGATGGGCTTCCCTTTGACAGAATTTTGCTGGATGCCCCCTGCTCTGCCACAGGCATTATCCGTAGGCACCCTGACATCAAGCAATTAAGAACACCTGAAGAAGTAAGCCATGTTGTTGAAACGCAAAAGCAACTCCTCACAACCCTATGGCCGTTACTTAAGCCAGGCGGGCTTATGGTCTATGCAACTTGTAGTATTTTACCTGAAGAAAACAAATTGCAAATCCAAGCCTTCTTAGAGACCCATCCTGACTGTGAAGTACAAAACCAAGAGGGTATGCAAATATTGCCAGGCGAAAATACCATGGATGGCTTTTTTTATAGTGTTTTAAAAAGGACTAAATAATGATGAGAACAACTTTTAAAGCTTTGCTGTGGATAGTCGCATTCCAGTTGATTGGTATGCTCATGGGTTATATCACAGGGCGTGGCATTGAGCCTTGGTATTTAGCGTTGCATAAATCTCCCCTCACCCCAAAGCCGATTGTATTCTCTATTGTGTGGCCTATTTTATATACCATGCTTGCCATTGCTGCCATGCTTTTGTGGGAACGTCGACATGACGCAAAGTACAAGACGCTTGGTTATCTCTTCGCGCTTCAGCTTATCGTAAACTGGGCCTGGACACCCTTGTTTTTTGCTTGGCATTTTCTGGGCATAAGCTTTTTATGGCTATGTATACTTACATGCTTAACTCTTGCCACCATCCTCAAAGCTTGCCAGCACTATAAAGTCATCGCTATCATGCTTTTGCCGTACTTTCTGTGGTTATGCTTTGCATGTTACCTCAACGGCTTTATTTACATGCATAACTAGTGTCGCAATACGGGTCACTATTAACCGGAACATTTTTAAAGAACCCATAGTCATCCTGAATGCTTTTTTCACTTCTAAAGCCCAGCTCACAAAACGATGCTTTGAGTGCTTGGATTTCTGTATGGAGGTTTGGATATATAGTTTGCTTTTCTGCAAGCAAGTGTTTGTAATTATCTAAGACATCTTGAGTAATTATAGGCTCTATGGAGAGCTCATACGCGTCACCAAAGCCTTTTACATACTGCAGCTCTAAGTACCCTTCTAAACATTGAGCTTGCTTTGCAACAGGGTATGCTTGTTTCAATGCATCAACAAATAGTGGTGAGTGAAATAAGGCATCCACGGTGATGGCACAATACTCTTTTTTCTGGAGCGCTTTTGCCAGTAAATACTTTTCTAAACCTTCGGCCTCAGCAGAGGCATAAACTTCTTTTGCGATTCGATAGATATCGTCATAACTTATATAAGCCACATCGTCTTTTTCTTCATAAAGACTTCCAAAAGTAATACCTGAAAGATCATCTATCGCAAAACCACGTAAGCCTATATTAAATTCGAGGTAATCAGGATTTTCTCTATTTAGATAAGCCAACAACTTATGGCGTGTGGCCAAGGTCTCTGAGTTATTAGGCGCTGCCATTAAGAGTTCGATGGTTATTTTATCAGCTACTTGTTGCAGAGCATCATCTTGAAAAGGCTGATTCAACTGTCTCAAAATAGACCCCTGAGGCTCAATAAAAGGCTGAACCAAATATCTCATGGTGGATGCGGGATGCTCAATCAGGCTTAGGCTATATACAGCTTTTAACAGCCTATGAACTTTACAAAAATAGACAGTCTGTGGTAACCATTCAACCGAAGCGAGATTATCGAGCTTGTGCAACACTTTTTTAATCTCTTCTGGAGAAGTTACTGAATAAGCTTCAAAGATGCTTTTTGCATCTGCAATGGCTTTATTTCTTTCAAGTAAAACAAATGAAGTTTTATCGCTAACACCTTCAAGCTCGACTAAACTGTGATTAAGAAAAAGGGCATTAGGAAATTTCTGTTTCATCACTCTATCACTGAAGTTAAAACAATTATCCGAAATATTCATATTGGTCAGCGATTGCGTATTGGTAATAATCCGGCATAAGTGATGATACCCTTGCATGCTGATTTTGTTACTTGAAACATTAAGCATTGCTAGAGAGTTATTGTCTTTAAGTGCCTCACAAAGTGCTTCGACGTTTTCATCATCAAGCTCATGACTTGAAAGATCTAAACTGATGTGCCAGGGATAATTTTTTTTAAGCTTTTTGAGTATATCTTCAAAAACCATAATAAAACAAAAACAAAGTCAATATGAGCAATATTTTAACATAAACTGCAGTTTCACTCAAATTAAACAGATCACTCAGGCTGGACTTGTGGTATCTCTCTATTATCGCACTGGCAATTGTTGGTGGCATCAGGTGGTAAAGGTACTGATGAAAAGTTTTTGGGGTAACATGCGCCGACATTCCACGCCATGGTGTCACCAACGATTTCATCGGGTAAAGCCCAGTAGCGCGTTGCATAATAGTATTTATCTTGGTTTTTATCCCAAAAGTTTGGGCTGAACTGTGCTCGAAGCATAATACGCTGCTTAGGGTGCGCATCAAATGACTTACGAGACCAACCCGAACCTTTAGGTATATTAATAGAGGTTAAGACGATTTCATTTTCTGCATCTATTACATCAACTTTCACATTATAGTTGGTCCAACAACTGTCTTTGACGATGGTAATGTAACAGGGAAACGCAAATAGACTCGTGCTTACACCTAAAAGTGCGGTTAAAACTAATAGTGATGACTTAATATTCATGGTGTATTCCAAATGACTTTATATACTTCTCATTATAGCGGCTTTTTTAGTTATTGATTTTCTTATCTGAGCGAGGTAATCTTCACCCCACGGAGAGGTGGCCGAGTGGTTGAAGGCGCACGCCTGGAAAGTGTGTATACGTTTATAGCGTATCGAGGGTTCGAATCCCTCTCTCTCCGCCAGTGTTCCTTCTACCAATTATTGAAACTTACTATAAATCGAGTTAATGTGATATTGGTCACTCAAACGGAACTCGAATATGCCAATAACAACTCTGCGACTCTTTTTATTACTTTCATTAGGCGCTTCTGTTACCTCATTTGCTACAAACAATAACCCTGCAAGCATTCAAACTGCTATAGACATTCTTAATGAGAGAGCCGATAAACTTGGTGTTCAGCCTGTCATTAGGCTCGGGCAACAATCAGAAGGCGGTGTGGTGATTTGGGTTAATCAATCAAGCCGTAGTGGTATTGTTGCAGCACTGCAAAACGATGCTGACTTCGAAGCTAATAACATGGTTTTTTTTCCAGTTAACACGGCACATTTTGGCAGTTACTCACAAGACGCCCTAGGTGGGGGCTATCAAAACACGCTTCAATTTGCACCACTTGCTGGTAATGAGTCGATGAAGCTAACGGATGACTTTGCCGGAAAGCAGGCTTTACTCTATGTCACCAATGAGTCTGGTGAGGTGGGTACAGCCAATTGCGATGAAGGGGTGAGTTACGGCACTCGCTCTTGTTTGGGTGGGTGGTATATCCCTAACGTCAATGAGTTTAAAACAATGTTTAATACGCTATGTGGTTCAGGCTATGAGCTACCTAGTAATAGAACATATTGGACCTCTAGTTATCCGCTATCAAACAACCAAAGAATTTACGCCATAAACGTACCCACCAATCATAGTTGTGACGTGAGCAACTTAACAATAAGTGAAGAAGACCCCACCAAAACTGCAAGTCATGGTTACGCCATCAGATATATTCGGCAATTTAGATAATTTAGGGAATATCATCATGTCCAATCCAAAGTTTACCCTTTTGCTTTTGGCCTCATTAGGCTTTTCTACAGTAATTTATGCTAACAACAATCCAGCAACCAAATTAGAGGTTGAGGAGCTCATCAGTGCCAAAATAAGAGAGCTTAACATACCCTCTGCTGTAACCGTAGGTGAACAAACACAAGGGGGTATTGCCATTTGGGTTGATGGTAGCGGACGTAGCGGCACTGTAGCGGCACTTGAAAACGATGTTGCTTTTACCGGTGATGTTACCCTCCTACCCTACAACGATACAGGGACAGACCCCAACGACGATAATTTCAACTCTAGGACTTCAGCTTATGCAAGTGCTCCTATGGGGAGCGGTTATATCAATACGACATCAGCGCTTTATAGAGGTGGGTATAATGACACACGGGAGTTCACCCCTCCCACCGGCCCAGACTTTGGCGCAGGTTTGGCGGTACAATACATGACCAACATGGCTGGTGAAGTAGGCTCCGAAAACTGCACTGAAGGTGTGCCCTCAGGCCCTAGCAGCTGCCTTGGTGGATGGTATATACCTAATGTGGGTGAGTTTGAGGTCATGTTCCATGCGCTTTGTGGTACAACCTATGCGTTACCCACTGGCACCAAGTACTGGACTTCCACCATGCAGCAAGATGGCAACATACCAGAGTTAAAAGCAGGGTATTTTGCAGCAACACTACCTGCAGATTGTGAAACGGGTAGCATCAGTTATACTAGAACATCATCAAATTTACCTGCAAGTGATGGTTACGCCATCAGATATATTCGGCAATTTGGATAAAGCAAAAGGGGAATGAGTCATGTTTAACATAAAAAATAGCTGTTGGCTTTTAGCGCTTATCGCTTTATCTGAAGCAGGTTACACTAATGAGAACTCGCCCGTCAGCGTAAAAAAAATCAACCAATTGATTACCCAGCATTTCGAAGTGCTCGATATCCCCCCGGCTGTCAGTGTCGGCCAGCAAAAAGAAGGCGGTATTGTTGTGTGGCTTGGAAGCTCAAAGCGAAGCGGCATCGTTGCTGCATTACAAAATTATACTTCTGAAAGCTCTCGACTTGTGATTGATGGTCGCAACCTGTTGTACTCTTACTCGGCATCGGGTATGGGCGGCGGTTTCCAAAATGATGCTATTATCACCGCTGCGCAAGGAACTATTGGCTCTGGGCCATACGTTTTAATAAACTACGCTAATGCTTACTCTACAACACCAGAGGGCGAGGATATCACTCCACCTATAAACAATAAAAATGATATTACTTGTAGTGAAACTTGCCTTGGTGGATGGTATATACCGAATCTAGGTGAGTTTAAAGTCATGTTTAAATCACTTTGTGAAACCCCATACGCATTAGATAGCGGAGAGTTTGAGGGAAACAAAATTTACTACTGGACTTCGACTCAATCTCTCACTGGTCAAGGCCTTATTAAAGTGGTACATATACCTGCAAATCATAATTGTGATATCAGTCAATTAGAAGTTTCGGATATAGAACAAGATTATACTCTACCTACGGGTACATCTAGGGCAAGATTTGTTCGTCAGTTTGGATGATGTATGTTTTCAGAGCAAGAAGTGCTACAGAAGCTAAGACAAGCAAACCCGAGCCATATTGGCGATGATGCCGCTGTACTCTCTTTCTCTCAACCCTCCGTTATTTCTAAAGATGTATTAAATGAAGATGTGCATTTTAGGCTACGCTACTTTACGCCAGACGCCTTAGCCCACAAAGCACTGCATATTAATCTTAGTGATATCGCGGCCATGGGAGCAACCCCTAAATATGTGCTCTTGGGGCTTGGTATACCCAAGCACTTCGAAGATAAAGTTGAAGCCTTTTTAAGTGCCTTTACAGAGGCTTGTCACAAAGCCAATGTGATTTTGATTGGTGGTGACACCACCCAAGCCAAGGCTTTAACCCTAAGCATCACTGCCATTGGCGAAGCAAGCCCCAAGCATATTAAATACAGACATACCGCAAAAGCTGGTGACATGCTTTGTGTCACGGGCAAACTAGGCCTTGCCTACCAGGGCTTACAAGCACTTGAAGCAGGCACCCCACCAAGCAAAGAAGCCTTAGAGGCTTGCTTAACCCCTACTGCTCGCATAAAAGAAGGCATTTGGCTGGGGGAGCAGGCAGGTGTACATGCCATGATGGATATCTCAGACGGGTTATATCTTGATGTCAAAAAACTTTGTGAGGCATCACAGCTTGGTGCAACCATACAAGTCGATGGTTTTGAGGATGTCTCTGCTGCACTTACAGGTGGTGAAGATTATGAGCTGTTATTTACTGTAGGCAAGCAGGACTTCCAAGTTTTAAAGCAAGCTTTTGACACGCAGTTCTCATGTAACATGCACTGCATTGGAGAGGTACAGAAAGATGAAAATATATGCTTTATCCTGGATGCTAAACCTTTTGTACCAAAGATAAAACCTTTTTTACATTTTGGAGAATTGCCGTTCTAATTTAATAGTTGTAAACTAGTACAAAACGTCTGGAAAGCACTTTAATACTAAGAGGGATACAACCTTGACTAAGATCATTGTTATCACATCTGGGAAAGGCGGTGTGGGCAAAACCACATCATCTGCAGCTATTTCATCCGCACTCGCAATGCGAGGCCACAAAACTGTTGTTGTAGATTTTGATATTGGCCTAAGAAACCTAGACTTGGTCATGGGTTGTGAGCGCCGCGTGGTGTATGACTTTGTTAATGTCATCAATGGTGACGCCACACTGCAGCAAGCCTTAATCAAAGACAAGCGCCTGAAAAACTTATATATCTTACCGGCTTCTCAAACCCGCGATAAAGACGCTCTGACCCTTGAAGGTGTTGAGCGCACGATAGAAGAGCTCTCTAAAACTTTTGATTATATTGTGTGTGACTCCCCTGCGGGTATTGAGTCTGGCGCATTGATGGCCATGCACTTTGCCGATCACGCCATCATCGTTACCAACCCTGAAGTCTCCTCTGTAAGAGATTCAGACCGAATCCTTGGTATTCTTTCCAGCAAAACCAAACGCGCCATTGATGGCAAAAAGCCCGTGCAAGAGCACTTATTACTCACGAGATACGATCCTGAGCGCGTAGAGAAAGGCGACATGCTATCACTCAGTGATGTTGAGGAAATCCTCGCCATTCCACTGATTGGTATCATTCCTGAGTCAAAAGCTGTACTTAAAGCATCAAACACGGGTACACCCGTTGTATTAGATGAAAACAGCGATGCAGGTGTTGCCTACCTAGATGCTGTTGGACGTTTCTTAGGTGAAAACCGCCCCATGAAGTTTACTCAAGCTGAGCGAAAAGGATTATTTCGCCGTTTATTCAACAAGAGCCATGAAGGAGTTGGTGCATGAGTATTTTTGATTATTTAAAAAAGCGCAACGCCTCCGCCAATGTTGCTAAAGAGCGCTTACAGATTATTATTTCGCATGAGCGCGCCCAGCAAAAAACACCTGATTATTTGCCCAAGCTACAAGAAGAAATCATCGAAGTGATTTCTAAGTATGTGCCTATTAGCCGTGAGCAAGTGATGGTTAATCTTGATCGCATGACAGATAACAGTGCTGTGCTTGAGTTAAACATCACCATGCCAGAGGAAGCACTCACGCAAACCCCTGAGCCGCCTAAAGCTGCAGCACCTAAGGCCAAGCAAGTCAATCACAATAAGGCCAAGCGCAAGCATAAGCCGCATCACAAAAACAAAGCAAAACAAGAAGCTTAAATCAATGGGGTCTGACCCCATTGATTTTCCATTGCTTTTTCTATTTCTTGAGTAATATAGTCTATTGTCAGATACTCATACTTCTCTATTGCTTCTTCTGTGGGGGTGCCACCAGTATAGAACTCATATTCATCAAGACTGTCCCTAATTTCTTCTAAAAACGCTATAACATCTCTGTTTGGATTCATCTCGGTATCTTCATCTGATGAGTGTGTCATAATCGAATTACACATATCATAGATATCAACAAGCCTTTGGACCTTCCAATCATGAGATAAATGACCCGCTTCATCTCTTTCATGCACGATCAGTCTTTCAAAGTCAATAAAGTATAGCTGGTCAAACTTACGTGAAAAAACAACATTGGTGTCGGTAATATCGCCATGAGTGTACAAGCTTTCATGTAATGTCTTAATAAGGTTCAAGTATGGCCTCACGAGATGTTTATACCACTCGGCCTCACCAGTATCATTTAAGCAAGCCATGGATTCAACTGAACCACGATCGAGCCCCTCACAAAAAGCAAATTTAGATTCATCGTTTTCAAAAGTAACAAATGTATGAACAGGCACATCCAGTAATGCAACTAGATTTTGATTATTTACCATATTATCAAACTCTTCTCTCGCACCTTCTTCATACTTATCATCAAGTAACATGCAAAGTAATGATCTATCTGAACATAGCCGAAATCTGCCCTGGCGATAGGGCTTGCGATAACTCACTTGCTGTATATTATCCGCAATGATTTCTTCTCTTCCAGATACCAAGGCCTGTATAATATGATAAGGCAATGGCTCATTAACCTTTGGCCAAAAGAACCATGGATCTTCTGATGCAATATTATCTATATATTCCTCTGACAATAGCTTAGCTTCAAAATCTTCTGTATCACCCCACATGCTAGATCTTGCAGATGAAGACATACGCTTACGTGGATTATCAGTAGTATTGTTAGAGGATACAAAATGAATAGGTAATCTTGATAGCTTTTTTGAGGTGTGCTTCTCGAGGCTTGTAATTCTATATTTTGATGCTCCGTGAAACGTTCCACAAACTAATGGCTCACTAGAAATCAGAATGTAAGCGTTACCATCTTGATTCTTCAACCGATAATTAAACAACTTCACACCTCACAGCACAACAAAAGCATGAATTATACGTCAAGATCAAATATTACTCAATTGGGCTGTCATTGATTTTACGCTCTCAGAAAGTGCTTTTTCCACTTCTCGCATAACTTCTCGCGTTTTCATATGATTAGGATGTGGATCTGGACAATGCGTACGATAAAGCTCGTCGGCCAGAAGCAGAACTTTAAGGGCTTCTGAAAACTCAGATTGCGCTTTTAAAATGGTACCCTTAACGGTTAAGTTGTAAGCGTAATCAATAGGCCGCCTCTCTTTATCAAGGCCTTGTAATACCACTTGAATGGCACTAAGTGCTGCGTCATGATCACCCTTTGCTAGGTAAGCTCGTGCCAATTGCTTATTTGCTCTTAAAGTAGGATGCCCCCCCTCTCCAACACAAATTAATTTTGCAACCCAATGTTCATGAGGTGTATTTTCTTCAAGCGTTAAAGCTATCCTAAGTACAATTATAGCTTCATCTGCTTTTTGCTGATTAACCAGGGCTACGCCTTGCTGATTAAGCACATGTGCTTTGGCAGCAGCAGAGAAACCAGGCATACGATTGAAATAGAGCTCAGCCGCCTTAGCCGCGTTGAATGCATCTTCGAATTGGTTTTCTGAGCGGCGTACCGTGCTGTCGACATAAGATAGAAAGCCCTGGGTTAAAGCATCATCTTTGTTTGCAAGTGCCTGTGCCTGCATCAGGTAAGTATCTGCTTGTTCTGTACCCAGCATTCTGAACTTTGCTGAGTAACCCCAAGCAGCTACGGCAAGCAAACAAGCTACTTTTGCTCTGTGCGATGGCAAATAAGTTTCATCCTCAAGCATCCTTTGGGCATGTTGCTCTAGATACTGTATACGATTGAAATGCTCATCCCAATGCTCTGGTAACACAGAGCGCAAGATATCAATATCAAACGCAGCGATTAACTCATTGATTTCTACTTGCTCAGGACAAAAAATACCAGGTGACGACAACATTACAACTCCTAAGTATCAATGATCTGCTTCTGACATCAAGCTTGCATTACCACCCGCAGCCGTAGTGTCTTCGGTGTAGGTTCTTTCATGGCAAAAACGCAGCAGGTAGTATGGACCACCAGCTTTGGGCCCTGTGCCAGAAAGACCTTCACCACCAAAGGGTTGTAAGCCAACAATCGCACCTGTGGTATTACGATTGACGTAGAAGTTCCCGGCATGGATACGCTCACGCACATATTGCACGGTACGATTCACACGGCTATGAATACCAAAGGTTAAGCCGTAACCTGTACTATTCACTTCATCAATCACAGCATCCAAATCAGATTGCTTATAACGAATCACATGTAGGATTGGCCCAAACATCTCTTCTTTTAAGTCATGCATGCTGTCAATGGCAATGGCGGTCGGTAGCATAAAAGTACCTTTGCTATCATCACCCATCTCGCAGCTGTATATAATGCGATGCTTTTTAGCCATCTCTTTGACATGATCTTGCAATTGCTTAAGCGCATTTTTATCAATAACTGGACCCACATCGGTCTTAAGCAACTTGGGGTCACCTACTTCAAGCTCAGCCATTGCACCTTGCAACATGGTCTCAAAGCGGTCATAGATTTCATCTTGAATATAAAGCACGCGTAAAGCTGAGCAACGTTGTCCTGCACTACCAAAAGAAGACAACATGACATCTGCAATCACTTGCTCAAGTAAAGCGGATGAATCCACAATCATGCCATTTTGACCACCGGTCTCGGCGATGAGCGGAATGATTTCGCCACCACGATTGGCAAGCGTTTGGTTAATACCCGTTGCTGTTGCTGTGGAACCGGTGAAGACCACCGCTTTAACACGCTTATCTTCAACCAAGCATGCACCGACGCTACGACCAGGGCCTGGTACAAGCTGAATGACACCTTCAGGCACACCTGCCTGATGCATAAGTTGTACGGCTTTATGTGCAATCATTGGGGTTTGAGCTGCAGGTTTAGCAATCACGCAGTTACCTGTCACCAAGCCTGCGACCACTTGGCCTGCAAAAATAGCGAGTGGGAAGTTCCAAGGACTAATACAAAGTACGGTACCTCTTGGGTGCAGAGATAATACATCGGTCTCACCGGTATAGCCGTGAAGCTCCATCGGTGCCATCAGCTTCTCTGCCATGTTGGCATAGTAACGACAAAAATCGACAGCTTCACGAATCTCAGCGATACCATCTGCCCATGTTTTACCAGCTTCTAAGCAGTCGAGTGCTAAAAAGTCTAAAGTATGGGTTTCGAGCAAATCTGCAAAGCGACGCATGATATCCGCACGCTCAGCAACAGGTGTTTTTGCCCAATCATTAAAGGCAAGACTTGCTTGCTCTAGTGCATGATTGGCATCTTCTTTGCTGGCTTCAACCACTGTACCAATTTGCTTGCTATTATCTTGCGGAGAAAACACAGGTTTTGCATCTTTATTGCTGTATTTTTTGCCGGCAATGAGCGGCGTGGTATGCCATTCAAGTTTGCCCATGGCTTCGAATCTGCTTTGTAAGACATACATCTCAGCCCTATCACTCCAATCGATACCATCAGAGTTGGTGCGTGTTGGACCATAGATGTTTCTTGGCAAAGGAATGTTTTGATTGATTTTATCAACCAGCTTTTTCGCAACTTTAACCGGATCTTCAACTAAAGTACTTACGGGTGCCTCTTTATCGACGATTCGATTGACAAAAGAGGAGTTGGCACCATTTTCAAGTAAGCGCCTAACAAGATATGGGAGTAAGTCTTCGTGCACACCGACTGGCGCATAGATTCGACATGGAATACCAAATTTATCTTCAGGGACAATTTCGTCATAAAGTTCACTACCCATTCCGTGTAAGCATTGGAACTCAAAATCACGGTAATCTTTTGCAAGCTCTAAAATCAAAGCTACAGAGTAGGCATTGTGCGTTGCAAATTGCGGATATATATAGTCGGTATAGGTTAAGATTTTTTTAGCACAAGCCTGGAAAGATACATCAGTAAACGGCTTACGGGTAAATACAGGATAATCTTTTAACCCAAGCATTTGGGCTTCTTTGATTTCACTATCCCAATAAGCACCTTTGATTAAACGCACCATAATGCGACGCTTATTGCGCTTAGCTAAATCATGAACCCAATCTAATACGGCGTAGGCACGCTTTTGATAAGATTGTACCGCAAGGCCAAAGCCTTCCCAGCCGTCAAGCGTAGGTGAAGAAAATACTGCTTCAATCACATCGAGTGAAATATCAAGTCTTTCAGATTCCTCTGCATCCACAGTAAGCTTAATATCGTATTGTTTAGCAAGCTCAGCAAGCTCTAAAAGCTTAGGTACAAGCTCATCCATCACACGCTCATGCTGTAAGTATTCGTATCTTGGATGCAAGGCTGAAAGCTTAATAGAAATACCAGGTCTTGAATAAACATCGCCTGAGGCGTCAGATTTTACATGTTTACCAATGGCTTCAATCGCATAGCGGTATGCTTCGAAGTATTTATCAGCATCTTTTTGGGTAAAGGCAGCTTCACCTAACATATCATAAGAGTATCTATAACCTTTGACTTCTTCTGACTTAGCACGCTTGAGTGCTTCTTCGATGTTGCGCCCCATGACAAACTGTTTGCTCATGATACGCATAGCGGCATCTACTGTTTTGCGAATCACAGGCGCACTACTTTTATGTACGAAGTTAAGTACCGTTTTACCCAGTGTTGAATCTGCTTTTTCAGGGCTTAGTACTTTACCAGTAAGCATTAACGCCCATGTGGTCGCATTCACAAAAAACGAATCACTTTTAGAGCGGTGGTTATCCCAGTCTGCCTGTGTGAGCTTATCTTGAATTAAGAGATTGATGGTTTTGCTATCCGGTACACGTAATAAAGCTTCTGCCAAACACATCAATACAATACCTTCATCGGTAGAAAGCGAGTATTCCGTTAAAAATGAGTCAATCCCCGAGGCATTGTCATTGGCGTCTCTGATAGCTTCAACCAACGCTGAAGCTTTACGTCTTATAGACTTTTGCACTGCATCTGTAAGTTCAGCGTCCTTGATTCTATCTAAAACAACGGCCTTTTCTTCAGCGCGATAAGCATCATTAATGGCGCCTCTTAATCCTTTGGGGGCATCTAAGGGAAACTGCTCTAACATGAAACTCTCCTAAAGTGATTTACTTTTGACGAAATTGGTGATATAATGCTCAACTATTTAGTTATTTACACTGTACAGGGGGTATTATGAACTTTGTTATCGGTATTATCTTAATGCTCGTATTTGGTGCAAACATGGCGTCAAATGTAGGTATTATATCAAACCCTGCTCAAGATATTAATACAATGTTGCAACATCTTAGCCTAAAAGCACCGTCGCTTGACAAAAATGTACTAAAATTAGCTCTTAAAGCTTATAACAAAGCAAAGATAGCGGGCCTTGCTAAAAAGCCTATTCTTACTGTTATTGACTACTCTAAGCCCTCTTCTGAGCAAAGAATGTGGGTATTTGACCTTGCCAAAGACAAGCTTTTATTCAATACCCATGTTGCACATGGTAAAAACTCAGGTGGCAAAGTGCCTAACCACTTCTCAAATCAAGATTCTAGTAAAGAAACCAGCCTTGGTACTTTTGTTACCAAAGATACTTATATCGGCTCTAATGGTTACTCATTAAACCTCGAAGGCCTTGAAAAAGGCTTCAATGACAATGCATTTAAGCGTCGTGTGGTTGTACATGGCTCGACATATATGAGCCCTGACTTTATTAAAAGCCATGGCCAAGCTGGTCGCAGCTGGGGCTGCCCTGCTGTTGCACACGCATTGGCAAAACCCATCATTAATACCATTAAAAATGGGTCGGTATTATTCGCTTATTACCCTGATAAAAACTATTTAAGCGCCTCCCACTATTTGTAATAGTTAAACTGTGCTACGCTTGCAACTTTGTTGCACGTTGCAGGGTAGCACAGTGGACACTTCAAAGGACAAACAACAACTCATTAAGCGTGAAAAACTTAAAATCATTGACTGGCTGATTGAAACCTTCCCCCAAACTTTCTTTAAAAAAGGCAAACAAATCAAACCTCTTAAAATTGGTATTTTAGACGATATCATTCAGGAATACCGTAAGCTTTCACCCGCACCATTCAGTAAAAAGTCCTTACGCACAGCCCTTGCCTACTACTGCGCTTCACCGGCCTATCTGAACGCACAAAAAAAAGGTCGAGCCCGTATTGATTTGTATGGCAATGAACTGGAAGAAGTAACCGCTGAACAAGCCAAATATGCTAAACAGCAATATACCAAGCAATACCTGACCCCGGCTCCTATGGTTAAGATTGTGCAGCCTGAGCAGCTAACAGATAGTTCACGCTAACATCATGATCTGAAAGTTCAGCCTTACGTGTAAAAGGCTGATAGTTAAGCCCACAAAGTGACGTCACTTCGAGGCCGTGTTGCCTGAGTATTGCTGATAACTCACTTGGCTTGATTAAGCGCTCATAGCTGTGTGTACCACGAGGTATCAGTTGCAGCACATATTCCGCACCAACAATCGCCGTTAAATAAGCCTTAAGTGTACGATTAATGGTAGAAAGAAATAAATAACCATCAGGCTTTAACATACGCTTTGCATGCTCAATGATGCCGGATGGATCTTCCACATGCTCAAGCATTTCAAGACAAGTAATCGCGTCATACTGGGCTTTGGGCTTATGTGCCTCAATAGGCTCACAGACATAGTTAATATTTAGCTTTTGTTGTTTAGCATGAGCCTTTGCCGTTTCTATAGCACGCGCTTCGGCATCTAAACCTGTCATCTTTGCACCAAGTTTAGCAAGCCCCTCGGTGAGTATACCGCCGCCACAACCTACATCTAATATAGAGGCATGCTCTATATCTAATATGCTTGTAATCCATTGCAAACGCACAGGGTTGATATCATGTAAAGTTTTAAGAGGCCCTTCGGTATTCCACCAATCATCGGCGTATTGTGAGAATTTATCTATTTCTTTTGGATCGACCGAGTTATGATTCATGCGCCACCCAATACATCTAGAGGTTCAAAAAAAGCAACGACATCACGGTTGGTAATAAAGCTTAAATTATACGGATGCTCAGCACAAAGATGTGGAAAGCGCTGGTAGCCATCAAGCTTTTCTGCAACCTTACCAAATAATAATAGCTTCAAGCTTGGCTTATGGTGATGAAGCTCCTCCAACAGCACCTGCATAAAAGGCTGCCAATGCTTGGCATGAAACTGTACCCGCCCCTTTTCATAAATCAATGAAGCATTCAGCAACATAAAGCCCTTATCTAAAAGCTTTTGAAATAAAGCATCACCAGTTTGTGGGTATTGAGAAGTATCCAACTGTGCAACCGCATCTTTGGAAAAATCAGTGGTCAGATCGCCACGTGCGTAAAGCAACATTTTCATGATGTTTCTAAGGGATGTCGCCCGATTCACAGTCTTACTTAAGCCTTGGTTTGACCATAAGGCCTCGACTGCGGCATCCCAAAACGCATAACCATTGGCAGAACCGGCTCGAGGATAAGGAGACTCGCCAAATAAAATAATATCTGTCTCGCTTAAGGGCTTCTCAAAAGCACGAAATACATGGGATTGTATGGGAAGTAAATCTTGATGATCATCTTGAATGATTTTCAGATAAGATGCATCCATCGCTGCACAGGCTTTATCAACAATCGGTTGCCATTCTTGATGCACCATAAAATAATCCTACACCCATACCTGAAAAATATTTGATAGAGTATACACTTAATGTATAACACATGAAATGCACACGCCATGAAGAACTTGTTGCTTCGCACAGCACAAACAAAAGATTTGGAAGCCATTTATCAGCTTGCCAAAGAAAGCGGGTACGGCCTCACAACGCTACCCAAAGATAGAGCAATACTTGCTGAGCGTATAGAGCAGCATGCGTACTATCTATTTGTGTTAGAAGATACATCACTAAATCAAGTCATAGGTACATCCGCCATTCAAACCAAGGCGGGCTGTGATGCACCCTTTTATGCTTATAAAGTATCCAAGCGTATCAAGAGCGTTCGAGGGGATAAAGATAAACTGCTGCTTTTGGTAAATGACCAACAAGACTGCACCGAGCTTTGCACACTGTATCTAAGCCCAGACTATCGTATAGATAAGTGGGGCTCGTTTTTATCTCGTGCGCGTTTTTTATTTCTTGCCGAGCACCCAGAACAATTTGCCAAAACTGTGATTGCTGAAATGCGCGGTGTTGCCAATAGCAAAGGCGAGTCACCATTTTGGAATGCAGTAGGACAGCACTTTTTTCATCTTTCATTCGTTGAAGCAGATAAACTGACCTTGACCTCAGACAAGCAGTTTATTGCAGACCATATGCCAGAGTTTCCGATATACGTGAAGCTGTTACCCAAAGCGGCACAGCAAGCCATTGGCAAAGCGCACAAATCCACCGTGCCAGCTATGTGCTTACTAGAGAAAGAAGGCTTTTTTTACAATCACTACATCGATATCTTTGATGCAGGCCCCATGGTAGAGTCTCCTCTCGCTCATATACATACAGTCAAATTTAGTGAAACCTATACTTTTAAAACCACCCAAAAAGAAATAGATAGCCCTGTTTATATGATTTCTAATACTTCAGAAGATTTCAAAGCCATGCGAGGCCCTGCGCTGCTTACCCCCGAGGGTCAATGTATACTTACGGCTGAGACGGCCCAAGGCTTACAACTTAAGTCTGGCGACGCTGTCAGAATTGCACTATTTTAACTCGGCTTGACACCTACTGGACATATTACCCTTCAGTGTGATATTTTAGGCGCAGGTTCATAACTGAAAAGGAAACCAAACGTGAAGAAATCATTATCAGCCGCTTTAGGAGCCGCTGCCATTGCATTAGGCGCATCATTATCTAATCCTGCCCTAGCTTCTATGGAACTTCCCATCGACCAACATACATTCCAACTAGGCTCAATTATTAACTATGATTTGCCTTCGCATACACCTCAAGTGTTTTCTAACATCTTTCAATGGGCTGTATCTGCGAACTGTTCCATCATCGAAACCGACGAAGCACACGACATTACTTTCAAAGTGCTACGTAAAAAAGCAACGGTCAATGACGTTCAGCTCTCTCGTGGTGAGTCAGTTACTGCAACTGTACATCCTGACGAAGAGTTTCACTTGAGCGTTAATGCCGGTGCGACTGTTGAGCTTACCAACGAAAGCAATGAGCCTGTAACCACTCGCTGCGTTGCTGTTACTCTGTAATTCTCACTACGCCCCATGAACAAGTCAGGGGGCGTAGGCGTCTAGTGCTCTCTGGTTGCTTCAAAGCGAATGTCAGGATAGCGCTCTTCAGCCAAACTCAAGTTCACACGTGTCGGTGCAAGATACATCAAGGTATCACTGCCATCCAATGCTAAATACTCCTCTGCTTTAGCCTTGAACTTTACCATAGCTTTTTCATCATCAGAATATACCCATCTGGCACAGGTCACATTGGTCGATTCATAAATGCACTGTACATTGTACTCATGCTTAAGCCTATGCATCACGACATCAAACTGCAGAACACCCACCGCACCCAAGATAAGCTGATTATTGATAAGAGGCTTAAACACCTGGGTTGCGCCCTCTTCGGATAACTCTATGAGGCCTTTTAATAATGCTTTACTCTTAAGAGGGTCTTTTAAACGCACCAATCTAAACAGCTCCGGTGCAAAATTAGGAATACCGGTAAACTTGAGATTTTCACCTTCGGTAAAGGTATCGCCAATACGAATGGTGCCATGGTTATGCAAACCAATAATATCACCCGCAACAGCCTCACTTGCTTGGCCGCGAGAGCTTGCCATAAAGGTAAGTGCTTTATTTAAGGTAAGATCTTTACCTATGCGTAAGTGTTTGACTTTCATGCCTTTTTTAAATGAACCTGAGCATATGCGCATAAATGCAATCCTATCACGGTGCTTAGGATCCATATTAGCTTGTATCTTGAAGACAAACCCAGTAAGCGGCTTTTCTTCAGGCTTCACTTCGCGCGATAGTGTTGTGCGACCTTGAGGTGGTGGTGCTACTTTCACAAAATCATCAAGTAGAGATTTAATACCAAAGTTATTGATTGCTGAGCCGAAGTACACGGGCGTGAGTTCGCCTTTTAAGTACAAATCAACATCAAAAGGATGTGATGCACCTTTAACAAGTTCAATTTCATCACGTAAATCTTCGGCACCTTGCTTGCCGAGCAGTGACTCTAAAGCTTCACTATGCAAACCATCGATTACTGTTGCTTCTTGCTTTTCGGCATTTTTGCCAGGCTCAAATAAATACACTTTGTCTTGGTATAAATGATAAATCCCTTTGAATGCCTTACCCATACCTACAGGCCATGTCACAGGGGCACAAGCAATGTTTAATACGGTTTCGACTTCGTCTAAAAGATCGATAGGTTCGCGCCCCTCTCTATCGAGTTTATTGATGAACGTCATGATGGGGGTATCGCGAAGGCGACAAACTTCCATGAGTTTTACGGTTCGGTCCTCAACCCCTTTGGCAACATCAATGACCATGAGTGCAGAGTCTACTGCTGTGAGGGTACGATAGGTATCTTCAGAAAAGTCTTCGTGACCTGGGGTATCTAAAAGATTCACCACCGCATCATTATGAATAAACTGCATGACCGAGGTTGTAACCGAAATACCCCGCTCTTGCTCCATCGCCATCCAGTCGGAGGTTGCATGCCGTGACGCCTTGCGCCCCTTAACAGTACCGGCCAATTGAATGGCACCACTAAACAGCAAAAGCTTTTCAGTAAGCGTTGTTTTACCCGCGTCAGGGTGTGAAATGATGGCGAAGGTTCTTCGTGTTAGATAATCTTGCATATTAGTTTTGCTCTGCTTTGGTTATAGCTTGTCTGAGCTTTGCAGCTTCTTCTGACTGACTTGGTATAAGCATGAGTAACTGCTCCCAGTAGTCTATCGCTTGTTGGTATTGTTTTTGGTTATAAGCATCCATGGCAAGCATCGCGAGTGCATCTTGCTTGGTTGTTTCATCTTGTAATAAGCCTTTTAAAAGTGCTCTGGTTTCTTCATCAAATTGCTCTTGATTGGTATGCCAAACACTTTCAGCATAATGCAGAGTATACTTATGATTGTGCTTATCAAGCTCTCTTGCATGTTTAAAAGCATGTTTGGCTTTCTCCCAAACGGGTTGACCGGCATAGACACGCCCAAGCAAATACCATGCTTTTGCGTCATCTGGATTGGCCTTGACTGTCGCCTCAAGCTTTTCCACGATGTTATCTATACCACCCATAGAGGCAATGATATCCTTTGCTTGTTCTTTTTTTAATGCATTTTGCACAGGCAAGAAGCCGCCCCAAAGTGCGTATAAAACCAAAGCCAGCACGCTGAGTAAAGGCCAAAAAATCAGTTTTTTTATGCGTGATAATGGCCAGGTTATCACCGTGATACCTATCAGCGCTACAGCTATAATTAGCCAAAAACTATTCACGTCGAACTCGCATCATCAATAAAGCAAAGCCAAGCAACAAGAACACAAAGGGCGCGAACCATAATATGTATGTTGCTGATTTTACTGGGGGTTTAAATAAGATGAAGTCACCATAACGTGCCGTCAAATAACGTATGATTTCATCATCGCTTTTGCCTTCTTGCACAAGCCTATACACTTCATTTTTGAGATCAATAGCAAGCGGGGCATGCGAGTCGTTTAAGTCTTGATTTTGACAGACCAAACAACGCAGCTCTTTGAGTAAGCCTTGAAACTGTGCTGTTTTCTTAGCATTGTCAAACGGATACAGCGCTTCTGCTAAAACGGTATGACTCATCAACAATAAGAATATAAGGCCTATGCGCTTCATTGTAGCTGCTCCCATTTTGACTTTAGGTTTTGCTCCCAAACGTCTTCTGTAATAGGCCCAACATAGCGTTCACGAATGATGCCTTCTTTATCAATAAAAAAAGTTTCTGGTGTGCCATACACACCTAAATCAATCCCTACACGGCCCTGCTCATCAGAGAGGATAAGCTCATAAGGGTTACCCCAGGTGCTTAGCCAACGCGTTGCATCTTCTCGCGTATCTTTATAATTTAACCCGACCAGATGAACACCCGCTTGTTTTAAGTGGCGTAAAAATACCGGCTCTGTCGCACAAGTGCTGCACCAGCTTGCAAATACATGTAGCGCGATGGGCTTACCAACAAGCTCAGTTGAAGAAACAAGCGTTGCATCCTCCCCGAGTCTTGGCAAACTGAAATGAGGAAGCTTTTGGTCGAGCCTTGACGATGGTACATGTGCTGGATCTAATGAAAGCCCTCGCCAAAAGAAAAACACCAAAGCCATAAATATGAAAGTCGGTAGCACCGCCATGATGTATTGCTTATTCATGACTTAGCCCTTGGACGCTTGAACAAGTTTATAACCCCACCACATAAAATCAACAAGCCACCCAGCCAAATCAAACGCACACCAGGTTTGTACATAAGACGTAATGTCCAAGCACCATCATCCAATGACTCACCTAAAGCCACATAGATATCTTGCATAAGCCCCATATGAATACCAGCTTCACTCATCACCATACGGCTGACATCGTAGTATCGCTTTTCAGGGCACACTTTAAACTTATCACTAAAGTTCAGGCAAACACGGGTGACTTCATAATTTTGCACTTGCTTGCTTTCTACACTTGCAAGACGTACCTGATAACTTTGAAAAGTTGTGGTTTCACCTTTTGATAATTTGATATCTTGCTCAGCACCAAAGCCTTCCACCAACGCAATGCCCAAAACACTCACGGCAAGCCCAATATGGGCAAAGCCCATGCCCAATAATCTGGGTGTGATACTTCTGCTTTTTAAAAGCTTTATAGTTGAAAGTACTATCCAAAGGCTCAATGCGATGCCTAAATAAACCCTAAAACTAGTGAAAACCAGTGCCGGTACTAGCAAGCTGATTGCAAGTATGGATTTTAAACTTAATAGGCGCTTTTTTAAATTATCTTGCTTAGACTTTAAGTGCACCCCAATACCCATGATGAATAACATAGGAAAAACCAAAGGCACAAAGACAGCATTGAAATAAGGGGCGCCTACAGATAGCTTACCCAGTCCTAAACTATCTATTATTAGTGGATAAATGGTGCCCAGCAATACCGTTAACATCAGTACGGTTAAGAAAACATTATTCATCAGCATCCCACCCTCGCGAGACACCAACATAATGGCTTGGTTATCTTTAAGCTTATTCAGTCGCAGTGAAAACAGCCCCAAGGAGCCCCCGACAACCAACATCAAAAACAGTAAGATGTATAAACCGCGCGCCGGGTCGACAGCAAAGGCATGCACCGACGTTAACACGCCCGAGCGCACCAAAAAGGTACCGACCAAACTGAGCGAGAAAGCCATAATAGCAAGCAATACTGTCCAACCTGAAAAGCGGCCTTGCTTTTCTGTCATACAAAGCGCATGCAGTAAGGCAGCACCCACAAGCCATGGCATAAAAGAGGCATTTTCAACCGGGTCCCAAAACCAATACCCACCCCAGCCTAACTCACGATATGCCCACCAACTACCAAGCGTAATGCCAAGCGTGAGGAAGCTCCAAGCGCCAACGGTCCAGGGCCGTGCCCACTTAGCCCAGCTTTGCTCTATACGACCTAAGCTGAGTGCTGCAATGGCCATTGCAAAAGGCACTGCAAAACCCACATAACCCATATAAAGCATAGGCGGATGAAATAAAAAGCCAGGATCTTGTAGCAGAGGATTTAAATCTTGGCCTTTGGTGCCAAGCAACTCAAACTGACGTAAGAACGGATTAGAGGTCACAAGCAAGAACAGCAAAAAGCCTATACTTAAGCCTCCCATCACGCGCTGGACAGCGCTATAAAACTCAGGTTCTAAAGGTTTTTGAAACCAAGCCACTGCACACATCCATGCTGATAAAATAAGAACCCAAAGCAGCATCGAGCCTTCATGGCCACCCCAAGTTGCACAGAGCTTATAAAACCATGGCAAAGAAACGCTGCTGTTTTGTAATACATAGCGTACGGTAAAGTCATCGGTATAAAACGCATACATCAAACACAAAAATGCTGCAAAGACAAAACCACTTTGTACCACGACATAATATGTGGCTTTTTTAGGGCTTAATACCAGGCATGAAGCACTCAATAATGCGAGCACCAAACAAAGCGTACCAAGCTCTGGTAAAATTAGGCTCATGATGGCACCGACTCGAGTGCTGCTTTAACTTCAGGTGGCATATAGCTTTCGTCGTGCTTTGCCAGCACCCTTGAAGCTTGAATGGTATTATCCGGCATAAGCTTACCCTCGACCACAAGCCCTTGATTTTCACGGAATAAATCTGGGAGCAAACCACTATAATGCACAGTGACACTTGCTTTATAATCCGTTAAGTGAAAACGTACATCGACACCCTTACCATGTACCACACTACCCACTTCAACCATGCCACCAATACGGATAGGCACATTCACCGGCGCTTGATTTTGGGCAACTTCAAATGGCGTATAAAATAAACTGATGTTTTGCCTTAAGGCATACAATGTTAAGGCGACCACGGCTGCAAGCACACATAAAGCACCTAAGTAACGTGTTAGTTTTTGCCTTCGTTTAGGTTGCATGCGCTTTAATCCTCAAGCAAAGCCGACTTTAAGGTTTGCTGCAGTTTTTTGGCATGGCGCTTAAGGTGGTATACATGACCTACAAAAATACCGGCGACCAACAAGTAGGCAGGCCAAACATATTGCGCATAGCCCCCCATTTCAAGTGCATGTAAGATGGTTTCTTTCATAACTCACCCCCATCAACAAGCTCGTGTACCCAGCGGGTACGCTTCTCTCTATAAATTAACATTTGCCGGGTTTTAGACAGCACCAAATAGGCGGCAAAAAACATAAAGCCCAGCAGCATGATACACAGAGGATAAAGCATTGAGGTATGGATTTGCGGCTTTGCAAAAACAGTCAGGGTTGAGCCTTGATGCAGTGTATGCCACCAATATACAGAGTAGTGAATAATGGGTAAATCTATCACGCCCACAAGCGTTAAAATGGCAATCAGTCTGTCAGCAGATGCGGTTTGTAAATAAGACTCGTTCATAACAAGAATGGCAATATACAATAAAAGCAATACAAACTCAGACGTCAAGCGGGCATCCCATATCCACCAAGCACCCCACATGGGCTTACCCCATAGGCTTCCCGTCACAAGTGCGATGAGCGCCATGCTAGCACCAATGGGTGCTGTTGCTCTTAACATGATACCTGAGAGTTTCACACGCCAAACCAAGACACTCAAACTAAGTGCGCCCATAAACGCGTACAGTGACATCGACAAAAACGCAGCAGGCACATGAATATAAATGATGCGATAGGCATCGCCTTGCTGATAATCTGCAGGTGCAAAAAATAAGCCCCAGCTACTGCCAAGCAATAAAAAAATCACGCCAAGCACCAGGGCAAGGCTTTGCCAAGAATGCGTACGCTGATAGAAGCGCTTGGGAGACACAAAGGCAGATAAAAAACGCCACATTTAAGTCAATTAACCTTCAACTCAAGCTAAAAATAAGCGAGGATTCTAGCACAGTTTACAGGTCTTCTAAAGGCATGAAGAACGATGCAATGTCTTCTTCGTTCCACTCACGCACTGTAGACTTTAAGATGTCATTAGAAAAAATGCTATCAAACAAAGAACGCTTATCAGCCTGCATCTTCATCATCACTTCTTCAACCGTCCCCTTACCTATTAAGCGATACACAAATACAGGCTTATCTTGCCCTAAGCGATGCGTTCTATCTGTCGCTTGCGTTTCTACAGCGGGGTTCCACCATGGGTCATAATGAATCACTGTATCAGCTTGGGTAAGATTAACCCCAACGCCACCAGCTCTTAAGCTGATAAGAAAGATGGGAGCCTCACCATTTTGGAAACGCTCAATCAACGCCTCTCGATTCCTGGTTTTACCTGTGAGGGTTAAGTATGAATAGCTTTTTTTATCTAGTGCTTTCTGAATAAGACTCAACATACTGGTAAATTGTGAGAAGACCAATACCGAGCGGCCCTCATCCATCAAACCATCAATCAGTGTCATCAGTGCTTCAAGCTTAGCCGAAACAAAATCAGCACTTTGCTCTTCTGTTACAAGCCTTGGGTCACAACATACCTGACGAAGCTTAAGCAATGCTTCAAGAAAGACCCACTGGCTTTTAGCAAGGCCTTGGTCCGCAATGGCGTCGCGCACAGATTGCTCGGTCGACAAACGAATACTTTCGTATAAATCACGCTGGGCACCGTAAAGTTCAATGGATTGCAGCATCTCTGTTTTTTCGGGCAGCTCTGTGGCCACTTCGTTTTTACTGCGCCTAAGTACAAATGGCTTTAAGCGCTTGACCAGTGCATCACGCACCGCTTCGTCTTGATGCCTCTCAATGGGCACTTGATAGTGCTCACGAAACTGAGTTTGTGTGCCTAAAAAGCCTGGTGCCAAAAAGTGAAATAAAGACCAGAGCTCACCCAAATGATTTTCAAGTGGGGTGCCGGTTAAGCACAGTCGCTGCTCAGCACGAAGTTGTTGGATGATTTGCCGCGTTTTGGTTTGGGTGTTTTTAATCACTTGCGCTTCATCAAGCACCATGTAATAAAACAAATGCTTGATAAAAAAGTTTTTATCTCGCTGCGCAACACCATACGTCGAAATAATCAAATCATAATCATTAAAATTGCGTGACTCATGCCTGTGTAAACCATGATAGGTGAGCACTTTTAGGGACGGCGTGAAGCGGTTAGCCTCAAGCTTCCAGTTCCCCATCACACTTCGAGGGGCAAGAATCAGTGAAGGTCTTTTAAGTCTGCCCTCTTCTTTTTCTCGCAAAAGAAAGGCAAGCGTTTGCAGGGTTTTTCCAAGCCCCATATCATCAGCTAAAATACCGCCCAACTTTGCGCTTCGTAGTTGGTCTACCCAATTGACGCCTTCCACCTGATAGGGCCTAAGCTCAGCATTTAACTGCTTAGGTAATGTCAGCTCTGAACTCTCTTCAGGATTTAACAAAGCCTTATGTAACTCGCGAAATGCTTTTGTACCTTGCCAGCGTGCACGACTTGCTTCTATCGCAAGCTCTACCTCTTCCATGAATAAAAGCTGGTATCGAGATAATTGGATAGCATCAAGACTTAAATCTTTTTTCTTAAGCCCATACTGTAACAACAGCTTAATTAGAGGCTTAATACGACCCAAAGGAACTTCTAAGACTTTGCCAGAGGATGGTATCGGGATATGCAGCTTTTCTTCATCTGGACGCCTATCTATAGAGTCTAGAGAAAACTGAAACAATAAGCTTGCAACCAGTGGCACAATGGATACAGGCTTGCCATCCACCATAATACCAAGCTCATAGGCAAAAAAGTCATGGCCTTTCAGTTTGGCACTGGAGTACCACTCGGCATCATCTGCAACAACGATGTCATCTTTAGAGTAAGACATGGCCGGCATGCGAGACGACGACTTCTTATCGAAGCTCTCGCCGATTTCTCGAGCATTTAAGGCATATAGTGCTGCAAGCAAATGCTCGCAGTTGGTTTTTTTTGGACATTTACAGCGTGCAGGCTCTTGTGGGTAACGCTTTAAATCCATGTAAACATCATAAATATGATGGTTATCACTTTTCACGCGAGCACGCATGAGTCCATCACTAAAGCGCAGCATCAGCACATCGCCTGCTCGGTGATGTGCCTGGCCACGCAATAGCGCTTGATCTGAAACCGCAGAAGACATCCGCTCTAGTGCGGCTTTCAACATCTATGTGTTCCTCTTACAACCGAACAATTACGCACTGGCAAGCAATTGGTTCATGCGTTTAACAAAAGCGGCTGGGTTATCAAGCGCGCCACCTTCAGCAAGTACAGCTTGATCGAACAGCACTTCGGTCCAGTTAGAAAACACAGTATCATCTTGCGTACCATGCAGCTTTTTAATGATGCTATGCTCAGGGTTCAGCTCAAAAACAGGCTTAGATTTAGGTGCTGCTTGCCCTGCGGCTTGTAAAATACGCTGCATTTCAAGGCCCATATCAGCCTCATCCGCAACCACACATGCAGGTGAGTCCGTCAAGCGATGTGTGATACGAATATCCTTCACACGCTCACCTAAGACTTCTTTCATCTGCTTTAACATAGACTCGAATTCTTTTTCTTGCTCAGGCTTTTTCTCTTCAGCATCATCACTAAGTTCGAGCTTGCCTTTGGTAATGGATTGCAGCTGCTTTCCTTCGAACTCATTCATGTAACCCACAAGCCACTCATCAACTTTATCGCTTAACAATAAAACTTCGATGCCTTCCTTCTTGAAGATTTCCAAGTGTGGGCTGTGTTTTGCTGCATTAAAACTTGCTGCGGTCACGTAGTAAATCTTATCTTGGTCTTTTTGCATACGACCCATGTAGTCTTGCAAAGAGACTGTTTGTTTTTCAGAGTCTGTATGCGTACTCGCAAAGCGAAGCAATTTTGTGATTTGATCACGGTTGCTCATATCTTCAACCGGGCCTTCTTTAATCACAGCACCAAACTCATCCCAGAACTTCTGATACATTTCGGCATCGTTCTTGCTCATTTTCTCAAGCATGGTTAACACACGCTTGGTACAAGCTGCACGAATGCTATCGACTTGCTTGTTGTCTTGCAGAATTTCACGCGAGACATTCAAGGGTAAATCGCTTGCATCCACAATACCTTTAACAAAGCGTAAGTATCTTGGTAAAAACTGAGTCGCATCATCCAAAATAAAAATACGTTTTACATAGAGTTTAAGACCATGCTTCGCATCCGCTTGCCATAAATCAAACGGCGCATGTGAAGGGATGAAAAGTAAGCTTGTGTAATCTTGCTTACCTTCTACTTGGTTATGTGACCATGTCATTGGATCTTGGTAGTCATGAGAAATATGCTTATAAAAAGCTTTATACTCATCGTCTGAAATAGCAGATTTAGACTGTGTCCACAAAGCCGTTGCTTTATTGACGGTTTCAAAGGTTTCTTCTTGTTTCGCTTTTTTATCTTTCTTATCTTTGTCTTCTTCGTCAGTGACTTCTTCGACTTTTTTCATGACAATAGGCCATGCGATATGATCTGAGTATTTGCTGACAATACCACGAATACGCCAGTCACTGAGTAAGTCACTTGCTTCTTCATCTTTCAAATGCAACGTAATGGCTGTGCCGCGCTTAGCCAGTTTTTTGTGAGCGATAGAAAACTCACCTTCACCTTCAGATTCCCAAACCACACCTTCTTCAGGCTTCATGCCCGCACGTCTGGTTTCAACAGTGACTTTGTTTGCAACAATAAAAGCAGAATAAAAACCAACACCAAACTGACCAATCAGTTGAGAGTCACGTGCTTGCTCACCGGTTAAGTGACTCAAGAAATCTTTGGTACCTGACTTCGCAATGGTACCTAAGTTTTCAATCACTTCGTCATAGCTCATACCAATACCATTATCGATGATGGTGAGCGTCTTTTTCTTTTCATCAAAAGCGATACTGATTTTCAGATCTGCATCTTGCTCATAAAGCTCAGATTGCGATAAAGCTAAAAAACGTAGTTTATCTAAAGCATCCGACGCATTTGAGACAAGCTCTCTTAAGAAAATCTCTTTATTACTATAAAGTGAGTGCACCACGAGATCTAATATCTGCTTGACCTCAGTTTGAAAACCCATTGTTTGTTTTTTTTCAGCCATTGATTTGTTCTCCAATCCAAAAAAAAGAATGCATGAGCTTGTATATGTGGTCTATAATCTATTTTTCAAGAGCATTGCTGTACTTATCTTTCAGGTAGGTTGATGCTATAATAACAAACTGTTTATATTTTAGTCCCAGTGGCACAGCTGGATAGCGCGGCCCCCTCCTAAGGGGCAGGTCAGAGGTTCGAATCCTCTCTGGGACGCCAAGGTTTGATAGATATGGCCTATTTGTTCATTACTGCTGTATTGATTTTAACCAGCACTTGTAGCATCATGATGTTTTACAAGCTGAGCCAAACACCTAAGCAAACATTATCACTCAAAACCCGCGTGCAACTGATGCTCACAGGTTTGGTCAGTTTTATTGCTGATACAGTGGGTATCGGTAGCTATGTGACCAATACAGCGATTTGCAAAACTTTAGGTTTATTTGAAGACGATGAGCTGCCTGGCGTATGTAATGGTGCGCAAACCATTCCGGGTGCGCTGTCCTCTATTTTCTTTATGAGAGTGGTTGCCGTTGACTTTACCATGCTCTTTACTTTGGTTGCAGGTGCTTGTGTTGGCGGTATCTTGGGTGGGCATTTTGTCTCAAGACTTAGTATTCAAAAAGTGCGTTTATGCATGATGCTTGCTTTTACTGCCGTTGCCGTCGTCTTGTTTTTGAAAAACATCGGTTACTTTGTTATTGATACTGAACTTACCACACTCCCTATCACCAAGCTTGTATTTGGCTTTTTTGCGATGATGCTGTGTGGTGCGCTTACGGCCGTTGGTATGGGATTATTTGCAATGGTACAAGCCGTATTGTTTTTGATGGGCGTCTCCCCTGCCGTTGCTTTTCCTATCATGACCACCGCAGGTGCTATGCAGCAACCGCTCACCACCATGGTGTTCTTAAAACGTGACCGCATTCCTCTACAAAAAACATTGATTCTAAGCTTAACCGGCTGCCTCGGGGTCTTGCTTGCTTTACCGGTTATCAGTCACCTTAACACCCATTGGCTGCACCAACTGCTGTTTGTGATTATTGTTTACAATATCATTAATATCGCTTTATCTTACCGACGCAAACAGCATCTTATCCAAAAGATATTGGAACCAGGGCCAACATAAAGTACTGGTAAGCGTGCCAAACAAAAAGCTTTCGGGTGAAATACCAAAACCAAACTGCCAGCGCAAAGCAAAATAAACAAATTGATAGAGCATAAAAAAACCAAGCATGCCTGTCATTTGCTTAAACATTGGAAACAATCTAAAGCGGTTAGCGGAGTTGGATGCTAGCCAAACGGTCACCACCATCGCGGTACAATGCAACCCTAAAAGTCCGCTGCTTAAGGCATCGGTCATAAGGCCTATCATAAACACCAAAGCCAAGTGATGATGCTTGGGCAAACTAAACTGAATGTACAGTACCAAAAGCAGGCTCCACAACGGCATGAAGTAGCTTGCCGGAAGTGAGAGTGGTATGGCCATCAGTACAAATACAAATACCATAGCAAAGCTTAGTCTTGTTATGCTGGTCATGATTTCTTACCTTTGAGTCGCTTGCGTCCATCATCACGTACAACCAAAACAAACTGGTTACGGTAATACTTGGTATAAGGCCTCACATCCACTTGAATAAACGGCTCACCTAAGGGTTTTTCTACACGGTGCACAACCCCCACCGGATAACCTGCAGGATACTTGCCACCAAGACCTGAGGTTAACAACACATCCCCTTCTGCAACTTCAGCAGTTTTAGGCAAATGAATCAGTGATAAGTGACGAAAACTATTATTGCCGACCAAAATGGCGGTTTCGCTGGTGCGGCTATTGCGAACGGGGACGGCACTCGCGGCATCAGAAACCAATAAGACTTTACTTTTAATAAGACTCACTTCAACAATTTGGCCCACCACGCCCTTTTCATCAATCACGAGCTCGCCTTCTTGTATTCCGCTACGACTGCCTTTATTGATAATAATCAGCTGCTTGGTGCCAGAGCTCACAAAAGATAAGGTTTCGGCTGCTGTGGTTTCATTAGAAGCGTGCGCGGCAAGGCTTAGTAAATTTCTTAAGTTATCATTTTCGCCTTCAAGCGCTGTGAGCTTTTGTAAAGCAGCATTCAAATTAAGCTGATTGAGTTGAAGCTCGGCATTTTCTTTTAGAATATTCTGCTTAGTGCCCCAAACCACACGACCGGCATCGGCAACCACTTTAGGTAAGTGTACAGCGTACTCAAAAGGGTAAGTCAAAAACCCCAAAGCTTGTCGCACGGGGTAGAGCGGTAAGAACTTATCCATAAGCAACAAGGAGAAGCATAGCAGCAGAACCATTTGATGGCTCCACCGCCCTTTTTCTTGTTTTTTAAATAACTTATTTTTATCTTTACTCAGTTGAAAGGAAATCGCCACCGCGTAAGTCCATGGTTTCTAATGCTTTTCCACCACCGCGTGCCACACATGTCAGTGGATCTTCAGCCACCAATACAGGTAGCCCTGTTTCTTCCATCAGTAAGGTGTCCATATTCTTCAAAAGCGCACCACCACCGGTTAAGACCATGCCACGCTCAGCAATATCTGCTGCCAACTCAGGTGGGGCAAGCTCTAGAGCAGCTCTCACAGAACCAACAATACCTGAGAGTGGCTCTTGTAAAGCTTCTAGAATTTCAGCACTGGTTAAGGTAAAGCTACGAGGCACACCTTCAGCCAAGTTACGACCACGAACTTCAATTTCAAATAAATCACGGCTTGGGAAAGCAGAACCAATTTCGTGCTTGATTCTTTCTGCCGTGGTTTCACCAATCAATGTGCCATAGTTACGGCGCACATAAGAAATAATAGCATCATCAAATTTATCACCACCAATACGCACAGATTGATGATATACAATGCCACTTAAAGAGATAATAGCAACCTCTGTGGTACCACCACCGATATCGACCACCATTGAACCACTGGCTTCTTCGACTGGCATGCCAGAGCCTAATGCTGCCGCCATCGGTTCTTCAATTAAGAATACTTCTCTTGCACCAGCGCCCATTGCAGACTCACGAATGGCACGTCTTTCAACTTGGGTTGAGCCACAGGGCACACAAACCAGAACGCGAGGGCTTGGTCTTAAAAAGCGATTTTCGTGTACTTTATGAATAAAGTGCTGAAGCATTTTCTCTGTAACAAAGAAGTCAGCAATCACACCATCTTTCATGGGGCGAATGGCATTAATATTGCCAGGCGTGCGCCCAAGCATGCGTTTTGCTTCAAGGCCCACTGCTGCAACACGCTTTTGACCAGACTCATTTCTAAGTGCAACGACAGAAGGCTCATTCAGTACAATACCACTATCTCTTACATAGATAAGCGTATTAGCCGTTCCCAAATCTATCGATAAGTCGTTTGAAAAAACACCCCGTAATTTTTTAAACATAATTTTCTAACCTATGCCAAATTTGCTTGTAACTTTAACCCAAATGAACCGCAAAATCGACCATCTTATGCCTTTTGTTCGAGATCTAACACCTGCCCTAGTCGCTCTGCCAAGCTTAAATCATGCGTGACCACAATCAGGGTCATTTTTCGGGTCTGGTTCAGCTCAAGCATAATGTCAAAAACTTGCGCGGCTGTGGTTCTATCTAAATTACCTGTGGGTTCATCCGCAAGCATACAATCAGGCTTAGGGCCAAGTGCTCTGGCAATCGCCACACGCTGCCTTTCTCCACCAGAAAGTTGCATGGGCTTATGATGCATTCTTGTTGAAAGCCCTACTTCATCAAGCATAGCTTTTGCTGTGCTTCTGGCCTCGTCCTCACTCTGATTACCAATAATAAGAGGCATCATGACGTTTTCGAGTGCTGTAAATTCAGGCAAGAGATGATGAAATTGATATACAAAACCTACATGCTTATTACGCCACTTGCATCTTGCGTCTTCAGAAAGTTGATGCCAATTTTGGCCATGCAGAAATACCTCCCCAGTCGTAGGCCTATCTAGCCCACCTAATAAATGCAATAGAGTGCTTTTTCCTGAACCAGATGGGCCAACGACTGCGAGTGATTCACCCGCTTCTACGGTTAAGTTCATATGGTTAAGTACGGTTATATCATTTTCGCCATCATGATAAGACTTGCTAACATCAACACAGCACACTTGTTTGGTTTCATTACTCATGATGCAGCGCCTCCGTAATCACCGTTTTTGATGCTCGTAATGCTGGATAAAGTGTCGCAACAAAGCTCATCAGGAGTGCTACCCCGCAGACTTTCACAATATCAGAAAGCATAATCTTGGATGGTAAATAATCGACCCAGTACACACTCGAAGAAAGTACATGCACGCCCAGCCAGTTTTGTAGTGTATTGACAATATCTGTCACATTATATGCAAGCAGTAAGCCAAAGATTAAGCCTAAAAGTGTACCAAGCGCACCGACCAAAAGCCCCTGCACAATGAAGATTTTCATGATGAGTTTAGGTGTGGCGCCCATAGTGCGAAGTATCGCGATATCTGCTTGCTTGTCATTCACAAGCATTACCAGTGAAGAAACCAAGTTAAATGCTGCCACTGCTATAATCAGAAGCAGAATCATAAACATCATGGTTTTTTCCATTTTAACTGCTTGGAAAAACGCCCCAAATTGCCCTGTCCAGTTATCTACAGAATAACTTCCACCTAAAAGCTGTTGAATGATTTCACTGAGCCTTGGCGCATCATAAATGTTTTCGATACGAAGTTTAAGCCCTGTGACACCGGTATCTGTCTGCGATAGGATTTGGGCATCTTTCAAATCGACAAAAGCGATTTTATTATCAAAACCAAAACCTGAGCCTGCCGAGAAAATACCTACCACATTAAAGCGCTTAAACCGTGGCTCCATACCCGCAATACTCACTGTTGCCTTAGGTATCATGACTGTGACTTTATCGCCAACCATAATACCAAGATTGTCGGCAATCCCACGCCCGAGCACCATCCCAAAATGAGGTAGGTTTTTAATATCACCCAGCAAGAGCTTATCTTGCAGTTCAGTCACACCTTTTTCTTTGTCGGGTACAATACCTGTCATCATCACAGGAGTGACTTGTCCATCAAAAGTCATCAGCCCCTGCTCTGTCACAAATGGCGAGGCTGCTACCACCCCAGGCACCTCTGTGACTTGCTTTTCGATGGCTTGCCAATCATATAAAAGCCCGTCATCCGCTGTGATGGTAATTTCAGGCGCCATATCGAAAAAGCGTGAATGGATTTCTTCATCAAAGCCATTCATCACAGATAAAACAGTAATCAACACCATAACCCCCATGCCAATACCAAGCATCGAAGTTAAAGAGATAAAAGAGACAAAATGTGTTTTTTTTCGAGCTTTCATGTAACGAAGCCCAACAAACAGCGCCAGCGGCTTAAACATAGCCTAATTCGACCTAATTATTTCAGTAAAGCTAGTATTTTAATCAAATTTACACGCCTTGGATAGGCGTATTTTCGACATAATTGAACTTATATCAACAACCCCCGAATAACCCACAAAGTTATCCACCGATTCTGTGGATAAAAAGTTGGTGTCGCGAAATGGGCTTAGTTTTACCTACCCACCACCTTGGTTCAATGCGTGTTGTTTAGTCGTAGGAGATTCATCCAGAAAATCCGGGCTAGAAAATATTCCCACCTCTGATACGCGCGTATCACTTTCTTTGCTTTCAAACTCACCCCCATCATCGTTCACCAATTCGAGCCCTGAAGTAACGCATCGCTTCAAGGCAAGGATTTCATCTTGAATGCTATCATATGGTCTTTGAATGCTATCCAAGTCGAGTGTGGCGATGGCTGTATGATCTACTTCAAGGTCCGTATCGGGTAGTGTATACACACCACCTAAACCTTCGACATGCTGTAAACCCAAGTATCCCTCGAGACACTGAAAGTCAGCTTGGCCGGGGTAAACGTTTCTAAGTTCTTGAACAAACACAGGTGACTTAAAGAGCATATCTACAATTGCGGGGTGATAGTCTTTTTGCCCTGCTTGAACTAAAGTGTTAGCCGCATCTTGTAACTCATCATAACCCAGCCAGTACGCACCATTGGGTAAGCGACGAGGATTAGAAAGAATTGAGGATAGAAGCTCATAATTAGGCTGCTCACCTTTTAACGCCACACCAGCAAGGCCTGTTTCAAACTGAGCCCCATCATTATTCCAGCCATAATAGGCGAGCAGCTTATATCTTGCGATTTGAGCTTGCGTGTTGTCATCTGATAGTTTGGCAACCATGAGTGCTTCGGCATACGCTGTATCAGCTATAATGACAAACTGTGGATGCCTCATGGGGCGCTCAAGGTATACGAGTACCCTTTCAATATGACCACCTTGCAAGTGCGACAATGCACACAGTAAACGATATGCCTCTGAAAGGTAGTTATCTTCAGGCAGTGGATTATCCTCATCAATAAGCCTGGGCTCCAACTCGTATAACGTCTTCAAAATCTTGTTTATGTCTTCTAATTCTAACTCTAATAAGTCTGATGTGGTGTAGTTTTTAACTACCTTTAGACACTCTGAGATTTTTCTATTTCTTGAAAGAAGTGCCGATATTTTTGGAGAGTACGGGCCACCAAGTAGTTCATATAAGGTATGGTTTTCTTTCAGCGCATCGGCTAAATACTTAATACCTTGAGGTCCGATTGCATTACCCTCCAGGTTAAGCTTCTTCAGTGTGTTGTTTTCTTTAAGTGCATCAGCTATATGCAGAGCACCTGCATCACTGATTTGATTCTTTCTCAGGCTAAGCTCAGTCAGTGTGTTGTTTTCTTTAAGCGAAGCAGCTATATGCAGAGCACCTGCATCACCGATTTGATTCTCCGCCAGGCTAAGCTCCGTCAATGTCTTGTTTTCTTTAAGCGAAGCAGTTATATGCAGAGCACCTGCATCACCGATTTGATTCTCCGCCAGGCTAAGCTCCGTCAGTGTGTTGTTTTCTTTAAGTGCTGCGGCCAAATGCTCGGCAACTTCAGGGCAAATTTTATTCCACCACAGCCTAAGCTCCGTCAGTATATTGTTTTTTTTGAGTGCAGCAGCTAAATACTTAGCATCAGCAGGGCTTATTTGAACCCACCACAGGTCAAGCTTCGTTAGTCTAGTGTCATTGGCTTGCAAACGGTCAATTGTTTCTTGGCTAATAGGCATGGCAGTAAACATCATTATTTGGTCATGTTGGATAATATTAAAGTAATTGATGATTTTTTTCTAGATCTAGAGTATCTATTTTTGTAACAGTTCTTGCATTTCGCGACAGCGACTAAAAAGTTGGTGTCGCGAAACTGGCCTTATTTTTGTTGATAAAGAAATCAATGGGGTCAGACCCCATTGACACTAAGCAACCATATTGTCCACAATTAGAGCGGCATGCGCGCACTTTGAGATTTAATATGTACAAACATATCTTTATGCATGAAGGCCTCTCCGGCCTATTAGAAGCTATTTCAAGCCTCGAGGAAAACATCACTGAGCTAAGTTTATCTGGTAATTCCTTTGGTCATATTACGAACGAAGAGATAATCAAAGTATTTGCTGAAATCCCGCCAGCGGTGATTAAACTTCATATACACCGATGTGCATTATTCGGGAAAAGCACCTCTGAATTAGATGCATGTCTTGCCGCAATCCTTTCCTCTGTAAGATACATAGATTTGAGCTTTAATCATCTTTTTAGGTATAGATCACACACAGAGCGTGATGAGTTATTAAGCATACTACGAAGCACTGCACGAAGTTATGACTTAACCGCTAATGGTGAATCTGACACCAGCGTTTCTCACCTGTCTTAAAGAACCTTGCGAAAGGGTGCAACCAAAGCACACCTATGAATGCTCTTGCACATGATAGCTTGGCAGACATTGCGAGGCACTTGCTTCCTGGTGGTACAACAAAAAGAAGAGCACTTAGCCTCTTTTTACCCGAAGAAATCATCAATCAAAATTATCCGAATAGCCAAGAAAATACCGCTCCGGGCGTTGGGGCCTGATGAAGTGTAAAAAGTTTTGACTCTAAGCATTGAATATTAAAAACTTCTAGCGTCTTAAAAAAAACAAGGATAGTTATGATGCAAGAAAAAGTAGAAATCACCAATATTCTCGCTATAGGAGATAGCTTATCAGACCGTGGCACCATGGCAAAAAGCGCGCTTGCTGCCTTCAGTGGTTTGTGGGGTACATCCCCTCATGGTCGCTTTACCAATGGCTTTGTCTGGTTGGATTATTTTGTAAGAAGACTCAGAGCAGATACGGATGTTACAGCTATAGCCCCTACACCGAGCGCACCCAAAAGTTTTTTTTCTTTTAATAATGACGAGTATGTCGGTACACAAAAATCACCTATTTTAGCAAGAACCTATTGTGTGGGTGGCATGACGGCACATGATTACTCAGATACTTACCGCCCCAGAAAGCCACTATTAAATGCTTCTGCCAAAGTATTAGAAACACTTAAAAGTTTGCGTGAAGAGGTTGGGCGAGATGATGATGCCATGGCACTGACTGAGGGTGAGAAAGCATCCACTCTTGTGGTTGAGTGGTCTGGGGCAAATGATTTGATTACCATCAATAACAAACCAAGTATGGTTGCTGCAGAAAAAGCTGTGGTCGCACGTGCTATGAGCATCAGAAAAATGATTGACTCAGGCTATAAGAACTTTGTGCTATTCAATATGCCGAACTTAGCTTTGACCCCAAGATTTCAAAATGGCAATGCGGACTTACGAGAGCTTGCTGATGAGTGCTGTAACCACATGAATAGTAAGCTCGAAGAAGCCATTGACGTGCTTAAGAGAGATTTCCCTGATTGTAGCTTTCATATCTTTGACGCCAACCATCATTTTGTGAATGCGTATAGCAATCCTGAGTCTTTTGGTTTTGAGAAGGCCCTTAGGCACCAGCCTTTTATAGAGTCACGAGCTTTTAAAGATGATGATCCAACAACCACTGCTGCAAGTTATATCTTTTGGGATGATGTACATCCCACCGAAGCTGTGCACGTCATACTTGCCAATGTCTTTTACCGTGATGT
>Ga0115012_10000088_pt1 | contig 52540 bp, 49 predicted proteins | sample TroAtlMetagenome_FD_88706 | JGI IMG/M metagenome (GOLD analysis project Ga0115012, IMG submission 88706) | Marine eukaryotic phytoplankton communities from Atlantic Ocean - Tropical Atlantic ANT10 Metagenome | ecosystem: Environmental > Aquatic > Marine > Oceanic | place: Tropical Atlantic... | reverse complement strand
TGAGAGAAACCTTCCGGAAGCTATCTGTCTATATGATGCGCTCCTACTGAAAAATCATACTGATGCTATGACGCGCCGTGCTGATATATATATTGCAGATGGCGAACATGCTCGAGCGATTCCACTTTTAGAGAAAGCCATGAATTTCCACATTGTCAATGTCGAAGCTATTTGCATGCGTGCACAGATGCTTGACAATGTAGAGGAGAAAATAAGCTTATATGAAAAAGCCATGAAGCTTGGTAGTCATAATGCGATGGATAAGCTCTCCACTCTATATGCTCAGAATCAGAATACTTTTCCCGACGCTATCAGGGTACTGCATGTCCTCGGATCTCAAAACTATGGCCTGGGTGGTATATCGTGCGTGCTGGGAATTGCAGGTCTCTTGGATGAAATACAAGCATTACAAGATGAAACAGTAAAAATTCAGGCACTGAATAATGTACTTTTGAAAAGTATTGCAATCCTACTCAAAAATGATGCCACAGGCGATTTTGTAGAAAAAACTGTAGCACTTGGGGCCGCAAAAGACATCATTTTAACACATATCAGCCAAAGTGTTGACATTGAAAGCTTAAGAGCTGCATATCGAGCTGAGCATCACGACTTACACCACTATTTCCCAAATGAGATTGAAGAAGTGCTGAGGCCTGCTTTAAAAGAGCGAATTAACCGTCTCCACCATGAGCGTCGTACGTTCTTCGAGGACATTGCAGCTTATAATAAATCAGTAGAGCCAGAAGACATGCATTTTGGTGCAGACGTTGCGAGCCTTGTATATGCCGGTCTGTTTGGTGAAAAAAATACACAAGATGATAGGAAAGCTATAATCTCATATGATACCTACCCACCCAACATCACAATAGATAATGCTTGAGGATTGGTATCAGGTATCCTACACTTTGATTTTAAATGCTAAATCTTAGTGATTATGAATACACTACTCTCTTTTCTGAATGGTCAAGTGTGGCTTTTTCTAGCTGTTCTTGTGATTGGGGTTACCGTACTGGTGCAGCTGGTATCAAGCGCGATATTAAAAAAGCTGATTCAGCAAGCAAGCCAAAGAAAGCTGATATATCTTGAAGCCTTTTTACTTGCGATTAAAACACCGATTATTTTTGTGATTGCGCTGGTTGGCCTTAGCCTTGTGATTGTGCTTTGTGCGCCGCAAGAATCTGCCTGGGCCACTGAGTATGTCGTTCATCTAAAACGTGCAGGCTTTGTGCTGCTCTTTACCTGGGCTATGGTACGTTTTATTAAAACCACAGAAAGGCTCACTTTAGAAAAACAAAAGAAAAGTGAAAAGCTTGATGAAACGATGATTCATGCGATTTCACTTCTATTAACCATTACGGCTGTGGTCATTGGTGGCCTTGCTCTGATGCAGCTACTGGGCTTACCTGTTTCAGGCTTGCTCGCTTTTGGTGGTATTGGTGGTGCCGCCATTGCTTTTGCTTCTAAAGATTTACTTGCCAACTTCTTTGGTGGCCTTGTGGTTTATCTCGATAAGCCTTTTAAAGTGGGCCATATGATTCGCTCACCAGATAAACCCATCGAAGGCATTGTAGAGCATATTGGATGGCGTGTAACACGCATTCGCACACTGGAAAAAAGGCCTCTTTATGTCCCTAACAGCTTGTTTTTAACCATCAGCGTTGAAAATGTCTCGCGCATGCTCAACAGAAGAATCAAAACCATCGTTGGCGTACGATATTGCGATGCTGGCCAAATCGATAAGATTACCAAGGGCATTGAAAAATTCTTGAAAAATCATGAGGATATAGACCAAAAGCTGCATATACAAGTATGTCTCACTGAATTTGGTGCCTCTTCACTTGATATCTTAATCGATGCCTTTACCGTTAATAAAGCCACCAAGCTTGTGGATTACCGTGCGGTTAGACATGAAGTTTTGATGAAAGTATTGGACATCATCACCTCAAATGGTGCAGAATGCGCGTTCCCAACACAGACGGTGTATTTAGAACATGGCACAGATTAGAAAAGGACTCGATTTTCTTATCCTTGCACAGATGCTCACAGCAGTGAGCATTGTCTCCGCCAAATACCTTTTGGCGGATATTCCTTTATCTCTTTTGATTGTCACCCGCTTTTTACTGGCTGGTGGCATGCTGTTTGTATTGCATCGTCTTTCGAGTGAGCGTAAAACCAAACTTAAAACCTACGCCAAAGGCTTAGGTACTAAAGATATTGTCTTTATTGTCGGCCAAGCACTTTGTGGTGGTGCACTGTTTAATTTCTTCATGTTTTTAGGGCTACAATATACCGATGCCAATATTGCTGGCATCATTACAAGTGCCCTGCCAGCGATGATTACCGTCATGGCTTGGCTTATCTTAAAAGAGCAGATTTCACGCAAAAAAAGCATGTGTATCGGCTTTGCAACACTTGGTCTTTTGGTGATAAGCCTTGATAGGGCACAAGGCCAAAGTGTACATGCAAGCTTGCTTGGCAACTTATTTGTGTTTTTAGCACTACTGCCTGAGGCTTTTTATTATATCTTATGTCAGCTACACCCCACCAAACTGCCCCCTTTTCTTGCATCGAGCCTGATTAACATCTTGAATGGTTTGATTTGCTTGGTATCTGCATGGATTGTTGGTATCCCCCACGTACACCTTACCACCACAAGCTGGTGCATTGTCTTTTTAACTGCCCTAGCTTCTGGTTTATTTTATACCTTTTGGTTTTTGGGCAGCCGCACCGTTGATGGTGTGCTTTCTTCTTTAATCACAGCAGTGATGCCTATCTCAACTGTACTTTTTGCCTGGTTATTTTTACATGAGTCACTGACACCACTTGCGTGTTTAGGTATGGGACTTGTGATTTTTTCTATTATTGCTTACGCAAAAAACCAGAACTAATCTTCTAACTGAGCCTCAAACTCAGCATACTTACCGCGAAAATCTTGTGGCTTGCCCTCAGCTCTAAGATACAAAATACGATCGGCCATCGTATGAGTAAAGTGGCGGTTATGACTGACAGCAATCACTGTTCCATCAAACTCAGACAAGGCATGTGACAATGCCTCGATACTTTCTAAGTCCATATGGTTGGTAGGCTCATCGAGTAAAATCACATTGGGCTTTTCAAGCATGACCTTTGCAAGCAACACTCGTGCAGCCTCACCCCCACTAATAGACAGCACATCTTTATCTACGTCATCCTTACTAAACAGCACACGCCCGAGAACTTTGCGAATATCTGTTGAACTTGCTCCACGCGTTTCATTTGTAAGCCACTCAAGCACACTTTGAGATGCATTAAGCTCTTCGTGATGGTCTTGAGAAAAGTAACTCACACGAGCTTCATGCCCCCAAGAAATACTGCCTGAGGTTGGTGCTAATCGTCCGGCAATGAGCTTCATGAATGTAGACTTACCAATACCGTTCACCCCCATGATGGCAACCTTCTCACCTCGTTTGATACTAAAGTTAAAGCCTTGAAATAATTGCTTCTCTTTAAAGGCCATGCTTAAGTTGTCTACTTTAAGGACTTCTTTGCCAGAAGGCCGCTCTGGATGAAACATAAACTGGGGCGAAATACGTGATGAATGCTTAATATCTGGCACCTCAATTTTATCAATCATTTTTTGACGTGCTCGTGCTTGGGATGCCTTAGATGCCTTAGCACCAAATCTATCAATAAAACGCTGCATTTCTATAATTTTGTGTTCGGCTGACTTTATTTCCAACTGTTTTTGCTCTTCAACTTGTTTTTTTTGCTCCAGGAATTTGCTATATGGCCCTTGATATAAGCGTATTTCACCATAGTCAATATCAAGCACACGATTGGTGACATGGTTGATGAAGTCCACATCATGAGAAATCAATACCAGCAAGCCTTTAAAACTTGTTTTTAGAAATTTTTCAAGCCAACGAATCGATAAGATATCTAAATGGTTGGTTGGCTCATCGAGCAATAATATTGAAGGTTTTTGAAATAATGTTTGCGCCAACAATACCCGTAGCTTATAACCACCAGAAAGTGCACTTAGTGGGCGATGAAAATACTCTTGCTGAATACCAAGGCCATACAAAATGCTTTGAGCCTCTGCTTTTGCAGTATAGCCCTCTAAGTGCGCAAATAACTCTTCTAGCGCAGCAAGCCTATGACCATCAGCCTCTGACCAGTGCTCGTTTTCGAACAAGGCTTCACGCTCAACCATCACGTCCCAAAGTTGCTGCTTACCTTGGATAACGATATCTAAAATAGGTGTATTTTCGTAACGAAACTGATCTTGCTTTAGCCAACCGATGGTCGCATTATTTGGAATTTGAATCTCACCATCTGTCAGCTCTTCTTCTTTTGAAAGTACTCGGAATAGCGTGGATTTCCCTGTGCCATTTGCCCCGACCAAGGCGTATGCATGCGTCTCATTGAGGCGCAGCTCAACATCAAGAAACAACAGCTTCTTGCCATAGGCCATACTGGCTTTTTGAAGCTGTATTGTACTGTAACTACTCACGTCATGTCCGGAATCTAAGGAATCATCCGACTTAGAATGTCATCTTTATCAATAAAGTAATGCTTTAGAGCACCACAGATATGCAAGAAAATCAATCCAAGCAAGAGCCATGCCAGCGTTTTATGGGATGCATTCATCACCGCTGCCAGAGCATCATTTTCAGGTACGAAGGGGCATGGTACACGGAATAAACCAAAAAAGATAGGCACTTTATTTGAGGCTGTGGCCATAATCCAGCCAGAAAGTGCCATTGCTATGGTAGCTACATACAATAAGTGCTGTACGCTCGTTGCGAGCACGCGCTCCCATACTGGTACATAGTCAGGAAGCTTTGGCTTGCCATGATGCCAAAGCCAAACAAGGCGCAACATCATTAAGGCCAAAATACTGAGACCTGTGGATTTATGCAACATATACACTGCCCCTTTCCAGGCTCTTGGCATATCACCCATAAAAAAGCCCACACTGAGCATGGCGATGATAAGCAAAGCCAAAATCCAGTGTAAATACTTATATGGCTTGGTGTATACAGCAGGTTGTTTCTGCTTAGCCACCACGCTTACCTCCAGCGCCCATTTGTAAGGTCGTTTCTGTTAAATCGAGCAAATCTCGAATGGCAACAAAAAACATGGTGTAACTCAGCACATTGCTTGAGCGTAAAGAACCTATCATCTTACGCCAGCGTGTGATGAGCTCGATGTATTTTGCTTCCCAATCATTAACATTGACATTGAGTAAGGCCTCTGTAAGCTTGCGCTGTTGCCAATCTATGTCATCCCGTAATGCTTCACGTGATAATGCTTCCCAGTGGTTTTCGGTTGGATGCTCGACCAGCTGTGCTCGTACCCAAGTCAAATCTAGGCGCTCACCAAGCTCAAAATAGAGCTTGCCAACTTTCTCGATAGACACCTTGGCCTTTTCTGCCACTTCGACCATATCCATCGCAAAGAATAAGGTCCTGTTTGCTGTAATTTCTTCAGCAAGCACTTTAGGTACACCAAGCGCCTCGTAGTGCGTTTTATGCTTACGATATATTTTCTTCTGCTCATCAGTAAGAAAATTATGTAGGTGTGTTTTTAAAAAGAACACACCTTTTTCATAACGGTTGATCATGGTCGCCATATCAAGATGCATACGTTTAAAGCGTAAGAACCATCTTGTAGTACGACGCAGCAAACGAATACAGCTGACCATCACTTCAAACTGGTGTACGGACTTAACCTTGCCGTCTAAGGCTTCAATTTCACTCCAGATACAGCCCATATTAAAGACATTACGGGTGATGATATAAGCTCTTACAATGGCAGAAATAGGTGCCCCTGTTTCATCTTGCATACGATAAACAAAGCTATGCCCCATTTCATTGACAATGATATTACTTAAGCGTGTTGCTATGATTTCTCTTTTGAGTGGGTGCGTTTTAACCGCGGCTGGAAACCTGGTCTGTACAGGCCCAGGCACCGAGCGCATCAGATATGGGACAAGATAACCATCTTCAGGAATATCAGACTGAAGAATCGCTTCTTTCAGATAAATCTTGCTATAGCAAATCAACACGCTAAGCTCAGGTCGGCTTAAGCCTTTACCTGCGAGCTTACGCTCCGACAACTCTTTCTTGTTAGGTAATGATTCAAGCTCACGGTCGATGAGCCCTTCCTGCTCAAGCGTATTGATGTATCTGTTATTTAAATCCATTTGCCGTGGCGCTTGATAAGCAAATAAGCTAATCGCTTTTGTTTGCAATACATTATCTCTTAGTACAAGATCAGCCACTTCATCAGTCATATCTGCAAGCAATGTATTGCGCTTTTTAACACTGAGCTTTTTACTCTTAACCAATTGATTTAAAAGTATTTTGAGATTGACTTCTTTATCTGAGCAATTGACACCTGCGGAATTATCAATGAAGTCTGTATAGATTAAGCCCCCTTCCATGGCGTATTGGACACGCGCCAATTGAGTAAGACCTAAGTTTCCACCCTCACCAATCACTTTAACTCTAAGCTCATTGGCATCAACACGAATCGCATCATTGGTTCTGTCGCCAACCTCAAAGTTGCTTTCTGTTGAAGCTTTCACAAAGGTACCAATGCCACCACTCCAGAACAAATCAACATTTGCACGTAAAATGGCACGAATCAACTCGTTAGGTTCTATCTCATTTTGCTTGATATCAAACAAATATTTCATTTCTTTCGATACAGGCACCGACTTGTCAGAGCGCTTAAAGATACCCCCACCTTTTGAGATGAGTTTTTGGTTATAGTCTTCCCAACTGGAGCGAGATAAATTGAATAAACGCTTGCGTTCGGCAAAGCTTTTTGCCGTATCAGGGTTGGGATCGATGAAGATATGCATATGATTGAATGCGGCAACAAGCTTGATGCACTTAGACAGCAGCATGCCATTACCAAACACATCCCCCGCCATGTCACCAACACCCACTACAGTGAAATCAGTTTTCTGGATATCTGTACCTAACTCATAAAAATGACGTTTTACAGATTCCCAGGCACCACGCGCAGTGATACCCATTTTCTTGTGGTCATAACCTACCGAGCCACCTGATGCAAAAGCATCGCCTAACCAAAACCCTTGCTCTTCCGCAATAGCATTAGCAATATCCGAAAACGTAGCTGTACCCTTGTCGGCAGCAACCACCAAATAAGGATCATCCTCATCATACGTCACCACATTGGTGGGTTTAATTAAAGTATCTTCGTGGTAATTGTCTGTAATTTCTAAAAGTGCTTGAATGAATTGCTTATAGCAGCGCACGCCTTCATTTTGTACTTCTTCACGCGTCTTGCACTCGTAAAGTCGCTTAGGCACAAACCCGCCTTTAGCGCCGCTTGGCACAATCACAGCATTTTTAACTTCTTGCGCTTTCATTAAGCCTAAAATTTCTGTCCGGAAGTCCTCCGTTCTGTCAGACCACCTCAAGCCGCCACGTGCTACTTTGGCGCATCTTAGATGTACACCTTCAAACGCTGGTGCGTACACAAAAATCTCAAACATAGGATAAGGCTCAGGCATACCCGGAATAGACTTGCTGTCTACTTTAATTGAAATATAGGTTTTGGGTTTACCATCCTCATCAATCTGATAAAAGTTAGTTCTGAGTGTGTGCATGATTGCCTGGATAAACTTTCTCAAAACTTTATCTTCATCCAGGTTACTCACGTTCGCGAGCATGGTATTGAGCTTTCGTTTAATAGCGCCTACCTTACGTCCCCTATCGGCAATGCCACCTGGGCGAAAGCGAGTATCAAATAACTCGACCAACTGCATCACAATATCAGGATGACGCACAAGTGTACGTTCAATAAAGTCTTGCCCAAAGGCAGAACCAACTTGCTTAAAGTATTTTGCATAGGTTCGTAACATCGCAACTTGCCGCCAATTAAGTGCTGATGCAAGTATCAGACGGTTGAAGCCATCGTTCTCGGCTTCATCAAACCAAACACGTCTAAAAGCATCTTTAAAGCACTGTGCCACAGCCTTAACATCTAGAAGCTCATCACCAGAATGTTGCATCACAAACTCGCTGATCCAAGCCTGCTTACCATCAGGGAGCTCTATCATATAAGGGCGCTCACTGATGGCTCGCATACCCAAACACTCAAGAATAGGCAACACATCAGACAACACAAGTGTAAACTCATGTTGGTAGAGCTTGAGTCGATAGCGCTCAGATTCGATGGCCTCTGGGTGCTCATAAAAGTGTATGCCGAGCGAATTATCATCAGCTAGTGCTTCTAGGTGTGCGATATCTTCGATAGCACACTTACCTTCAAACCGATTGGTGTATGACGCTGGGAAGGCATCTTTATACTTAGCAAACAAGGCATTGGCGGACTCATCATCAAATGCGTCATAAAGTGCGCTTTGCAAGTCATCCGACCAAGAGCGCCCCACTTCGATAAGTTTTGCTTCAAGCGCTTTAAAATCATACTTATTTTCGTCACCGCGGTTTAGTCGCACAATAAAGTGAATTCGTGCCAGCACAGACTCTGAAAATCGCGTGGCAAACATAATGTTTTCGGTATGGAACGTCTCACTAAGCACGCCCTGCATTTCTTGGCGCAGGCTGGTATTAAATCTATCTCGAGGAATATAAACCAAGCATGATACAAAGCGTCGATAAATATCCATGCGAGCGAACAAACGAATGCGCTTACGCTCTTGCATATGGAAAATACCCATCGACATTTCAAGCAACTCATCTTCAGAGGCTTGAATTAAGTCATCCCTTGGCATGGTTTCTAAAATATTTAACAACACTTTCCCAGAGTGACCACGCGGGTTCAGCATGGATTTTTGCATGACACAAGCCACCTTGTGCCTCAAAAAAGGAATATGTTTGGGATTGGTGTTGTAGGCGGCAGAAGTATACAAACCGAGAATACGTCGCTCACCAATAACTTGGCCTTTTTGATTGAAGCGCTTAATGCCAATATAATCGGTATAAGTATCTCGGTGTACCGTTGCCAAGGTATTGGTTTTAGACATCACAAGAATACGCTTAGAAAGCGTCAGTTCTCGTGCTTCTGGCGTCATATCGGCAAGGCTTCGCTTATTACTTTTGACAAAAGACTTACGCAAAACCCCAAGACCTGTTTCGGGAAGTGCCTTAAGCACCATTTCTTTGCCTTCTTTTACCAGCTTATAATCACGCGCGCCTAAAAAGGTAAAGTGATGACCTTCAATCCATTTTAAGAATAACTGTGTTTCTTCAACTTCAAACGCATCTAGGCTCTTAGGTGCAAACTCAAGCTCATCAATACTTTCGCGAACACGCTCTCGCATCATAGCCCAATCATCTACCACCGCGCGATTATCTTTGAAAACACGCTCGAGTTCTGTTTTCAGTTGCTTGAGTTTATCTTCATCTGTCACTTTCTCAAGCTGCATCAAAACAACTGCTTCTACAATCACATCGGGCCTTGATTCCCCAACTCGAGGATAAATACCAGACACGCCATGTTGCTTGCCACGCTCAATGCGTAGCCCACCTATATGCATAATCAGATGAGAAGTAAACCCTAAGCGATTGATGGTCAAGCGCAAGGTATCGACCAAGAACGGCTCATCGTCAGCTGCAACTTCTAGTACGGTATAAGCTGATTCCCAGCCGTCATTTTCACTTAGTGGGTTATAAATTTTGATGTTGGGCTTTTTAGCTTTTCGCTTTTGAATGGTGCCCCACATATGAATCAATGCTTCACTTAAGTCATGTGTGTTCCACTCTGATAAGTCTTCAAGGCTCACCGTACTTAAAAACTGTTCAACAAACACAACGCATAAAGTAGCTTCTTTTTGCTTAAGCTCAGCCTTGGTGTGTTGTTTAACTTTATCGATGATGTGTGCTTTATTTGCTTTAGATTGACGTACCATGATTTAACCCTCAATGAATACTGTTGTACCCACATCTACCCAGTTTGCGAGACGAATAATATCCTGATTGCCCATGCGTATACATCCCTTGGAGGCAGGCTCGCATAATTTAGTTTCGTTGGGTGTGCCATGAATATAGATATATCGGTCATATGAATCGACTTGACCACCCTGATTGAATCCTGGCTCCAGCCCCTTGAGTCGTAAAATACGTGTGAGAATCCAATCTCTATCAGGGTACTTTTGCCTAAGTGCTTTATTGTATACTTCACCTGTAGCTACTCGACCAACAAAAACGGTGTTTTCTTCAGCATCACAGCCGATAACTTCACAAATTTGATGTAATCCTCGTGGTGTACAGCCGCTGTCCATTTGTTCACCTATGCCATTTTTTCCTGAAGAAATATCATAACTTTCAATAAGTGCATCCTCAGCATAGCAGCTCAGTTTTTGCTTAGGCAAAGATACAATAATATGTTGTTTAGGCATGGCCAATCGCTACCGTTTTCATATTAACAAAAGCAAGCATCCCTTCACGTCCAAGCTCTCGACCAAAACCTGAGTGCTTGATGCCACCAAAAGGCACGCGCGGGTCTGAACTTACTTTCCCATTGATGAAACACGCACCTGCTTCGATATAATTTTCAGCCATTACTTTTGCACGGGCTTCATCTTTTGTGAATAAAGAAGCTCCCAAGCCATACTCTGTTTGATTGGCTAATGCCAGGGCTTCTTTTTCACTCCCTACTTCTATTATAGCAACCACAGGGCCAAATACCTCCTCATCAAACGCAGGCATGCCAGGTTTCACATTTGTTAAAATGGTTGGAGGGTAATAAAAGCCTTTTTCACTTGGTAATTTACCACCTAATTGCAAGCTCGCGCCCTTGTCGATAGAGGCTTGTACCTGTCGGTGTACTTCATCTCGTAAATCTGCTCTTGCCATAGGACCAAGCTTGGTTTCAGACAATAGTGGTGAGCCCATAGAATAGGTTTTGATTTCAGACTCTATGGCATCCCTCAGTTGCTTTGCAATGGATTTATCTACAATAATGCGCTTTGCTGCAATACAAACTTGTCCTGTATTATTGAGTCGTGATGCTGTAATCACTTCGGCTGCAAGTTTGATATCTGCATCTTTAAGCACGATGGCAGGATCGCTCCCACCAAGCTCAAGCACCACACGTTTTAAATGCTTGCCTGCTGTTGCAGCAATCTCGCGGCCAGCCTTAGCACTACCGGTAAAAGTAACACCAACCACATGTGGGTGACCCATCACCTCTGCAGCAACAGCATTGTCCAACACCAAGTGCTGGAACACACCCTTAGGAAAACCCGCCTCAATAAACAAGCGCTCAATCGCAGCGCCACTACCACTAGAAATAGGCGCGTGCTTTAAGACCGTGGCATTACCTGCCACAAGTGTCGGCACTGCATATCTAAACACCTGCCAAAAAGGAAAGTTCCACGGCATGATCCCAAATACTACACCAAGCGGCTTATAAACCACGCGCGTCTCTTTCATGGTGGTTTGAACAACTTCATCTGCTAGATAAGCTTCGCCCTGCTCGGCATAGTGCTGACACACCCATACACATTTTTCGATTTCTTGCTGGCCACTTTCGATAGGCTTGCCCATTTCCTCAGCCATAAGCTTGGCAAAAGAAGCTTTTTTTTGCTCGAGCAAATCTGCAAGCTTTAGGAAAAGGTGCTTTCTTGTTTCAAAAGAAGTCTTACGCCAATTCATGTATGCTTGGTGCGCGTGCTGCACCGCAGTGGATGCTTCTTCACTGGGTAATACTGGGTAATTTTCTATGACTGCTTCAGTAGCTGGATTTATTGTTTGAATCATTGATTAGCCCATAAATATAAAGCTGTCCATTTTATGACAGTGTTTGTATTTCATCAATGAAAATTCATTGAGATATGCTATTATCCCATTATTCAAACTTCATTTTAATAGTAACTATGACAAGATTGCTATGCGCTTTTTTATGTCTTCATGCCAGTGCTTCGTTTGCATTTCCTAAGGGCTGTGAAGATAACGGGTTTGGCTTTCATGACCCATACGTTGTTTTTAATGATACGGGGAGTCAAACTTATTTCTTAATTCAAAACAGTGGTGCGGGCACGATTAAGCTTGAGCGCGTTGAAACTGAAGACAAATTTATGAGCCCTAAGCTACCCTGCACCATGTCAGAAAACAACTGGTCGGCGTTTGCCTCAGATATTCCTGATGCGAATTTTCAATGCTTTAGCATCAATGGGCGTACCAAAACTCGCATCAACTGCCGTGAGGTTCTGACCATTTGTCAGTACCCACGCGTTAAATTTGCCCTAAGCAACATGGGCAGCTATTGGGTATCAACCAATAAATCGCAACATCAGGTCATTCGTGAGTCTATTAAAAAAGGCATATTATTACGTTGGTAAGGAGAAATCATGGCAAAAACGGCATCTACAATGCTTCCACTTGGCACCAAAGCACCGGGCTTTAGTCTAACTGATGTGGTATCAGGTAAGCATGTTAGCCTTGCACAGACTAACACTCTGCCCACAGCATCCGTGATTATGTTTATTTGTAACCACTGCCCTTATGTGAAGCATGTTAACCAAGCGGTTGTGGATCTCGCACAAGATTATATGCCAAAGCATGTTCGCTTTATTGCAATTAATGCCAATGATGTTAAAAACTACCCTGATGACTCGCCTGAGCAGATGAAGAAAACCGCACTTGAGCTTGGCTACCCATTTTCTTATCTGTATGACGAAACACAAGAAGTCGCAAAAGCTTACCAGGCAGCCTGCACGCCTGACTTTTTTATGTTCGATCAAAATGAGGCCTTGGTTTACCGCGGTCAATTGGATGAGTCTCGACCTGGCAATGGTATTGTACCAAGTGGTGCCTCTATACGTGAGGCTTTAGATTGCTTGCTACGTGGTGAAGCAGTCCCTACGCAGCAAAAGCCGAGCCTGGGATGCAATATTAAGTGGAAGGCTGAATAAAAAATAAAACAAGGCCCGCATGACGCGGGCCTTAAAGAGCTTAATTGGCAATAACTACTTCAACTTGAAGCTTTGCAACAACTTCGCTATGAAGTTGAATGTCAATCTTATATTCACCAATAGAGTGAATAGGACCTTCAGGCAACATCACTTCACGCTTATCAATTTCAACTGACTTCAGTGCTAAGCCTTCGCAAATCTCAGCAACACCAATAGAGCCATAAAGCTTACCTTCTTCTGTTGCTTGCGCTTCGATGGTTAAAGTTACATCGTTGAGCTTGGATGCGCGTTGCTCAGCACTTGCAAGTGCTGCCGCTGCTTTCTTTTCAAGATCAGCACGACGCTCTTCAAATACAACACGGTTTGCTTCAGTTGCAAAAACCGCTTTGTTATGAGGAATTAAGTAGTTTCGGCCGAAACCAGCTTTAACGCTAACTTCCTCACCTAAGTTTCCTAAGTTTCTAACTTTTTCTAATAAAATAACTTGCATGATTCTAAACCTCTTTCATTTTTGAAGTCATCAATACTCGGGCATTGCAAAGGCTATCGATAATACCTATTAAGAAATACAGTGGCATCATCACCCATGCTAATAGTATCAGGGGTACAATAAGAATAAGTCCTGCAACCAGCGGGCGCATACGCGAAAACATATAAGCACCAACACTTAAGCCTGCAAGCACATAATAAAACAACACCATTGGCAATACATTCATTGCCAAATAAACATTGCTAAAAGCTGCCATAGAGAGCGCTAAGAATACAAGCAGGCCATACTTATTAGCCCTAAAGTGCAATACTTCATTTCTGAAGCCACCAGGGTAAAAAAGCTGTGCTTGTATGCTTCTTGCCAAAAAGACAGGAATCAAAGAAGAAAAAACAATAGAGGTTGCTTGAATGCCTACCAAATAATTGGCTAAGGCTTCTCTTGAAATCCCTTTTTGTTGCCAAAAGCTCAAAATCTCTGTGGTACTCGAATATAAACCCTCTAAAATCATTTCTAGATGCTTGAACTGCTCAGTAATAAAGCTTGGCAGGACCAGGTGCAATAACATCACACCGAGTACAACCAAACCAAATAAACTGAAAGCGACCTGTTGCCAACTTTTCGTTTTTTTCAGTACCCATGCTGCTACAAAGCATGGCAATACATTCAGCGTTGCAATGGTTAATGCTACATAAACAGGAAAGGCAAACACAGACAGGAGCGTGTGCACCAATATCACGGGCAATAGCAGCTGTACGCCAACTTTTGCACCCTTACGCAAGGTCACAAAAGCAATCAGTGCTTCAGCAAGCCAACCCATATAAGGGATAGCTGCAAGCACCATCGCAAGAATAAGCGCATAGCGCTCTGATTCAAGCGCTTTACCGAGCTGAGTTTGTATGATTCCCTGCTTCTTCATAGCATTCACTTTGAGTACGACTTACTTGTGGCTGTCGCAGTACGGCAGAAGTGCCAAAAAGCGCGCGCGCTTAATTTCAGCAGCAACTCTGCGCTGCATACCAGCAGGCACATTAGTAATACGACTTGGGACAATTTTTCCACTCTCAGATACAAAGCCTTTGAGTAAAGCTACATCTTTGTAGTCAATGTCGTCCATATTTTCGGCTGTACGAGCCATTTTTTTTCTACGAAAATTCATCGCCATCTTGATTTCTCCTATGCTGCTTCGCGCGTGTCTTTATCTTTTTTGACCATTAAAGATTCTTCAGTGATGGCTTTCTTTCTTTTGATAATTAAGTGTCTTAACACAGCATCATTGAACTTCAAGTTATCTTTTATTTCGTCTAAAGCGTCTTGGTTGCACTCAATATTAAGCATTAAGTAATGCGCTTTATGTAAGTCATTCACAGGGTAAGCTAAAGGACGTCTGCCCCAGTCTTCTTTACGGTGAATCATACCTTGATGCTTTGAAATCATGCCCTCGTAGCGCTCGAGCATGGAAGAGACCTGATCTGAACGATCAGGGTGAATCATAAAGACAATCTCGTAATGTCTCATGGTTTCTCCTTATGGATTAAAGCCTCCGCACCTTTAGCGTGAGGCAAGGGTTAAACATGGTTTTAGCGGCGACATGATACCGAATTACAGCCATAGATGCAATATTATGGACTAGGCGCCCAAGTAATGCCCCAGGTTTCCGCAGGTGGTAAACCTGGGTTGCTGCATTTTGCCAGATCTCCAAAGCTATCTAAGCTACAAATAGCATAAGTACTCGTTAGGCTTTCTGTGTCCATAATATATGTATAAGTATTCGCAGCATTGATTGCAATACCTGCACTACGCAAGTCAATGTTAGTACCCTCTGATTCATAACTACAGCTTTGTATCGCACCCCCACTTAATATGCACTCGTATACGCGACTAAGGTTAAAATCGGTTATAAAAAGCTTATCATTACTTGGATTGAGTGTGAGACCATTAAACTGACTGCCATCTGGATTTGGAACAGTAAAGTTTGTGCAAGAGGTTAAACTGCCATCCGAACCATCCACATCACATTGAGTAATGGTTTCACCAATGAAATTTGAAACATACGCCCTAGTATTCCCACTATTAAGTTTAATATCTGTGGGTTGATTGAGCAGACCAAGTGAGGAAGATATAGTAACAACACAATTTTCTAAGTTCATGGATGTCGTATTGACATCACACTTGGTGACCGTATTACTCGTATCTGTAATATAAGCTTTCGTACCAGCAGGGTTTAAAGTAATACCCAAAGGGTACGTAAACGTTACGCCACTACTGGCATTGGTACAGTTTGAAATAGCATTGGATGAGGTATCACGCTGACACTTAGTAATGCTTGTGTCGCCAAGGCTTACAATATACATGTAAGTGCCTGCTGGATTCATTGCAATACCCCGTGGCTGATTGATGGGGGCATCTGCATCAAGGTAATTCGTGCACTCTGTCAATGTACCATTAGAAATATTTGCTGGACAATACGTCAATTGATCATGACTCAATATATCATACAGGCTCAAAATTACTATAAACTTTTTGGACATCATCTAAGTCTTCCAAAGCATCTATGAGCTTAACAAGTGTCTCGGCCTGCTCTTCAGACAGGGGTACGGTCGTTTGTGGCTGCATGGCGAGATCTGATTCGTCTATCTCAAACCCAGCTTGACCTAAAGCATCAATCATAGCGTGATAATCTTCCGCAGCTGTAATCACTTCTACACCTTCATCTTCAAGCAGCACATCTTGCGCACCGGCTTCAATCGCGATATCCATTGCCTTTTCTTGCTCATCTGTCTTTGCAAGCAAAATTAATCCAACCTTATTAAATAAGTAAGCAACCGAGCCATCCGTACCTAAATTGCCACCATATTTATTAAACGCATGCCGCACTTCAGATACGGTTCTGTTTTTATTATCTGATAAGCACTCAACAAGTATGGCTACACCTTGTGGCCCGTATCCCTCATAAAGCATGGCTTGCATATCTGCACCATCAAGGCCACCTGCACCTCGCTTAATGGCATTATCAATGGTGTCGCGCTTCATATTTGCTTTCAGAGCTTTAACAACAGCATCTCTAAGCCTTGGGTTTGAGGCTTCATCGTCTCCGCCTTCACGTGCGGCAACGGTAATCTCCCTGATGATTTTAGTAAAAATTTTACCGCGCTTTGCATCTTGCGCGCCTTTTCTGTGACGAATATTAGCCCACTTACTATGACCTGCCATATAAAATCTCGCTACTTAAACAATGCCTCCAAGTATAGTATGCTTTTGTGCAGGGATGAAGGGTATATGATTGCAATAAGGAGAAAATCATGCGTTTATGCGGCTTTGGCGACCACCATCAATCTGAAGCCATACCAGGCGTATTACCTTTAGAGCAAAACGCGCCCCAGCACCCACCTCATGACTTATTTGCGGAACAGCTAAGTGGTAGTGCTTTTACCGCGCCGAGACACAAAAACTTAAAAAGCTGGCTTTATCGCCAAAAACCTTCCGCGAATCAAAATGACTTTAAGCTTTACCTAACATTTAGTGGACCAACATATGCTTGTCCACAACCCCCAAACCCGATGCGCTGGAGCCCATTTCCTAACCCCACAACGCCACAAGACTTTTTAGAAGGCTTATTCCATGTTGCTGGCAATAAGAACATCAATACATATATATATCGTACCAATAGTTCCATGGAAAAACGTTTTTTTAATAATCGCGATGGTGAAATGCTGTTTGTTCCTTACCAAGGCGAGCTTTTACTACATACTGAGTTCGGCCCTCTCCATGTGAAACCAGGTTGGATTGCTGTCATACCAAGAGGCGTCAATTTTACTGTAGAGCTCTTAACCAACTCTGCCTCAGGTTATCTTTGTGAAAACGGAGGCTCACCACTAAGCTTACCTGAGTTAGGACCCATTGGCGCCAATGGGCTTGCCAATCCACGTCACTTCTTATATCCGACTGCGACCATCGATGAAAACATCGATGACGTTGACATTATTTGTAAGTACCAAGACCACTTTTGGATCTCAGAACAAAATCATAGTCCTCTTAATGTTGCAGCATGGCAAGGCAACTATGCACCCTACTTATATGACTTGTCACTGTTTAACACCATCAATACGGTGAGCTTTGATCATCCTGATCCTTCGATTTTTACCGTGCTCACTTCTCAGAGTGACACCCCAGGTGTTGCACACCTTGATTTTGTTATTTTCCCACCACGCTGGATGGTCGCAGAGCATACATTTCGTCCGCCATATTTTCATCGCAATGTCATGAATGAACTCATGGGACTGATTGAAGGTGAGTATGATGCCAAGCAAGATGGCTTTCTACCAGGCGGGGTTAGCATACATAACTGCATGGCAGGACATGGCCCTGATACCGAAGCCCATGCACAGGCATCAAGCCAAGCATTAAAGCCCGAGCGCTATGAAAATACGCTTGCTTTTATGTTTGAGTCTCGCTTGCCTTGGCTAATAAACTCAGAGGCAATCGAGCACCCTTTGCGTCAGCTTGAGTATACGAACTGTTGGAGCTTTTAAGTCTCGGCGCGTGACTCATAGCAATAAATAGTATAAAGAAGTAGCCTGTCCCTGAGTATAAAAGTAGTGAGTCACTAAAGCAGCCTACAGCAAATGAAAGAATAACAGCAAAGGCAAGGCCTGAATTAGTGTCTGGCAAAATTGACTCTCGCAGCAGTGCAACTATAAATAAAACAAATAAAGCGAGGCCTACAAAACCATATTCTGCAGCAATCAGCCAGTACTGGCTATGCGGCTCCCAGATCACTTTCTGTGCCCACCCTTTCACAGGCTCATCTTTGGCAAAATTTGCACTAAAACCACCTGTGCCATGACCTAATATCGGCTTATTTTTCATGAGCTCTCGCCGTACATACTGGTGAAATTGAATACGAAGGCCAAGTGACGTATTTTTATCACTATGTTGATACTTTTGTATATCTTCAAATGCTTGGTTTACTAAGAACCGCATCATCGTATTGTACTGATAACTAAAGGCAAAAAGACTAATAAACACAACGACACATATGAGTGCTTTCTTCATTGAAAAAGACTGAAAAAACCAAACTGTCATCATGATACAGTAGGCAATATACGCCATGCGCCCTGTGCAGACAAAAATCACGGTATAGCTAAACAATAATGCGAGCGCAAAAAAAACCATACGCTTAAGGCCTTGCCCCTTCATGGCTAAAGATGCCGAGAGAAACACCGCTAAATCGAGCATGAAGCCAGTCAAAATATGATTATGAAAAATTCTACCAGGATCAATGCCACCGTAATGTGTTAGCCCCGTGGCTTTGAACAGCATAACCACAGTGGTAATAAGCATGGCTGCAATAAAAGCATATTGGGCGTATCGTCTTGTAGATGCATGCCTAAAACCCACGAGCAATACTGGGAAAAATAAAAGCTTAAGATACTTTTCGTAAACGATGAGCTTTTCATGCCAAGTGGCAATGCCCAAAAAAAGCCCAAGCGTAACCAGGCCAAACAAAATCAGTGACATGCGAACTGAGTTGACCCTAAGTGCAGCTAAAAGATAAGCGTAGTTGGCTTTATTCAACAACAAAAGCATTGCCGCAATAGGCATGGTAATGCTGCGTGCAGTCGAGCTTAACGGCATAAAAAATACCGTAAGTACGATAAAAAAACTGGCTAATTTACTTTGCGTCTTGATAAATTTGTTTAATACCACGATAAAAACTACCTTCAGCGTTTAATACTGCAACCAAAAGTCCTGCTTTTCCATCAAGAAAGCCCATCTGCAAAATATAACATCGAGAAAACATCCAGCCAGCACTGAAAAAGCACCGTAAGAAACTCACGGGCTTTTTAGATTTTAAGCGCAGCTTGGCTGACGAAGATGAATATCGATTCATCTTCGCGATTGCATGCGTCACATCAAGATATGAGTCATGCAGTAGCGCAGTCTTAAGCTGAATGATTTTGGCGTCACTGGGTAAAAGAATTTTTTCATGAACAATATCATCACTAAACTGAGCCCCCTTGTGCTTAAAAAAACGCGCATGTCGTGTGGGGCTTTGTGTGTGCTTTAATGTTTTACCATAAAAACAAAAGCGGATAGGTACGCGGCATGCATCACAGGCATTGCGTTTAACCACTTCAAGCAAAACTTTTTTTAAGCCCTCAGTGACCCACTCATCGGCGTCTATGTGTAATACCCAATCGCCTTTTGCATAGGCTAAGGCACGTTGCTTTTGTATACCATAACCACGCCAATCGGTATTAACATGAACATGAGGGGTAAAACGTTTAGCAATCTCAACGGTGTTATCTGTACTGCCCGAATCAAGCACGATGATTTCATCAGCCCATTTGACTGATGACAAGCATCGTGCGATTCGCTTAGATTCATTACGAGTAATAACAATGACACTTATCATGTACTACACTTGCAAGATTTATTATTTCTCGGAGTCTAGCACACTCCTTCACGATAATCATCGGTCTCAAAAAAGAGTTTGTCATCCTTCATGGTGAGTACCGCTTGACCACCGTTTGCAAGCTTACCAAACAAAAGCTCTTCAGCAAGAGGCTGCTTCACTTCATCTTGAATAAGTCTTGCCATAGGCCTTGCGCCCATGTGCTCATCATAGCCATGCTGAATCAACCAAGCTCGTGCTTCTTTATCTACTTTTAAGGAAACACCTTTTTGACTAAGCTGCTCTTCAAGCTCCATGATAAACTTATCGACGATTAGACCAATAGTATGGGTATCTAACCCCCTAAAGTTAATCACCGCATCCAAACGATTACGGAACTCAGGGCTAAACTGTCGCTTTAAGATTTCACTACCATCAAGTTGATTGTTTTGTTTAGAAAAACCAATGGAATTACGGCTTATCTCTTCAGCTCCAACATTACTGGTCATGACCAATATCACATGCCTAAAATCGACTGGTCTGCCGTTGGTGTCAGTCAGTGTACCGTGATCCATAATTTGCAACAGTAAGTTAAATAAATCAGGATGAGCCTTTTCAATTTCATCCAGTAGCAAAACTGCATGTGGGTTTTTGTGTACTGCTTCAGTAAGTAGCCCGCCTTGGTCATACCCGACATAGCCTGGAGGTGCACCAATCAGTCTTGATACCGTATGCTTTTCCATATATTCAGACATATCAAATCTTAGAAGTTCCACACCAAGCACATTGGCAAGCTGTTTGGTGACTTCGGTTTTACCGACACCTGTTGGTCCCGTGAATAAGAAGCTACCCACAGGCTTGGTTTCTTCTCGAAGACCTGAACGTGCAAGCCTAACAGCAGAAGAGAGTGCTGTGATTGCTTCGTCTTGGCCATAAACCAAGAGCTTTAAGTCTCTATCTAGTGATTTTAAAATATCTCTGTCGCGCGCTGAAATTTTCTTAACAGGGATGCGTGCAATCTTAGCAACCACCTCTTCGATTTCGGTTACACTGATGATTTTCTTACGCTTAGAAGAAGTCAGTAGATTTTGATAAGCCCCTGCCTCATCAACCACATCAATGGCTTTGTCTGGTAAAAAACGCTCATGAATATGTTTAGAAGAGAGCTCAGCTGCGGCTTTAAGTGATGGAATAGAAAACTTCACACCATGGTGCTCTTCAAGCCTTGCTTTTAGGCCTTTTAATATATCAAAAGTCTCATCAATTGTAGGTTCTTTCACATCAATTTTTTGGAAACGCCTTGCAAGTGCACGGTCTTTCTCAAAAATACCACGATACTCTTGATACGTGGTCGAGCCCATGCATTTGAGTTCACCATTGGCGAGCAGTGGCTTAATCAGGTTTGAGGCATCCATCACCCCGCCTGATGCCGCACCTGCACCAATGATGGTATGAATTTCATCAATAAATAACACGCCACCATCTTGTTCGCTTAATTGTTTTAATACAGATTTAAGTCGTTTCTCAAAATCGCCACGATATTTAGTGCCAGCAAGTAGAGCACCCAAATCAAGCGCATAAACAATGCAGTGCTGGATGGCTTCTGGCACTTCCCCATCTACAATGCGTCGCGCCAAACCTTCAGCAATGGCTGTTTTACCAACCCCTGCCTCACCAACCAATAACGGATTATTCTTTCTGCGTCGGCAAAGTACTTGGATGCTGCGCTGTAATTCTTCATCACGGCCAATCAGTGGGTCAATTTTACCAGCTTGTGCACGCTTATTTAGATTTAAGCAATAGCTTTCAAGTGGGGACTCTTGCGCCTCACCACCCATCATGTCATCTTCAAAAGAAGGTGTCATGCTGTCTTGGAAGTGTTGCCTTTGCTGTTTGGAAATACCGTGAGAAATGTAATTAATCACATCAAGCCTTGTGATGTTTTCTCTTCTTAGAAAATATACCGCTTGGCTTTCTTGCTCACTGAATATGGCTGCCAACACATTGGCACCACTCACCTCGGTTTTTCCTGCTGATTGCACATGAAATACAGCGCGCTGTAATACACGTTGAAAACCAAGGGTGGGTTGTGTTTCTCTTTCTAGTTCTTCTTCTGGAATTCTAGGTGTGGTTTCATCAATAAATTCTGTTAAGTCGCGTCGTAAAACCTCGATGTCTGTATCACAGGCTTGTAATACATTCCCAGCAGCAGGGTTATCGAGTAAAGCCAATAACAAATGTTCAACAGTCATAAACTCATGTCGCTTTTCCCGGGCTTCTTTAAAAGCCAGATTTAGGGTGAACTCGAGTTCCTTGTTTAACATAACTGGGCTCCTTTATGGCTTAGCCAGATGATACATATCCCTTAAAGGCCTTCCATGACACACAAAAGCGGATACTCATTTAACCTGGCATACTCACTGACAAGCTGGGTCACTGTCTCAGCAACATCTTTACTATAAACCCCACAAACCGCTCGCCCTTCAGTATGAACTTTCATCATTATTTGCACGGCTACAGCTTCATTTACATGGAAAAAATGCTCTAAAACCTCAACCACAAAAGCCATCGGCGTATAATCATCATTGACCAGAACCACTTGATACTTTTTCGGCTCACTTAAAGCAATGTCTACAGAGGTTTCTTTTTGTGTTTGTTGGTCATACTCAACTGACATAAGCCTTTGTACTTTTTGTTCCTCTTACTTTTGGTATAGTTCGGTTTGGATGAAATATCCAATATTCTTTTGGCATTACACTGGATAACACACATAAATGAACTATAATTTAATCATTATGGTTATTAAAGAGTAAATTAGGTGGAATATTTTAAGATTAAAGTCAAAGATTTACCGGATACTTTATTCCGCACAATTCCAGGGTATATTTGGGAACGTTTTTTTACAAAGGACATGTCAAGAGACGGTGTATATTTTATAAAAATACCTAAAGTTTTCTTCGATTCATTGCGTTACGACTTGAATGTCAAGAGCTATGCCGCCACGGCAGGCGATATAATGCAACATGAGAAAGCTTTAGATCCTGAGTATAAACACCAATGGTGGCTGGCCGCAGCTTATCTTTATCCTGATATTTCTGATGAAGTTTTGCTTTCATATACTGAAAAGCTAAATTTGCTACCCAATGAAAAGTTAATTTGCATAGCAGCACTTGGTAAGGCATCGCTTTTCGACAAGCTTGTTGAAACTGAACCCTCTACCTATTTAAATCTTATGAAAAGCAATAAAGATTCTGTGTGCATTACCGCAGCAATGTGTGGCAATACACGATTCTTTGAATACTTAGCAGAGAAAGCACCGAATGATCTCGTAGATATACTAAAGAAATATAAGGTTGAATTAGATTTTTATGAACCTAAGCATACTGTCTTCTCAACAGCTGCTAAATATGGGCAGCAAGAGGTCGTGGCATTCTTGCTTGACTTTGCTTCTAAACAACACGGTCATGACTTAGTTCAAGATATCATTTGCCCCGATGGTCGGTACAGGCCATTCATTCATGCTGCAAAAAATGGACACTATCATATTGTAAAATATTTTATGAATTATTTTCCTCGAGAAAAAGTTGAGGAAATGGTTTGTAGTGCGGACTATGGAGCTTTTCGCCAGGCTATTGCCCAAGGCCATGAGGGTATCGCATACGTTTTGTTAGGTTATGTATTAGAAGAGCATGGCGCAGACATGATACAAGCCAGCAACTATGGTGCATTTACTTCAGCTGCTCGCCTTGGCCTCTTTCAATTTATGGATAAGCTAATAGCACTACAAAAATTAATTGATCCCAGCAAAGTAGAAACCATGCTATCTGCAAGTGAGGTGTTATTTTTTGGTAATGAGGGCCCGTATTCTGCCTTTTCATGTATTGCACGTTATGCTAGGAAATACCCACAAAACCAGGATGCCCAAAGCATGCTTCTAAAGTTTTGCGCCTATCCAAGTCCATTCCAGTACATTGAAAGTCATGATGAAACTTATGGTGAGAGCTGTACTCACGCCTTTGTTGATACAAAAATTGAAGAGCTTAAAGCGAACCCAGTTGAACTTGATGAGCAACAAGCAAAACTATGCTTTTACCTATTACGAAACTTGATAAGACGTGGTGATGCCTCACGCATTGAGGATGCCCGCTTTCTTATGAGTATCCCCGCCGTCAAAGATTTATTACCCATGGAAGTGACACCAAACGAGCCTAATGAGCTATTGCGCCTGGCCATGAATCAAGAAACCAGTGATAACCAACCTTTTACTAGACTCCTCATGGATGTAGAAACCGTCAGAGCAGTTGCCCAGGCCAATGATTTTTACCGCCATGAGCGCCGAGAGGGAATAGATCTTAGGCAGCTTGCTGCAAGTGCTGAATCTTCCATGCAGGATCTTAATCCTCGAGAAAGAAAGCAATTGCAGGATGTAGAGAAGCATTATCAACCTGTACTCAATAAAAGCAAAGCACTTGCTGACTTAAAAGCAACCATGGAGAGCAACTACGAGAAAAACCCTGCTAGCATAGAATTAAACGGGAGAAGCATCGCCTTACCGTTTAAATGGCAAGCATGGCAGGAACTTCGTGACACTTTAACCGGAGAACAACAAAAACAAGCACTTGAAGCCTACTATCAGCATAAAGACCACACGGCGTTTCGTTATTTATTAAGACCAAACCCTTGGATAAATCCAAAGGCCAGCTTTGTGCAATCTTGTGCTGGTGGTTATATGTCACATAGTCGTGAATATGAACCTCTCATTGCCCTACTTTATACAGCGGCCAATGATGCCTTAACACCTCCTACCAAAGGCTACAGTGTAGAAGATAGGATCCAAGGCCTCATCAATGAGCTTGCGTACTGTGGGCGCGCTCATAACTGGGATGGTAAACAATTAATCAAAAGAAATGGTAAGGAAGCTTATGAAGATTATGATGATCTGCTACCTGATAACCCAAGCTGTATCGATGGTGTCAAGCGTCGCTTATTTCAATCTGTGCAAGGTCATCCATTACTCGACTTTCTAACCATTGAGATCATTAATCAAGAAATCACGGAATTTGCCAGAGCACATTTTAAGGCTTTTTTAGAGCAACACCCTGATAAAATACAAGGTTTAAAAGAAGCTTGGGATTTAATTTTTGAAGAAGGCAAAGAAACAGATATCTTAAAACTGCTTGATATTCCAGAGAAAGCCCAAAACGAATTTCTGGAACGCTTTGCTCAAAAGTATGGTAATCAATTTACAGACGATCCTTCATTTGCCACTGAGATCAGAAATCGCTTCAGCACTGAGGGAACCATGTTTGCCTCACATGCAGCACGCTTTGGCGGTGAAGCTGATTTGCTTGGCTTACTTGAAAAAGTAAAAGAGCCTCTAAGCAAAGACGCCATACAAAGATTACAAGACGATGAAGATCCAGAAGAAACTAATGAGTTTAAGCATGGTGCGTAGAAACAGCACAGGGGCACCGTCCCCCTGCACCGTCCCCATGGTTTAAACCTTACATATGCTGAATCATGGCATCAGCAAATTCAGAACACTTAAGGCAAGTGGCACCTGACATCAGGCGCTCTAAATCGTAAGTCACGGTTTTGGCGCGGATGGCCTCTTCCATGCCTTTGATGATGTGGTCAGCCGCTTCATGCCAGCCCAGATGTCTTAACATCATTTCAGCTGAAAGAATCAACGAGCCTGGGTTTACTTTATCTTGGCCTGCATACTTAGGTGCGGTACCGTGGGTTGCTTCAAACACAGCAACGTTATCGCTTAAGTTGGCACCAGGGGCAATACCAATACCGCCAACTTGCGCTGCAAGCGCATCAGAGATGTAATCGCCATTGAGGTTTAAAGTCGCAATCACATCGTACTCAGCAGGACGGAGTAAGATTTGCTGTAAGAAAGCATCTGCAATCACATCCTTAATAATAATCTCTTTGCCTGTATTGGGGTTTTTAAATACCATCCAAGGGCCGCCGTCATAGAGCTCCGCGCCAAACTCGTTTTTAGCAACTTCGTAGCCCCAATCTTTAAACGCACCTTCGGTGAATTTCATGATGTTGCCTTTGTGTACCAAAGTGACAGAGTCGCGGTTTTGGTCAATGGCATATTGGATGGCGGCTTTGACAAGTCTTGACGTGCCTTCGCGTGATACGGGCTTAACACCAATACCACAGTGATTTGGAAAACGAATTTTCTCAACGCCCATGGTGTCTTGTAAGAAACTAATGACTTGCTTGGCTTCAGCGCTGTCGGCTTCCCACTCGATACCTGCATAAATATCTTCTGAGTTTTCTCTGAAAATCACCATATTGGTTTTTTCAGGCTCTCTTAGAGGACTTGGGGTGCCATCAAAGTAACGTACAGGACGCAGGCAGGTGTATAAATCTAGCTTTTGACGAATGGCAACATTGAGCGAGCGAATACCACCGCCGACAGGGGTTGTGAGTGGTCCTTTAATCGAAACCGCAAACTTTTTGATAGCCTCCAAGGTTTCTTCTGGGAGCCAGTCATCTTCTGAATAGACTTTTGTTGCTTTTTCACCAGCAAAGATTTCCATCCAAGCAATGCTTTTATCTTCACCATAAGCCTTAGCAACCGCAGCATCCACCACCTTGCGCATGGCAGGTGTAACATCAACACCAATACCATCACCTTCAATGAAAGGTACGATGGGATGACTCGGGACTTGTAAAGTACCATCTTGGTTGACTGTGATTGCTTCGCCAGACTCTGGCACCGAAATGTTTTCGAACATGGTTGCTCCTTGATGCGTGAAAGGCGCCTATCATAGCACCCTCAACGACCAACGTCAGCAACCCCAACGCGAATGACGGAAGCAATCGCATAAGGCATGCCCCAAAAAGCAAGGATGGCGATGGCAAGCAAAGCTGCGAGATTGCCTTTAACCGAAATGCCTTCCAGCGCATGCACAAGAATACCGCCGCCAAACACCAAAATAGGCAGCGTCAGTGGCAATACAATCAAAGCTGTAAATACGCCATGTTGCTTATAGCCTATGCCAAATACAGAAGAAAACGCAGAAAGGGCCGCAATGGTTGGCGTACCACAAGCAAGGCCAAGCATAAGAATAAATTCTTCGTGCATTTGTAAGTCAAATAACGTACCAACCACAAAGCAAAAGATAACCAAAGGCAGACAATAAACCAACCAATACACCATGAGCTTGATTCTTACCCGCACATGGGTTGGGTAACTGTCTAATAGCCAGCTGGTCAGTACGCCGTCATCATACTCATGCTGAAACAACACATTGGCCGATAAAAAATAAGCAAACAGTGCGGCAATCCAAAAAAGCCCCGGCAAGACTTTTTTAGCAAGCGCCGGATCCGCTTCAAATCCCATAGGGAACAACACCATAATCATTAAAAAAAACAAGCTGGCATTGATCACATTACGGCGCATACGCCAATGAAGTAATGCCTCTCGAATCAGCCAATGCTTAAGTATTTTTATATTCATAAGTTGATGGTCTCCACCTGTGGCAGTGGAAAAGGTAGCGCTTGATGCGAAGTAAATACAACTAAGCCCTCTTGTTTTAAGTGACTTTGAATGATTTCGCCGAGCAATGCCATCCCTTTGGCATCTAACCCAACCAAAGGCTCATCCAACAGCCAAACTTCATGTTCTGAGTATATTAGTTGCATCAGACTTACGCGGCGTTTTTGCCCGTCGGATAACAAACCCAAAGGCTTGTTGGCCACGCGTTCTAAATTGAATTTTTGTAACAACTCTTCTGCTTCTTCATCTGTCGCATTTAAATCAAAACGTAAATGTTCAAACGGCGTTAAAAATAAATTGACGCCATACTGGTGCGAAAGATAAGTAGCTCCTCCTTTGAAGGCAATGTTGCCATCTGCTGGTATCAGCAAGCCTGCGAGCAATCTTAAGAGTGTGGTTTTACCTGCACCATTGGCACCTGTTACATGTATTGCGTACCCAGGCTTCACCACAAAAGAGAGATTTTTGAGTAATTTTCTGTCAGGAAACTCAAAAGCCAGATTGGATACCTTTAACATAGTAGATTTCATTCTTTAGAACCGTTATGGTTAATAGTATCAGTCCTTTGTTACGCGTGCATCAACATGTTTACATCTTCACCGAGAGAATTAGCCTTATTGGTTGCCAATCGACGTAAAAACTTAAAGCTAAGCCAAGCGCAAGTCGGCAAACTTGTGGGGCTTAAGCAGCAAACCGTTTCTGATTTTGAGAAAAAACCTGAGGGTACCAAACTCGATACACTCTTCAGAATTTTATCTGCAGTCAAGCTTGATGTGACTGTGCTTGCAAAACAAACTTCGAACGAAAAAAACCCGGCATGGAATGAAGAATGGTAAACGATAGACCCAAAACCTTGAATGTCTTAATGAATGGCATTGCAGTTGGCACGCTAAAGAAACGCCAAAACGATACGCTCACCTTTAAATATGCAGCTTCATGGCTTACCACCCCCGGGGCAAGACCGATTTCTATTTCTATGCCTTTATTAAATCGCCCCTATCAAGGTGAAGTGGTGCATGCTTTTTTTGATACGCTACTGCCGGCTTCAGAGACAACCCGCGCTCAACTCAAAGCCCAGTTTAAACCCAAAACCACCCACCCTTTCGATTTGCTGGCAGAAGTAGGTAAAGAGTGTATTGGTGCCATTCAACTGGTACCCAACCGCGTGCCTGCCGTAAGTCGGAAAATTCGCTTCGAGCCGCTGTCTGACAAAGCCATTTATCGCAGGCTTGCAAGCCCTGAGAAGCATCCCTTAGGTTTATCGCCGGGCCTCGATACCTTTTGTCATACCCTGCCTGGTAAAAGCACTAAGGCTGCGTTTTTATATCACGAGGGCAGCTTTGCACGTCCCAGAGATAAAACACCGACTACGCATATTTTTAAGCTTGAGAATAAGAACAAGCCCTATCAGATAGAAAGTACATGGCTTGCTCTACAAATTGCGAAAGCTTATGGGCTTGAGGTGGCTGAGGCCAACATCAAGTATTTTGAAAGCGTCAAAGCCTTGGTCGTCAAGCGCTTTGATAGAACGTATTCCAAAGACGATACTTGGCTGGTGCGTATACCTCAGGAGTCGCTCAAAACGGCACTACCTAGCCTTGAAGCAGATAAGCCCATGGCATTGAAAAAAGTAATGCAATTTTTGCTTGGCTCAAATAATCCTATTTATGATAGAGACATTCTGTTTTGTACTCATGTGCTTGCTTGGCTTATCGATGCGCGTGACCTCACGCCTGATAACTTAAGTATTTTTATTTTACCCGAAGGCAAGTACCGCCTAGCACCACTGTATGATCTATGCTCCAAAGCACCCGTAGGGCAAGCAGAGCCCGCCACACCACCTGACTTTATGAAACTTGCCAAGCAAGCCCAGTACTCAGTGGAGCGTGCAAGGCTCATCTTAAACGATATGCTAGCTCGCACCAATGATGTGATTGCGGAGGTGCAAAAAGCACTCCCCCATCACTTTCCAAAGCATGTTTATGAGTCGGTGTTTAAAGCTATGGAAACACGTAAAAACGAGCTTACACAAGCAAAAGCTGCAAACGCAGTGCGCGCAACTCATCCGGCTTGAGTTGGTCTTGGAAAATCAATTTTGCGCCATGGTTTTGCGTGAGCACGCATAGACAAAAACCCAAATCGTATTTCAAGCCTGTCAGTTCATGCAAGTAGAGCTTGCCGGGCAAGTTCAAATGCCAAAGATATTTAAAATAGATTGACGCCACCAAAAGCAAGAGCAGCTGTACCCCCCATGCCAAAGATAAGCCGACAATACCAAAAACAGCTAGACCATAAAGCAGAAGTATAAGCTTATTATAATCGTGTGAAGGCTTAAGGCTTACCGTATTGCCGAATGAGGATTGTAAGTGGTTTGAGTGCGTCATCCTGAACTTCCTCGTAACCCATAAACCAGGCGTACAATGTAGGATCGTCAATTTCAAGCAGTTGGGCAAACGTAATGAGCTCATCATCACTAAGCTTATCCCCATACGCATCCATAAATCTTGATAAAATAAGATCTAATTCCAGCATGCCGCGGCGCATACGCCACTTGAGTTGTTGCGAAGAAAGGGGTTTATCCGAGGCCATGATTCAACTACACTACGCTTTTATTTGCAAGCATCATAATGTCCCATGACTCAGTCGTCAAATCAATATAACACCACAGTTGCCGCCATCAAAGTCAAAGGCGAGCAAGCACGTACTTTTTTACAAGGTCAACTCACTTGTGACGTCAAGAATGTGACTGGTACGCATAGCGTACGCGGCGCCTTATGTAATACCAAAGGTCGCATACTGACGTTGGTAAATGTCGTTCTATATCAAGATGTATTGTATTTACAATTAATAAAGTCTCAAATTGCTGCAACGATAAAGTCTCTCTCAAAGGCAGCTATGCTCTCACGCGTTATACTCACCGAAACAACCCTCAAAACACCTATAGACTTTGCTACTTGGCACGATGCACAATTACAGGACGGTCATGTACTGATTTACCCTGAAACAAGAGGTCTATACCTACCCCATCAACTAGAGCTTGATAAAAAAGGGTATATCAGCTTCGATAAGGGTTGTTACAAAGGCCAAGAAATCATTGCAAGAATGCACTACTTAGGTAAGATCAAAACTGAGTTTAAGCTCTTTCATGCTGAAACTGACGCGCCTTTAACGCCCGGCCAAATGCTCTATGATGAAAAACAAACAGCTGTAGCGGAGCTGGTTGATATCAGTGAAAAATATACGATAGGCATTATTACGAAAACTCCCTGCCCTGAAGTTCTGATGACCGATAGCCAGGAGGTTATACAGCTAACACCTCTTCAATCAGGCTAATCAACACAGGGGTTGCTGACTCAATATTTAGTGTTTTGATACAATTGACATAGTTAGCACGGCTTTCATACACCATCTCAGATGTAGCAAGAAGCTGCTTGCTTGTCAGCTTTTCTTCAGTTAAAACGACACCAGAACCTTTATCTTCAAAATAAAAAGCATTGGCAATTTGATCGCCACGGCTGGAGCGCTTAGAAAGAGGAATAAGAATATGCGGCTTCTTCAACGCTAAAATCTCATACAGTGCATTGGCGCCCGCTCTAGAAATGACTAAATCTGCTGCAGCTAAAAAGTGAGGTAAGTCATCAAAAGCATACTCAAGTTGAAAATAATCTTTTTGCTTTTCAAAGCGAGCATCACACTTACCCTTGCCACAAATATGTAGCACATGAAAACGCTCACAAAACCCCTTTAAATGCTCTCGGATACAGTCATTGATGACTGCTGAACCTTGACTACCCCCCATAATCAAAAGACAAGGTTTTTTACCTGACAAGCCTGCAATTTTCAGGCCTAGTTGCTTATCCCCTGTAAAAAGCTCAGGACGAATAGGTGTGCCTGTTACCACAAGCTTATCTTGATTTTTAAAATACTCTTTGCCTTTTTGAAAGGTCACACATATTTTAGTCACAAAAGGATAGCTGATACGATTGGCAAGACCTGGACTTAAGTCTGATTCATGCGCAATAATGGGAATACGATGGCACCAAGCAGCAATAACAACTGGGAGTGCAACAAAGCCACCTTTGGAAAAAACCAGCTTAGGCTTTAAGCGCAAAAGTCTATAGTAGGCTTGTACAATTCCAATCAATACATTGAACGGATCCACAAAATTTCTAAAGCTAAAATACCGCCGGAGTTTACCAGAGCGTATAGCATAGAAAGTCACTTTTTTTGGGGCAAGCATAGTTGCCTCAATACCATTTTTAGCACCCAAATAAGCAAAGGTATATTTGTTTTCTAAGCCTTCCATCAGCGCAAGGTTAGGTGTCACATGTCCTGCTGTACCACCACCTGTAAAAACAATATCTACACTCATAGCTCATCTTCCAGTAACATGCTTAAGTCGATTGCACTTAGGGATTTAGTTATATCACCCACCGAAATAAAATCAACTCCTGTTTTAGCAACTTCAGCAATATTTTCAAGCGTAATACCGCCGGATGCTTCAAGCAAAATACCACCTTCATTACATGCAACTGCTTGGCTTAAATCTGCAATAGAAAAATTATCTAGTAAAACTCGATGGGGCTTTGCTTGTCGTGCGAGCGTGAATTCTTCTATTGACTCTACTTCTACTTCAACAAATGCTGCTTCCTTGATGGATAAAGCTTGCTTGACTGCATCTGCAATTGAACCTGCTGCTTTGATATGATTTTCTTTAATCATAATCGCATCATAAAGCCCCATGCGGTGATTGCTACCGCCGCCACAAGCGACTGCGTATTTTTGTGCGTACCTTAAACCTGGTATGGTTTTTCTGGTATCAAGTAATTGTGCCTTGGTGCCTTTAATACGATCAACATAGGCTTTGGTTTTGGTCGCCACAGCTGAAAGGGTTTGTATAAAGTTAAGTGCGGCTCTTTCTACCGTCAATAAGCTTCTAACTGGCCCCTCGATATAGGCAAGTGTTGCCGGCTCATCCAAAACTTCTTTATCTTGTACTTGCCATTGGATTTGTATACAAGAGTCAATTTCTTGGCATAACTGCTCGACCCAAGGCTTGCCCGAAACCACCATAGGCTCTCGTGAGAATAGCTTGGCTCTGCGAATACTTTTTTTAGGGAGCAACAAGGCTGATAAATCACCTGTACCAACGTCTTCTGCTAAAGCCCGTTTTACATCTTGGGCAATGCTAGCTTTATTCAACATGTTTTTGGTACCGCCACTTTAACCAAGGTGGTGCAATCAAAGTGGTCACAATCACCATGAGAATGATTGCTGAAAACAAACTATCAGATAAGACGCCTAAGGTTCTACCTATGGATGCGAATACAATCCCTACTTCACCACGAGGGAGCATGCCAATGCCAATTACGAGTTTATCATCGCTTTTGGTTGCGCCAAGCCCACTTAAAAGCTTACCAATCACGGCTGCAATAGTCAGAGCCAGTGAGATGACGATCACTTTAACATCAAGAAAAGCTTCGAGCTTGACTTGAATACCAATCAGTATAAAAAACAAAGGTGCTAATAGAGACTCAAGTGGTGCGACCAGCTCCCTTATTTGCTTATCGCGTTTGCCTTCTAACGCATGCCCATCAAAAAAGCCATCGTGAATAATAAGCCCTGCAGCAAAAGCACCTATGATACTGGCAAGCCCTGCCACCGTAGCAAGCCATGCAAGCGCCATGACAAAGATAAAAGACAAAGCAAGCTTTGACTCCCAGGGCTGTAGAAAGCGCAGCATGGGTACCATGCGTTTTAGTACCCAAGGGCCAATCATGAGACTACCTGCAAAGAATATAATAACTTGAAATAAGATACGCCCAAGTGTGACCAGGTTAACTGCACCCGTAAGGACCATGCTGCTTACCATAGCCAAAATAATAAGCCCAAGCACATCATCAATCATGGCAGCACCGAGAATGGTTTTAGCTTCACGGGTTCTAAGCTTTTTCATTTCTTTTAATACGCGTGCAGTAATACCTACGCTGGTTGCAGTAAGGGTTGCTGCTAAAAATAAGTCGGTTTTAATAGACACTTGTGGCAAAAAGATAAGGGTCACAATAAAGCCCAACACAATAGGTGCGACCACACCTAAAATGGCAACGCGGGTTGCAGCCTTACCTGTGTTTTTGATTTCATCGAGGGAAGTTTCAAGCCCAACCATGAACAATAAAAAAATCACACCATAGCGTGAAAAGCTATCCACCACATAAGCAACTCGAACCAGGTCGAACCCCTCTGGGCTTTGTAGTGCTGCAGTAAGTTTTTGTGCTTCTGGCACCATTGCAATGTTTGCATACACAGCTTTTGCAACCGATTCACCTACAGTCAGCACATCACCAATAATATTAAATACTTCGGCACCTTCTCTTAATACCACCATCATAGGAAAACCCAGGTGATAAAAAAGATTACCGATGATAACGCCCATTAAGAGCTCACCCAAAACACCAGGCTGCTGCATGCGTTGTGCAAAGTATCTACCAAGCACGCCCGAAAAGAATAAAAACGTAACCCAAAATACAACCGACGCAACAGGATCTGTATGGCCAGATGCGAGGCTCATGATAGCGCTCCTTCACTCACTAGTGGCTTTTTTTTTGCGAGCATCATACTGGTTTCAAGGACTGAGTCTGGATTTAAAGACACACTTTCAATACCTGCCGCCATCAGCCACTCGGCCAGATCAGGGTGATCAGATGGACCTTGTCCACAGATGCCTACATACTTTCCGGCACGTTTACAGGCATCAATGGCAAGGGTCAGCAAGGCTTTGACAGCATTATCGCGCTCATCAAATTGCGCTGCGACCAAGCCTGAGTCACGATCTAAGCCTAATGTCAGCTGGGTTAAGTCATTAGAGCCAATGGAAAAGCCATCAAAATATTTTAAGAATTGTTCTGCAAGTAATGCATTGGAGGGAAGCTCACACATCATGATAACGCGGAGTCCATGCTCACCTCGTTTTAAACCATGTGCATCGAGCACTTGCATCACGCCTGCAGCTTCATCAACAGTACGCACAAATGGAATCATCACTTCAACATTATCGAGCCCCATTTTTTCACGTACCGCTTTCACCGCCTTACACTCGAGAGCAAAGCAATCTGCAAATTCGGGAGATACATACCTGGAGGCACCTCTAAACCCGAGCATTGGGTTTTCTTCTTCAGGCTCATACTGGCTGCCACCGAGTAAGTTTGCATACTCGTTAGATTTAAAGTCAGAGAGCCGCACAATCACAGGTTTAGGGTAAAAAGCAGCCGCAATGGTTGCAATGCCCTCTTTAAGCCGCTCTACATAGTAATCAACAGGTGAGGCATAGGCCTGTGTCTTATGTTGGATTGCTGTTTTCAGCTTAGCATCTTCAAGCTTATCAAACTCAAGCAGTGCTTTAGGGTGTATACCAATGGTGTTGGAAATTAAAAACTCAAGCCTTGCAAGACCTACCCCTGAGTTTGGGATAGATTGAAAAGCAAAGGCACGCTCAGGGTTACCGACATTGAGCATGACTTTCATAGGCAGCTCAGGCATTGCTTCAACATCAATTACGGTGCGCTCAAAAGGCTGCAGCCCTTCGTAAATAAAGCCAACATCACCCTCGGCACAGCTTACTGTCACTTCAGCACCATCAGGAATCATATCAGTTGCATCACCACAACCAACCACAGCAGGTATACCAAGCTCTCTGGCAATAATAGCTGCATGGCAAGTTCTGCCACCACGGTTGGTTACAATCGCAGAAGCTCGCTTCATCACAGGCTCCCAGTCCGGATCTGTCATATCAGATACCAAAACATCACCTGGTTGCACGCGGCTCATTTCAGAAATATCTTTAATGACACGTACAGGGCCTTGACCAATCTTCTGACCAATACTGCGGCCTTCGGTGAGCGTATTAGAGCGCTGGCTCAAGGTATAACGCTCTATCTTTTGGTGCTCTTTAACTTGGCTTTGTACGGTTTCAGGCCGTGCCTGCAATAGATAAATCTCACCATCTTTACCATCTTTGCCCCACTCAATATCCATGGGGCGCTTGTAATGCTCTTCAATAATCACCGCAAGTTTAGCTAAGTGCTCCACTTCGTCTTGAGTCAAAGAAAAACTGCGCTGTCTGTCTTCATCAACAGCTTGGGTCATCACACGCTCTTTTGCGGTCGCATCAGGGTTATAAATCATTTCTTGGGCTTTTTCGCCAAGTGTGCGGCGAATCACTGCTTCACGACCTGCCTTGAGTGCAGGTTTATACACATAAAACTCATCAGGGTTCACAGCCCCTTGCACCACCATTTCACCTAAGCCGTAAGAAGAAGTAATAAACACCACTTGATCAAAACCAGACTCGGTATCAAGGGTAAACATCACCCCACTTGAACCACAGTCACTTCTTACCATTTGCTGTACACCTACAGATAAGGCTACGGCTTCGTGAGGGAAACCTTGGTGCACGCGATACGCTATTGCTCTATCATTGTATAGCGAAGCAAAAACAATTTTCATGGCGTCAAGAATGGCATCCATACTTTTGACATTGAGTAGGGTTTCTTGCTGGCCGGCAAAAGAGGCATCCGGTAAATCTTCTGCCGTCGCTGATGAGCGCACGGCAACAGTAAAGTCATCATGACCAATATCTGCTTGAAGTGTTGCATAAGACTGAGCCACAGATGCAATAAAGTCTTGACTGAACTCAGCCTCAAGAATCATGGCACGAATGTCAGCCCCCACTTGGGCAAGGGTAACAACATCATCGACATCAAGACCTGCCAGCGCAGATTCAATACCTGCTTTAAGGGCACCTTGATTCAAAAAATCGTGGAATGCTTCAGCTGTGGTTGCAAAGCCACCAGGGACTTTCACCCCAAGTTGACTCAAGTGACTTATCATTTCGCCTAGGGAGGCATTTTTACCCCCTACACGGTCTAAATCGTTAATCGTGATGTTTTTGAAGTTGATTGTATGTGTTAAGTCTGCCATTCAATTTCTCGATTCCTTCGAAGTATGCCTCATTCTACTGAATTTCTTGGCACGTGCAACTTCTATCATGCGGAAGAATCGTCTATTATAGGGCTACTTTTTATTGTACTTAAGCAAAGCTGCTCTAAAATATGACATTGCTAACTTTATCTTCACTGAATGCCATCTCACCTGTGGATGGTCGTTACCACAAAAAAACCCGCGCACTTAGCCCCTACTTTAGTGAGTTTGGACTTATCTATTACCGGCTTGTGGTCGAGGTGCGCTGGCTTATTTCTTTATCGGAGAACCCAAAGCTTACGGAGGTTCACAGTTTCTCTAAAGAAGAGCTTACCTATCTGAATAACATTTTGGATGCCTTCGATGAAAAGGAAGCGAAAATTGTTAAGCGCTACGAGAAAAAAACCAACCATGACGTTAAAGCTGTAGAATACTATCTGCGTGACAAAATTGCCGATCATCCAAGCCTTGCGTCGTTACAAAGCTTCATTCACTTTGCTTGTACTTCAGAAGACATCAATAACCTTGCCTACGCATTTATGCTCAAAGAGGCTTTGGCCTCTGTCATTCAGCCGACCCTTGCTGAAATTACCGGTGGCATTACCATGCTTGGCAAACAGCACGGCAACACAGCCATGCTTGCTCGTACACACGGCCAGCCAGCAACACCGACCACCATGGGTAAAGAGCTGATTAACTTTGCAGCGCGACTTAAGCGGCCTCTACAACAGCTGGCAGAGGTTTTGATTTCAGCAAAGTGTAATGGTGCCGTGGGTAACTTTAATGCTCATATGCATGCCTATCCTGACATTGACTGGCGCAAGCATACGCAGCGATTTATTACCAAGCTTGGCTTATCCTACAGCGCTTACACCACACAAATTGAACCGCATGATGGCATTGCTGAAGTATCACACTTGATGATTCGTATCAATAATATTTTGCTGGATTACACCAAAGATATTTGGCAATACATTTCGCTCGGTTATTTCAAACAAAAAACGGTTAAAGGCGAAGTGGGCTCTTCGACCATGCCTCATAAAGTCAACCCCATCGACTTTGAAAATGCTGAAGGCAATTTGGGGCTTGCTAACACCCTCTTTAGTCACTTTGCCGATAAGCTGACGCAATCTCGCATGCAGCGCGATCTCTCAGACTCCACCGTGCTCAGAAACTTAGGGGTTGCGTTTTCTTATGCCTATATTGCCTACCAAGCCATCACCAAAGGCAACGATAAGCTTGAAATCAATCCTGTGGCTTTAAAGCATGACTTGCAAGATAACTGGGAAGTCATCACCGAGGCCATTCAAACTGTGATGCGACGCTACAAACACACCAATGCTTACGAGGCCTTGCGTGATTTTTCTCGTGGTCGAGAAGTCAATCAAGAAACACTGCAACAGTTTATTGGATCACTCGAGCTCCCACAAGAAGCGAAGGATAGCTTATTGACACTGACGCCTGAAGGATACACGGGCCTTGCAAAAGCACTTGTTAAAGCATTCACATGATATCGGCGGCATCCAAGGCCTTGTCCCAACAAGGCCAAACATACCATACTGATGTCTTGGTCATTGGTGCAGGCCTTGCCGGTTTGCACTATTGCTTTCAGCTACTCGAGCACGCCCCTCAAACCAAAATCACTTTGGTCAATAAAACAAGCTTTGGTGAGTGCAACAGCCAATATGCCCAAGGGGGCATTGCTACAGCGCTTGCACCGGAAGACTCCATCGATAGCCATATTCAAGATACACTTAAAGCTGGTGACGGCTTATGCTTTAAAGACAGTGTGGATGCCTTAATTCAACAAGCACCACGTGCAATTGAAGAACTTGAAGCATACAACTTTCGTTTTGATCAGCACGAAGATAAGAGCAACTATGTGTTAGGCCAAGAAGGCGGCCATAGTCACAGACGTATTTTGCACTCAGGTGACAAAACAGGCTTCACCATGCTGAGTGCGCTTTTGCATCAGTTGCAGCAAACAGATGGTATCACTTGCCTTGAGCATCACATCGCCATTAACCTGATTACACAATATCACCCGCATCAAACCCACCATCAGGGTGAAGTACTTGGGGCATACTTATTAGATAATCAGTCACAGCTGATTCATACTTATCTTGCCAAAACCGTCATCTTAGCAACAGGTGGTGCGGGCAAAACCTTCCGCTATACAAGTAATTCTATGGTTGCAACAGGTGATGGTGTTGCTATGGCTTACCGTGCTGGTGCACGTGTTGGCAATATGGAATTTTATCAATTTCACCCGACACTACTGTACCATCCCAAGCATCAGCACTTTTTGATTTCTGAAGCAGTACGAGGTGAAGGTGGCATTTTAAAAAATGCTGATACCCTCGCCCCCTTCATGCAAAACTATGCGCCAGAGGCAAAAGATCTTGCGACCCGTGACGTTGTGGCCCGCGCCATATTCAATGAAATGGAAGCAAGCGACAGCCCTTATGTATTACTCGATATCACGCATCAGCCCAAAGCTTTTTTAGAGAAACGCTTCCCAAATATATACAATACATTACAATCGCTCGGCATCGATATGAGCCAAGATCTGATTCCGGTCGTACCTGCTGCTCACTACCAGTGTGGTGGCGTACTCTCAACAGCACATGGCGAAACAGATTTAGAGCGCTTATATGCTATCGGTGAAGTTGCCTTTACTGGCCTACATGGTGCTAATCGTCTGGCGAGTAACTCTCTACTCGAAAGTGTGGTTATGGCATCCAATGCTGCCAAACATTCTATGCAGTATTTAAACAAGCCCATACGACCAAGGCAGGCCATACCAGCATGGAACTCGCCCAATGAAATCAACGTACGTCGTGCCAGCCAAATCAATGCGCACTGGCGGAGTTTACGTGGTGAAATGATGTCTTATGCTGGCATCATCCGTACTGAAGCAGGCTTGCATGATTTGCTCTCGCTTATATTGAAACGCAAACAAATCATCGAAGATTACTACTGGACGCACGCCATTTCTATGGACTTTATCGAGCTTCGAAACATCATCTTGAATGCTGAGCTGATAGTCCGCGCAGCATTCAGAAGAAAAGAGTCTCGTGGTGGTCACTTCCGGGATGATTACAAACACAAAGCGCCGCATGCAGAAGAAAGCATTGCCAGGCTCAATGCACCAGAAATCCCTTTTTTTAGTTAATAGGTCACACTATGTTTACCACTGATAAAACCTACACACCAGAAAAAACCCAGATGTCTATCTCGAGTGATATGAGCATCTGCCAATCAGACTACCCTATCGATTGGTACCAAGAAGCCTTTATCCCCTACGCGGAAGCTTACGCGGCTCTCCCCGATCGCAAGCTCACCACCATCCTTAACTGGATGAAGCCCTATATGGAAAAGGCCATCAATCACTTTGGCCCGAATCTATTGCTGCTATCACACTATTATATGGGTGGTGAAATCGTAAAATTGATTGAGCAGTTTGGTGGCCAAATTGGTGATTCTTACCAGCTCGCGCTTATGGCAGCAAAGCACCCTGAAAAATCCGTCATTGTCGAGTCAGCTGTGCACTTTATGGCTGAGTCTATCAGCATGCTTGCTGACAAATCACAAACGGTCTACATCACTAATCCTAAGTCTGGCTGCACCATGGAAATGTTCGCCAAAGACTTTATGGTCGAGCCTGCATTCATGGACTTGAATGAGCGCTATGGCAGTGAAAATATCTTGCCCATATGCTACATGAATACGTCTGGTCGTGTTAAGGCCATGACAGGTGCGCAAGGTGGTGCTGTATGCACAAGCTCCAATGTGCAAAAAATTGTAAGATGGGCACGCCAGCAAAAGAAGAAAATCCTATTCATACCCGACAGACACATGGGTGAAAATATAGCCTACTGGCTTGGCATAGATAACCTTGCCTATTGGCCAGGAGGTAGCGAAGGCGCGAAGTACAGTTTGTTCAACCAAGATGATAAAACGCTGAAGCAATTTGATGATGCTGAGATGGTTTTGTTCTCCAGTGAATGTACCGTGCATACGGTTTATAAAGCATCGATGTGTGACTACTGGAAAACACAAAACTTTGCGACCGTAGTTCATCCTGAGTGCCCAAATGAAGTAATCAAAGCCTCAGATGCGCAAGGCTCAACTGCCTATATTTGGGACTATGTGATGCACGATAAAGCCCATACACAACGCTATGCCATTGGTACTGAGCATCATATGGTTTTAAATTTAAAAGAACAGGCCAAGCAAAAAGGCATTGAAGTCGTCAACCTTGCTGAGGCAAAAATCAATCAAGATAAACCCGCACTAGGCTGCGGTTGTGCCACCATGTCACGTAACGATCCACCGCACCTTGTAGGGCTCCTAGATTCGCTCAGACTTGGCAAAAACATGGATTACAATGAAGTTAAAGCTGGGGATGTGGTCAATGAGTTTTCTGGCATGCGCCAAAGGCTCTCCAAAAAAGATCAACAATGGATTGTGACCCATGCCAAGCTTGCACTCGAGCGCATGATAGATATTACAGAATCCAAATAAACCTACTGCTTTGCTGTTCTTTTATCTAATGCTTTAATTTGTGCTTGAAGGTTTTTCTCAACTTCAAGGATATGTTTCTTTTGCTGCTCAAAATTAGCTTCTAGCACTTTCATTTTTGCTTCTTCATCTTTCTTGAGTGCTTTAAACTGGTCTTGTGTTTGCTTCTTATATGCCTTCATCTGTGCATCATGACTCTTTTGTAACTGCTGCATTTGGGTAGCAAATTGTTTATTCATGCCTTTGAGCTGCGCTTGCAACTTCGTGTTTAATGTTTTGATTTGTTGCTGTTGATTTTTATGCATCTCTGCCATTTGTGCCTGAAGCTGCTTGGTTGCATCATCCGCTGCTGCAAAAGTGATGTCATAGCATAAAAAGCTGAGCGCAAAGCCCATCATTAATCTTGATTTCATTTGGATATTGCCTCCCTGTGTTTAACTTTATGTTAGTCCTAATTTTATTGAATAGCCAACGCTCAGAAAAAAATCTAGATCAAATTTGGGCACCATGTTAAATTGTTGCGTCTTAAAGTTTTGGTGAGGCTTAATGCATACCTTAAAAGAAAACAACAAAGTGGCTGATACTGATTTTAAATCTGTATTAAAAGATCTCAGGACTCACCCAGCTTGCATAGGCCATGAAAAAGCACTCGACAAACTTAACCATGCAGCTGCCATTTGGAAGAGTACATATAGAAAAGACTCATACGCTTATAGAGAATTTTTAAGTACTTGCAATGAGGTGTTAGAAGCACCTCCTTTCTCCTCAAAATCTTCTTCACTCTACCACAGCCATGATATGGAGAGACTGAATGCAAGCTTGCTTGAGCTGAGAGATTTATCTTTAAGTAGACAAAAAGGTATTGACAGACCGGGAGAAGTATTAAAGGTATCTATGCTTTATGCTGCCTGGTGGGGATTAGTAAACACCCTGATTGGACTGTATGTAGGAACGTTAATGTTTCCAGCCCCGCTTGCGCCTCTCATTTTACCTTACATGCTTTTAAGCCTCATCATTTCTTGTACAGCACAAGTTTATAGTGGAGACGTTATGCATGTGCATATGCAAGCATTCTATTGGGATTTACCCAATGAATTAGAAAGTAATCGTGAGCTTCTTGTGCTATTGCCGCTCGGCATCATGGGAGCGGCATTTATCCTAGGCGGTACTTTCGGCTGTTTGGCATCTGTCATGTTGTTTGGTGTCGAGCAAGCGACAGCAGATGTGCTCTTGTTTGGTTTTCGCATGGGTGTGGCAACCATGGTATCTGCTAAAGATGATATGATTTTTGGTTTTATGCTTAGCGCCATAATTCATGCCATTGCTTTAACAGTAAATCATCTTGAAGTGGCTCTTCGACCATACATCACTTTTGATACGCAGGAAGAAGATCCTCCCTCCGACGCAAGGCTTTGTATTATGTAGTCTATACTTTAGATGTACAAAATACATCTAAGGAGCAAACCATGAAGAAGTCTATTTTTGCAAGCATCGCTGCAGGGGCACTTTCACTTGCACTTGTGCATGCCGTACCTGCTTTTGCTGAACACGATAAAACCCATAAAAAAGATCATCAATGCATGATCAAAAAAATTGATGAAATGAAAGCCGAGCTTAATCTCACACCAGAGCAAGAAGCAAAGCTTAAAATGATCAAACAGAAGAATAAAATGTTCATGGATGTTAATCGCAAAGAAATGCGAGATATGTTCCGTGAAGCTGATGAGATTTCTATGGCTGAAACCATCGATCAAATGAAGCTCGATGCTTTAGCTAGAAAAGCTTGTAAAATGCGTAGTGAAACCCTTAAGCATCATATTATGTTACGTCATGAAATCAGACAAATTTTGACTGAAGATCAGCGCAATATGATTAAAGCAAAACTTATGGAGTCTATACACTAAGGATTGCTAGGCGGGCTTTCAAGCCCGCCACCATTGCTTTTTTTTAGCATCAGCCGTACCATTCATCTACATTTAATACAAATCTCAGATTAATCAGCTTATGCCCTTTGTAATCGGCCTCTTATTTCCACTTGGATTTGCGCCATTTCACATACCAGGCTTTTGCATTTTAAGCCTTGCCGGTCTCTTTTTTTACTTATCTGAGAAGAATCACAAACAAGCATTTTATACAGGATTTTTATTTGGGCTTGGCATGTTTGGCTTTGGTGTGTCTTGGGTTTATGTGAGTCTTCATGAATTTGGGCATTTAGATGTATTCACTGCAGCCCTGCTGACTCTATTATTTACGGCATGTATGTCGCTCATCCCAGCTTGCATGTCCCTTGCTTTTAGTTATTTTGCCAAACATCAAAAAGCATGGCTAAAAGCATTGACCTTCAGTTGCCTTTGGCTTTTCTCCGAGCTCTTTCGTAGCATGTTGCTGGGTGGTTTTCCTTGGCTTATGGTGGGCGTAAGCCAAATAGACACGCCATTAACGCACCTACTTCCTTTCATTGGCGTATATGGCGTAAGTTTTTTGGTTGCTTTCATTGCGGCAAGCCTTGTGCTTGCTTTTCAAGCGGGCCTTACTTGGCTTTTGGTGTTTGTTTTGATGATACTCTCACCAAGCCTGCTCAGTAGTATTGAGTATAGTCATACATCAGGCAAGCCGCTCAGTATCGGCATCATTCAAGCTGATTTATCAATGCGTGATAAGTGGGATGAAAATTTATTTTCAACCATCATGCAATACTACAAAAAATCAGCTGAGAAACTCTTAACAACACAAAATCTGGTTATCATGCCTGAATCATCGATACCTATGCCTGTTAACTTTGCCAGTCCTTTTCTTGAGAGCTTGAACCAGCATGCCTTAAAACACAAAAGTGGACTGCTACTCGGTATTGCAAGCCCAAGCCAAAATGAACCCGACCGCTTTTATAATAGTATGTTGGGGGTAGGCCTTGCCAAAGGCATTTACTTGAAACAGCACTTGGTGCCATTTGGCGAGTATACGCCGAAACGCTTTTTTAAACTTACAGAAATGCTTGGTATAGACACACCTAATATGGTCTCGGGAGAAGCCGTACAATCACCTATCCAATTTAATCAATATAAGATTGCAAGCCTAATATGTTATGAGCTTGCCTTTCCTAAGTTGATTCGTCACCAAATCAAAGATGCAAACTTTATTGTTTCAGTCACAGATGATGGCTGGTTTGGCCATTCACTTGCTGTGTTTCAACATCAACAAATGGCACAAGTGCTTTCAAAACAAACCAGTCGTTACCAAGTTTTCGTCAATAATGATGGCCTATCTGCAATTATTGATAGTGAGGGCCATATTGTTGATGCGCTGCCTGCTTTTACGCAAGGCGTGCTCAAAGGAGAGCTTCAACCCAGAGTGGGACACACCCCTTGGGCTTTATATGGAGATACACCGCTGATTGTCATCAGTGGCTTTGTGCTTTTTCTACTGGTTGTAAGGCGTTTAACTATTGCCGCCAAAGAGAAGAGGCGTTATCCTAACCAATCCAGTTCAAGTTTGTAAATTACCATGGAAAAACGCTATAACCCAGAAGACGTCGAAGATGATGCCCAGAGTTATTGGGCCAAAAAACAATGCTTCCAAGTCACTGAAGATTTAAATAAAGAAAAATTTTACTGTCTTGCTATGTTTCCTTACCCAAGTGGTACGCTACATATGGGACACGTAAGAAACTATACCATCGCTGATTTGATTGCGCGTTATCAGCGTGCGCTCGGCAAAAATGTTTTACAACCTATTGGTTGGGATGCCTTTGGTCTGCCAGCTGAAAATGCTGCTATTAAGCATCAAGTGCACCCTGCAAAATGGACTGATGAAAATATTGCGTCCATGAAAGCCCAATTTCAAAAGCTAGGTAATGCTTATGACTGGAAGCGCGAGTTTAAAACCTGCGACCCTAACTACTACCAATGGGAACAATGGTTTTTCATCAAGCTCTATGAAAAAGGCTTAGTTTACAAAAAAGATGCCATGGTCAACTGGGACCCTGTTGATAAAACTGTGCTTGCCAATGAGCAAGTCGTCGATGGCCGGGGCTGGCGCTCAGGCGCACTCATTGAGCGTAAATCTATTCCCCAGTGGTTTATTAAAATCACTGCGTATGCGGATGAGCTTTTGCTTGGCCTAGATAAATTGCCTGGCTGGCCTGACCGTGTTAAACAAATGCAACGGCACTGGATTGGTCGCTCGGAAGGCGCTGAAATTCAATTTCAAGTCGAAGACCACCCCAAAGCACTTAAAGTGTATACCACACGTCCAGATACCCTGATGGGCGCAACTTACCTTGCGCTATCACCTGAACACCCTCTGGCTAAAAAAGCAGCTGAATCCAACCCAGAGGTTCAAAACTTTATCGATGACTGTAAAGGCTTAAGTACAGCAGAAGCTGATATTGCAACCCTTGAAAAGCGCGGTATAGCAACAGGCTTGCATGCTATTCACCCCATTACAGGCGATAAGCTACCCATATGGATAGCCAACTTTGTACTTATGCAATACGGTACCGGTGCCGTGATGTCAGTGCCTGCACACGATGAAAGAGACCATGAATTTGCCTTAAAGTATCACTTGACCATCCAGCCTGTGATCGAAGCACCCGATACCGCGCACGACTTCAACCAAAGTGCATATACCGGTGAAGGTGTATTGTATAACTCAGGTCAATTTGATGGCTTGCCCTCAACCGAAGCCAAAGCAGCCATAACCGAACACCTGGAAGTGGGTCAAGCTGGTCGTGCCACTGTGAATTATCGCCTGCGTGACTGGGGTGTATCTAGACAGCGCTACTGGGGCACACCCATTCCTATGATACTTTGTGAGTCCTGCGGCACCGTGCCCGTACCTGAAGAAGAGTTGCCGGTAACACTGCCTGAAAATGTTGATTTTACAGGTTCAGGCTCACCACTTTTAGATTGCCATGATTTCTTACACACAACCTGCCCCAAATGCGGCCAGGATGCACTAAGAGAAACCGACACCTTTGATACATTCATTGAGTCTTCTTGGTACTATGCCCGCTTTGCTTGCAAAGGCCAAGATACGGCCATGCTTGATGATAGAGCAAAATACTGGACGCCCGTAGACCAGTACGTTGGGGGTATTGAACACGCCGTCATGCACTTACTCTACGCGCGCTTTTTTCATAAACTCATGCGTGATATGGACTTGGTCAACTCTGATGAACCGTTTTTGTCTCTGCTTACCCAAGGCATGGTACTTAAAGATGGACATAAGATGTCTAAATCTAAAGGTAATACGGTTGATCCCAATCACTTGATTAAACAATATGGTGCTGATACTGCGCGATTATTTGCTATATTTGCAGCACCACCTGAGCAATCCCTCGAGTGGTCAGACAGTGGTGTTGAAGGTGCTCACCGTTTTCTGAAGCGCATGTGGGGCTTTATGTTTGAACATGCGGAAGCATTTAAGCAAGTTAACGAGTTGTACGCTGAAGGCAACTTGCCAGTTGACTGGCAAGCTACCCCATCCGAGCTTAAGCGTGCACGCGCTGAAGTACATAAACTTATTCAACAAGCAACCACAGACTATGAGCGCCAGCAATTCAACACCGTTGTATCCGCTTGTATGAAATTGTTTAATTTGATTTCTGATTATAAAGCATCCACTGAAGAAGATGGCTTGTTTATTTATCAGAGCAGCAGCATACTGCTGCGCTTGCTTGCCCCTATTACACCGCACATTTGCCATGTACTATGGCAACATTTAGGTTTTGCTAAAGTCATCATTGATGCCGACTTTCCGAAGTATGACAAGCTTGCACTTAAAACAGATGAGCTCGACTTTGTGATTCAAGTCAATGGCAAACTTAGAGGGCAATTTACAGCCGCAGCAAGCACAACTGAAGATGGCCTGATTGAGCTTGCAAAATCGGAGGTCAGTGATTTTGTTGATGGTAAAACCGTGAAGAAAGCCATTGTAGTTGCACACCGCCAACTGATTAACTTGGTTATTGTCCCGTGAGAAACTTTGCTCGAGTAACCTACATCACCTTTCTTTGCATCCTACTTAGCAGCTGCGGTTTTAAACTGCGAGGCACTGAAGGTGATGTTGTAGTGCACTTAAAAAAAGGCGTTACTATTGTTGACAGAACCAGTGATGCTTGGCTTAGAATTTTAAGGCCACGGCTTGAGGCTGCTGGTATTCCTATCATTGAAAATCCTAAGAAAGCACCTTACAAACTTACCATTCATAGGCAATCTCTAAAGCAAGAAATCACTGGCGTAAGTTCAAGTACAACACCAAGGCTCTATCAACTGACTTATACCGTAACCTTTAGCTTAAAACAAACCGATGGACGCACGCTGATTCCAGCAAAAAAAATTGTGGTGACAAGGCCGATGACCCAAAATAATGATCGCGTGCTTGGCTCAAGATATGAAGCTGAAAAAATTAAAAATGAGATGCGACTGGATGCAGCAAGCTCGATCATGGGCTACCTTTATAGAAAAGATCCAGATTTAAAACCTAAATAAGGCGATACTCATGAAATACAGGACGTTATGGCTGCTAAGTTTAACTTGCTCACTCTTTTCAACACATGCTTTTGCAATTGCAATTGACATCCCACCTGGCCATTGGCAATGCATGGCTGTGGATGCAAAAAAAGAAAACTTTGGTGCCCATGGCAAGTCTGTTCGTGCGGCAAAACGCGCAGCCAAAAAAGAATGTAGGAAGCGCTCAAGCGTGCCTAAAACCTGTAAAACAGCCCAATCTTTTTGTGAAGAAGGTCCTAAGGACTTAACCGGAAACCGTTGTATTGTCAGTGATGAGTCAGGACGCACCTGGAATACCACCGGTAAAAACGCGTGCCGAACAGCTATGTATATGTGTCGACAGTGGCAATACTTACACGGCAGCACACGTAGTGTCTGCACCGTAAAACATCGTATGAAAAACTACGATCGCGGCAAGTCAGACAAAGAAAAAGATAAAGATGGGATTCTTGAAAAGTTATTCGATATTGATTGATGCAAATAAAATACCCAGACCCAAGCTTTGATAGACACATCCAAGCAACCTTAAGGCCTATCTATTTCATCCTGGGCACGGATGAATATTTGGCATCCTTATGTATGCACAGCTTTAAGAAAGCCTTTAAAGCTGCACACCCTAACTGTGATGAGAAAAGACACCATATCGATAACAAGGCTGGTTGGGAGAAACTGTTTCAAGAAGCCGATACTTTTGGCTTATTTCATGATGCCATGATTCATGAGGTTAAACTCTCACCCAAAAAGATAGATGCCAAAACCGAGCTTAAAAACTACGTGGCAAACCCCAATGCCAGCAATCTTATTTTAATCCGTGCCCCACATCTGACAGCGAAGAGCTTAAGCGGCATTGATGCGCCCGTCATCAACATTACAGCTCTAAATAAAGGCGCTGAGCTTAATTGGATAATCAACAAACTCAAGCAATATAAGCTTCAGTATCAAGAAAGAAACATCCCCTCGCTGATTCAGGCTTATACCGAAGGTAATTTACAGGCTGCCCTCCAAGTTATCGAGCGTCTGCGACTCTACTTTAATGAAGAAGACCAAATCACGGAAAAAGATATACGCACCCATGCCATCGATGCCCGAACCTATAAACTTTATCAGTTAACTGAAGCTTGTTTGGTGGGTAAAACCAGAGATGCCATGGCCCTGGTAAAACGCGCATTGAACGACCAAACTGAGCCCACTTATATTCTTTGGTTGCTTGCCGAAGAGCTAAGACGCTTAGAGCAATTAAAAGCAGGTATTACTTATCAGACATTAAAAATATTCAGCTTTCGCATTAAAGCCTACGAGCAAGCATTAAAAAGATTGTCTAAAAGCAGGATTTATCAGATGATTCAAGAGTGTGCAGCACTTGATATGGCAATCAAAACAGGCGCCAAAGCGCCTATTTCAATTCAATTGGAAAAACTGATTCTAAAGTTTTCAGGTTAACCTCTGGGGTCGGGGCTTTCCTTTTGCTTCATGAGGCAAAAGGAAAGCCCCGACCCCAAATGCTATATCTCTAGTAGTTCTTTTTCTTTATCTACCAAAAATGCATCAATTTCGGAAACATACTTATCGGTAAGCTTCTGAATGGCTTCGTTTGAGCGACGCTCATCATCTTCGGTAATGAGCTTCTCTTTAACATACTCTTTGAGTTGCTGATTCGCATCACGGCGCACATTGCGTACAGATACACGCCCCTGCTCAGCCTCATTTCGCACTACACGAATCATTTCTTTACGACGCTCTTCGCTCAAAGGCGGCATAGGCACACGGATGGTATTGCTTGATGGTGTTGGGTTTAAACCCAAATCTGAATTAATAATAGCCTTTTCTATAGCAGGCATCATCGGTTTTTCCCATGGGGTAATGGTAAGCGTACGTGCATCAGATACGGTAATATTAGCAACCTGATTTATAGGCGTAGGACTACCATAATAGTCAACCTTAACATGGTCTAAGATAGCAGGGCTTGCCCTTCCGGTTCTGATTTTTGACATTTCATGCTGCAAAGACTCAACTGCTTTTTGCATTCTCTGATTGGCATCTTGTTTAATGTCATCACTCATTTGGGCTTCCTCCTACAACGGTTCCTAATGGCTCCCCTTCAACAATTCTTTTTAATACACCATCTGCTCGCATATCAAAAACCTGCAAAGGCATATTGTGATCTTGGCATAGACATATGGCGGTTAAGTCCATGACCTTAAGATTTTGCGTCAAAACTTCATGATAAGTTAAGCTATCGTAACGCACAGCATCCGGGTTAGTTTGTGGGTCATCAGAATAGATGCCATCAACTTTGGTCGCTTTTAACACGACATCGGCGTCCATCTCGATCGCACGCAGGCAAGCTGCAGAATCTGTCGTAAAGAAAGGATTACCTGTCCCTGCAGCAAAAATGACAACTTGTTTATCAGAAAGGTTCTTGACTGCTTTTCTTTGGTGGTATGAATCAACCACACCGGTCATAGATATCGCTGACATCACACGACCGCTAAGACCAGCACGTTCAATAGCGTCACGTAACGCTAACGCATTCATGACGGTTGCGAGCATGCCCATGTGGTCACCCGTAACACGCCCAAGGCCTGCTTCTGACAAATCTTTGCCACGAAAAAGGTTACCTCCGCCAATCACAATACCAACCTCAACGCCCATATGAATAAGCTCTGAGACTTCAGTCGCGATTTTATCTAGCACTGCAGGGCTAATACCAAAATGGGTATTGCCCATGAGTGCTTCGCCGCTATACTTGAGTAGTACGCGGCGATATTTCAGTGCATCCTTTCTAGATTCAGTCATTGTTTATCGAACCTGTGACATTACTTCTTCAACAAAGTTTTCTTCTTTCTTTTCAATACCTTCGCCCACTTCCATACGAACGAAAGCAGCAACTTTGGCATTTTTAGACTTCAGTAAAGCTTCAACCGTTTGGTTTGGATCTTTCACAAAAGATTGACCCATTAAGCTTACTTCACCCATGAACTTTTTGATACGTCCACCAACCATTTTTTCAATGATTTCTTCAGGCTTACCACTCTCACGAGCTTGCGCCATGAAGATATCACGTTCTTTCTGGATTTCGTCTTCAGGCACATCATCACTGCTCACAACCATGGGACGACTTGCAGCGATATGCATAGCTAAGTCTTTAGCGAGAGGCTCATCACCACCTTCAACTGAAACCAAAACGCCAATTCGGTCGCCATGTGAGTAGCTGCCAATCAAGCCCTCAGCAGACACAAAATCAACGCGACGAACTTGAATGTTTTCGCCGATTTTTGAGATTAAAGCACGACGTGCTTCATCTACAGTTTCGTCACTGCCACTGAGCTTTTCTGCGAGCAGCTTTTCAGCATCTGTTGACTCGAGTGCAAGTGCAACATCACCCACTTGGTCAGCAAAGGTCTTAAAGTTAGAGTCACGCGCCACAAAGTCGGTTTCACTGTTGATTTCAACCAAGGCTGCTTTCTTTTTATCAGCAGCAATGCGAACTACAACAACACCTTCAGCAGCTACACGGCCTGCTTTTTTGTCAGCTTTGGTTTGGCCTGCTTTACGCATTTCGGTAATGGCTTCTTCCATATTACCGTCGGTTGCAACCAAAAACTTTTTGCACTCCATCATAGGCGCGCCAGTTCTTTCACGTAGTTCTTTAACCATAGATGCGGTTATAGACATGTTTTTCTCCACATAATATGAGTTTATTCAGCAGAAGCTTTCTTATCAGCCTTAGCATCATCAGCGTCTTTTTAGCTGCAGTGGTTTTAGCTGCTGCTTTCTTAGGTGCTGCTTTTTTGGGCTCTGCCTTAGCTTCAGCTTTAGGTTCTTCACTCTTAGCTTCGGCCTTCTTAGGCGCGGCTTTCTTAGGAGCTGCCTTTTTAGCTACTGCCTTCTTAGGCTCTGCTTTTGCTTCAGCTTTTTCAGCTTTAGGCTCTTCACTCTTAGCTTCAGCTTTTTTGGCTACTGCTTTTTTAGGAGCGGCTTTCTTTGGCTCTGCTTTTTCTTCTGTTACTTCAACAAATTCTTCTGCGTTGCCGGTTGCTTTCGCTTGCTGGGCATCAACAATAGCATCAGCCATCGCACGAATATAAATATCAACTGCACGCATAGAGTCATCGTTACCAGGTATCACATAATCAATACCATCTGGGTCATTGTTGGTATCTACAATACCAATCACAGGAATTTTAAGACGACGCGCTTCTTCAACAGCAATGCTTTCAAAGCCAACATCAATAACAAAAAGTGCATCAGGCAAGCCGCCCATTTCTTCGATACCACCAAGGCTGCGATCTAGTTTTTCGAGCTCACGGTTCAGCATCAAAGCTTCTTTTTTAATCATGCCTTCAAACTTGCCTTCGTCACGCATCTTTTTAAGCTCTTTCAAACGGAAGATAGATTGACGAACAGTTTTGTAGTTGGTAAGCATACCACCGAGCCAACGGTGATCGACATAAGGCATGCCACAACGTTGTGCATGCTCACGAATCGCATCTTGTGCCGCACGCTTGGTACCTACAAATAGAATTTTTGCGTTGTTAGATGCAAGACGACCTACTTGGTTTTCAGCGTCTTTAAGCATCGGGAGGGTTTTTTCAAGGTTGATAATATGAATTTTGTTGCGCGAACCAAAAATGAATTGCTCCATTTTAGGGTTCCAAAAACGGGTTCTGTGACCAAAATGCGCGCCTGCCTGCAGCAGTTCTCTCATGCTAACCATAATTTTTCTCCAGGGTTAAGCCTCCACGCTTCCCATACTGCACCCCTTTCTCGAGGACCCCACAGCATGTGACGAAACGTGTGTGTCGTTAAAATCGCACGAACTCTAACATAACTCTATACTGATATCAATCAATATAGACCCCATGCTTGATAACATATTAAACAGTTACTACGCTTAATATAACATTTCCAAGCTTGGAGTACGTATGCCAGGTCAAAAACATTATAAACTGATACAACGAGGGGTTGAGCTCGGGGTTGTGCCTAAGAATCAGGCTGGTCTCTGCTTGGGTGTATCTATGAAGTGGCTAGAAAACCGGCTGCTACTCGATAAACAAACTTTCGAGACGCGAATGAAGCGCATTCTTAATGATAGCAATTTACCAAAAAAAATTGAGAAGCTGTAGGATGAACGTCTTGAACCCCTTAACGTACTCTGAAAGTGTTGCCATCATACCACGGGGTTTCCATTGGTTAATATCCATCACTTGCCAGGTAAGGTGCTTGGTGT
>Ga0115012_10000087_pt1 | contig 53088 bp, 49 predicted proteins | sample TroAtlMetagenome_FD_88706 | JGI IMG/M metagenome (GOLD analysis project Ga0115012, IMG submission 88706) | Marine eukaryotic phytoplankton communities from Atlantic Ocean - Tropical Atlantic ANT10 Metagenome | ecosystem: Environmental > Aquatic > Marine > Oceanic | place: Tropical Atlantic... | reverse complement strand
TCGCTTTTTGCTATCACTCGGGTCTTTTGATAAATCACTTGATGAAACTTGGCTTGCATAGACTGTATGGCAAGAAGCTTATGCCACAAAATATCACCTACAGGCTCAGCGTAAGCTGTTCCGAAAGAAAACACAGCTGCAATAGCCCAGGCAAGTCTCATCATGCCTCCTCTTGACGCGAATTCACCAATACATCACGCATGCCACCTTCAAGTGGTCCGACAATACCGACACGCTCCATCTCTTCAATCAGTCTTGCCGCACGGTTGTAACCAACTTTAAAGCGCCTTTGAATCGACGAGGTGCTGGCTTTTCTGGTTTGCATAATAAACTCAACCGCTTCATCATATAAAGGATCTGAATCCTCAACGGCATCTCCACCACTGGCGCCTTCACTATACTCACCAGCCTCTTCAGTAATGGCATCAATATATTCCGGAGCACCGCGCCCACGCCAGTCATCAGCGACACGGTGCACTTCTGCATCGTCAACAAACGCACCATGCACCCGCAGTGGCGCACCAGTACCAGGTGCCAAGAACAACATATCACCATGACCAAGCAATTGCTCCGCACCCTGCTGATCCAAAATGGTTCTAGAATCAATTTTGGATGACACTTGGAAGGAAATTCTGGTTGGGATATTAGACTTAATCAAGCCCGTTAATACATCAACCGAAGGTCTTTGCGTTGCAAGAATCAAGTGAATACCAGCAGCACGTGCTTTTTGTGCAATACGTGCTATCAGTTGCTCCACTTTCTTACCAACAACCATCATCATGTCAGCAAGCTCATCAATCACAACCACAATATATGGCAGGGTTTCTAATGTTTTAGGCTCTTCATCAATGCCTTCTACAGCTTTCCAAAGAGGATCTGACAACGGCTCACCTTTGGCAATGGCTTCTTTCACTTTGGCATTAAAGCCCGCTAGGTTTCTAACGCCGAGTGCTGCCATTAGTCTATAGCGTCGCTCCATCTCTTCCACACACCATCTAAGGGCACTGGACGCTTCTTTCATATCAGTTACCACAGGCGTCAACAAATGTGGAATACCATCATAAACTGAAAGCTCGAGCATTTTAGGGTCGACCAATATCATACGTACATCTTCTGGTGTCGATTTAAAGAGCAAGCTTAAAATCATGGCGTTGATGCCTACAGACTTACCTGAGCCTGTGGTTCCTGCAACCAACAAGTGTGGCATCTTGGCCAAATCGACCACCATAGGGTGCCCTGCAATATCCACCCCGAGCGCAAGCGTTAAAGGCGAAGACGTCTGCTGATACGTATCAGACAGCAACACTTCTGAAAGTACTACGATGGCGCGTTTAGGATTAGGCAGCTCAAGCCCAACCACGGTTTTTCCAGGAATGATTTCAACCACACGCACACTGGTGACAGATAGCGAACGCGCCAAATCTTTGGCAAGGCCTGAGAGCTTACTGACTTTAACCCCTGCCGCAAGTTGTAATTCAAAACGTGTAATCACAGGGCCTGGGTGCGCTGCCACCACATTGGCTTGAATGCCAAAATCAAGCAGGTTCTGCTCAAGTTCATGGGATAAAGTTTCCAAGGCTTGATGCGAATATCCCTCTTGGGGTTTATCTAAGTTAGGCTTAGCAAGCAGTTTTAGTGTGGGCAAAGTTTGCGTATCGGTATGATGCTTACTCGATGAAAATACCGGTGCTTCAGGCTTGGGCTTTGGCTTGGTAATGGTAAACGTAGGCTCGGGCATGATTTCTTTTTTAAGACGCTCTGCGCGTACTTTATGTGGTGGAATCACAGCAGAGTATTTAGGCGGCTTCATAGCAATACGTTCTGCACGACGTGCCTTGCTCTGCTTTGCTTGTGCCACTATATATGCTGATGCACGACTTAAGCCATCCCCAATATGCTGCATGCAATACCAAGTAAAACGCCCCATGTGTTCCGTAAGCTTTACCCAAGATACTCCAGTCAGCCAAGTCACACCCACCAGAAATACAGTCAGTAAAATCAGAAGCGCACCTTCAGGGTTAAGTACTTGATATAAAAACCTTGCGTTTATTGCACCCAAGAGTCCACCCGGTAAATCCAGCAGCGCGGTATTATCTTGCAAAATAAAAACCATTAGCCCGCTGCCACCTAATAGAAACAGCAGTAACCCTGCGCTTCTAAGTGCAAGCATGGGCTTACTTACTGTGCCCTGCACGCGTTGGTCACGCAGGACCAACCATGCAATACTGACAAGCCCTAAGGGTAAGGCATAAGAGACATAACCAAAGACCAAAAATAAGATATCTGCCGTATAGGCGCCCACACGGCCCCCGGCATTCAAAACATCCTGCGTCACATGACTGCCACGAAACCAACCCGGATCGGATATTTTATAAGTGAAAAGTGCAATAAATATAAAAAGTGCGAGTGCCGATAAAAGGATGAAACCACCTTCAGAAAGGCGCTTTACCCATGAGGCATGAGACTCTGATTTTTTTTGATGTTTGGCCATAAGTATTTTAAAGCTTGTCGTTTTATCATACCATGCCCGATAGTAACATATAAACCAAGAGGAAAGCATAAACTCATGGCATCACAACACCATCGTTTAATCATTTTAGGCTCAGGCCCTGCTGGCTACACCGCAGCCGTCTATGCCGCCCGTGCAAATTTAGAACCCACCCTCATTACCGGCATGGAAGTTGGCGGACAACTCACCACCACCACAGACGTCGATAACTGGCCTGGTGATGTCGAAGGTTTACAAGGCCCTGATCTGATGGAACGTATGCAAAAGCATGCTGAGCGCTTCAACACCAACATCATCCAAGACCATATCGTCAAAGCAGATTTACAACAGCGCCCTTTCGTGCTCACAGGCGACGAAGGAACCTATACCTGTGATGCTCTGATTATTTCGACTGGTGCATCAGCACAATACTTAGGCCTTGAGTCTGAAGCTGCCTATCAAGGCCGTGGTGTTTCTGCTTGTGCTACTTGCGATGGCTTTTTCTTTCGCAATAAAACAGTATGTGTCGTCGGAGGTGGTAATACAGCCGTAGAAGAAGCACTGTATTTATCTAACCTTGCTGAATCTGTCACCCTCATTCACAGACGTGACGCCCTACGCGCTGAAAAAATCTTACAAGACAAACTCTTTGAGCGTGAAAAAAATGGCAACATCAATATCATGTGGGACCATCATCTTGAAGAAGTCTTGGGCGATAACATGAAAGTCACGGGCGCACGCATCAAACATGCCAAAACCGGTGAAGAGCAAACCCTCACCTTAGATGGCGTTTTCATCGCGATTGGTCACACCCCCAATACAGGCCTGTTTGAAGGTCAAATCGACATGAAGGATGGCTATATTCAAATTCAATCAGGCTTAAGTGGTAATGCAACAGCAACATCTGTACCTGGTGTGTTTGCCAGCGGCGATGTGGCAGATTCTGTCTATCGTCAAGCAGTCACCTCCGCAGGCTTTGGCTGCATGGCTGCACTCGATGCTGAAAAATTCTTAGATGAGTAACAAATAAGCAAAGGGGACGGTGCAGGCGCACCGTCCCCTTTGAGTAAAAATTAGCTACTTTCGTGCCTCATATGAGGAAACAACACCACATCACGAATCGATGGTGAGTTGGTGAATAACATCACCAGTCTATCAATACCAATCCCCTCACCTGCCGTTGGAGGCATGCCGTATTCGAGGGCTTCGATGTAGTCGCTGTCATAGTGCATGGCTTCGAGGTCACCGGCGTCTTTTTCTTCGACTTGCTTTTTAAAGCGTTCGGCTTGATCTTCGGCATCATTCAACTCCGAGAAGCCATTGGCAATTTCACGGCCCGCAATAAAGAGCTCAAACCTATCGGTGACATCAGGGTTGGTGGCACTTCTTTTAGCCAGAGGTGAAACCTCGGTTGGATAGTCAATAATAAAGGTCGGTTGAATCAATTGGTGCTCAACGGTTTCTTCAAAAATGATGAGCTGTAGCTTGCCGATACCATCGGTTTTTTTATAAGAAAAATGAAGCTTATCCAAAATAGCACGACAACCTTCAAGTGTTTCGAGCTCCTCTGCCTTGATATCATCATGATGTTTCAGAATCGCATCGTTGATGGTTAAGCGCTCAAAAGGCTTATCGAAATCGATGGTATAGTCTTGATACTCGATTTGACGTGTACCCATCACCTCATCACACAAAGCATGGAATAAAGTTTCGGTGAATGCCATCAGCTCTTTATAGTCAGCATACGCTTGGTAAAACTCAACCATGGTAAATTCAGGATTATGGCGTGTTGAGATACCTTCGTTTCTGAAGTTACGGTTTACTTCATACACGCGCTCAAAGCCACCTACGACCAAGCGCTTTAAATAAAGCTCAGGCGCAATTCTTAAAAACATATCCATACCAAGTGCATGATGGTGGGTCACAAAAGGACGTGCCACCGCACCACCAGGAATCGGATGCATCATCGGGGTTTCGACTTCGAGGAAGTTATGCTGCTCCATCACATGGCGAAAAGTACGAATGAGTTTAGAGCGCAGTACGAAAGTTTCACGTGTTTCTTCATTGGCAATCAAGTCGACATAGCGCTTACGATACTTTTGCTCTTGGTCGGTTAAGCCATGAAACTTATCAGGAAGCGGTCTTAATGATTTGGTTAAAAGTACTAGGCTCTCGGCATGGACAGTGAGCTCACCAGTATTGGTGATGAAAAGCGTTCCTGATACACCGACAATATCGCCCAAATCCCACTGCTTAAAATCGTCGTAGATGTCTGGCAAGTCGTTTTTGCGTGCATACACTTGCATGCGGCCAGATACATCTTGAATATGAAAGAAACTCGCCTTGCCCATCACGCGTCGTAACACAATACGCCCGGCAATGGTAACGTGTACTTTAGCTTCTTGCAGGGTTTCTTTATCATCACCGGCATGTGCGGCCGTAATATCTGAAGCAAGATGTGTGCGCCTAAAAGTATTAGGAAAATCAAAGCCGCCCTTACGTAAATCATCTAATTTTTGTTTTCGGACTTCGTAAACATCACTGGCTTCCTCAGTTTGTTCTACTTTATCAGTCATTCCCATCTACTCCTGCTTTTAAGCTTGCTTCTATAAATGCGTCAAGATCGCCATCGAGTACAGCTTGTGTATTGGTGTTTTCTACACCGGTTCGTAAATCTTTGATTCTGGATTGGTCTAAAACATAAGAGCGAATCTGTGAGCCCCATCCAATATCTGACTTAGTGGCTTCTAGGGCTTGCTGCTCTTGCATTTGTTTATTGATTTCGAGCTCATACAGTTTGGCTCGAAGTTGCTTCATGGCTTGGTCTTTGTTTTTGTGCTGACTGCGGTCGTTCTGACACTGCACCACAATGCCTGTCGGCTCGTGCGTAATTCGTACTGCCGAGTCGGTTCTATTGACGTGCTGACCACCAGCACCTGAAGCTCTATAAGTATCGATACGCAAATCGGAAGGATTAATATCAATCTCGATGGTGTCGTCAATTTCAGGAGAAACAAACACCGCCGCAAAAGAGGTATGGCGACGATTACCAGAGTCAAAAGGTGATTTTCTTACCAAGCGATGCACACCGGTCTCTGTACGCAACCAACCAAAGGCGTAGTCACCCACCACATGGATGGTTGCACTCTTAATACCTGCAACTTCTCCGGCTGAGCATTCGAGCAAATTCATTTGAAAACCGTGCTGCTCACCCCAGCGTAAATACATGCGCAGCAGCATCTCAGCCCAATCTTGCGCCTCGGTGCCACCGGAACCCGCTTGGATATCTAAGTAAGCAGCGCTAGTATCTAGTTCACCTGAAAACATACGCCTAAACTCAAGTGCTTCCACTTCTTTTTGAATGCCTTGCACATCATCGGCCAAATCATGAATGGCTTGGTCATCACCTTCGGCCTTTGCCATATCGAACAAGTCACGTGTGTCTTCAACACCAGATTTAAGTGCGACGAGTTTATCGACTACACCTTCTAATTGTGCACGCTCCCGCCCTAAAGCTTGCGCCGTTTCAGGAGACTCCCAAATGCTTGGCAGCTCGAGTTCTCTTTTGACTTCTTCAAGCCGCTCTGCTTTTTCTTCAAGCGACAAAAAAACCCCCAGCGCTTCTATGCGCTCGGCTAAATCATCTAAGGTTTGATTGACTTGATTAACTTCAAGCATAAAACGACCCAATAGCTTTATAAACGCGCTATTTTACAACGATTTGTCACTTCAAACCAAGCAAAATTGCTATTCCTTGGTAAGACGCGCTCTTAAACGATGGGTGGCTTGGCTATGAATTTGCGATACACGTGACTCTGACACATCAAGAAGGTCGCCAATTTCTTTAAGATTAAGCTCATGCTCATAGTAAAGTGAGAGTACCAGCTTTTCTTTTTCAGGTAGATTTGCAATAAGCTCGGCAAGCTTGCCTTTAAGCTCATCCGATTGGATACGCTTTAGGGGCTCAGTAGGTGCTGCGTCTTTATCTCCTTTAAGACTATCATCACTCACGCCTAAATCCTCAAAACCAGAAAGGTGTGCCCCATTGGCATCATTCAACATTCGATGATAATCCTCAAGGCTCACATCTAAAGCTTTGGCAATTTCATGGTCTTTGGCATCACGTTTTAATTTGCTTTCAACTTCTCGAACGGCTTTGGCGATGAGCCTTGCATTACGATAAACCGAACGAGGCACCCAATCGTTTCTTCTGACTTCATCAAGCATATGTCCGCGAATACGAATACCTGCGTATGTTTCAAAGGATGCACCTTTAGATTCATCATAATGTGAGGCAGACTCAAGTAACCCAACCATACCTGCCTGCATCAAGTCATCCAGTTGAATGGTTTTGGGGAGCCGACCGAGCAGGTGATAAGCGATACGTTTGATAAGCATGGTGTGCGTTTGCACGAGTAGTGCTTTCGCTTCGTCATCAAGCTGCTGGCCTTTTTTATCTGATACTGGCTCTTTTAAGCTTCCTGTATCCATCGAGAGCAAAAACTCCTTTTCCAAAAGTTGCTTCTTTATAAGCAGTATGGTTCATAAATTACAGACTCGCAACTGATGCAAAAAAGTTTTTTTGGTCTAAACTTTACACAAAGAGTTATTTGGAGATTAGCAATATGCCCTTTTTTAAAGATGTGCCCTCTAATACCGAGAAAGTTTCAACGGGCGGCGTAACCGGAAGCTACAGGGTCAAGATTGATGACGAAACTTATCAATATAAGTTATCCATTCACGATGCCAGGCTGATGAGAAAAGTCAAAGCTGGCGATACCGATAGAGAAAACTTTGGTGAAGTCATCGCAGCATCTATAGCGCAATCAGCTTTAGGCGAAACGTATGCACCTACCGTTTTGTGCCGATACAATCCCACATCAAGACATATCGATATACTCTCAAAATACTTGGAAAACAGTAAAGGCACCATAGACGACTACTGCAACCACAGTAGTGAAAGTAAGCGAGGCCACGTCTTGGTTGGCATCATCAACGAACATGAAAAAGACATGCCTGAGTTCAGAAGCCCAGATGGCTGGCAAATGCATCACTACACCGATACCGCTAAGTCACTTGCACGTGCACTCGCCATTTCGGCGGTTGTTGGAGACCATGACGTTAACCCCGGCAACATGATTGTACTCGAAAGACCAAATGATAAACCCCCTGAAATTGGGCGTATTGATTTTGGTCATGCCTTTAACGATCTTTTAAATGCCCCCAGAAAAGTAGGCGGCAGAGTGAGAGATCCTGAAAACCCTATTTTTGACTTTTTTAACCGCACAAATGTGGCTGGTACTCATGTACGTGGACACCGAGTAGGCGATATGTCTAAGGTATGGAGAGACTATGCCGGCATGGTGCCTTCATCTGTACTCGGTGAGGCTTTGATAGAGCTTGGTAAAAAGCAAGCGCAACTCCAACAAGGCGTAGAAAATGCTAAGAAGGAGTTTATCGCGCAGCTTCGTCAAGTAAATGATGAATCGGTTACAAAAGATGTCATTCGATCTTTCAGTGCCATACACAAAGCCATTAGAGGCCAAAAGCTACCAAAAGATGAAACAGCGATGCAATCCATAGAGCGCTTTTTTAATGTCATCAGTGGCTTTGTGCAAAAAAATGCTGAAAATGCTATAAAAGCAGGTAAAGCAATGCATCTACAGCATGAGCTTAACCAAGCCATTAAAGGCGACATTCTAAAACTTGATGAATTTATTAAGCATTGGGAAGTAAAATACAAAGAAGCAGGCCTTATGGATGACTCAGGCAAGATGCTTTGTCCTTGGTTTAAAACTGCCATCAACCGCAAAGCCATAACAGGAAGCCTTACCAAATATATTCTTTTTGAGCGCTATCATTATGTCAATCTTGAATACCCAAAAACGCAAGACACCAGCATGTTGAAAAAATTAATGCATGCCTTAAAAGATCTGATTCAATTCTGTGTTGACTACACTCAAAAAGTGCTTAACTTTAAACAAGAGGGCCCACAGGAATCAGAGGAGTATGAACAGCTTCTTAATGACATGCATACCACAGAGAAAGGCTTAGAAGATACAATAATAGAGCTTGAACGTTTAGACCATGACGTTAACCCCACAAAATAATGTAAAGTCGCTTCCGACCATACGCGTTTTCTGTAGAATACGTTTTCCTTTTATCAAGGAAAACATGATGTATAGTGATAAAAAGCGGCCCATAGAAGAGGCCATCAAGTCCACTGTAATGACCACGGCCATCGCCCCTATTTTTAATGCTGCTAATGCCATATCAACACGTGAAATCACAGATAATGTGAGCTCAAAGGAGGCCATTCGACGTATTACTCACTACGGTAAAGAGCCTGAATCCATTCTCAAGGGCTGGTCGACATCGATGCTACAACAGCTCATCAAGGGCGCAAGTCGTAACATGATTTGGCTCAATAAATCAACCATTGATGAATACGCAGGCCCCTGGTCCAGCAGTGTTGTCGTGGGCTTAACGCTTGCCAATGAAGTCATAACCTTACCTTTCACAGTAAAGCTCTCTCGGATTTACGAAAATACCGGTGCACCCAAATCCCTACAAGAGCACTTTTCAGGTCTCATGCCTACCTTACTCAAACTCGGCCTCACAACAGGGATATACCTAAAAACCAAAGAGCCCATTGATAACTGCGCTGAAGCTATAAGCATTAATCCGATGTCAGTAACAGGTGCCTTAATGACCGCCCCTTTGAATGGCATTGCTGTGAGTATTCCAACCCAACCTCTGGAGCGTATCACCCGCGCCATGCAGCAGGCCAAGTCAAATAACTTAAGCTTTTTTCAGTCAAGCGAGCAGCTCGCAAAAAGCTGCCAGCATCTCTATGCAAACGAAGGCGTAAGGCCCATGCTAGAGTTTGCCTTTCGCGGCTGGAAACCACGCCTTGCTGGCAACACGCTATTCTCTGTAGCATTAAACCTTATGGTGCTTATGGGAAGTGAAAGCGCACAAGAAACCATGAGGCCAGGGCCTGGCCCGGCCTAATTAAAGCAATGCCAAAGCCTGCTCAATACGAGCTTCTAAGTCACTTGGGAGCTCGCCGCCACCTTGCGCCATATCATCACGACCACCGCCACGACCACAAAGCAATTTGACAAACTCAGGGGCTTTAGGTGCGCCTTTTTCAAGACAGGCCTTGCCTACTGATGCGAGCACATGCATTTTATTGCTGTTTTTAGCTATCAAGACGATTACCCCGTTTGACTCAAACGACTTCACTTGATCTAATAGCTCTCGCAAAGCACGTGGCTCAACATTATCTAACTGCTTCAGCAATACCTTGGTGCCATTGATATCTTGAAACTCATCTTGAAGCTTACGGCTCTCACCTTTGGCAAGCTCGGCTTTAAGTTCTGTGACAAGACGGCCTTTTTGCTTATCTTCAGCAATAAGTTGCTTCAGCTTTTGTAGCAACTCTTTGGGGGAGCCTTTCAGAAGATCGGCCGCATGATGCAAACTTTGCTCTTGGGCTGCAACATAATCTAAAGCGTAAGCACCGGTGACAAACTCAAGGCGTCGTACACCTTTGGCAATACCTGACTCAGAGGTAATCTTAAATAAACCAATATCACCGGTACGATTCACGTGTGTGCCACCACAAAGCTCTTGTGATAATGCCCCCATGGTGAGTACACGCACTTTACTGCCATACTTTTCACCAAACAGCGCCACGGCGCCTGCTTTCATGGCATCGTCCATAGACATCACATCGGTTTCAACCTGATTGTTGGCACGAATCTCGGCATTGACCTCAAGCTCAACTTGTTTGAGCTCATCTGCCGTCATGGCTTTATTGTAGGTAAAATCAAAGCGTGCGCGCTTAGCTTCAACCAAAGAGCCTTTTTGGGCCACACCATCACCTAGTATTTTTTTCAGTACCGCGTGTAACAAGTGCGTTGCTGAGTGGTTTAAGCGAATGGCTTGCCGGCGCGTATCATCAATTTCTGCAACAAGCTTATCATGAAGCTTAATACTGCCTTGAACCAGCTCGCCTTGATGCACAATAGCATCACCTAGCTTCTGGGTATCCTCTACCCGGAACACCGCATCACCCGATACTGAGCGCAGCACGCCTGTATCTCCGACTTGCCCACCACTTTCAGCATAAAATGGGGTTTGTGCAAGCACCACAAATGCTTTGGTACCGGCTTCAATGGCATCGGCAGCGTCACCGTCAACCCGTAGCGCCAAGACTTCGCTTTCAGCAGTATTATCGCTATAGCCGAGAAAATCCGACTGCTCGGTAAAAGGCGTCATGGTTTGATAGTCAGCTTGAAAGCCCTGGCCTTTTTGCGAGCGGGCACGCTGCTCACTCATACAGGCATCAAAGCCTTCGGTATCCACCCGAATGCCTTGCTCACGCAAAATATCTTGCGTTAAATCTAGTGGAAAGCCATACGTATCATAAAGCTTAAACGCAACTTGCCCTGGGAGTATTTGGTTTTGAATATGAGCAAGCTCTGCTTTTAGTAGCGTTAGGCCATGCTCAAGCGTTGCTGCAAACTGAACTTCTTCATCAGCAAGGGTGGCTTCAATATGCGCTTGTTGTTTTTTAAGCTCAGGATAAGCATCGCCCATCACATCAACCAACGGCTTTACCAGCTGACTGAAAAAAGGCATGACCAATTTTAAGTGATGGCCATGGCGCACAGCACGTCTGATGATACGACGCAGCACATAACCCCGCCCCTCATTACTCGGCAATACACCATCCATGACCAAAAAGGCACAGGCACGAATATGGTCTGCAATCACATTCAGTGAGGGGTGACTCATCTCAGGCTTTTCACCATCGGCACAAGCAACAACGGCTTGCTTTAATTGCTTAAAGATGTCGGTATCGTAATTGCTGTGCACGCCCTGAAGTACTGCCGCAATACGCTCAAGCCCCATGCCGGTATCAACCGATGGCTTAGCGAGCGCATGCATCGCCCCTGATGCATCGCGGTTGTATTGCATGAAGACCAAGTTCCAAATCTCGACATAACGGTCGCCTTCTTGCTCAGGTGTGCCTGGAGGGCCACCGGCAACGTCTGGGCCATGGTCATAAAATATTTCGGAGCATGGTCCACATGGGCCGGTATCACCCATGGACCAGAAGTTATCTGCATCACCACAGCGTGAGAAGCGTTCTTTTGAAACACCCATTTCATCTAACCAAATGCTGGCCGCTTCTTCATCATCTTTATAAACGGTCACCCAGAGTTTTTCTGCGGGTAGCTTTAAAACTTCGGTTAAAAAAGCCCAAGCAAATTGAATGGCTTCGCGCTTAAAATAATCCCCAAAACTAAAATTACCCAACATTTCAAATAAGGTATGATGTCTTGCTGTGTAACCCACTTGATCTAAGTCATTATGCTTACCACCAGCACGCACGCAACGTTGCACACTAACCGCACGCGTATAATCACGAAACTCTTGGCCTAAAAAGGTATCTTTAAACTGAACCATGCCTGCATTCACAAACAAAAGTGTCGGGTCGTTTGCTGGCACCAAGGAGCTTGAAGCTACAAGCTCATGCTGCTTTAAAGTAAAAAAGTCTAAAAAAGCTTGCCGAATGTCGGCACTACTCATGGGTTTCATCACACCTAACCTAATCAAATAATGGGCGAATCATCTCTTCAGAAAAGCCACGATAGCGTAAGAATTGTTTTTGTTTTAACTGTGGCGCATCCTGGTTACGAAACTTTTTGTCCCGCGCCCGTTTAGCTTCATCCATCCAATTCACATGTTCATCATAAGCCTGTAATGCTGTGGTAATCAGGCTTTCCTCAACACATGCCTCTCGTAAATACTGACGAATCACCAAAGGGCCGTAGCCCCGATTCGCTTTTGAACGCACCAACACTTCAGCATAGCGTTCATCACTTTGTAAGCCTAAGCTTTGGCACTCAGTAACTGCAGCCTCAGCTTCTTCACTGCTCACCCCTTTTTGTCGCAACTTTTGCTTTAGGGTGTGTGCGCTGTACTCCCTTTGTGAAAGCATGCGCACAGCAGTAGACAGAGCATTAGGCATCTTCTAGTTCGGCTGCCTCTTCGGCAACAACAGATGATAATTTTTCTGCACGAACTTTGGCTTCAAGCTCTTGCATCACAGCCGGGTTATCTTTCAAATATTGGCGCACGTTATCTTTGCCCTGGCCAATTTTATTTTGGTTGTAGCTGTACCATGCCCCTGATTTTTCAAGAAAGCCCAACTGTGTGGCTTGCTGTATCACCTCGCCTTCTCTTGAAATGCCTTGGTTATAAAAGATTTCAAATTCAGCGGTTTTAAACGGTGGTGCCACTTTGTTTTTTACAATCTTAACGCGGGTTTCGTTACCTAAAATATCATCGCCTTTCTTGATGGCGCCGGTTCTACGAATATCTAAACGCACTGATGAGTAAAACTTAAGTGCATTACCACCTGTGGTTGTTTCGGGGTTACCAAACATCACACCGATTTTCATACGAATTTGGTTAATGAAAATCACAAGCGTATTGGAGCGCTTGATGTTTGCCGTTAACTTTCTGAGTGCTTGTGACATCAAGCGTGCCTGCAAGCCCACATGAGAATCACCCATGTCGCCTTCAATTTCAGCTTTAGGTGTAAGCGCTGCGACCGAGTCAACCACCACCACGTCAACGGCTGCAGAGCGCACCAACATATCGGTAATTTCTAGAGCTTGCTCACCAGTATCGGGTTGAGAAATCAGCAATGAATCAACATCAACACCGAGTCTTTGTGCATATTGTGGGTCAAGCGCATGCTCAGCATCAATGAAGGCTGCTGTACCGCCTGCTTTTTGACACTCAGCAATCACCTGCAAAGTCAGTGTGGTTTTACCCGAAGATTCAGGACCATAAATTTCAACAATACGCCCTTTGGGTAATCCCCCAATACCAAGCGCAATATCAAGGCTTAAGGAGCCTGTTGAAATGGCTTCAATATCACGCACGGCCAAACCATCACCCATACGCATCACACTGCCTTTTCCAAACTGACGCTCAATTTGTGATAATGCAGCACTCAAGGCTTTTTGCTTATTGTCTTCCATCGTCTCACCCGTATAAGATAGCTAGGGGTTTGATTATCACATACTCCTGGTATTGCAGCAAAGGATTAACACATGAATGACATCACATGGACACCAAAACACCCTGAACAAAGCAAGATGTATGCCTTCAAAACGCATATTGAGGCAAAGTATGAAGTAAGCCTTGCTGATTACCAAGCGCTTCACAGCTGGTCAGTCGAACATATTGAGTCATTTTGGCAGGAGCTTGCGCTTTTTTTTGAGGTCTCATTCACAACACCTGCAACCAGCATCCTCAAGCAAACAAATGGTGATATGTTTGGTGCACGCTGGTTTGAGGGCGCAACGCTTAATGTGGGTGAGCATCTACTTAAAAGAAGAGATGACCACCCTGCGCTCGTTGTCATTGATGAAACCGGCCGACGCGAAGTCATCACCTATCAAAGCTTATTTGAAGAAGTCAGTGCCTGTGCTGCAGGCCTTAAAGCTCAAGGTGTCGTTGAAGGTGATCGCATCGCGGGTATATTGCCCAACAGCGAATTCGCCATCATTGCCATGCTTGCTTGTGCATCCATCGGTGCGATTTGGTCTTCTTGCTCACCTGACTTTGGCATCAAGGCGCTTCGTGACCGCCTCTCACAAATTGAGCCTAAAGTACTATTCATCTGTGATGGCTATCACTACCATGGCAAAGCGTTTCATTTAGAAGAAAAAGCGCAAGAGCTCATAAATACACTACCAAGTATAGAAAAACTTATCTTATGTCCTGTACTGCAAGCCACGTGGCAAGTAGAAAAAAGCCTAACTTGGGATGCTTTTTTACAAAGAGGTGAAGCACTCACATTCAAAGCATTTCCTTTTGACCACCCTTGGTATATTTTATTTTCCTCCGGCACCACAGGTGTGCCTAAGTGTATTGTGCATGGCACAGGAGGCGTGCTGTTACAGCATTATAAAGAGCTCGCCCTGCACAGCAACCTAAGTGCCGAAGATAAACTATTGTTCCATACCACCTGTGGTTGGATGATGTGGAATTGGATGGTATCAGGCTTATTACTTGGCATGACTTTGGTGCTATATGATGGCTCGCCGCTCTACCCTGATGCAAGCAGGCTATTTAACATCCTTGCTGAAGAAGAAGTCACAGCCTTTGGGACTGGTGCGCGCTTCCTTGCTGCAACCGAAAAACGAAATGTCACACCGAACGAGCATTTAGACTTGAGCGCGCTTAAAACCATTTTTTCAACGGGCTCACCCCTGCTGCCACATCAGTTTGACTATATTCATAATCATATTCATCAGGAGATCCAAGTCAGCTCTATCTCTGGCGGCACAGATATTGTCTCGTGCTTTGCGCTGGGTAACCCTTTGATGCCTGTTTATCGCGGCGAGCTTCAGTGCCTGGGCCTTGGGCTTGATGTCAAAATCTTCGATGAGCACGCCCAATCTATGGTTGATGAAACCGGTGAGCTTGTCTGTGTACAGCCGTTTCCATGCATGCCTCTTTCTTTTTGGAAGGATGAGAAAAACCTCAAATACAAACAAGCCTATTTTGATACTTATGAAGGTGTATGGGCGCACGGCGATATGGCCAAAATCACCAAGCATGGCGGCCTTGTGATTTATGGTCGCTCTGATGCCACGCTTAACCCAGGCGGCGTTCGCATCGGTACTGCCGAAATTTACCGCCCACTTGAGCATATCCCAGAAGTCATCGACAGCATTGTCATCGGCCAACCCTGGCATGGCGATGTGCGTATCATCTTGTTTGTTAAGCTCAAACCGAGCACAACACTTGATAGAAGTTTAATCGCAAGCATCAAGCACACCATTCGAGAGCAAGCATCCCCCAGACACGTGCCTGCTATAATACTTGAAGTTCCTGACATCCCACGTACTATTAATGGAAAGTTGGTCGAGGTGGCTGTTCGGCAAACCATAGAAGGCTTGCCGGTCAAAAACTTGGGCTCTCTGGAAAACCCTGAGGCCCTTGAACACTTTAAGCATCGACCAGAGCTAGAATTAGAGCAATGAGTTGCTATTAGCATTGTCAGTACATCATGGATATAATACCCTCTGTGTAACATAAAGGGTTATCCATGATTGAGCTTGCCGGTCTTAACAAACATTTTGGTCAGCACCACGTATTAAAGAATATCAATCTATCGATTAATAAAGGTGATATTTTCGGTATTATTGGCCGTAGTGGCGCCGGAAAATCGACTTTACTACGAGCAATCAATTTACTTGAGCGACCCGACACAGGTTCTGTAAGCGTCAATAAGAATAATTTGATGACGCTTGCGCCTCAGGCACTGCGCGAAGCACGCCATGATATTGGTATGATTTTTCAGCATTTTAACTTGCTTGATGCCAAAACCGTATTTGAAAATATTGCGCTACCCCTGCGAATTCAGCAGCAAAAAGAAGCCCAAATTCAATCAAGAGTCACCGAGCTGCTTACGCTTGTTGAGCTTAGTGATAAAGCAACAGCTTATCCTAAAGATTTGAGTGGCGGACAAAAGCAGCGGGTGGCAATCGCGCGCGCGCTTTCGAACTCACCTAAAGTCTTACTCTGTGATGAAGCAACTTCAGCACTTGACCCTGAAACTACAACTGCTATTTTAGCGTTGCTCAAAAAAATCAACAAAACCTTGGGTATTACCATCGTGCTTATCACGCATGAAATGGATGTAGTGAAAGAACTCGCGCATCATGTGGCCTTTATGAGTCACGGGGAAATCACAGAAGTGGTCACTCTAAATGAGCTGTTTGTCCCCCCCATCACACCCGGCAAACAAAAGCTTTGCACCCAATTAAGCCCTGAGCTACCTCAAAGCTTAATGCGTAATATGACACATGAAAAAACCAGCAAGCGCCTGCTCAGAATCTACTTTCAAAACGATGTAGCAACAGGCCCAATGGTCAGCCACATGAGCCGAAAACTCAATCTCGATGTGAATATCTTACTTGCCAACATTGATAGACTCGATGGTTTGGCCTGTGGTGTTATGGTTGTGGATATTGAAGCAGAAGATAGTAAGTTTGAAAAGTTTTTGGGTTATTGTGAACAACATAATTTAATCGTGGAAAGTCTTGGCTATGTCACAGATGATGTTATTTGATACCGTATTGGCAACAGGCCAAACACTGTATATGGTACTTATGAGCACGCTCTTTGCCGCACTTTTGGGCTTACCCCTAGGCACGGCCTTGTTTGTGAGCCGTGAGGTAAAGTCAAACCCTTTACTTGAGCGCATCTTGAGTGGTGTGATTAATTTCACGCGCTCCATCCCTTTTATTATATTGTTGGTCGCCATCATCCCCTTCACGCGTCTGATTATTGGTACTTCTATCGGCTTGCATGCTGCTATTGTGCCTTTAACACTCGGGGCTGCACCCTTTTTTGCTCGCTTGGTCGATAATGCCTACCAAACCCTACCTAAAGGTTTATTTGAAGCTACAAAAGCCATGGGCGCGACCACACAGCAAGTCATCAGGCATGTTTTGCTCCCCGAGGCCAAAGCGCCATTGATTCAAGCCCTCACGGTCACAGCCACCACACTGGTTAATTACTCTGCCATGGCAGGCACAGTGGGCGGTGGCGGCCTTGGTGACCTTGCTATTCGTTATGGCTATCAGCGCTTTAATGGCTCAGTCATGCTTGCAACCGTGTTGATTTTGGTTATCATCGTGCAGATCATTCAAGCAGGCGGCGACAAGCTCTCGAAGCAATACAAATAAGGAAACTTTAATGCAAATTTTAAAGCTTTTAGCTCTAATACCATTACTTTTTGCCTGTAGTAACCCTTCTATACCTGAAAATACGCTTGTTATAGGCACCATCGCAGGACCAGAAACAGATTTGGTTAAAGTGGCACAAATCGTTGCTAAAGAAAACGATGATTTAAATATTAAAATCATTGAGTTTAGTGATTACAACTTACCCAATGAAGCCCTGCAAGATGGTAGCCTCGATGCCAATGTGTATCAGCACCTACCTTACTTACAAGCCTCGATGCAAGCTCATGGTTACACGCTTGAGCCTATTGGCCGTACTTTTCTATTTCCTGCTGGCATCTACTCCAAAAAGCACACATCCCTTGATGCTTTACCCGAGGGTGCAAAAATTGCGATTCCTAACGACCCCAGCAATGAAGCGCGGGCATTAAGGCTACTAGCCCAAGCAAACCTCATCACCTTGCCTGAAAACACACAAAACATGGTCAGCACGCAGGACATTGTTACCAACCCAAAAAAAATCAAGCTAAAAACGCTTGATGCCGCGCAATTGCCTCGTATTTTACCGGATGTGGACGCGGCTGTGATCAATACCACTTTTGCTATCCCTGCCGGGCTAAACCCCATGCAAGATGCACTATTACATGAAGATAAAACCTCGCCTTATGCCAACTTGATTGTTATTAAAGTCAATTCCCGGAAAAAAGCTAAGCTTGAGCAGTTTAAAGCTGCCATGCAATCTCAGGCCGTGAAGGACAAAGCCAAAGCCTTATTTGGCGATGCTGCTGTCCCTGCCTGGTAAAATATGGTATAATATTTATACAGGGCCTTAAAAATAAGAGGTGATTATGGCTAAGCTACCCAGCTACAGTGTCGACTTCGATAAAACAACCTTTTCGCTGTTTGTGCCAGATTGGGCGCGGCGTGCGGTAAGAAGCTCGTCTGGCCAATTGTCAAATGCACCTACTGAAGACCAAGAAATGCTTAAGTACTATGGCAGTGCTGTGCTTGGTATTACATCTGAGCTCAGCTTCGAAAAAGCTGCTGAAACCTACTTTAATAAGCAAATCGACGGCATAGAGGATGCACTCAAAGAGGCTGGCATTTTAGGCGCAGAAGAGAAGCTTGATGACGACCAAAGAGAAGCTATCAAAGCCAACATTGTGGCCAAAATGGATGATGAAGCCGTCAGGCAAGAAAGAAAAAATGAATTAACAAGCCTTAATAACGCGCTCAACAGCACAGATAAAGAAATCATCACACTCTCAAAAGAGATCAAGCAACTCGATGCTTTGGCCGCTAAAGGCAAACTCTCAAAGACAGAGATTAAAGAAGCCAAAGCGTTGGATGCTAGCATTAAAAGTCAAGATCCAGATAAATTAGAGCAAGCCAAACAGTATAGCGAAACCCTTAAGCAGCGAGATAAGCAAGAAAGGCTCCTAGAGCTTAATGGGCTTGCTCAAGAAGCACAAGCCTTTGATAAAGCAATACCTGGTTCCACGCCTGTATATACGCCTGTGGCACTCGTTCGTGACCATGCACAGCAAACACGGGATAACATGCTGAGGTATGCGAAAGTAGATTTGAGTGCCGATTTACTCCCAGATAATTTAAAGATCAAAGTACCAGACGCGCAGAAGCCTGCCTTAAACGATGCTCTAAAGCAAAAACAGCAAGAAGCTGAGGCGACCCTCACCCAAGAAATCAATAGCAGCATCAATAACCTGGATGCTGCTATTCGAGAAGAGCAAAGACGCACAAAAACTGCGATACGAGCATTTGGTGAGATTTCAGCAGAGTCTATTGGTGCCTCCTCTAAGGAAATTGATGCCTTACGGGTGGCGCTATCTAAAAAAAATGTCCACGGCATCCAACACAGAAAAGTACAAATGGCAGACGGCCGCACTGAAGAAGTATTATGCCCTTTAAAATCAAGATCTGGCCTTGATATCACAGCAAGCGAGGGCGACAATGGTGAAGTTCGCTTCAGTATGCAAATGCCTAATAACTGGCTTAGTGCAGGCTATTACCATGGCTCCGACCATTCAAGAAAAGACGTGCGAAACCTCGCGGAATTGGTTAAAGCCACAGGTGCCAAAGGCATACAATATAATATCTCTGGGAAAAGTGATAGAACCAACAAACTGCTCGCACGACAAGCCTATGAAGAAGCCATTGTTGCAGGCTTTGACCCTAAAGATATTGAAATCAAAATTGGCGGCAGTAAAATCAGCTATAATGATTTATTTCAGCGTGGCGATGACAACAATAAGAAAGGCGTGAAGCCAATCTCTGAAACAGGCATGCAGCGACGAGGAACCAAACAATCTGCTGAGGAACAAATTGAAAAGAACTTTTTGAATAACCAAAACCTCATGAAAGAAAGACAAAGGGGCTTTAAAGAGCATATGCAAAGTGCACGAAACGACTTAGAGAGCACAAAACAACAACAAGCCAAGCAGAACCAAACAACAACCAACACGCCTGATCCCAACCAGGGACAAAACACAGGTCCAGCCTGAGTCACATAAGGCTGCGGCTCGAGTCTCTAGACCGCTGCATTTTCTAAGCGCTTGGCATGTGGGTTTTTGGCATGGGTGGCAAGAATGTCACTCACAAGGCCGTCCATCGCGCCAAGCTTGCTCTCCTCTTCGATGAGCCCACCTTCTTCCTTCATGGTATTAAGCCTTTCACTGAGCTCCTTCGTAATGGAGCCGTTAGGAAAGAGTTGTGCTAAGAAGCGCCTGGCTTCAGCCGGGCCAATTTCGCGATAAAGCCTGTTTCTTACCGCGGCATCTTCAGCCGTGGTACTGAAAGCCCAAAGCTCAATCGGGCCGAGCGTGAGCGTCAGCAACTGCACACTAACCCCTGATTTGGTGGCAAATTGCGCAAGAAAAGTACCACCACCTTCTCTGGGTCCATGCACCCTTGTACGCAAAGCTATTTTGGCGGTTTCTGACAAGCCGAAAATCTTACTGGTTTTATTGATGGTTTGTGCAGGGCCTGCATCCATAATGAAAACAGACGTTGCAAACTCAACCATCACTTCATCAAAGTCATCCAGTGATTGTGACAGCAGCGAAATTTGTACATTCCACTTACGACCTTCACGCATATCGATAATCACTTGGTCCCTAACCGCTTGCGACTTAGCCGTTCGGTGGAATTCATCATACACAATACGTTTGGGATCTTCTCGTATTTCACGAATCCTTTCTAAGTGAAAGCCATGGTATTGCTCAGGGACATTATTCATACCTTCTTCAGTAAGGTAGTAATGCCTTGCAAGTACATATCGGGCGAGCATATACATCACAGAAGTTCGTCTGTCTGCCGCTTCACCACCCGCTTTAGCAACTTCATCTAAATCAAGCGATACCACCTTGGCATCGCCAATATCAAACGCGGTGACGCGTGACAAAATGGGATACTCTCTGACCGCACCTGAAATCATACGTGAAAATGATGCAATCAAAGTTTCACCTGTGGGCGCGGTAATTTTACCGTACAAATCTTCAATCGAAGGGGTACGACAAATCGATGCCGCATCAGCCAAAAGTGGCATTGCATAGCGCTGGGCAAGTAAAGCCTCATGTGAAAAGCCTGCTGAAAACAGTGCGTCGGTAACTTCCCACCAGGTGGATTTTGAATCTTTGACAAAACCAATTTCTTCAAGCACACCGTCAATCAACTCTTCTACACCGGGTGAATATGGTGCTGGGTTTTGATCATCTGCAAGGCCTTTATACAGCTCATCCACAACCATACCCGCAAGGTCTGGCATGCCATCGTAGGGGGAGTCTGCACCAAGTGGCGTGGTCAGGAGCGTCAAGAAATTCACCAAAAATGAACGCTCAAGAGGCGTTGGATAACGTGCACCGAGCTGATTATCAAAAGGGTTAATGGAATATTCTGGCAACATTCTTAAACGGTGATAGGCAACTAAGTGGCGCTGCTCTGAAGGCAGCGCCTCTTTCAGTAGCGAAATAAGCCCGCTACTTGAAGGGCCAATATCAATAATTGCAATGCGAGGTAAGCGCGCAATACCACCTGACATACACAAGGCTAAGTTTTGCGCATTCGAAAGCACAGACTTACCCGAGCCAGGCCGTGCGTATACCAAATCAATCCACGTGGTTTGCTCTCGTGAGCCTGGTTGAAACGGCCAAAGCTTACCATCAGGTGAGCGCAGCAATAAGGCGCCAGCCTTCCAAGGCGATGCGGGTCGTGTAAGCGGTAACATGGTTACCACATCAGATAACGGCGCAACAGCAGGTACTGCAGGGCTTGCCAGGGTTGTTGCTAGCATGTTTGCAACAAAGCCAGCAAAAGGGTCGCCACACACTTCTGATACATCGGTTGAACCCCAACCCTCAACTGCCTTAGCAAGCTCAGATGAGCGCCTTCTCAATAGAGACAACTGCCCTTCAGGTGCCCAAGTACTCGCCACCACACGCAGTCGCACGATGGATTCATCGGTGTTCAGTTGCAGATATTTAAGTAAGTTCACGCTATCACTGATAAGACGGTTTTGCGCCGAAGAAAAGCTTAAAATCGCTGCCATCAGGCCTTTGAGCTTGATGGTTGTAAGCCCCTCACTTTCCACCAAAAACGACATGCGCCATGGCACGTGGGTTGGTAAAATTCGTCCAAACAAGACCATAAAAGAGCGTACATCTTTAGGGAATAAATCAATATAAATAGAAGAGTATAAACGATTACCCACTAAGACCGTTCTTCGGTCAATGATTTCAGCATCTCTCGGTATCACTTGGTTGGCAAGTGAGGGCCAAAGCAAGTCTGAGGGGTCGCCTTCAAAAGCATTGACTTCCCTGACGGGGATATTATCTCCTGGCAAGGTTGCACGCCAATCATCAGCGGTAAAATCAGGATCCGCCGTCATCCTAATAGCATGTACGGCATCATGCACTTGCATCGACTCAGCAATAATATTGAGGGTTTCTAAGTCACTTAAAATGGAACGTACATAGGCATCATGCGTGTCACGCAGCTCAGGGACTGCAGCAAAAATCGCTTGAGAGCGCCGAAAAGCCGGGGCCTTCTTTTCTTTTAACATCTTAAGCTTGGCTTTGTTGGCAACCTTGAGCTGGTCACCGGGCAAACTAAACGGGCGTGTGATTAAAACAATATAGACATGCTCTGCAGCACAATATTGCCCTAAAAAATTCTCTCGCTCTTCGAACAAATCATCTAAGTCTAGCTTAATTCTATTTGCTGTTGCTTTTGCAGGGGCATAGATGTCTTGAATTTGCTTTTTAATATTTTGCTTATCATGGTCAAAATAAACTTGGAACGCATGGCCTGCTCGCCCCATGGGCGCTCGAAAAGCATTGGTAACCCCTTCAATCAGACGCGCAAACTCATCAGGCCCCATCAACCCGGAAATGCCATCAATTTTTAATACAGATAAAAGTGAGCCATCATGATTGACCAACACCGTTGAAGAGTCTGCCGTCTCGAGCTCGCAATACGATTCTGTGGTTTGTTTTAAGGAGGTACTAAGCCAAGCAAAAAAAGTATCGACCCCTTCAAAAAACGACTCTGCCCACTTACTCATGGTTTCTTTCCTTAATTGAAAGCCTCAATTGAAAGTGCTACGTATTGGTATTGCCTGCAACTTCCTCAAGTGCACCCACAGCCCAACTTTCAATTTTTTTACGAAATTTAGCTCTTGATGGTAATAATCTGATATCTTGGAAAATCTCTGCCATTTTTTCTGGACGCGTGTTGCCAGAATCAATCAATAGCCGCCCAAATACAGCAGGGTCACTCGTACCTTCACCAAACTTTTCTTCCACCGGCTGCGAGCGAAACTTTAAAGCACGATATATACTTTGCGCGGTACTTTTATAACCCGTATCGTTGGTGATGGCACAAAACAACACATGACAAAGGCTGCTTAATTCTGGTTGAGAAATCTCAGGCAAATAAACAAGCGATCCACCACCATAGCCCCCCACACCGACAGACTCAATAAAAAAACATTGCGCACAAAAGCAGCATGCTGTGACAAGGTTTGAGAGTTTGTTGTTACGATAGTTGCCATCAAGATTGATGATTTCTTGGTACTCATGCGCTTGAAACCCACAAAACTGACAGGTGCTGTCATCACGCTCTAAGATTTTTTTTTGAAATGCTTGAAACTTAGGGTCTGCGGTTCTGGCTGAATACAATCGCCAGGAGCCCGCAGACGCCGTCAAATAGATGAGACGCGGCTTGGTTGCTGCACCGTCATGCGCCATATCTCAGCCTCACAATCTGATTAGCTAGAGCCATACTCAGTACCTGTAGGCCCAGCCGTTGTTTGTTCTCCACCAAACATGGTTTGCCCAGCAACATCAAGAATGGATGGTAAGAACAATAGCGCTGCACCGATAAAGACGAGTGCAATCGGTGTACCAATGGGGATTTGAGTTGGATTATCTTTATGCTGCTTAAACTTCATGATAGCACCTATAGAAAAGCCAAGACCTGCAAGATACGAAGCTGCTGTTATCAGCTGGGTGACCTGCCCAAATGTATTGTATACATTTTGGGACATGGTACCTAAGCTTATTGCAGCGCTAGCTGCACCAGAAGCTAAAATCAAGCTCCAAAATATGACTTGCTTCCATCCTTTTGTTTTAAAATTCACTGTAATTCCCCTCTAGTCATCATAAAAATTAACTGCCGAAAAGAGTATTATTAATCATTTCGACCGTCCCCACAATATTGACAGCTAAGATACCGCCAAATACATGCATCAAGCCTTTGCCTGTTCCCCCCGGTGGCTGGCCTTGTGATGCCGCTCTTGCGATTAAAACCCAGCCTCGTACAAACGCATATAAGCCTATGGTTTGAAAAATAATCACCAAGGCATTGCCTAAGTCATTATCTCCACCAAAAAGCGCTTGCGCCGCACTAGACTCGCTATAAGACAAGATGTTTGTATCTCCAAAAGATGTCTCTAAAATAACGTCCAACCCTGTTGGGAAAAAAATCAAAAAAGCCGATGTCATAAAATAAAACACCGGCTCTTTAATGCTTGTATTGGAAGACATCATAGTCCGGGCTTCACCATACACTTTTAAGCTGTACAACGCTTTGACTGCAAAGGCTATGCCAATGAGGTAGGCTGCCCCAGTAATCAGTTTTTGCACAGGCAAAAGGTTATTGGCTAAATTAACCAGAACCGTTGTTGTACCTGAAGAAATATCCATAAAAGCTTACCTTAGCTATCCGCTTCACTGTAGCGAATGACACGTCCCGAACTTGTGTATATGCGTCCAAGCTTGGGATTAATGCCCCTAACCGCACCGTACCCTGGTACCTCTGTACCACGGTTTACTGTTAGTACCTTACCTTCATCTGATTTTAGCCAAGCCCTACCTGGGATGACAGCTTGAATATAATAAACCGCCTGTTTCACGGCAACTTTAGGCTTAGGACGAGAAGCCTGGCTTTTTAGCGTACGCATGCGCGCCATTTGCTGTGATTGACGCTCGAACCTTTCATTCAGTACAAGCATGGTTTGACTGACACTATCAAGCTTATTAGAAATATCGCCCATTTTTTGCGTCACATTGTTAAGCTTTGCTGTCATAGCTGAAAGCTCCGCCTCCATCTTTTTCTGGTCTTGCTTAAGTGCTGAAACATCCATAGGCTCAGAAGATGCACTACTGCTGCTTGAGGCAAAACTTGGCAAGCTGCCTGTAGATACAGGCTGAGACGATTCAACAACTTTAGGAGACGTTTGCGTTTGAGGCACAACAGAAGTCATTGCGGATTTGGTTTCTGCTTTGCTGGCATCTTTACTTGAAAAACTTGTGATGTATTTGTAAGCAATCACAATGACAATCAGACCACCAACGGCAATAGCTCCATTGCGTATCATGGTTAATACTTTGGGGTCTAACGCATCAAAGCGTCCACGCCCAGGCGACGATGTTGCACCTTCCTCGACTTCTCCCAAGTACTCAGTGTCATCCTGAAAAGAATCCGAGTCTGTGCCAAGGCTTTCTAAATCTTCAAAATGATACTCATCATCATCCCCCAAAGATTTATCTTCAGGTGCGGGAGGCTCTTCCTGCATGGCTTCATCGGGTGCAGGAGGTTCAACGTTATCTTCAGGCATACCCATAGATTCTTCTTGGTTATTGTTTAAGTTTTTTTCTTGCTCTTCATCTGCCATAAGCTATCTACCAAGTCATTATGCAATTTGAACGTCTTGCGTGAACAATATTCCCATACCCGTACCAGAAAATAATTCTACGGTCGTTGGTCGACTCATAAGCTGTGACGCTGTCTCTGACCAAGCCTTACCTACTTCACCCAAACCAATGAGTGCATTTTCAAGTAAAGAGCGATTAATCCCATTTTGTACTGTGGTATCTGTTGTGCCCCCGGTACCACCGATGGTGATGGTGGTATCAGCAGACTGAATCGCAGTACTGAAGCCTGATAAGAAGGTCGAAGCAAACAGCCCACCATAACGCATCAGGTAATGATGATTCACTCGGCTGGAAAGTGCAGTACGCGCGGTAGATGGGTCTATCGCATAAGCGCTAATACCAATGGTTTGATCCGCACCTAACATAGAGAGTGTATTGAAAGTAATGACCATTTGGTCTGCGTTGGCAGGCAAGGTGAAGCTACCAATAAGTTTTGAGCCTTTCAACTTTCCAGAAACAACGGTTGCAAGAATCGGGCCTGGTTCGTCTGTATTCACTGCGGTGTCTAGAACTGCAAAAATAATATCACCCGTTTTGATATATATGCTTGGCTTAGCCTGCATGCCATCAGGGTTAAGTGAGTTCATATCTGCGTTATCGTTCACACCACCTGTAAGCTGTGCACCAGACGCGCTATTTTTGTCATCTTTGCTGCCCATAATGAACACTTGGCCTGGTACTTGACGCCACTCTTGAAGTGCTTGCTGCGCTGAAGAAACCATACGTCCGGTCAGCTGCTTGATTTTCGCTTGATAGCGCTGATCAGACATGCGTGTTTGCTGGCGCGCTAAAAGCTGCTGTAACTCCTTGGTATCTGATCTGCCTTTTTTAGCTGATTCTTGTTCAGGTGTGCTTAGTGATGGAATTTTGGTAATCGGTGTCTCTCTTACAGTGTCATCACTTTCATCTGTTGTTGAGTCTTGCTGTTGTGTGGTCGTAGACGGTGTGGTAGGTGCAGGCTTTGGTTTTACCGAGAGCCCAAGCGCTTTAATTTCACTTTCACTAACACCTGCATCTTTTAAGTCATCTGCACTGTAGCCTGCATCTCGTAGCTCTCTGGGAGAAATACCATGCTTCTTCAATTGTGCGGCACTATAGCCTGCATCTTTTAATTCTTGTGCATTGTACCCTGCAGCTTTGAGGGCTTCTGCAGAGCAACCTAAAGACTCTTTAATGGTCGCAGCAGAAACACCAAGACGTCTTGCTGCAGCAAGCTCTTTCACATTGCAACCCTTGGTACGTCCTGCAGCAAGGATGGCCGAAGGAATTAAGCCCGTACTATTCAATGCACCTGAGTCATAGCCTGCATCTAGCAGCTCAGCAGGACTAAAGCCCGCGCCTAATAGATCTTTGGCACTATAACCTGAGGCTTTAAGCTCTGATGGCGATTTACCACGCAAATCAGCAGGGCTGGCAGCCGTACTTTGTGCAGCCTTAATGGCATCACTTTCCCCGGCAAGTCTGCTTTTTGCATCTGCAATATCACCTACCGCAAAGCCTGCCTGACGCAAATCATCATCACTAAAGCCTGCATTCATCAAATCTTTGGCATCAAAACCTGCCGCCTTCAGTTGTGCTGCTGAACTTCCTGCAAGATCTTTAAGCCTTTTTGCAGAAACACCTTTGGCTTTTAATGCCCGTAGCTTGTTAGGATCAACGCCTGTTGCTTTGATGGCGGCATGCTCACTATCTAGGGCAGCCCTTGCAGCCTTGATATCATCAGGATTAAAGCCTGCGTTTCTTAAATCATCATCACTAAAGCCTGCATCCAGTAAATCTTTGGCATTAAAGCCTGATGCTTTCAGTTGCGACGCTGAGCTTCCGGTAAGATCGCGCAGCTTCTTCGCTGAAATACCCTTAGCTTTCAAAGCTCGTAGCTTTGTTGCATCAGTACCAGCTGCCTTGATTTCTTCACGCTCACTTGCCAATGCCGACTTACCAGCACTAATATCATCAGGGTTGAACCCAGCTTTAAGTAAATCATCATCGCTAAAACCCGCGCCTAATAAGTCTTTGGCGTTAAAGCCTGCCGATTTCATATGGGATGCTGAACCTCCCATTAAATCACGCAACTTCTTAGCCGAAACGCCTTTGGCTTTTAAAGCTCGTAGCTTGCCAGGCTCAATGCCTGCAGCTTTAATAGCGGCATTCTCACCGTCAAGTGACGCGTTCGTAGCTTTGATATCGTCAGGATTGAACCCAGCTTTAAGTAAATCATCATCGCTAAAGCCTGCGCCTAATAAGTCTTTGGCGTTAAAGCCTGCCGCCTTCAACTGTGATGCAGAGCTTCCTGCAAGGTCGCGCAGTTTGCTCGCTGAAATGCCTTTCGCTTTCAAAGCTGCAAACTTCGCAGGATCAAATGCCTCACCACGATTAAGCTTGTCAAGCTCTTGTGAAGCACTTGCAAGCTGTTCCGGGGTAAATCCTGCGTTTGTTAAAGCATCATCGTAAAAGCCTGCGGCTTTAAGCTGTGCAGCACTACACCCCGCATTTTGGCGTAGTGCTTTGGCACTCACACCGGCCCGCTTTTGAATTTTTAAAGCCTCGACTGAGCAACCTGCTTGTTTTAGCAAGGCACGTGTCACACCCGGTGGTAAAGCGGTATTCGCTCTATCTATAGCACCTTTTTCAAAACCTGCCGCAGTCAAGTCGCTTGGGTCAAAGCCTGCATTTAACAACTCGCGTGCTTGATAGCCCGCTTTTTTAAGATCTTTGGGGTTAAAGCCTACGCCTTTTAACTCAGCTGCTGAGGCGCCTGCACGCTTTAACTGGTCGGCATCATAACCTGCAGCCTTGAGGTCATCCAAGTTACAGGCATTGATTCTTTGTACAGCTGCTGCCGTTAAACCTCGCTTTCGCAAATTAGCGAGCTTTTCAGGAGAGCAGCCCGCATCTTCCACTGTTTCTGAAGACATACCAAAAGGCAAGCCCATGGCAGCATCAATATCTGCCTGAGTAAAGCCGGCCCCCTTAAGCTCCCCATTGGAGTAGCCCCCATCTTTCATTTCTTCTGCACTAAAACCAGCACTCTTGCTTTCACAAGCAGAAAAACCACATCGGTAGAGTTTATCTGCACTGTAACCCGAGACTTTCATCTCACGTGCAGAAAAACCTGCGGCCTTAAGCTCAAGACAAGAACATACGGGGTCTAAGTCTTGTAGCGAGTAACCATGCTGCCTGAGCTGGCAACAGTTACAGGCTTCTCTTAAGTCATTGAGGGTCGCACCTTTTTCTACGGTTTCTCGAATTGCAGCACTGCTACACCTGGATTGCTCTAAAGCATCGGCCCAAAGGCTTTTTGATGTGCCTGCAAGTTGTGACTGTGACAAAGCAGTAAAACCAAGGCCCCCTTCGCCATACTGTGGACCAATTAAATCGACGCCTTCACCAAAGGCTTGCGTTTTGATAATGGTTGGTATGGCACTAGAGCCACTCTGTTTAGCCGCTTCAGCTTGGTCGACATTTTGCTTATTTTGTAGGGCTGCATATTGCTCTGTCTGGTTTAATTGACCAGGGATAGAGCGAATACCGCCAGGTGCTCGCCCAACATTAGCACTGCCACGGTCAAGAAAGCCACCTGATGACGAAAGTTTAAAGTAACCAATCACCACACTTGCAATCAGCAAGATGACGGTAAAAAGAATAATGATTCGAGTCCGGGTATTTTTAAAAAGTGCTTTGATATTGTCTTTTTTTCCGGCCATGGCGTTATAACCCTTCTACCTTAAGCTGCATCACTTTTCCATGCCATGAAACCAAAAGCACGGGCGACTTATTCATTTCGTAAGCGTTGGTACCATCAGCACTATTCATACTTGCAAACCACGCTGGGGACAAAATAGTAAGCTGTGTACGTATAAACATTTTATTACCCAGCAACCAACCTGTTGCATCACCACCACTGATAGACAAACGAGTGCTACCGTTAGGTGGCACACCGTCTAAGACACTTAACAGAACATCACTTGCTGATGGTGGCAAATCAACCCCCATTGGCATTTGCTTGGCATTGGGCCCAAACCCTTGCACTCGCATGTCTACACGATAGTCAACGGCTTTTTGGCCAGGGATTAAAGTCAGCATGACGGGTGTATTTAATCCCTTCAAGCGCACGGCTAAGTTACCATAGGTATAAAGCTTTGAAGCTTGTATCATCAACGTATTACTGACTTTATCCCACTGAATATTAAACGCATCCGGGTTCCCAAGATCATAGGCAGCAATGGGCCACTCCGCCCCGGTCGAATCTAAAAATACGATTGATGAAACAAAACCTTCAGAAAGGCGAATCACAGGTGGTGTTGAGCCTGGAGATAAGTTTACAAATTGAGAGGTTGCTGTAGGCTTCGGTGGCGTATCTGGAGAAGCTGCTTTTGCAAACTCATCTTCATGATAGCGTTTTTTCAAGTCCTGGGTTTGATCGGGAGATAATGGAAACAACTGCTTTTTAACGGCATCAAAAGCAATTTCTTCCATCAATGCATCGTCTTGTAAAAGCACTTCGCTGTCTTCTTTGCTTGCTGTGCGCTTGGCTGCACGTTCTTTTCTGGATGGTGGTTTAGCGCCTTTTTTGGTGGGTGCTGAATTTTTTTTGCCGCTATCCCCATCACCTGACAGCCGACTTTGTAACATTCTAAGTTGGTCTAAAGCTTGTTCTGAAGACTCAGCCTCTGCATAGCTCAGGCTCACAGCAGAAACCAAGCCTAGGGCAATAAAAATAACTTTAAGCTGTGACCATCTAAATAATTGCTTCATCAAGAGCCCGCCCCTCCACTTGCTGCAGGCCCGACAACGAACTGCGCAATACCAATACCTCTGGGTGAGTTTAAGGTTGAAATGCGAGTAATCAACATCGTAACTACATTTCTTTGTTGCGAAAACTCACTTGCACTTTGGTACGTCACCAAAATAGGCATTTGTACCCGCCAAGAGTAGCGGCCGCTTAATACGCCTTTTTGCAGAATAATCGGTGCACTGGTCGCAACTGCAGATACAATCAGCTTTTTGGCTTTGACAGCTTCTAAGTTGTTTGAATCCTCAAGTGCAGACAAAAATTGGTTCCAACCCTGTGAAGTAAAGAACCCAGACGAGGCTTGTAACTCATTACGATAGTTTACAAAGTTGTAAGTAAAGGCTGCGATTGCAGCTTGGTTGGCCCACTGTAATACTGCAGAATCTGACTGGTTGGGCTCATCCAATGCAAACAGTGGTGTGATTCGACCATTAATACTGGTCGCAAAATACTTAGGTTTAGGTGGATGTGTGATCAAATAACCAAGAACGGCTGCAACAACCAAGTTTGCCACCAGTGACATCAGCAATATTACCATCAGCTTGCGTTGACCATCACGGTAAAACGCATTTCTTAGTTTAACTGCAGCTAGTGCATCATCTGCCATGAGTCCCTCACTCAAGCCTAAGTCTTTTTATTTAGGCATTATTTTTTTTGCGTCATCATCAACTGGATCTGCAGCAAGCAGAGGCACCGATGTTTCGTTGGGTGCATTCAAAGCTGTAAGCTCCATCGGGGGCACCTCACCATTGGTTGCGTAATAATGACGCTCCGGGATGCGCGTGTATACATACAGCGTTGCCAGTCCTAAAAATATATTAACCCCTATCATAACGATAAGTGCACTCTCAGCAAAGCGAAACGTTCTTACATAAAATCGTTTTGATCGAATTTGTAAACGCCATGCTTCACGTTGCATATGCTCTCCTACATATCCTAAACAATTGTGCGTCTAAATGTAATCTCAATCCTTGAATTGGGTGACTTATCACCCAGCTTTTTATACGGCTTCAATACAATGGGTTTATCTGTACCCTTGCCGTCAGCAAATACCATCCTTGCTTCGATGCCTTGTGACCATAAATAATTTGATACTGCTTCTGCTCGTGCCTTTGACAGCGCCTGCTCGCGCTCAGGTGACACATAGTGTGAGGTATATCCTGTCACATTGACACCGACCTTACGAAACTGTCTTAGGTAACAAGCAATATGGTTGAGCTTATCATAAGACTCCCAGGTGAGTCTTGGAGACTGGTCACCAAACAGCAACGCACTGGGGACTGTAATACGATAATCTTGTCCCACCGAAACCACACGCAGGCCTTGGGCTGTGAGCTTGTTTTCAAGCATTATAAGCTCAGCATCACCCATAGCTACGTGCTCAGGAAGTTTAGCTTCATCCTCGATGATGCTAGGCGTAGCTGTAGATTGGCATGCGCTTAAGCACACAAGATGCGTCAAAACTATCAACAAAAAGCTTAGTCGTTTAAGAAGCCATCGACTCGACACGAGAAGCTATCCCCATTGGTCGTTAGGTACTTTTCATGAGAACACACTATGTGCCATTTCACAAGCTTTTTGGTTTATCTTAACCCGCTATTTGCTTTTGGCAGCTTCGTCTCGTGCCTGTTTGATTCTGCGCGATAAGATTTTGATTGAATTTGCAAGCTCAGACTCATTCATGAGGGTGTAATTTGTAGGAGGATATGAGGTTACCATTTGTAAATCTTTAATAAATTCGTTGGCAACAGCACCTGCAAGCTTATCTTTTTCACCCACGAAGCGACCAATGCTTAACAGGGTATCTCGTACTTCTTGAATAGGTAAAAGAGGTGCACTAAAGGCTTGAACATCTTGAGTAAGAATTTCAGGCGAGCCTTCTGGTGCCTTTCTCAAATCACTAAAGATGGTAATTTTATCTTGAGGTGTTTCATCAAACAGCTCTTCAACTTCTTCCGGCTCATTTTGCTTATGGAAAGCAAGCAGTGCCGCAACGCCCAGCTCCATTAAATCAGCTGATTTTTCTGCCTTCATGCACTCAACGATTTGTACAATTTCAGCATCTTGTGTTGAAGAGCGCACAGTTAAATCGCCTGAGCTTATGATTTCTCTGAATTTTTTCTCTTGTTGGTGCAGCTTTTGTAAAAACTCATCGGCAGGCTTTTCAATTTTCAAAAACTGATTCACCTTAAGCTTAGAAACTGGGCTTGGGTTTGCATAAAACATTCTTGCTCTTACGATTTTCGAGCGGAAAAAGATATGCGCCTCACCCTCTGTCTGTTCTTTTAAGTCGAGAAGATCGATCCTTGCTCTACGCTCAAAAGAAGAGCTTTTGGTATCCATATAGCTGTTCGCCACACTGGTGTCTTTGGTTTGGAAAGAATCGACTTTAGTCACATAAGCTTCACCAGCTGTTTTATTAAAGAAGTCGAGTGTTTCTGTGGGATCTTCAAGCTTCATACAAATTTTGATATTGGTATTTGCACCAATAGAGGCTGCTTCTTCTTTTGATGTCTTTTGGAAGGCCGGTAAATCCTGCCCAGCAAAAATGGCCGAAAAACCAAGTGAACGCGCTTGCGCAGGTACCACAGCAAAGCCTTGTACTGCGTAATAACCATACTCATCAAGAATACACATATAAGGCGTTGGTGCTGTGGTTGGCTTGCGCTCAATCACATCACGATAATCACCCTCCACCTCTTCACCCAAGCCTGCAGCCATCATCGCTTTTAATGATGCCACAATAATTTTACCCAAATTTGCAAGCTCATCAGGCGACTTCTCAAGTGCCGGTAACAGTACGACCAAAATCCTTCGGTTCAAGACCACGTCTTTAAAATCTACTTCAGCAAGGTTGGTTCGAATAATATGACCATAAGTATCAGCCAAAGATGAAAAGCTTCGCACGAGCTGCATAGTAATAAAACCATGTTGCTCTAATACTTGGGAAACTTGCTTACCTTTTTTCTCTTTGTTGTAACCAGGCAAAGTCATAAGATAGTTACGCAGGGGGTCGGTCACAAGCGTTGGTACCGACTCAATATTCACGCTCTCTTGGTCATCCCGAGGAAACACTTTATCAATGACAATAGACTCAAGCCTTTGTAAATCAAAGTAATTTCGGATGGAGTTTGCATCCAAAAGAATGGCACCTTCATCTCGCATATAGACCAAGAGACGCATCAGTGCTTCTACAAAAGCAATAGCACGGCCTTTCCACATATCACCATCAGAAGATTGGCCAGAGCTCCCCATAAGGTTCACGACAAGCTGCGTTAACATGCTTGATGAGCCCTGACAAAATGGGTTCAATGTATTCGAAAGGCGCCGCTCTTGTGGCCCAACAATATCTCTTGCCCCGGTCATAAAGTTGATGAGTAAGAGGTCGTCTTCGCGTCCCATGCTCCTCACCATAGAAAACACTTTGGCGTAGAGTGAGTTATCCCCTTTACCATCAACGTAAATAAAGCCACTGCCATGCACTAAAGCATTGTACGCAATAGAAACCAGGGCTTCCGTTTTACCACTACCGGTTGAGCCAAAAATAAGTACGTGGGTACGCATATCTTCATTGGCGAACCAAAGCTCCTCGTTGGACTTATTATCATTACCAAAAAGCGCAATACCTCGTGACATATACGGCGTTTTGATGCCAGGCTTTAAATCATTAAAATCTTTGGTCTTAGCAACCATAGGTAATCTGAAGGGTAATTTTTGCTTACGTGTGATGGTGTAACTGAACGATGCCGCACCAAGAACCAAACTTAAAAGCGACATGGCTGGTAAGAAGTAACCCGTAAAGCCAAGTATGATTAATAAAATGGCTACATTTGATGAATTACCAAAAAATGCACTGATACGCTGGCCAATGGTGCGCGTATCCCGCAATAGCTGAGTGGGGTCGACCTCATGATGGGCTTCTATCCCTCGTCTCATGGCTTTAATTCCTTCAGTTCTTTCGGTGAAAGTTTGACTTCTTTCACCGCCATCTCAAGGGCTCGTATCGCTTCATCAATCATGGGGGTTAAAGCTGGACGACCAATGGCGCGCTCTGCTTTAAGGTGTGCAAACGGACCACCAACTTCTGAATAAGCGGTTTGGCGTCCAGTTGAATTTAACATGTACCAAAGCCTCCTATCGATGGGCTTTAACCATAAAAACTCGGCACTAGGCACAACACCATCGTCACGGGAGGCTTCAATCAGAGCTGCCATGACTGTCATCAAGTAAGCATGCTTTTCTGTGACTACTTTGACCAAAGCACTGTCTTGGTATTTTTTAAGCGTGGGCAATGCCACAGCATAATCGGGCTTACCTGTATTACTTGTTTTATCAAGGGTATCCAGAATATGTTGTGCTGCACTCCTATCTCGGTTAATTCTTGCCATAAAGACCGCAGCCAATGCACGAGCCTGGGGTGGTGCTTGCTCAAAACCTTCAAAGTAAGGCCCAAGCTGCAAGGTAAACACGCGTTTGGCATCCCCCTTTCTGATACCTGCAGTAAACTCAAGCCCTGGCGTTGGATTTTCCAAAAGCTTGTCTTCTTTTTTTAGAAGCTTGTATTTTCTAGCAAACTCCATGGGTGTTAAGGCCATGGCCCACTCGCCTTGGTTAATATCTGTTGCAACCAAATCATTTTTTTTGACCGCAGGAATAATGCAGGGCCAATTCGCCTGCTCTTGGGCTTTTAATGAGTTCATACTGTAGGTTTTTCTAAATTTAAGCGTGACGTTTGAGCGGTATAACCAAACCCCGAGCCCGCACAGCATAACAAGGTACGGGTAACGCATATACTCACCAACCCGGCTCGTCAACTCCACCAGGTCACGCCAATCAACATCTTCAGGATTCACAGTTTGCATCAGTCTGATTTCTTGTTCTAATGCTTCAGATCCTAAAACCAAGCTCACCAAGTCTGCCTGCAGGGTATTTAAAAAAAACAAGAAAGACACAATATAGGTATGTGCATAGTACCAAATGAGAAAGGCAATAATAAATATAAGCACCGTAATCCAAACGGGTGCGAGAGAATTATCGCCTGAACCTTGTTGTTGACCTGCTCCTGGTGGCATAAGTTTACGCTATGCTTTAAGTGACTATCTATAACTCAGTATATACTCACTTTTTCATTGATGCGACTCTTGTGAGCCTTTGTTACTCACTATCTTTGATGAGCCTTGCTTTTGAGTATGTATAAACACCGGTGGTATGCACAAAACGTACAATTTGATTGGCTCGCAAGACATTGTCTTTAAGCGTAATGAGAGGCACGCCTGTTTTATCTGTGGGTGTTTTATCATCAGGGAGCTTCAAAACATCCTCTTCATGAATAAAAATAGAGGTATAAGCATGATTGGCTTTATTCTTCTTGGCCTGTATCGCTGCTTTCACTGAACTTTCATCAGGATAAATAGGTCGAGATATAATTTGCCTTGGTAAATTCGCTAAAATTTGTTCCCAGGAGCGAATATTTGTACCTTGGGAAGAGTAGAGTAAAACAAAAGCAACCTGCTGCTTTTGCGCAGGTTTTCTTTTGGTATGGTGGTGACTTTCTTTTTCTTCTACCTCAGCAAGCCTTGCATCCACAAGCGTTTTGAAATCGCCTTCGATGGCTTCGAGTTTCTTTTTAATGACACGCAAAAAAGCTGAGCTCTCCCATTCTTCTCCCGAGAGCGCTTTCTCAAAAGCTTTTAGCGTAGCAGTAATCTGCTCGTCTGATAGTGGTTTATTATCCATCTTATTAGAAAGTATAGCAGGAAAACCTAGAACATAGTGGGTTTGTGCACTTCCGTTTCGGTATTTTCTTCAGAAACGCCTTTCGCTGCCTCCCAAATCTCATCACCGAGGATATCTACTTTTTTGAGGCATGCCTCATTGTTATCGCTTGGTCGATTCTCTTGCATTTTACTGAGTAAGCTTGCTGCCTCGAGAACATCCCGTCTTACATCATCCATAAGATGCTTTGTATCTAATTTTGGCGCCGTAAAAAACATATCCTTCTACCTCTACAACTAAACAACACTTTCAATGCATAGTGTTTTATTTGCACGCACTATACCTTAAATCGTACAGAATAATACTTAAAGTAAACTTAAAGCGGGGGGATTTTACTATTTATTTACACAGTGTCAAAAAAATAGATTATGAAACATACTGGACGTAGATAGTGAACACTAATCGTACATGAGTTCGTCTAGTGGTGTTTGATGTGGGCTAGGGCCACCCTGAATAAGCTCATGGACGACATCTGTTAAACATAAGAGCCTGAGCGCATTAGGGGTGACTTCATCAAAAGCAACACGCGTACCCAACAAAGCACCCTCAGCATCTTCATAAGAGGCGCCAAGGCCATAACCAAGGCATAAAGAGCTCAACTGGTCAGCACGCTTAACCATGGCGGGCAGTAAACCTGTTACAGAAAAAACATCTTCATACTTAATTGGATAATTATTAAGCATAAATTTTGCGTCAAGCTTACCTGCGATTAAAACCATTGCTCTTGTGATATCTAACGCCATACTAACTCCACCAAGGTCTGGACATTTTAGTGTAACCAGAAAAGAAGGTTCTAAGTGCACGGAAAAACACCGGTAAACGGTAGCCGTAGTGCTCAATGATGCCAAAAAAAAGTGCTGATACAATAACCAATATGCCGGTCCAAACCCGTATATGCATTAAGAAGAAGAAAATGGGAAAAGCTGCGCGTGCATCAACCATAAAAAAACGCGCGCTTCTGGCGGAATCTCGCCAGTGGGTACTTTCTGGAAAGTTAGCAATGGCCATGATGAATGCCTTGTTATGTAAGCACAAAACAAGTATATCGAAGCTTCTGCTAAAAAGCTATTTCGTCAGTTTGTCGTCTTTCTCAGGATTTGAAGTGAGACAGTTTGAAAGAACATGGGCAAAATCAAGCTCATTTTGCTCAGCAGGTGCTGGCATGGGCTCATTCACCTCATCAATTGGGGCTGCTTGTGATGAACTCACACCGTTCTTGCCCGCCAATTGGGCTAAAATTTTACCTGTACTTGAAACATCAGCCATCATCGACTCCTATTTTTACAAGCACCATCATTGTATCGCGCTTACCTTAAGGTTTTATGATGACCTTCCTGCAGGTTGCGAAATAGACCATTTACGGCGATAATCCATTGAAAATATCCGTACTGTCACGCTTATGAAACCCTCTGACAAAGCCATTATTCGGGCAAAATACTTGAAAATGCGCTCAAACATACCCAAAGAGAAGCAAAAAGAAGCATCAATGGCCGTATGCGAGCACATTTTAACTCTCGACCTCTATCAAAATGCCCAAAATATAGCACTTTATCAAACATTTAATGGTGAAGTTGACTTGACTATGCTTTGGGAGCACGCACAAGCATCGGGCAAAACATGCCTCATGCCCGTATGTACCGACACCAACTCGCTACATTTTTTACCCACCACAAGCACAACACCGCAAGAAAAGAACCATTACGGCATTTTAGAGCCCGACTTGCCGGTTTCAGATGCGATATCTATCGATAATATCGACCTCATGCTTGCACCCACCGTCGCTTTTGACACCTTTGGCAAGCGCCTGGGTATGGGCGCTGGGTTTTATGATAAAGCACTTAAGCTTCATCGCCCCCAGCATTTACTAAGTGTTGCTTATGAGTGCCAGCTGCATCCAAACCTGACACAAGACCCATGGGATGTCTTAGTGGATGGCATTGTTACTGAAAAAACCATTTACTGGAGTAAGTCATGACACAATATTGGCTATTAAAATCTGAGCCCAACTGCTTTAGCTTTGATGATTTAAAACATGCAGCCAATCAAACCACGCACTGGGATGGCATTCGTAACTATCAAGCCCGAAACTTTATGCGTGATGGCATGAAAGTTGGAGATAAAGCCTTTTTCTACCATTCGAACTGCACGCCACCTGGCATTATTGGTACTGTGACCATCACCAAAGAGGCTTATCCAGACCATACTGCATTTGATCCCAATAGCGAGCATCCAGACCCTAAAAGCACGCCCGAAAACCCGCGCTGGCTTATGGTTGATGTGCAGTATGATAAAGCCTTCAAGCGCTATGTTTCTTTGGATGAGCTTAAGCGTCAACCAGAGCTTACAAGCATGAAGTTATTGCAAAAAGGCAATCGTTTGTCTATCTTACCTATCTCAGCTGAAGAATGGACCTTCATCACCAACCTCGGAGAAACCACGCATGTTTGATGCCAGTAAACTCGACGCCATTGCCCAAAAGCTTTATCAGTCCCTTCCTCAAGGGATTCAAGATATCGAGGCAGATTTAAAGCAAACGTTTCATTCTGTTTTATCGCAAGCCTTCTCAGAGCTTAACTTGGTCACACGAGAAGAGTTTGATGCTCAAGTAAAAGTCCTTGCAAGAACACGTGAAAAAGTAGAAGCATTACAAAAGCAGCTTGAAGATACAAAAGACTAGACCGTACATAGCGCGACTGTAGGAAGTCAGTCGCCACACATCATCCAACCAGCACATGAATGGAGTCATTATGCACCTCGCAATTGTTCACACTCGAAGTACCCTTGGCATTGAAGCAAAGCCTGTTCACGTTGAAGTCCACTTATCCAGAGGCTTACCCAGCTTTACCATGGTAGGGCTTGCAGAAACAGCAGTGAAAGAAAGTAAAGATCGGGTGCGTAGCGCCATCATCAATAGTCATTTTGAGTTTCCTAACCGACGCATTACCGTCAACCTGGCACCGGCAGACTTACCCAAGTCTGGCAGCGGCTTTGATTTGCCTATAGCGCTTGGCATTCTCGCCGCCTCCGGGCAAATTCCTCTTACGCCACTCACCTCACACGAATTTATTGGTGAGCTTGCACTCGATGGCAAAGTACGTGGCATCGCAGGTATTATCCCCATTGTGCTTGCCGTAGAAAAGTGCCAAAAAACGCTGATCATCGCTGATGAAAACGCGAGTGAGGCCAGTATTACTCAATATGGCCAAGCTTATACAGCAGGCTCTCTTAGGCAACTTTGTGACTATCTTAATCATGGTGAAGCATTAAAGCCTCTACCCAAGCCTAAACCGTCGCAAACAAGTATAAACACCATGTGTTGGTCGGATGTTAAAGACCAGCACCATGCCAAACGAGCACTCGAAATTGCCGCAGCAGGCGGGCATAGTGTACTGCTGTCTGGTGCCCCAGGCAGTGGCAAAACCATGCTCGCTAAGCGCTTTGCTACACTCTTACCGAAGCTTAGCCACAGCCAAACTCTAGAAACAGCGGCTTTGCACTCCATTCATGGTGGCTTAAAACAAAGCCATACCTGGTATCGCCCCCCATTTCGTGCGCCACACCATACCGCATCTGCAGCAGCACTTGTGGGTGGCGGCAACCCACCCAAACCTGGCGAAATCTCTTTAGCGCACCATGGCGTATTATTCTTAGATGAATTACCAGAATTTAGTCGCCACGTACTGGAAACCCTACGCGAGCCCTTAGAGTCTGGTCATGTTTCTATTTCAAGAGCCAGTCGCCACGCCTTGTTTCCTGCTGAGTTTCAGTTGGTTGCGGCTATGAACCCCTGCCCTTGTGGCAATGCTGGAAACGACATACAAGCTTGTATTTGTAGCCCAGCACAAATCAACCGATATTTATCGAAGCTCTCAGGGCCACTTCTTGACAGAATGGACATGCAAGTCAATGTCAAACCACTATCCAAACAAGCGTTGTTACAAGCGCATGAGAAGAGTGATGTTAATGCACTCAAGCGGCGAATTACGCTTGTGAGAAACATACAACATAAGCGCCAGGGCTGCCTTAATGCGCAGCTAGGCCCTAAAACATGTGAATCTCACTGTATGCTTGGCACCGAAGAGAAGCAGCTACTCGATCAAGTGCTTACTAACTTACAACTTTCAGCGCGAGCTTTTCACCGTATGCTAAAAGTGTCACGTACCATTGCTGATTTAAACGAGCACCCCAAGGTAACGGCTAAAGATATCAAGCAAAGCTTGTCGTTTAAGCAGATGCGGCGTGAGACGCCTTAATCAGATGTTCAAGCACAGCCATACGCATATAAACGCCGTTGGTGACTTGCTCTAAAATACAGGACTTGGGTCCATCGGCAACGGCACTATCAATCTCAATACCCCGATTCATAGGGCCTGGATGTAAAACATGAACGTTAGGCGAAGCAAGGTTTAATGCATCCTCAGTAATACAGTAAGCATCTAGGCCCTGATGCCGAGCATCGACCATACGCTCTTTTTGTACTCTAAGTGTCATGACAATATCCGCGTCTTGTAGGGCAGACTTAACTTCAGAAGTCACTTGACCATAAGGCATCGACGCTGGTAGCCACACCTCTGGTGCTGCAAACACCAGCTCACCAACACCCATAGTGCTGCAAATCGTACTAAAAGAATGTGCGACTCTTGAATGCAGCACATCACCCACAACGGCAATCTTGATATCCTTGGGCTTAAGCCCAAGCTCTATAATGGTCATCATATCCAACAAAGCTTGCGTTGGATGCGCGCGTTTTCCGCTACCTGCATTGATAAGACTGAGCGTGCTCGGAACTTGTGGCAAAATCTTATCAAAAATATCATCTTCGGCATGACGCATGACCGCAATTTGAACTCCCATCGCATGCACGGTACTTAGGGTATCAAGCATGGCTTCACCTTTGCCTTCAGCTGAGCGTTCGGGATTCAGATCGAGTGTTTTGCATCCCAAGTTTTGTTGCGCCAGTGCAAAACTTAAATGGGTGCGGGTGCTCTTTTCATAAAATACATTAATCACTGAAATATGAGGATATGTTGGATAGGTTTTTGCTTGTTTAAAGTCCAATGCTCGCGCGATAAGCACCTCAATCTCTGCTTTAGATAAATCTGATACCTGAAGAAGATGCATCATCACCCCGCTTGAAGTTTTAGCCACTGCTCAAGAATAAGTTTGGCAGCAATCCCATCCACATTTTGTTTTTTGAGCTTTCTATAGCCACCCATCTCAAAAAGCTGTGCACGCGCTTCTTTGGTGGTGAGCCGCTCATCCACCAAGTGTATAGGCAAATTAAAACGTTTTTTTAAGGCATCAGCAAATTGTGTTGCGGGCTTACTCACATACAGTTTACTGCCATCCGCTTGCGTTGGATAGCCAATAATCAAAGCTCTGGGCTTCCACTGCTTGACCAAAACATCAATTTGCGTCCAGTTGGGCACACCATCACTGGCCGAGAGTGTATCAAGGGGGGTTGCGGTTTGTGTTAATTGCTGGCCGACGGCAACGCCGATATGCTTAAAACCAAAATCAAATCCTAAAAAAACGCCTTCAGGCATGGCCTCCACCGGTAGAAATAAGTTGATGAATATCGACACCAATACCAAGTGGCGTCTCTTCCCATCGCTTATCAAAAGGCACTTCATAAAGGAGACGTGCATCATAAGGGCAAACCAACCATTTCGCTTCAATCTCTTTGTCCAGCTGGCCGGCACCCCATGCGACAAATCCTAATGCAACCAATGCATCTTCAGGGCCATCATCACAAGCGATGGCACGAATGATATCATTTGATGTCGTTATCGTCACATCATCACCCAAAGTCAGGCTAGAACGCCAATCTCCAAAAGGGCGATGAATCACGAATCCCCGCTCTGGCTGCACAGGCCCGCCAAATAAGAGTGGTTTTGCTTTTTGCTTCTTACTGTCAGATTTAATTTGTAATTGATCAAACATAAAGCCAAGCTCGTAAGGCAGAGGTTGATTAATGATAAGTCCAACTGCGCCTTCTGGCTGATGCTCACAGACATAAATCACCGTATGCTCGAAAGCTTCATCGGCAATAGAAGGCATGGCAACTAGGAGTTGTCCTCGCAAAGAGAAGTTTGCATCGATAGCCATTCTGTTCCTTAAGCATCGCTTGATTGAATTGCGTTAAGTTAATTATAGTACAGAATGTGCAAATAACTTCAACCGCCTCTGCTGGAAAAATACATTTTTTAATCTAAGCTTCTAATAAGCGTGCATAATAATGATAATAGTGAGGCTGTATGCTTATTCAAAAAATCGTACTTTCTTTTAGCTTGTTCCTGCTATCTTTTCATGCGTTGGCAGAAGAAGTGAATCTCCCGTTAAGCCCTGAAGTCAATGAGATACTCAACCACATTGACCCTACCATGAATATGAGTGCACTTGTGGTTGATTTAAATACAGGCGACACCCTGTACTCTAAAAACCCAAACAAGTCTTTAGTGCCTGCAAGCAACATGAAACTCTTTTCTGATGCCGCAGCATTACTCGCGCTCGGACCCAACTACCGCTTTGAAACTGTGTTAAGCACCAATGCTAAAGTACTTGATAATGGCAATTTAGAAGGTAATGTGTATTTGTATTTACCTGGGGACCCATCTTTTACATCAGATGACTTGGCCAATTTGCTGGGTGCCCTTCAAGATTGGCGTATTCAATCCATCCAAGGCAATCTCATCATCATCAGTGATAGAAAAGGCATACACCCTTACGCGCCAGGCTGGACCAAGCGCGATCTTATCTATAGTTATGGTGCCCCGCTTGCTCCCTTGATGCTGGATGAAAATCGACTGGTGGTCACAGTCAACCCCGGGGCGCGCGTTGGCAGCCCAGCACTGATTGAAGTAAGGCCCAGTAACCCAGGTATTGTACTTCATAATCAAGTCACTACAAAAACAAAATCTGCCGGTTGTGGCATAAGCTATGTGATGGATAAACACAATGAGCTTACGGTGAAAGGTTGTGTTGGTTCCGGACAATGGTCTGCACGCCAAGGCCTTGCTATTAAAAACCCTTCTAAATATGCCAAGGCTCAAATCCGCGAAAGCTTAAAAGATATGGATATTACGCTGCAGGGAAAAATCAAGTATGGACAAAAGCCCAAGCACGCCATGCTGCTTGCCAAACATCAGTCAAAGCCTATCTCCCAATTGATTACAGATACCATGAAAACCTCTGATAACTTATATGCTGATAGCCTTTATTTGCACACCGCAGCGAAGCTAAATGACGCACCTGCCAACTGGGCACAGGCACAGCCACTGGTTAAAGCGTTTTTAGAGCAAGAAACCGGCATCCACTTAAATCAAGCCAATCTTACCGATGGCTCTGGCCTATCCAGACAAGATAAATTAAGTGCTAAGCAAACCGTGCAGCTGTTGCAATTTTTGCATGCGCGCTTCCCGCTTGCTTATGAGTATATTGCGGCATTACCGGTATCAGGCCGTGATGGTACTCTTAGAAAACGCTTGAAAAAACCTGAACAAAAAGGCTTTGTGCGCGCTAAAACCGGAACCATGACGGGAATAGTCAGTTTATCTGGCTATTTGTATACCGAAAACGGACATACGCTTGCGTTTGCCATTTATATCAATAAGCGCGAAGATGCTAAAGTTAATCACGCCTGGCGCTACCCTAAGTTGATTGATGCCATGTGTGATTATTTTTTAAAACAAAAACCTAAAAAGTCAGCCTCAAAACCTAATAACGATGCACATAGCCAAGTGGCATTTCAGCATAGTCCAAGTCAAGCAGAGCTGAAACAAACCCAAAAGCAAAAATGGCGACATATTGAGCTTGCCCTCAAGCGCGCTTTAAAAGATAAGCCTGTGGCTGTGATTTATCGTGATGACCATCTGGTTTTAGATGACCAGTCTGCAGATCCCACCATAGTATGGCGTGCTCTAGAACAGGTCAGCGCTAAATACCCTGTATCAGCAGCTTTAAAATCAGCTCTGGCTCCTGCAGCACAACACGGCAACCCAACCCTACTGTGGATCAAATCAAAAAATGCAACCAAACAAAGGGTATGGACCATCACCGACCAGGCAAGTTAGGAGAAGAATATGCCAACTTTTGCAGAACAAGTTATCACCGAAGTGCATGATGGTTACTTTGGTGATGATATACAAAGCCCAGAGTCAATACACGGTGGCTTAACACGTGTTTTTGACAAGCTTGAAGCCAAGCCATCTGCCAGTGAAGTTGAGGCACTTCAAGAAGTCCTAAATAAACCTGCAGAGTTTCATAAACTCATCTGCCAACAGCTAGAACCTTTGGTAAAAAACCTGTTTTTTGGCGATGGTACACTGGCAAGCCTTAATGCAGAAAATAAAAAAGTGCTTACTCAAGGGCTATATAATTTTTACGTGGGATCTCTGGTAGATAAAGATATTGATTTATACTTCGCGGGAAGCCCATTGATGCACTTTATTCAGGGCCCTGAAAGCATTTTAGATGGGGCGCATCCTACCAGTGAAAAGCCTTCTCCTTTTCCAGACGATGCTGCTGATATTCAAAAAGACTTTGACAAAATCAATGCTGCAATCACGATGCTCAATAGTGAAATTGAGAATATACGCGTATATGCAAAACCAATAAAAGTGGAAGATACCCATACAGAAGAAGCGTTACGAGCCGTAACATTTAAGCTTGCTAAGTTTAGCATCGGCAACTTTTTTAGCGATAAAGGCAATGTGCGCAACTTTAAGCAAAAGCTTCCCAGTTTCCTACATAATCTTAAGCAATTTCGACGAGAACTTGAGGATAGCATCACAAAACTTGAGCGCGAGGTTAAAGCTCATCAAAGCCATGGCCTAGAAGCCGCTTTGCTACCTATTGTTCATGCAGGACAAGACATCATTAAAGGCATTGTACGCTTGATAGATGACATCTTTGATATATGTAAGTCGTTGGATGTACAAATGCAAAAACATATCGAGAAAACACTAGATCTGGTCGATGATTTTAAACCTAAACTAGACGAGCTCAAAAAGCCTGAGGACGAAGATGAAACGCCTACAGATGGTATAGACCTTAAGTAGACATAAGCTGCTCTATATGTCTTCTACAAGTTAAAGGCTTAGAGACATACGTCATCCATTGCTGGGTACCACCGGTGCCTGTAATCACGAGGGAGCCATAACTGAAGAGCGTACCAATAATTGACTGCCTTATATCAATACTTTCAATTTTAGACATAGGTATATCCATGGTTTGTCGCACTAAGATGCCTTTGCGCAAGATGACTTGCGTTTTCTTAATGGTTAAAGATGAGAAGCGATAAGTCAGTAACATCAAGCAAAACCATAAAAAGCCCATACCTACGACAAATAAGCTTGCTTGTTGCAGTCTTGGGAACTCAAAGCTCAACCAAATACCAAATAGTGCTAAAGCTATAGGCCAAATAAAAATAATCCAATGTAACCGTGCCTGGTAAACGTATTTTTCTTGTGCGCTCATTCAAAGCTCCTAAAAAAGTATAACCTTTATATTAAAGTACCTGACCTTGAAGTACAAAAACAATATACTATAGAGATATTATATTTTTCCCCCAACTGGATATGCGACACATCACGCAATGCTTTGATAAAAAGCTTAGAAAACTGGTTAGAGATACTGCCTCGCTTGAAAGCCTGAACAAAACCGTTCGCTATCACCTTGAGGGTGTGCCTTGTGAAGTGGGTCGCTTTCATCAAGGAATACTAACCCTCACTGTCAAAGATGCAGTATGGGCTGCGAGACTACGCTATGAAATACCAGCCTTGCGGGACAAACTACGCCAAGAAGGTTTGCATCAGCTTTCTAATATTGAAGTCAGTATTAGCCCTACGCGACAAGCACAGGCGCCACATAAGCCAACACGTAAGCCAATGCTTTCTGAAGATGCAAAGAAAATGTTGGAAGCAAGTGCAAAAGCGTGTGAGTATGAACCATTAAAAAAGGCGCTTGCGCGCCTTTCTAAACATCAAGCCTCTGACGGCAATAAGTCTACTTCGGGGTAGATGTCTGCCATGGTATCGGCTTCGTCTGGGTAGACATACTCCCAGGCATCTTCTGTTGCGACCAGCTCTCTTAATAAGCGGTTATTGAGCTCATGCCCTGAAAGATAGCCTTCAAACGCACCAATGAGCCCTGAACCTAAGAGATATAAATCACCAACAGCATCAAGTACTTTATGTTTTACAAATTCATCTTCAAAGCGCAGACCATCTTCGTTGATGATGCGATAGTCATCAACCACAATGGCATTGTCTAAGCTACCACCTTTTGCAAGGTTGGCGGCTCTCAACTTTTCGTAGTCTGACATAAAGCCAAAGGTACGCGCACGACATACTTCTTTCATGTAAGACGTAGAAGAAAAGTCGAGGGTTGCTGTTTGTGGACGCTCATTAAAAACTGGATGATTAAATTCAATCTGAAATGAAACGCGGTAACCTTCGTGCGGTAAAAATCGTACGTACTTATCGCCATCTTCAACTTTGACAGGCTTTAAAATACGAATAAAGCGCTTTGGCGCATTTTGCTCGCAAATGCCTGCGGATTGAATCAAGAATACAAAAGGTGCAGCGCTACCATCCATAATTGGCACTTCAGGGCCATCAATATCAACATAAGCATTATCGATGCCTAAGCCTGCGAGCGCTGAAAGCAAATGCTCAACGGTTGCTATGCGTACACCATTATGCTCGAGAGAGGTGCAAAGCGTTGTATCACTCACATGTTTGTATGATGCGGGAATTTCTGGCGTACCGTCTAAGTCCGTGCGTCTAAAAATGATACCTGTATTTACAGGCGCCGGTTTGAGTGTTAATAATATCTTATTACCAGAATGCAAACCAACCCCGGTTGCTTGTATGACCGTTTTCGGCGTGCGCTGCATTACCATGTGATACTCACCTTGTTATCGTCCCTTTTGTTTTTCTACACAAATTCTTACAATTTTAGCAGCAATCTTCTATATAGTCTAAACTTTTGGGGAAAATTTGCCTTTTTAATCAAGGGTATTGCACACGTCTCTATACTTCCTCATGCTCTTTGCGTCTTAAAAAAGCGGGTATGTCCAAATAGTCCACATCTGGAACATCGGAACTTGCCGCAGATTTTGCCGATACATTCGGTGCAGCAGCCTGTTTTCTACTGACTGCAGGCTTATCCAGCTCTTGGTAATCAAAGCTGCCTTCACGTCGTTGTTTTTCCAAGTGCTCGGCTTGAATTTCAAGTGTGGTTTTCGTGCTGCTTTGATGGCGTCTACGCTCCTCACCAAGGCCTGTTACAATAACAGTGACACGCATCTCATCGGTCATATCAGGATCAATTACAGTACCAACAACCACCGTTGCATCATCTGAGATAAATTCTTTAACCACATCACCAACTTCTTCAAACTCACCAATAGACATATCAAGCCCTGCGGTGATGTTCACTAAAATACCTTTGGCACCTGAGAAATTAACATCTTCAAGCAGTGGCGAGGCAATTGCAGCCTCAGCTGCTTGGCGAGCGCGCTGTTCGCCTGCTGAACTGCCGGTACCCATCATCGCCATGCCCATTTCAGACATGACAGTACGCACGTCAGCAAAGTCGACGTTGATAAGCCCTGGGCGTGTGATTAAGTCTGCAATCCCTTTTACCGCACCCAACAAGACATTGTTGGCCGCTTTAAAGGCATTGAGTAAGGTAATATTTTTACCAAGCACACTTAAAAGTTTGTTGTTAGGAATAGTAATAAGCGAGTCGACATGTTCGGCTAGGCGACGCATGCCCTCTTCGGCTGCAACTGCTCGCTGCTTGCCTTCAAACGAAAAGGGTTTGGTAACAACGGCAACGGTTAAAATGCCAAGGCTTTTAGCAATTTCAGCAAAGACTGGCGCTGCACCGGTACCGGTACCACCGCCCATGCCTGCTGTAATAAATACCATGTCCGCACCTTCAAGCACAGCTTCAATTTGGGCTCTGTCTTCTTCGGCAGCTTCGCGACCCACTTCAGGGTTGGCGCCTGCACCTAAACCCTTGGTAAGCTCTTCACCCAACTGGATTTGAATTTCCGCTTTCGAGTTTTTCAACGCTTGCGCATCGGTATTTGCACAAATGAAATTCACGCCGTCGATTCTTTCAGCCAACATATGCTCAACTGCGTTTCCACCGCCACCGCCAACACCTACGACTTTAATAATGGCATTTTCTTGATGGCTTTGATTTTGTTCTGTCATATCGTTTACCTCTGTATAGAGTTAGGTGTAGCGATTAAAAGTTTCCACGAAACCACTGTTTCATCTTTTCCCAAGCATTGTTAGCTGAGCCCGTAAGTGCAAAGCCATTATACCCACCTTCACAATGCTGTTTAAAGCCATGTAACAACAGCCCAACTGCCGTAGCCCAGGAGGGGTGAATCATTTCTTCTGACAAACCTGTCATTTCTGGTACGATGCCTTGCCTGACCGGCATTTCAAAGCAGACTTCTGCAAGCTCGGTCACGCCGTTCATACAAGAAGCACCACCTGTCAGCACAATGCCTGCTGCAAGCAAGTCTTGAAAACCGCTGCGCGAAAGCTCATGGCGTACCAACATAAAAAGTTCTTCGTAACGTGCAGAAACAACCTCGGCAAGTGCTTTGGTCGAAATCTTGCGCCCAGGTCTTTCATTGACGCTCAGTACTTCAATCATTTGACCTGAGCTTGCGAGCTCAGGCATGGCACATGCATGCTCAAGCTTCATGACTTCAGCCGCTTTGGTTGGCGTTCTGAGTGCCATGGCAATATCGTTGGTGACTTGGTCGCCTGCAATGGGTATAACAGCCGTATCTTGTATAGCACCATGCGAGAACACGGCAATGTCTGTGGTGCCTCCACCAATATCCACCAAGCACACACCGAGCTCTTTTTCATCGTCGGTAAGTACGGCTTCACTCGAGGCCAGTTGCTCAAGGCCTATATCGTTCACTTCAAGGCCGCAGCGACGAATACACTTAATTAAGTTTTGTGCGGCACTCACAGCACCTGTCACAATATGAACACGGGCTTCTAGGCGAACCCCTGCCATACCGATAGGTTCTTTGATATTACCTTGACCATCAATAATAAACTCTTGCGGCAAAACATGTAATATTTTTTGGTCTGCTGGAATCGGTACGGCTTTGGCAGCATCAAGCACACGTTCAACATCCACCTGCGAAACTTCTCTATCTCGAATCGCAACAATGCCGTGAGAATTCAAACTTTTGATATGGCTACCCGCGATACCGGTATATACCGAACGAACTTCGCAGCCAGCCATAAGCTCAGCTTCTTGCACTGCACGCTGAATAGAATGTACCGTAGACTCAATATCAACAACCACACCGCGCTTGAGTCCACGAGAAGCGTGTCTGCCCGAGCCTATGATTTCTAGGGTACCACCAGGCGTCAGCTCCGCAATCAAGACGACTATTTTAGATGTGCCAACATCAAGTGCCGTTATGATATTCTTTTCTATTTTTTTAGCCATCATCTTCTCGATTTATTGTTTGGTTGCTTCCACTTTGCTGCCATCCCGCGAGGGTAGCGCAAATCAACACTCGATAATAGCTCGGGCTTCTCGCCAAACACTGCAGGGTAAGCCCGACAAAACCGACCCAGTCGAGTTTCAAGATCTTGTTTGCCAAGTCTAAGCTTCACACCATTTGCCAATGTTAGCTCCCATGACTGACTCTCACTAAGTGAAAGTTTGCTGGCACTTAAGCCATACTTACCTAATAGCTTACTCAATTTTTCATAAGTTTGTAAGACTTCACGTGTTTTATCGGGTGGTCCAGATAGATTTGGGCCTGTGAAAGCTTCTCGTTCAACTTGGTTTGCTTTAAGTAAATCACTGTTTTCTGTAAGAAACGCACCATTCCACAAGGCAACGGGCTTATGCTCCACGAGACTAATGCTTAAGATATCTGGCCACTTGCGTTTCACTTGCGCCTTGGCCACCCATGGCAATGTTTGTAGCTCTTGTTTTAAATCGTGTGCCTGCAGACTGTAAAAGCTTTCTTTCAAGTAAGGTGTCAGCATAGACTCTAGCTGCCCACGCGACACATGCTCGTAGCTTGCCTCAACTTGAATGGTATGAATAGGAAACCGATTCGGGTTGGCAAGCGTCAGATAGACAAGCCTTGCCAAAAGCAATACTGCCAGCAATAAAAGAAAGATAAAGTGTCGCCTGTAGTTGCGCCAAACGTCTTCCGTTTCTTCCATATTATGACACGCTTTTTGTGAAATCCCTCACCAAGGCTTGTTTGCATTGATGTCGTTTTACAGCAAGCTGAATCAACCGTTCCAGTAATGCTTTTAAAGAAACACCACTTGCTTCCCATAGCATAGGGAACATGCTCACAGATGTAAATCCGGGAATGGTATTGACTTCATTAAAATAAATGGTGTTGGTATTATTTTCTAAAAAGAAGTCTATCCGGGCAAGCCCAACGCAGTGTAAGCGCATAAAGATTTCAGCCGAGGCCACTTGTAAGCGTCTTATGGTGGCATCATCAAGCTCTGCTGGTACCAAAATATCGGTCGTGTCACATTCAACATACTTAGCAGAGTAGGAATAAAAGCCATCGGTATGTGTTGTTGTTATCTCACCTGGAATGGTAACATCCGGTAAGCCTTCAAGCCCATCATGCTCAAGCACACCAAGCTCGATTTCACGCCCATCAATAAAAGCTTCAACCGACACGGTTAAATCATATTTGCGTGCATTGTTTACCGCGGCCAATAATTCATTCATGTTATCAACACGTGCCACACCAACACTCGAGCCCATTTTGCAAGGCTTCACAAAAAGTGGAAAGTCTAGATCTTCAGCAACAGATTTACACCAGGTTTTATCTTGCTCTGGCGAAGAGGTATGCGGCAGGCGGTGGTAACGAATGTTCTGAACCCCCTCTATCACGGCAAGACGCCTTGCAATATCTTTATCCATACCAACAGCAGAAGACACCACATCACAGCCTACATACGCAACATCTGCAAGCTCAAGGACGCCCTGGAGCGCGCCATCTTCATAGAGTGGGCCATGCACAACAGGAAACACAACATCACAATCAACAATAAACTTGCCATCTTGAATTAAGCTTGGCAAAGGCTTGGCATCTTTGGTTTTGACTTCGAGTGGTTTACCCTGTGCCACTTTAAGCACCGACTCAGAGTTCAAGAACAGAAGTCCTGACTTATCCATACCAATGGGTAATACTTCGAAATTTGCTGACACAAGCTCGTTGAATACATTTCTTGCTGAGCGCAGTGAAATCTCATGCTCGCCTGACTGGCCACCATAAAGTAGTGCGACCTTAAGCTTTGTCATTCATGCTCTCCTAAAATATGAACTTCCCGAATAAGATCAATACCCGTTTTATCGAGCACGGTCTTATGCACATGGCTAATTAAGGCTTCGATATCTTTTGCTGAAGCCTTGCCCTCATGGTTGATAATAAAATTAGCATGTTTGGTTGAAACCATCGCGCCCCCAAGCAAAAACCCTTTAAGCCCACATGACTCAATGAGCCTTGCAGCATGATCACCCGCAGGATTTCTAAACACCGAGCCGCAGTTATAATCACTGGTTGGTTGTGTTTGCGCACGCCGCTCAAGCAGTGTTTTTATTTTAGCAAGCGATACGTCTTTTTGGCCTGGCTCAAACTTACAAGTAGCGGCAATAAACCACTCATTGTCTTCCAAACCTTTCACACTACGATATGCAATTTCAAACTCTTCGGGTGAACGCGTGCGTACTTCACCATTTTTGGTCATGGTTTCAACTTCAACCACACTGTTCCAAGTCTCGCCATGAAAGCAACCTGCATTCATTCTGAGTGCACCACCCATGGTACCAGGTATACCTGCCCAAAACTCACCACCAAACAATCCTTGCCTTGCAGTGAACCTTGCCATTTGCGCACAAGAAACGCCTGCTTCAGTACGCACTAAGTTATCACCTAGAAGTTCCAAGCCATTCAGTGCGCCTTGGGTCAAAATCACCGTGCCCCGTACGCCACCGTCTCGAATTAAGGAGTTACTGCCAAGCCCGAGCCAAGTCACGGGCTCAGACTCTGGGCTTTGCTTTAAAAAGCGAGCAAGATCTTCAATACCTGCAGGTTTATAAAGCTGACCTGCACAGCCACCAATGCGCCATGTGGTATAACTTGAAAGTTTTTCTTTTAGTAAAAGCAGGCCTGGCTTTTTAGTCAATGACATCGTCTCCCATATCACTCAAAAACTGGGATGCGATTTGTCCAATATTACCTGCACCTTGAAGTAAAATAATATCACCCTCTTGCACTGTTTTATCTAGCCTTGCTTCTAATGTTTGTTCTGTCACCAAGGATGCTGCATGCTCTCGTCGCTCATCAACTGCTTTGGCAAGGGCTTCACTGGTAATACCCTCAATCATGGGCTCACCAGCCGAGTAGATATCAAATAAAAAAAGCTCGTCTGCAAGGCTTAACACATCAACAAATTGCGGGAACAAAGCCTGGGTTCTGGAATAACGATGCGGTTGAAACACATGTAAGAGTCTTCTATCAGGCCACACGGCTCTGAAAGCATCAACCGTTGCACGAATTTCTTCTGGGTGATGACCATAGTCATCCACCACCAATGCTTTACCTTGGGTAAATGTGCGTTCGCCTAATAGTTGGAAACGTCGACCTACACCTTGAAATTGAGCGAGCCCCTGCATGATGGCTTCATCAGGCACACCAAGCTCGGTGGCAATGGCAGCTGAAGCAAGGGCATTCAACACATTGTGTCTGCCGGGTAGCTTAAGCTCGACTTGAAGTGGCTTGTGATTACCTGGTCTTTTAATGGTAAAGCGACTTACGAGTGCTTCTTGCATCCAATCTTGTGCTTGATACTCAGCATCATCAGAAAAGCCATACGTTTTTGTGGGGCGCTGAATCGAGGGTAAAATGGTGCGTATTTCTTCGTCATCAATACACACGACCGCCAACCCATAAAAAGGTAAGTGATGTAAAAATTC